>WBZN01001228.1_pt1 | contig 15998 bp, 15 predicted proteins | sample 5204281 | NCBI WGS metagenome assembly WBZN01 (sample SAMN12344347, study PRJNA552823) | activated sludge metagenome | biome: Activated sludge suspended growth; feature: Nitrification reactor; material: Wastewater; isolation source: activated sludge from nitrification reactor of wastewater...
AGTGCTACGCCATCGAAGCCACGCGCGCATGCGTCCAGTGGGCCCTCGCGCAGGACCGCATCCTCGCCGTACAAGCCACCACATTCCCCTGGCACTTCGCCTCACTTGGCGTGATCAGGCGCCTCGGCATGACGCAGATCGGAGTCCGCGACCACGACTCCCTCGGCGAGCTCCTCGTGTTCGAACGGAGGGACGCTTTCCACTAACTCAACTTCGAGCCTGTCCGGCTGTCCGAAGTTGAGTTAGTGGAAAGCGTCCCTATCTCTTCCACGTGCCCGACTTGCCGCCGCGCTTCGCCTCGAGCCGGATGTCGCCGATGACCATGCCGCGGTCGATGGCCTTGCACATGTCGTAGATGGTGAGCGCAGCGGCGCTGACGGCGGCGAGGGCTTCCATCTCGACGCCGCTGCGATCGAAGGCGCGCACGGTGGCGGTGATCTTGACTGCGTTGCCGGAGACCCGGAGGTCGACATCGACGCCGGTGAGGCGCAGGGGGTGGCAGAGGGGGATCCAGTCCGCGGTTCGCTTGGCGGCCTGGATGCCGGCGAGGCGCGCGACGCCGAGGACATCGCCTTTGCCGATCGCGCCGGCGCGGACGGCCTTGGCGGTCGAGGGTTGCATGGTGATCGCGCCGCTCGCGATGCCGACGCGCTCCGTCTCCGGCTTGGCACCGACGTCGACCATGTGGGCGGCGCCGGCGTCGTCGAAGTGCGTCAGCGGCTTCTTCACTCGACGGTGACGGACTTCGCGAGGTTGCGCGGCTGGTCGATGTCCGTGCCTTTGAAGTCGGCGACGTAGTACGACAGCAGCTGCAGCGGCAACACCGTGAGGATCGGATGCAGCTCGATCGCGGTGTCCGGGACGATGAACACGTCGTCGGAGTGGCCGCCGATCTCGTTGTCGCCGCGCGTCGCGATCGCGATGATCTTGCCCTGACGGGCACGGACCTCCGCGAGGTTCGACACGGTCTTCTCGTAGCTCGGCCCCCGGGGCGCGAGCACGACCACGGGGAGGTTCTCGTCGATCAACGCGATCGGCCCGTGCTTCATCTCGCCGGCTGCATAACCCTCGGCGTGGATGTAGGAGATCTCCTTGAGCTTGAGCGCACCCTCGAGCGCGATCGGGTACTGCGAGCCGCGGCCGAGGAACAAGAACCCCTTCGCGTGGCCGTACCGCCGCGCGATCGCCTGGATCTGCGCGCTGGCCTCGACCACGTCACGCATCTTGTTCGGGAGGGCGACCAGCTGGGCGAGCAGCTCGCGCGCGCGCTCCTTGGTCAGCTTGCTGGTGCGGCGACCGAGATGGATCGCGAGCAGCGCGATCGCGATGAGTTGCGTCGTGAACGCCTTGGTCGAAGCGACGCCGATCTCGGGGCCAGCGTGCGTGTAGAACGCGTAGTCGGCGAGCCGCGGGATCGAGGCTTCGACGACGTTTGAGATCGCGAGGACCTTGGCGCCCTTGTTCTTGGCCTCGCGGATCGCCTCCATCGTGTCGAGCGTCTCGCCTGATTGGCTCACCGCAACGACGAGATCGCCCGGTCCGAGGATCGGATCGCGATAGCGGAACTCGGACGCCAGATCGACCTCGACCGGGATCCGCGCCATCGACTCGACGAGGAACTCGCCCACCATCGACGCGTGATACGAAGTGCCGCACGCGATGAAGATGATCCGCTTGATGTTCTTGACGTCGAGATCGAGGCCATCGAGCACGACATCATCGTTCTCGAGGTCGACGCGACCGACCAGCGTATCGGCGACGGCGCGCGGCTGCTCGTGGATCTCCTTGAGCATGTAGTGCTTGAAGCCGCCCTTCTCCGCCTGCACCGCCGACCACGTGATGGTCTTGGGCTCGCGAACGACCGGCTTGCCCTCGAAGTCGGTGATCGCCACGCCCGTGCGCGTGACGGTGACCAGCTCTCCCTCATCGAGGAAGATCACCTTGCGGGTCTCGCTCAAGATCGCGGTGACATCGGAGGCCACGTAGTTCTCGCCGTCGCCGAGGCCAACGACCAGCGGCGAGGAGTTCTTCGCCGCGACAAGCGTGGCCGGCTCCTTGTCGCTCATCACGACGAACGCGAAGCTGCCGCGGACCTTCGCGATCGATCGGCGCACGGCAGTCGTCAGATCGGGTGCGCCCGCGCTCATCGCGTGCTCGACGAGGTGCGCGAAGATCTCGGTATCGGTCTCGGAGGAGAACTTCGCCCCGGCCGCCGCCAGCTCGGCGCGCAACGACAGGTGGTTCTCGATGATGCCGTTGTGGATGACGCTGATCGGCCCGACCTTGTGCGGATGACTGTTCTCGTCGGATGGACGCCCATGGGTTGCCCATCGCGTATGCCCGATGCCCACGGTCCCCGCCGCGGGCTCTTTCGTGAGCTTCTCCTCGAGTGCGGCCAGCTTGCCGCGACACCGCACGACGCGTGACGGACCCGATCCGGTCGCCGGATCGAGCACGGACACGCCGGCGGAGTCGTAGCCGCGATATTCGAGCTTCCGGAGCCCGCCGATCAGGATCGGCGTTGCTTGACGATTACCGATGTAGCCGATGATGCCGCACATGTTGTAAGGGGCTCACTTTTGCGGGTTCTGTGCCGAACTTGCGCCGGCCGGGGCGGGCTCCGCTTCGTCCGAGGGATCGGTGCCGCTGATGTCATCGACATCTGGGGCCACGTACGGCAAGGCCGGCGTATCGGCCATGATCTTGCCCGCGCCGCCACCACCGCAGCCGGCGAGGGTCGCCGCTGCAGCAAGCGCGCCGATCTTCGTGAACGTGAGAACCGAGGCTCGGATCCGCATGGGCTACGACGCTAACACCGGCTCCGAAGGGTTACCAGTCTCCCAAGCGAGCGTCGCTCGCGCGGAGATGCCGTTCCGCGCGTGAGGTTGGCTCCGTTCGGGACGTCCGCGGTGCGACGGCGCTCGGGCATGGGGCGCTCGTGCTCGGGGCGCTCGTGCGTCGGAGCGCGTCGTGGCACCGAACCCCGAGTCGCCCGCCGTGTTCACAGTGTTCGCCCAGATCTCGCGGGTACACGCGATGCAAACCGGATCTGGTATGGCGACTACAAACGAACCCGAACCCGTTGCACCCGTTGCATCCACGCTCGCGATCGATGGACCCGAGGTCGTGATCCCGACAGCGGAGCGCTTGACCGTCGCCTCGCCGATCGGATGGTCGGCGATCTTCGGAGCGTCCGTACTGACGCTCGGCATCTGGCTGCTGCTCCACTTGTTCGGAGTCGGGGTCGGCCTGACCTCGATCAACCCCGACGAGACCAACTCGTTGCGGAGCCTCGGCATCGGCGTCGGGGTGTGGAGCATGATCGCTCCGATCATCGCGCTGTTCATCGGCGGCCTGGTCGCCGGACGCGTCGCCCCCACGATCAACACGCTCAACGCGGCGATCCACGGGGCGGTGACGTGGGCGGTGGCGATGACCGTCGGGCTGGTCGTCGCGACGATGATGCTCGCCTCGGTCGCGCGCGGCGTGGCATCCGCAGGTGCGACCGTGGTCGGCACCGCGGCGAATCAGGTGGTGGCGCTCGGCAAGAACGTGGGCGGGACGTCGCTGTCCTCGCTCGGCCTCGACGCCAACGATCTGATCGCGCCGATCAATCGAAGCCTGGAGGAGCGCGGCATGCCACCGGTGCGGCCCGAGAGCGTCGAGGCGGCGGCGCGTGAGGCGCTCCAGACCGCCGTGCGCCAAGGCAAGCTCGACCGCGCGGAGGTCGAACAGATCATCGCCCGGCGCACCGAGCTGTCGCAGGAGGACGCGTCACGACTCACCGACGAGATCGACCATCGCTGGACCGAGCTCCAGCACCGCGCCGCCGGGGCCGCCGATCAGGCGCGCCACGCCGCCCTCGCGGCCGCGGACACGACCGGCAAGGTGTTGATCGGGATGTCCGTGATGATGGTCCTCGGCCTGCTGGCGGCAGCCGGCGGCGCCGTGCTGAGCGTGCGCCGCGAGCGCCGCGAGCACGTCCGGCTCCCGCGGATGGCGAACGCGAACGCCGCCCGTTACACCACTACTGAAGCTCCTTGACGACGCGCGCGAGTGACGCGAGATCCACGGGCTTGACCAGATGCTCCTCGAACCCGGCGTTCGCGGAGCGCTTGCGATCGGATTCCTGGCCATAGCCGGTCAGCGCGACGAGGTGAACGCTGCGCTGCTGCCGCAGCCGGTGGGCGAGCTCGTAGCCGTCCATGATCGGCAGGCCGAGATCGAGGAGCGCGATGTCCGGCTCGAACGCGGTCGCGGTGTGGAGCGCCGCCGGTCCGTCGTGCGCGATCGCGACCGCGTAGCCGAGCCGCTCGAGCGCCTTCTTGAGCGTCAGGGCCGCGTCGCGGTTGTCGTCGACGACCAGGATCCGCCGCGCGACGTGATCCTGGCCCGCCGTCGACTCCTCGACGTCGATCTGCACCAGCGAAGCGGCTACCGGGAGATCGACGGTGAACTCGCTGCCCTTCCCGATGCCCTCGCTGTGCACCGACAGCATCCCGTCATGGACCTCGACGAGACTCTTCGCGATCGAGAGCCCCAGGCCCAGGCCGCCGCTCGACCGATCGAGCGTCTGTGGCTGCTGCACGAACATCTCGAACACCTTGTCGAGCATGTGCGGGGCGATCCCGACCCCCTCGTCGCGCACACGGACGAGGATGCGTCCACCGATCTGCTCCGCGTCGATCGAGATCCGGGTCCCGACGTCGCTGTACTTGGCCGCGTTGGTCAACAGGTTCGAGAACACCTGCGCCATGCGATCGGGATCCACCTCGATCGCGAGCCCGCTCCTGGCGACGTGAACGTCGAGCAGGTGCCGCCGCTGCACGAACAACGGCGTCGCGGTCTCGATCGCGCGGCCGATCACGTCGACGACCTCGATCCGCTCCTGGCGAAGATCGATCTTGCCGCGCGCGATCCGTGACACATCCAGCAGATCGTCGACCATGCGGCGCAGGTGGTTGACCTGCCGTTCGATGATGTCCTGCTCGGGCGAGTTCGCGTCGCGCATCCGCAGCAGCTGCAACGAGGTCACGATCGGAGACAGCGGGTTCCGCAGCTCGTGGCCGAGCATCGCCAGGAACTCGTCCTTCGTGCGATTGGCGGCATCCGCCTCGCTCGCCAGCAGCGCGAGCCGCCGGTTGGTGACCACCTGTTCGGTGACCTCGGTCCAGATCGCGACCACGCAATCGTGGTCACTGGAAGAGCCCCGCAGCGAGGCGGCGATGAACGTCCAGTAGGTGTCCTGGAGCTTGCCTTGCCGCTCGAGTGGAACGAGCACCTCGCGTCCGACGTAGGCGATCCCGGTCCGCATCACGTTGCGCAGCATGTCGCCGAACTGCTGCTCGAGCGCCGGGTACGTGCCGCGCAGCGGCTTGCCCTGAAGATCGATCCGGGCCTCGATCGCGACGCGATACGCCTCGTTCGCGCTCTCGAACACCAGGTCGTGGCCACGGAAGATCGCGACAGGCACCGGCGCCTGCTTGAACATCTCGCTGATCGAGGCCCGCTGCTGGAGCAGCTTCCTGCCGAGGTGGTTGAGCTCGAGCCGGGTGACGACGCGTGCGATCAGCTCGCGCGCGGCGAACGGCTTGACGAGGTAGTCGTCGGCACCGGCCTCGAGTCCTTCGATCTGCGCATCATCGCCCGCGCGCGCCGAGATCAAGATCACCGGCATCGAGCACGTCGCCGCATCACCGCGGAGCGCGCGCAACAGCCCGAAGCCATCGAGATTCGGCATCATCACGTCGGTGATCACGAGCGTCGGACGCCGCGCGCGGATCGCCTCTAGCGCGGCCTCCCCATCTGCGACGGTCTCCACTATCCACCGCTTGCCGAGCAACCGCGACAGGTACGAGCGCATGTCCGCGTTGTCATCGACCACCAGGATGCGAACACCCGAGTCGATCTGGGGCGGCGCGAGCTCGGGGGTGCTCTCGCGGGTCGTCCACTGCAGCGACTCGTCGACGAAGGCCTCGATCATCGAGGTGGTCAGCGGCACCCGCGCCCGATCGGTCACGGTCGTGTCCGGGTGCCCGAACGGGATCGTGACGGTGATCGTGGTGCCGACGCCGAGCGTGCTCGCGATCTCGATCTGTCCGTCGTGGCGACGCACGAGCTCGTGCACGAGCGCGAGCCCGATCCCCGAGCCCTCGTGCGTGCGCGCCCTGGCGCCTTCGATGCGATGGAACCGCTCGAACAGGTGCGGAAGATGCTCGCCCGAGATGCCCGTCCCGGTGTCCGCGACCACGAGCCGCACCCGACCATCGAGCTCTCGCAGCGAGATCTCGATCGAGCCCGCGAACGTGAACTTGAACGCGTTGGAGACGAGGTTGAGGACGATCTTCTCCCACATCTCGCGGTCGACGTAGACCTGGCGCGACAGCAGCGGGCAGTCGACCACGAGCTGCATGCCTGCCCGCTCGATGGCAACACCGGAACCCGCCCACGAGGTCCGTGGTCAACGTCGCGAGGTCCGTCGGCCGGCAGATCGGCATGATGCGTCCTGCCTCCAGCCTCGAGAAGTCGAGCAGCGTGTTGACCAACTTGAGCAGCCGCCGCGCGTTGCGATACACGGACTCGAGCTCACCGCCACGAAGCTGCCGGTCCGGAAGCGCGAGTGCATCCTCGATCGGGCCGAGCATCAGCGTCAGCGGCGTGCGGAACTCCTGGCTGATGTTGCTGAAGAACGCAGCCTTCACGCGATCGATCTCGGCGAGCGATTCGGCGCGTTGCTTCTCGGCATCGAACGCCGTGGCAACGGCGAGCGCGGTCCCGATGTCGCGCGCGATCAGCTCGAAGAACCGGTGGTACGCCGCGTCCCACGCGCGACGCGAGCTCGCGCCCGCGACCAGGACCCCGGCGACGCTCCGGCGATCGGCGGCCAGGATCGGGATCACCATCGCGGCCGTGCTCGGCTCGGGCCATGGCCCACCCGGAAGCGACCCGACGAGCGGCGTCACCATCGACGAGACTCCGGACTCCAGCACGGAGATCAAGGGCCACCACGATGACCGATCGCCGGCAGCGGTCGACGCGCGGGTCGGAAGCGGGTGGCCATCGGGCAGGCCCGCCACGCCGCTCAGCGAGAGCATGGCTCCGCCCGGTTCGAGCACGTAGATCGCCGCGAACGGGATGTCGAGGCGGTTGTTCTCCAGCGCGAGCGCCGCGGCCATGCATGCCGCGCTGACCGGTCGCGCCTCCACGGTCTCGCCGAGCCGATGCAACGACTCGAGTCGACGCGCGGCGACCACGTGCTCGGTGGTCTCGGTGCAGGGCATCAGGATCCCATCCACGGTGCGCCCATCCGCGCCGAACACCGGCCCGAGCATGAATCGGAGGAAGACTTCTTCATTCGGAAGCCGGCGCGTCCAGAACATCTGGAGGTCGTCGGCTCCCACGGACCTGCCGGTGGCACGGACGGTGTCGATCATGTTCTGGATCGCCGGCCAGGTCTCCGCCCAGACCTCGCGAACAGGCCTGCCCACATCGTGCGGATGGTTGGCCGCACCGAGCAACGAGCCGTACGCATCGTTGTAGATCAGGGTGCAGTCCGGTCCCCACAGGAGCACCATCGGGAACCGCGATCCCAAGCAGATGCCGATCGCGGTCTTCAGATGATCGGGCCACAGCTCGGGCGGCCCGAGATCGGTCTTCGACCAATCGAGACAGCGCATCAACTCGGCGAGCTCGCTATCGCCAGGGAACAACCGCTTCACGTCACCACCACCACCACTCGTCACGTTCCACCTCCGTCGGCTGTGTGCTCAGTCTCACGAATCCTACGTAGGCCGCAGAGACATAGTGTATTTTCTTCGCGCACTTCCTAACAGGGCCGCTGGACGGCGTGCACGACATGCAAGTTCCATGCGAGCTCGACCTAATTCCGAACCTGACGAGCTCGGAGTTCCGGAGGAGGCACAGCTGAGCTCAGATTTGGTGCGCGTCGTTACCCGGTTATCTCGTGGCCGCACCTTGCGAACGCGAGAACGTCGCACGTGATCGCGGTTCAACCAAGGCTGACAGTCGACGCTGCTTCAGATCGATGGACAAGAACGCACACGCGACACCGCGCACGTGCGCCGACGCGATATCGGTCGGGCAGTGACGCCGATCGAACGAGATACGTGATGGCGACGTGCTTGCAGTCCTTCGCACCATGAACAAGCTCGAGCTCTCGCTACCCCAGCTAGGATTCATCACGGCAACTCGGGGCTTGCTGGGCACCGGCATCGGCTTGCTCGCCGCCGATGCGCTTCGCCGGAAGAATCGCCGGAGCCTCGGCTTCGCGCTGATGATCGCGGGCGCGATCACGACGATCCCCGCCGCGCTCGCGGTCTACCGCTCGATCGCGAGGGCGAAGCGATCCGCGCAGATGCCCGCGGCGATGCACTAGGCCAGGAGCACTTCATCCTTCGCAGGACGCGCATCGGCGCTCCGCGCACCAGGCCGGTCACGGCATCGCGGATGCACTCGCACCTCCCCATGGAGAGGACGAGCTCGTTCGCGGCGTTGGTGTTCGTGATGCTCCTCGCGGTCGGCGCCGGACTCGCGTTCGCGTTGTTCGGTCGCGTGAGCCCCGCGAGCATCTCGTTCGCGGCCGCGTGGTTCGTCCTCGCGCTGATCGTGTCGCGCTCGATCAAGGTCGCGGCGCCGTGGCAACGGGTCGTGGTGCTGCGCCTCGGTCGGTTCCGCGGCCTCCAAGGTCCAGGGCTGTTCGCCATCATCCCCGTGCTCGACACGACGCCCTACTGGATCGACACGCGCGTGATCACGTCGTCGTTCAAGGCCGAGAAGACGCTGACCAAGGACACGGTCCCGGTCGACGTCGATGCCGTCCTGTTCTGGAGAGTGTTCGACCCCGAGAAGGCCGCGCTCGCCGTGGCCGACTACACGAGCGCGATCAGCTGGGCGGCCCAAACCGCGCTCCGCGACATCATCGGCAAGACGATGCTCGCGGACATGCTCGAGGGCCGCGACAAGATCAGCATCGAGCTCCAGACCATCATCGACCATCGTACCGAGCCATGGGGCGTCAACGTGATCTCGGTCGAGGTCCGAGACGTGCTGATCCCGACCGGGTTGCAAGACGCGATGTCGATGCAGGCGCAGGCCGAGCGTGAGCGGCAGGCGCGCGTCATTCTCGGAGACTCGGAGCGACAGGTCGCGGAGAAGTTCGGCGAGGCAGCCAAGACCTACGCCAACGATCCGGTCGCGTTGCACCTGCGCGCGATGAACATGCTCTACGAAGGCCTCAAGCAGAACGCGACCGTCGTGCTCGTGCCGAGCACGGCGCTCGAGAGCATGCAACTCGGCGGGCTCACCGGCGTCACCGCGCTCGCCACGAGCTTGTCCGAAGGTTCCCGCCGCGACGAGGCCACGATCGGCGCGCGTGAGCCCGTCAAGCATTGATCGTGCATCGGTGGATCGCATGACGAGGTCCCGACATCCGCGCACCGCGCCAGCGTCTGCGGGCCTGGGGTGACGCATGAGGAGGCACACCAGCGCCGTGACCGTGAACGCCGGCAGCGTCGAGCTGACGGGGGACGTCACCGTTCCCTTCGGTGCCGCGGGGATCGTCGTGTTCGCGCATGGCAGCGGCTCCGGCAGGACGAGCCCACGGAATCAGTTCGTCGCAGACTCGCTGGTGTCCGCCGGGTTCGCGACCCTGTTGTTCGACCTGTTGACGCGCGAGGAAGAGGTCGAGGAGCGCTACACGCGGCACCTTCGCTTCGATATCCCGCTGCTCGCCGATCGTCTCGTGGGCGCGATCGAATGGGTGCGCGCTCAGGTCCCGCTCCGCGCGCTGCCGATCGGGCTGTTCGGCGCGAGCACGGGCGCCGCGGCCGCGCTGATCGCGGCGACCCGCGTGCGCTCGGTCGCCGCCATCGTCTCGCGCGGCGGCCGCCCAGATCTCGCGGCCCCCGCGTTGCCGCACGTCACGTGTGCGACCCTCCTGATCGTCGGCGGTAGTGACCCCGAGGTGCTGGAGCTCAATCGGATCGCGCTGCGCGAGCTGACCGCGCCCGCACGCCTTCACATCGTCCCAGGTGCCAGTCACCTGTTCGAAGAACCGGGCGCGCTCGAGGAGGTCACGCAGGTCTCCGCCGCATGGTTCCGCACGCATCTCGTGCGCGCGCCCGAGCGACATCACGCCGCGGAGCCGTAGGCCCCGGCAGGCAGGGGTAGCTTGCGCCCTCCGGCGGTTCGGGGTCAGCGCGCCGGCTCCACGGGCCTAGAGCGAGTCGTCGTCGGTGTCCGCCGCCTGCTGCGCCGGTGCCTGGTCTCTCGCCGGAAAATTCACGCCCGCGAGGAGCTGCTCGACGAACGTGGTGAGGCTGCGTTCGCACACGAACAGCGGCCGGCTCGCCTCGAACTTGTCCCACGCGACCACCGCGCCCGCTTGCCCGGTGAGCGCGCCGCGCGGATCGAGGTACGCGTAGTACCCGGTCCCCCGCCACGAGCCGAACGGGACGAGGCCACGACCGAGGTCTTGCTTGACGAACTCGCGACCGCAATGAACGTCCTGGCCGGTGAGGATGTCTTCATACACGCCCGGATCGAACAGCTCGAACTCCGTGACGTCCACATTGCCGAGCCCGAGCTCGCTCGTCGTGGTGAACAGCGTGGCGAGGTCGGCAGGCATCTCGAAGTCGTGCTCGACCGCGAGCTCCTCGACGTCCGCTCGCTTCCACGGGCGCAACGCCGACGCGTCCAACAACACCGGACCGAGCGCGCTCGACTTCGGAGTCCCCGGCGGCTTGGCGTTCGCACGGGCAGCCTGCTTCGGCTTCGCGGCCTGCTTCGGCTTCGACTTCGCGGCCTGCTTCGGCTTCGACTTCGCGGCCTGCTTCGGCTTCGACCGGACGGCCCGCGTTGCCTTGGACTTCGTCGCCTGCTTTGCCTTGGACTTCGCCGCCTGTTTCGTCTTGGACTTTGCGGTTGGCTTCGCGGACGCTTTCGGCTTCGAGCTCTTCGTCTTGCGCTTGGACCCGGTGCGCTTCGGGCGCTTTGCCATCATGTCGTGGATGTTCGCACGATCGTGGCCGCCGTCCAGGTCACGTGCCCAAAACGGCGGCCTCGAGGTCACGTCCCGGGGCCGAGTCCTTGCCGAGATGAGCCTTCGAGATCGGTCGCGTCGCGAGAGCCATTCATCGTGGTGCCGCATCTCGATTGTCGCAGCGAGTTGAGACCGAACGATCGGAGGTGTGACCGGCACACGAGCTCGAGCTCGCGCCAACGTGCACGGCGGCCGAGCGCTGCGCGGCGGCGGCGGCTCCGTGACCCGCGGCGAACACCGGCAGCGAGAGTTTGACCGAGAGGCCGGATCGGTGTACTGAACATGTGTTCATGTCCCCATCCAGATCGCTCCCTCCCGTTGTCCCAACGCCCGCACAGCTCGCGAACGAGCTGGCTGATGATCCCGTACCGGCCGAGGTCCGCGTCGTCATCGAGCTGTTCGCGAACCAGCTCGCGAAGGTCTCGTTTCCCGAGATCGACGCCACCACGTTACGCAACCATGCGGACGCGCTGCGAACGGAAGCCCTGACCGTCGCGCGTGCGCGTGAGGCCCTCGATGGCATCCTCGCAGCGTTCACCGCCCGCCGAGCAGCACTCATCGAGACCGCGTCGCGCGCGGTGGCGTACGCGCGGATCTACAGCGAATCGCACCCCGCCCTCGCGGCCGCGGTCGCGGCGATCGCCGATCTGGATCCGCTGGATCGGCCCGTTGCGGGCAGTCCCCCGGTCACCGGCAAGCGGCGCGGCCGCCCGCCACGGCGTGGAGCCGAGCTGTTCGATGCAACCCTCGCGACACCGGTGCACCAGGACCCGATCGCGTGAGGTAGCCGCGGCCGGGTATTCGATGCAATGCGACCTCCAGAGCTCGACGCGAAGTCACAGTGCACGCTTTGTTCACCCCCCCGAGCGGCAACCGCACACCTCAGGAACGTAACGAAGTGGCTCAGATAGCCGGTCAGGTGGACGAAGCGCACGCACACACCGACGAGGTGCGCAGGGAACGCTCCGCTGCGATTCGACCGATCGCGCGTCCTACCGGATGTAGCGAGAGCTCGAGGCGTTCGAGGAAACACGTCCTGGTTCTGGGCGTCTGTCGTGAATCGTGGCGCGCTGCCGGACATCATCGACGAGAACCAAGGGCGAGCACCGGGTCTTCGACGACACGGCAGCGCGGCCTGGGCTGGAGGTCGGCCGGCAGTCCTTGCGCGGCGTTGCGCTTCCTCCCCGCGACAGCGATCACACGAGATGGACACCGATCGGTTCACGTCAACGCTGCACGTGGCCGCAACCATCGGCTGGCCGAGACGCTCGTCGCCTGACGTTGTGCATCCTTGTTACAACCATCACGATGGGGTCAAGACCGGGGGGGCGCCGGTCCCCAGCCCTACCGTCCATGGAGGCGGAGCCATCGTCGCGCCGGCCGGTTGGGCCACCGATTGTGAGGATCAGGGCTTGCATGAATGGCCATCATGCTCGCGCTAACAACCGACAGGATGGAGGTCCCACTCGAGCTGGCTGACACGGGCGAGCATATGATCGGCGCGCTCGACGAGACCGTCCTACCTCCGGAGGCGTTTGACCCGTTGGCCGGCGACACGGACTTCTCGATCGAGTTCGCCTGTGGGACCGAGAGCGGCGAGACCCCATGTCCCGTGATCGACGCCGACACGGAAACTGACTGGCTTCCGGATCCTCGGCCGCCAGGAGCCGCGCCCAGGCGCGCCAGGATCTATCAGGCAGTCAAGAAGCCCTGACGTCCGCGTGGCAGCGCGGACCTCGGCGACTTCCGGTGCCGAGGATGGTCGCCCACCTACACGAACGAGACCGGGCTGGTCGGCGGCACTGCTCGCCGAGATCAGCCGACTGATCAGGTCGCGCGTGCTCGACCTCGCCCACGACCTGCGGCACGACGTCCCACGACCTGCGGCACGACGTCCCGCCGAGATCAGTCGCTTGATCGGGTCGCGCGTGCTCGACCTCGCCGCGACCTGCGGCACGACGTCCCCACCCAGGTCGCCGTCGCGGTGAACCTCGAGGAGACGATTCGTGGGCGAGCCGACGCCGAGCAACGTGCGACCCGTCCGGCAACCGCCCTCGTGAGCCGATCCCGATCGGCTCGATGCGCAGCACGTCCCCGCCGCCGGCGCGCGGCGATCCATTGCGCGCCCGAACCGCTGGGTTGATGACATCGAATCGCCGGGCCGAGCGAATCGAGGACGAAGTCTGGCGGTGACCCCGATGTCCGGAGATCGTCGGTCGACCGGACGCGATGTCCGAGCTCCGGCCACGAGCCGGACGAGCACGCTCCGCGGTCGCGAACGCATCGACACCTGTTGTCGACGGAGAATCCGCCGATCCAGCGCGTGAACAGTCGCGCTCACCTCCACGGCACGAGCGCTGCACTGCCGCCGGCACATCCAACCCTTTGCCGGAGCAACTTGATGTCACCTTCTCATCGCCAACTGTCACTCGCGATCTCCTTGGCGCTCTTCACGAGCTGCTCGTCGCAACCCGTCGCGTTGCTGCCCGACGCGCGCACCACGTCGGTTCCGGACAGTCCAGCCGGCACGTTCGCGATCGTCAGCAAGCTCGGCCTTCAGATGCCGAGCATCGCGAGTGCCGTGCTCGATCCGCTGACCGCATCGACCGATGGGGCCGACGATCCGACGCGGTACCTCGTCGATCACATGATCGCGGCGCTCCCCGAGGGGACGCTCAAGAGCTTCGCACAGCAGGTGGCACCGTTCGTGGCGTCGTACCTCAACCGACGCCTCGTCGAGATCGCGCCGCACTTCGTCGCCGGGATCGAAGCGATCGCACGCGGCGCCGTTCACGTCGCCACGCGGTTCGACCTGACGGAGAGCCTGACGATCGACGTGACCGGAGATGCCGTTCGGACGATCACCGGCGTCCGGTTCGATGTCGGGGCAGCACCGAAGACCATGACGTTCGCGGAGGTTGGCCTCCCCGATATCACGGTCAACACCAGGGTCGCGTTCTCCCCCGAAGCCCGGCTCACCTTCGCGGATCACAGCCACCGGCTGCCCTTTGGCGCGTTGCTGCGAGCGGGGCTCGATCGGATCGTGATCCCGAGTGTCGAACCGACGGCGCATGACCTCGCGACCGCGCTCGGGCTGCTCGTCGACTGCCCCCGGATCGGCGAGCTCGTCTCCACGCAAGTGGGACTCGGATCGCCAACCCTCTATCGCGCCGCATGTCGGGCTGGAATGAACGAGATCGCGAACGACCTGTACCGCCGCATCGACATCGTCACCGCGACGGCCTTTGACCTCCGGCTCACCGGGACCGCCGAAGGGGTGGACCTCGATGCCGACGGCACGATGGATGACATTCGTACGGGCACCTGGTCGGGGACGCTCGACTACGCCGGCTCCACCGACCCACTCGTGTCGGCGACGTTCACGGGCACGAAGCGGTGAGTCATCGGCACGCTGCAGCATCCGAACGAGCACGCCGAGGCGCTCGCCGCGTACGAACGTGCGATCGCGATCGGGCCGAAGCGCCACGAGGCGTACTACGACGTCGCCGTACTCCATGATCGACCAGCGTGACAGTTCACGCAGCGCCATCTCCCCAGTCGGCCGGAGGCCCTGCGCGAGGCGCGCCACGTGCATGAAAGAAGGTCCATGTCCGTGATCGAACAGCAACGATGGCTCGCGCTATCGAATGTTCGGACGAGCTTCGCCCGGAGCGATACCTCTCTTTCAAGCTGGCCACCATGCGCACGAGATCCTGGTTGATCACGGCCCTGCTCGGCTGCGGCTCTCCGTCACAGCCATCGCACCACCAACAACCCTCGTCAGCACGAGAACGCCCGTACGGCCCGCACTGGGGTGTTCCGGCCGGAATCGCGACTCGCGCCTCCGGGGCGGACATCTCGCTCGTCTCCGATCCGCTCGAGGAGACGTATCAGCCCATGGATCAGGAGCCACCACCCCCCCCGGAGGTCGGCCCGCCCGCCGCGGGAACGTACCCGGATGATCTCGAGGGCGCTCCGAGCGGTCCGGAGAGCGGTCCGGAGTACGTCGATCCGGGCACAGGTCCGGAAGGAGCCGAGGTCCCCGATGTGGACGTGTTCTACGACGAGCTCGCTCCCCTGGGCAGCTGGTACGACGACCCCGAATACGGGTACGTGTTCGTTCCACCGCAGCCCAACTATGTCCCGTACGCGAACGGCTACTGGGAGGACACCGACTACGGCCTCGCCTGGATCTCCAGTGATCCCTTTGGCTGGGCGACCGATCACTACGGGCGATGGCTCTGGCGAGGACGCTGGGTGTGGCGGCCCGACACCCAGTGGGGACCAGCGTGGGTCCAGTGGCGGGTCAGTGACGACTGGGTGGGCTGGGCGCCGATGGGGTACGACGAGGAGGACGTGTCCGAGGTTCCGGCATATGCGTGGCGGTTCATCCCGGCGACGTACCTCACCTCACGCGATCTGCGTGGACACTATGCGAGCTCGAACTATCGAACGTACCTGCGCGAGACGACCCCGGTCTGGCGCTTCGCCCGCTACGGGGATCGCTCGTGGGTCGTGGGGCCCGATCGAGACTGGTTGCGCCAGCATCGGCTCGAAGGGCGTCGCGACCATGTCGACCTCGCCCAGCTCGGACGTCTCGATCGAGAGCGCCAGCGCGAGCTCGAGCTGCGGGTTCGAGAGGATCGAGAGACCGCGCGCTGGTCAGACCGGCAACGTCGCGAGGAAACGGTCCGCGGCGAGCTCGATCGCCGGACACAACGTGCTGAAGCGAACCGCCGACGCCGCGCCGACGAACAGCAGCATCAAGGCACCGAGCAGCCACGAGCACAGACCCAGCAACGTCAACGCGACGAGCAGCAACGCGCACAGACTCAGCAACGTCAACGCGCGGCCGACGAGCAGCAACGCGCACAGACCCAGCAACGCCAGCGCGCGGCCGACGAGCAGCAACGCGCACAGACCCAGCAGCGCCAGCGCG
>WBZN01001229.1_pt1 | contig 15990 bp, 16 predicted proteins | sample 5204281 | NCBI WGS metagenome assembly WBZN01 (sample SAMN12344347, study PRJNA552823) | activated sludge metagenome | biome: Activated sludge suspended growth; feature: Nitrification reactor; material: Wastewater; isolation source: activated sludge from nitrification reactor of wastewater...
CCCAGCGGATCACTTTTCGAGCACCGAAGCCGGATTTCAAGGACCTCTACCCGGAGGTGAAGGCGTTGATGGAGAGGCGCGGTAAGAAGTAGTCGTTAGATGGCAGCCATGAACTTCGCTTGCGCGGTTCGGCAACCGTCCCAAAGGAAGTCAACGTAGTCGGTACGGCTCCACGCTTGAAGGCAAAGCAGCACCATCCGGGGGAGTGCTCCGGCGTACGGGAAGTCCCCGCGTCGTAGGCCCGCCTCCTGGACGAACAGCATCTCCGTCTGCGGCGGGATAATGTCAGCGTGCGGCGTCGCGTAGCTCTCGATTCGCGCGTTCGGATCTCTAGAGCTGCACAGCGGTGGATCCGACGACACGAACGCTGCGCCGCACTCGACCGGCCGATCGTCGTAGATCGTGCAACGCTCGGCGTCGCTGAGGAACACGCACGGGCGACCGCCGTAGTCCGAGCGGCGCGTGCTCTCCATCGCGGTCGCGGATTCCTCGAGCTCGGCGCGCATCGCAGGCGTGTCGCGCCCTTCACGGATTAGCCGCGCAGCGATCGGCACGGCCTCGTGGAGATAGGCGACCGTCCAGATCTTGCAGCAACCCTTCGACGCCATGCAGGTGTGGCACGAGATGACCTTGAGGACCCGCTTCGACACCGTCTCGACGTCCTTCTCGCAGTACCTGATCACCGTGCGCACCGCGTCGGACGTCTTAGCAAGGAGCTGGTTCGCCTGGATCACCTCCGCGAATGTCGAGGTACGCGACGCGGGCGTCGCGGCATCCCGCGGCGGGCGCGCCGCGCCGCTTGCCCTTGCGGCCTTACGCGCAGCGCGCTCTTCCCGCACGCGACGCTCGCGATCGGCGCGTTCCTGTGCAACGCGAAGCTGAGCTGCCTTGTTTTTCGACACGACCGTCAGCTTACGGCCGCGGTCTGACCGAGCTCACGAGCGAACCACCAGTGACGCCGGAGGCCCTCGCGAGCACGGCAATCTCACATGTAGCGTCGTTGGATGCCAACTGTGACGCGAGAGGCGCTGTACGAACTTGTCTGGACCACGCCGCTCAGGACCTTGGCGGAGCAGTTCGCGATCTCGGACGTCGGTCTGGCCAAGATCTGCAAGCGGCTCGCGATACCACGCCCACCGCAGGGGTATTGGATGCGCGTCCTTCACCAGCGCGCCGAACCTCGGCCCGCGCTACCTCCGAAGCGTGACGACATCCCGGCTGCCGTCGAGCTCGGCGAGGCGCTGCCGGCCATTGCTGAACGCGCACCGGTGGTTCAGCTCGAGAAGCCGATTTTGGAAATGCGCGAGACGCTGGCAGGCGCCCATCCCGCAATCCGTCAGCTGACAGCGTTGCTCAAGAACGATGGCAGACAGCGTGACGAGATGAGGATCGTGGCTCACCGCGATCAAGCGACGTTTCGTGCTTCCAGCGGCCAACAGAACCGCGCACTGCGTCTCCTCGACGCGTTGTCGCGCTGGGCAGAGAAGCAGGGATACCGCGTCGCCTTGACCCCCGTCCCTAATGACCAATGGCGACATGCGCTCGTTGTCGCCTCGAACGAGGATTCGTTCCGGGTGTCGATCCTCGAGCGCCAGCGACAGGTCGATCACGTAAAGACGAAGGAGGAGAAGGAGCGAGAGCTACGGTATGGATCGTCGTGGGCGCCGAAGTACGACCAGAAGCCCGCCGGCACGCTGACGCTTGAGTTTCTCGACCTTCGATACTCGAGAAGTTACGGACGCTGGTCCGACGGCAAGGGAAGCCTGGAAAGTAGGCTCGGCGAGATCGCGCTGGGGGTCGGCGATGCGTTTCGTGAGTTAGCACTCGAGCGTGCTCGGCGCGCGGAGGAGGCGCGCCTGCAGCAACTCGAGGCTCGCCGACGCGCCCGTGAGCAGGAGTGGCTGCACTACGAAGAACGGCTCAAGGCCGACCTCGACGAGATGGTTTCGCGCTGGGAGCACGCGCGACGCATCCGAGCGTTCCTCGATGCTGCTGCGCCCGCGATCATCGCTTGCGCCGAAGACCGCGTAGCCGCGCAAGCTTGGCTTGTGTGGGCACGTAACCACGCAAGCAGGGTAGATCCCGTGTCATGGCCGAGCGCTATCCCCAAGCCGCTGAGCGCTCATTCGAACAGCTCAGGGACGGCCGGTTGGTAACAACCGTACGGAGCGAGCGGGCGATGTAGTGTGACCGCCGCTGCTACGGGCCGCACGTGTTTGACGAGCGATGCGATCGGCATAGGATTGCGAGGTGCCCCGTGACGAGTTTCCGCAGGAGAAGCGCAGGCGCCTGGCGATGCGAGCCGGGCACCTCTGCTCGAACCCTGGGTGTCGTCGGCCGACTGCGGGTCCCCAACTCGGAGATCCGGAGGGTTTCGTCGACATCGGTGTCGCTGCACATATCACCGCCGCGGCCCCTGGAGGACCGCGCTTCGATGAGGGGCTGACCTCGGATCAAAGGCGCTCGCTCGCGAACGCCATTTGGCTCTGCCAGACGTGTTCGCGGCTAATCGACGTCGACCCAAACCACTACACCGTGTCGTCGCTACTGGCGTGGAAAGCTCAGCACGAGGCGTTTGCGGCGAGCACTCTCTCGGGTCGGTTTGCCGCACTCGACCGTCGCCATATCGAGCAGCTTGCAACCGTAACTCGACAAGCGGTCGCTGTGCTTGAGGAGGTCGTGCCGATTCCAGATGCACCGACCAGCGAAGTTTCGCTGCGTTCGTTTGCAAGGATTCGATACGAGCACCATCTCGACCGATACAAACTGTCGGTGACGATCATTGTCACGAATCTCGGCGATCAGACCACGCTCTCGGACCCGCGGCTGACGGTTGGCCCTACGGATACGCCGATCGCCGACGTGCATCTCTCTCAGAACGGGCTCTGGCACTTGAACCCTGGTAACGATGCGTTCGTCGTGCCGTCGATGGACGAGATCCAGATCCGGCTGGTCATCGACGCCGACATGTTCGCTGGTGGTGACTATGAAGCTGGCTGGTTGGCGCGATGTGACGTGCTAGTTGGCGACACACGCCATATTGTCGAAACGATCGCGCAGACAAATCGCTCGCTGTGCGAAGCAGCTGCGGGGAAAAAGCTTCGGCCGCTGCAGCAGTGGCTCTGCGATCGCTGCCATCTGCCCATCCTCAGGCCCGAAGACGGATGGGTGGAAGTGGACGAAGATCGAACTGGAGGCACGATCAGGTATCACAACTATCGGCTGGTTCATCATCAGCAAGCGACGCCGCGGGGGACGCAGACCTGTTACGCCGATGGGCTGGAACTTACAGACCACCTTCACCACGTAATTGAGCAGGGGGTTCAGTGGGGACTTAGTTATCTCGGGCCGGGCGAGCCGAGTGGCCTTGGCGCAGCGCTCGGGGAGGTGCGAGACCTCGGCGAATGGGCGGCGTTCATGCGGCGTATCTGGCTACCCTTCTACGAGCAAGGCAGGCACTACATCGAGCGTGCGGTGCAGGAAGGGGAGATGGAGCGCACGAGCGTTCACCACGCTGATAGCCTTGAACTGGCTGTCGACCGCTACGTCTCAAGCGAGTGGACCCCCGACCAACCGTTCGACTAGCTCGATTGCAGCCTGGGTTCTGTCGCCGACACCCCACGAACCCGTCACATCGTCGCGCGGATGTGACGCGCGATGGCGCCCGGAATCTGAACCTCCGAGCCAACGGCCACCACCCCAGGAACCTCTGTTGGTAGCCCCTTTGCCACCCATTCGCGCGCGATCAATGCGGCCGCCTCGTTGAGCAGCGTGTCATGGTGATACGGAAAGATTTTGACGTCCTCGTAGGAGAACCAGAGCTGCGGCGGATCGAGACAGCTCTTGTCGTACTCGGCGTCGTAGACGCGGGCCTGATCGGCATTGAAGGCGTACAGGCGACCGTCCGTTCGCGCACGGATGATTTCTCGAGCGTGAAAGAAGCTGTGGCAAAACTCATGGAGGAGAATCCCGGTCAACGCTTCATCCGAGCAATGGATCACTGCCGGGGCGCTCACTCGGGCACCTAGCTCGGTTCCTGCCTCGGTGCGAAAGATCGTGCTGTAACCGTGAACAACCACGATCCGTCCGCGTGGGGTCATCGCCGGAGGTGCAATCCAACCGATATCGACGACCTGTACCGGCGGCAGCTCGCTCACTCGTGCGCGTCCCAAGATCTGGAGACGGAGTCGCTCAAGGCGTTCGCCGCCTTCAATGATCTGCTTCTGAAGGTCCGGCGGGTACTTCTCCCAACGCTCGGGCTCGGCGTCGAGATACACGCGTTCAACCGACTCTACGCTCGCCATTCGGCGATAGTAGCCGGGGATCAACAATGCACGTCTACGTTGCCTTCGTAAACGAGACGCTCTGCGATCACCTCGTGGCCGCGGTGCAGCCTCCGCCTCGTCGGGACGATCGGACCGATAGCTACGGACGCGCGATTGCGAGTGCGGCCGACGTCTACATGGACACAAAGGTTCGAGGGTTGGGGCTGTGGGTCGAAGACACCGGGTTCAAGTATTTCGGCATTCGTCCGCGTCGATTGCCATCGGGCGTTGCTGAGATGAATCGCGCATGGATTGAGCGCGCCGGAATCATGATCGGTCCGCCGGGCTGGATCAGTAGGGCGCATCGGACTGTGCTCACCACCGACGTCGCGAGGATGGACGCGAAGCGGCTACTCGCGCTCGTACCGACGCTCACCCCATACGAAGGAGAGCTAGACGGGGATGGGGCGTTGCATCTCGACTACATGCCCCCGCGGCCTCCACGACAGCCGAGGCGCCGCGCTCAGCCGAGCTGTCCTTCTTGCGGTCGCTGAGGCCATCACGCCGCAAACGCCAGCTCGAACGGCAGTTCAGGATATGGCTGGGACGAGCAGCCGTTCAGACCATAAACTGAACCGCCTCCCGATCCCGACACCGCCCCGAGGTCGAGCGAACCAACGAGCCAGAAGCGGTGACCGCTTTGTGGCCTCACCGTTACGCGCAGCCGCAGGCCGCACCGAAGGAGCGCCGTGTGGCCGACCTCGGGCTTCTCGGTGAGCAGGTCGAGCAGGCGACGGAGACCGCCCACGATCGCGTCGGTGCTGGGCAGCGTCAGGGGCGCGCCGACCTCCGCGAGTTGTGCCTGGATGCGCCTGATGTCGGCGCGGGCCTCGTCGCGCAACAGCCGCGCCTCTGCGTCAGAGGGGTCCTCGACGAGCAGGGCGGTGGCATTGGTCACTCGCTTCGTCGCCTTGGCGAGCTGCTTCTCCAGCTCGGCGGGATTAGCTGCGCCCACGTGGGCGGCGGCGCGACGCTCGAACCCGCGCACGAACGCAGCGATGGCGGTCGGATTGTCGAGTAGCTCGCGAAGACGACCCACCAGCGCCTCGTTCGCCCGCGTCGCGGAGATGGTCTCGCGCTGGCCGCAGATCGCCGCACCGTTCTCGGCGTACTTCACGCAGCCATACCAGGTGTTCACGCGTCCACCGCGCAGCTTGCGACCGCGCACGGTGTAGCTCGCTCCGCAACTGCCGCAGTAGAGCAGGCCGCTCGTGAGTGAGACGATCTGGCCCTTGCGCGTCGCGGGCATCTGACGCCGCTTGCGCGTCGCGAGCTGACGCTGCACACGCTCGAACTGGTCGGCCGTGATGATCGCCAGCTCGGGCGCTAGGTGCACGACGTGCTCGGACTCGGGGCGCTCCTCGTGCCGGTGGTGGTCCTCGCCGTGGACCTTGGTGTTCTTCGTCCGGTTCCAGATCAACCGACCGACGTACCGCTCGTTGCGGACCATCTCCATGATCGTCTGGTGCGACCACGCGGAAGAGCGCGGCGCGGCGATCCCGTCCGCGTTGAGCGCGTGGCAAATCGCGCGGTAGCCCGTGCCCGCCTCGATCAGGTCGTAGATCCGGCGCACGACCTTCGCCTCGTCGTCGTCGATCGTCCATACCTTATGCTCGGCGTCGTTGGGATCGGGAACGGTCTGGTAGCCGTACACGCTTCCGCCGCAGGACTGGCCGCTCCGTGCGCGCTCGCCGAGGGAGCGGTGGACGGTCTTGCCGAGCTGCCGGACGTAGTTCGCGTTGATGAGCGAGCCCATGACTGCCTGCATCTCGCCTCACTCGCTTGTCGAGTCGAACCCCGACGTGTCGAGCAGGCGCACGGCGTGGCGACCGAGGTCGCGGAAGATCAACTCCAGCGCGCCGACGAGATCGCGGCTGAGGCGTGACTGCGACTCGACGAGCACAGCACGGAATGCCTTGCCCTTGGTGCGCTCGACCTCGTCGAGCAGCAGCTGGAGTCCGGGGCGAGCACGCTTGGTTCCGCTGATCGCGCGGTCCTCGTAGGTCGCTACCACCTCGTAGCTGCTCCGCTCGGCCCAGCGCCGACAAATGGCGATCTGGTCGGTGATGCTGTCCTCGCTCTGCAGCTCGGACGAAAATCTGGAGTAGATGGCAACCTTCACGACTCGGCCCTTATGAGGTCGAGCGTGCCCGCGAACCAGGCATCCGCTGCTGCTTCGCCGAGGGCTTCGGAGAGCGCGATCGTCCGCTGCTCGTCGAGTTCGAGGTGGACGACGACGCTGGGCGGCGGGAACGCGCGCACGACCGTCAACCACCGACCACTGGCGAGCGTGACGTGGACGTGGCCTCGACGGAATGCGTCGACCTCGGCGTCGTCGGCTTCACGAACGGTAGCGGAGCTGGCGTCGAGGAAGATGGAGACGGCTTGCCCGCGCGAGAACGCGTCGGCTTCGGCGTCTGTCGCCGGTCGGCAGGTCGCGGCGTCGAGGTCGACATCGATGCGAACGAGCGCAGTGGGGTTCACGGCTCACCTCCGAGCGCGAGGTCGCGCAACCAGACGCTGAGCTGCTGGTCTTCAGCACGCCGTCGCAGCTCGCGGTGTTCTGCGTCGGTGACGCGGAAGGAGATTCGGATCGTTGCCGCGACCTTGCGGCGCGCCGGTCGGCCCTGCTTCAACGTCCTCGACGTACGAGCGTTAACCACGTCACCATGGCAACGCCATTCGTCAGACGGAGCAAGGAGATTCGTCGGACGAATCTAGCTCCTACGTGAGGAGCGGAAACCACCCCGATCTAGCTCCTACGTGAGGAGCGGAAATTCGCGGTCACGGCTCGCGTTCTTGCAACCAAGTGTTAGCGAGAACCGCGATTCGGAGGCGTTCTTGAACGAACCTCCGCACTTCAGGCCGTGAAGTGTAAGCGATCCGTATTGCACGCGAGGAGTACCCTAGGCTCGGGTCACCTACGGAAGACAGAGGTTGCCGAGCGGTCACGAAGTGAGCCGCCAAAGAGGCGGGTCACGGACAGTGACGTTGAGATCGGAGCGGAAAGAACGGAGCGGGTGCTTTCAACAGACGCTCATCGCGATCTCTTTCTTTCTGGCATGTCACCCGCTCCACGATGACCGTGGTGGTAGAGCACCGACGCGATCCGCGTAGAACTGCTACCAAGTCACGTGGAGCGGGTGTGGTGCCCGAGCGAAGCGAAGCCCGAGACAGTATTGCTGCCCGGTTCACATCACGAGCGTACGGTGGGCGTGCAGGTCGCGCTTGCACTTGCGTGATACAAGCGGCAGGTATGCCCGGCGCAAAGGTGAAAGAGTTTGACCCCTCCAAGGGGTTTGGCACCCTCACGCTCGACACTGGCGAAGATATCCCGTTCGACATCTCGGTCACGAACAGGCGCGAGCCCAAGCCCAATGACCGCGCCGAGGTCACCATCGCCCTTGGATGGAAGGGTAAGCCCAGGGCGAAGCTCGTTGTGTTCGAGCGCGACGAGGATCGCGCGCCGACGTTCGCGTGCAGCGTAGAGTTGCTGCGCGCGTTCGGCTTTCTGCGCGAGTGGTCCGTCGAGCAAGCGCGAACGGCGGTGGAGCAGATCTGGGACGACGGGGTGCCCGAGAACCTCACGCGTGGCGACGCCGGGGCGCTGCTGCAGCGCTACTACGGCGAGACTCTCGGTGATCGCGGTCGTTCAGAGGGCGTACTTACGCTCGACCGCCGTTTTCAAATGGTGACCCGGGCATGGATCACAGACCTCTGCACCCTGTGCCGCGAGTCTGTTGTCGTCGAGAGCGAGTCGTTGCCGTTGGTGCTCGACGCGATCAACGCCGCGCTCGTCGAGCGCAATCACGCGAACCGGTTGTTCAGCCTCGATTTTGGGATCGACTTCTATGTGATCGCGTGCCGTCCGAGCGACTTCGAATCGCGAATCGCGACGACCGCTTGGCTGAAGCTCGGGTAGTTGATGAAGATACCCACCATCTCGCACCGCGAGAGGATGGTGGGGATCACACGCTAGCCACCGCCGAGGTCGCTCAGAGCGAACCAAGCACTGGCAGCTCATGGCGGTCGGTGGCGCGGCAGTTCAATGATAGCGACGCTGAGCGCGCTGGCGAACGCGCTCGACGTCGACGTATGAGACACCCGTTGAGCCCGTCTCGATCAGGTCGGATGCACAACCGGACCGAGGATCTGTGCTTCGACTCGACAGAGTTTTCGATAGTTACGCAACCAGTGATGCGCGGCTTGTTGTGCACGCCTGTCTTTGGGATCTCGGTCGGCCGCTTCCATCGCGTGGTGCGCCAGCAAGCCGAGTCGGTCCACCAGCCTGGTCGTCACGATCGCCAGGCGCTGCTTCGCCGCGGCGATCCGCTCCTCCGAGCGTCGTGCAAGCTCCGCGCGGAACCTCGGCTCCTTCAACCAGTTCGTGATCGTGTTCCGATGACAGCCAACAGCAGCTGCAACCGACTTGTGAGCGCGCCCGTCGAGCAGCAGTTCCATCACCTTGTCCCAACGCGGGTCGATGCCCGGTTCGTCCGCTGGGCGGGGCACGCGTTGATGCTGACCAATCGCCGAGGGCTCGTCGACGGAGATCTGGTCAGCTGGTTGCGCTGTCGAGCTGGTATGCTTCGGTCATGACCGACCGCGCTCGCAAGCTGCTGCACGACGCGATGGAGCTGCCGCTCCCCGAGCGCGCCGAGCTTGCGGCCGACCTGCTCGCCAGCCTCGATGGCGAGCCCGATGCCGACGTGGAGGCCGCGTGGGCAAGCGAGATCGAGCGGCGCGCACGCGAGGCGATCGCCAACCCCGATGATGACGTCGCCTGGGAGACCGTGCGCGACGAGCTACACGCCACGACGGACCGATGACCAAGCCCGTTCGGCTCGCTCGCGAGGCGCGCGAGGAGCTGCACGAGGCGGCTCGGCGCTACGGCGAGGTGCGCCCGGAGCTGCGCGCCGAGTTCCTGGCCGCGATCGACGAGGCCATGGCGCGGCTCGTGCGCATGGCTCGCCACGTCGGCTCACCGCCGGGCGTCGATCCGGCGCTCGGCGTTCGCCGCGTGTTCGTGAAGCGCTTCCCGTTCTCGCTGTACTTCGTGGAGCTGCCGACCCGATACCGCGTGCTGGCCGTCGCCCACGCGCGTAGACGGCCATTCTACTGGCGTGCCCGGTGATCCCCGGTAGCGCGTCCGCGCGTTCTGAGGGCACGTTAACGCGTTTACGGCGCATCGAGATCGGCGAGCCATCACGCCGCGAACGCCAGCTCGAACGGCAGATCAGCGAATGGCAAAGACGAGCAGCCGTTCAGGCCATAAACTGAACCGTCGCCCCCTCCGGCGCGCCGCCGAGGTCGAGGCTCCCGACGAGCCAGAACCGCCGGCCGTTCTCAGGCCCTCGTGAAGCGGCCCGGCGGACTACCGGCTGGAACGAGGATGAAGTGGCGGAGCTCGAGCGCCTCTGCGCGTTCGGCGCCCGAGGAAACCACGACGGCTCGGCCGTGCCGGTTGACGCCCCAAGCCCCGAGCAGATCCGCTCGATGGCTCGTCGTGCGTTGACCCTTTGTGCGAATTTGATCGCCTGCACAGCCGGCGCAGCTGTCGTGAAAACGTGGGGAAGTCCAGCGACCGCTCACGCTAGGCTGACTTTGGTGACGCGTGCCAGCGACGGAACTCGCTCAGGCGCAGACGGTACCGCGCGAGGTTGCCCTCGTGCAGGCGGCTCAGCTCGCTGATCGCCAAGGCGATGAACTCGTCGAGATCTTCGGCCTCGACGAGAGGTGTCGCGAGCTCACGGATCCGCGCCTCGTCGATCGGAGCGTCGTCGCGGACGATCGCGCTGACGACCTCGGTGAGCTGCTCGCGGTTACGGAGACGGAGCGGATCGGGCTGTGGCAGCGCATCGCGCACCACGGTGTACCGCTGGCAGGAACGTTCGTACGCCCAGATGAATACGTCACGTGCCAGGTCGACACGCTGGAGCTCGTACACACCGAGCAGGCCCTCGATGTAGTCGCGCTCGGGGACGTCGACGAAGGACAGCGGCGCGAGGTTGCGCTTGATGAACGGGATGTTTGCGGCAAGCCGCGACACTCGCTTGTTCACATCCTCGAACGGCTGCAGGTACGGCACGTGAACCATCACGAAGAGCGCCTGTTCGAACGGATCCTCGATCGCGCCAGCCTTCGCGAGCAGGTGATCGAACAGCTCCTCGAGCTGCTGCGGGATCGCGAGCGGTTGGTAGACGGTTCCGGAGATGCCGACCTCGATCTTGCGAATCCGCCCGGCGGCCGACGGATCGGCGAGCAGGTTGTCGGCGAGGAGCGCGTGGAGGTTGCAGATCGTGTAGCGGTCGAAACGAACCTCTTCGACACCCTCGACCAGCATCTCGATCGCGGCTTTGTGGTTGAGGATCATCTGTGCCTCGCGCTGGTCCTTGCCAGGCGCGCGCCGGCCGAGCTCGATGAGGTTCTGGGTGTCGAGTCTCGTGTACGTGTTGCCTTCAAGGCGGCTTGAGGCCCAGGACAGGTCGACCAGGAGCCGGCTCAGGATCTGCCGTGCGTAGGTACCGGCCGGTCGTTCGCCGCCCGGGGCGCGACCGCGCTCATGCAGTCGGGTTCGCGTTGCGGCATCGAGGTATGAGTCCTGGTTCGGGCGGTAGTTCTCGAGGAGCGCGGCGACGTACCCGACCGGCGTTCGCTGGATCAGAGGGCGCCGGACTAGATCGCGAACCTGTTGTCCGGCCGGCGAGGCGGCGAGCTCTTCCGGACGCGCCTCGGGAACGGCGGTAGTCCGATAGCGCCGCTGCCGCGCGCGGCCGATCGCGCGAAGCCGGCCCGCATTGACGAGCTCGGAAAGCCGCCGCTGCAGGGTCCGGCGGGGGACATCGAGAGCGGTCTCGAGCTGCTCGATCGTCGCGCCGTCCGGGTGCCGTTCGACCACGCGGAGGACCTCCTCGGCCATCTTCGGATCGAGTTTGCGAGCCACGACCAATTCTGGCGCGATTTCCTAGAATCGCGCCAATATTTATCCAATAAACATAGTCAAATAGGAGATTTGTGGCGCGATTCTAGAGATCGCGCCAGAAAGTGGCGCGATTCGATCGCGCTTAGCGCGATCGTCGACCGATTACGCAACGGCCGGCGCTTCTATTGCTCGAGCCCAGACCGGGACGCCGCTGCGCAATGGGCTGAGATTACAAAGCAAAGCTGCCTGGTTGCGTTTGGGTTGAATTGGTCCTACGGTGTGTTGGACAGGAGAACGAACATGGCTGCTGCTGCCACATCAGAGCGGATCCGGCGTCTCGAGCCAGTTCGAGCTTCTCGAGCAGACCGCGCCGAGCTCGCTGAGCTGTCCAGCGCGCTGCGTACGCCGGATGAGACGCACTACGAACTGATCGGCCCTGGTGGGGAACGACACCGCATTCCGCAGGCAGTCGTATCGGGTCTCGCTCGCATAGCTGAGGTGCTCGCGCGCGGCGACGCCGTCACGATTGTGCCGGTCGGCACCGTCATGACCACCCAGCAGGCGGCGGACCTCCTCAACGTTTCGCGTCAGTACCTCGTGCGCCTACTCGACGAGGGCAAGATCCCGTACGACCGAACCGGGAAACATCGTCGCCTGAAGATCGAGGACGTGCTGGCCTACAAACAGCGTCGAGATGTCGAGCGCGAGGCACAGCTAGACGAGCTGGCAAAGCTGACGGAGGAGTTCGGCGGCTACGACGAGCCCGAGGGCAGGCGCCAGGGGAGATAGCGAATGTTGGCGGCGCCGTTCAGGGTTGTCCTGGATGCCTGCGTCCTCTACCCGATGCACCTGAGGGATGTCCTTCTTCAGGCGGCCCACGAGGGGATGTACCAGGCCTATTGGTCGAACGAGATCCTCGACGAGGCGACGAGGAACCTCGTGGCGAACTTGCACATGGAGGAATCGAAGGCTGCGCGGCTCATCGCAGTGATGTCCAGGAGCTTCCCAGAGGCTGTGGTCACCGACCACGAACACCTCGTCACGGCGATGCGCAACGACCCCAAGGACCGCCACGTGGTAGCGGCCGCCGTGAAAGCCGGCGCGCAAGTCATCGTTACCGAGAACATTCGCGACTTCTCCCCGCTGCCCGATGGCGTGGAGGCGCAGTCAGCCGACGAGTTCCTTTGCAACCTGTTCGATCTCGATCCCGAGCGTATGATGCGCGCGCTCGAGAAGGTGTGTGCGCGGAGAACGAGACCGCCGGACGACATCTTGGCCCTCGCCGACGCGACGAGATGCAAGGATTTCGCTGGCCTCGTGCGCCAGTTCTTGGCATTCCGTCCCCACGCAAACGCATTCGACGTCAAGACGATCAAGTTCTGGGGCAAGCCAAGCGATGGGGTGACCGTGTTGGAGTTCATCTACGTCGATGACAGGTTCGTGCGCGTCGCCCTGCCCAACACGGAGCTACATCAGCTCGAGCGGGAGCTGCTCGCGTCGCTCGAGCGGAATACGGTGCGGCAGGAGGAGGCGACGGGATCCGCGACGCGCTGGCAGCCTGAGCCAATTCGCGAGCCCAAGATCACCGGGCCCGAGGAGCTGATCGAAGCGTTCCATGTCGTGCGGGTCTCGTTCTACGAGGCGTTCAGCGGTGACACGATTATGATCCGCTTCGAGCATCCGGGCGAAGACAATGCGACCCTCGTCCACGTAACGAACGAAGGTGCACAGGCGCTCCTCCAGCACACGCGCAACCGGCTCGCGTTCCGCACCTAAAAACGAGTCTCCGCGTACGCCGTCACGCCGCAGACGCCAGCTCGCACGAACCTGCCGAGTTTGGCAGCGACTCCTCGGCCGCTACGGCGTCAAGGCGGTCGTCTTGAAGAACGCGGCCATGTCAGTTGGATGCCCGAAAACGAACCGGCGGCACTGCGCGAAGGCCGCGCGGTTCAAATCGTCGACGGTGACGTTGCCGACGGCCTGATCGGGGTATCCGGCGACAAGTGCGACTGACCGCGTGAGCGGGATGTACAACTCGCATGCCGGGTGATCCGGACAAATGAAATGACTCGAGCCCTGGGCAGTCATCACTCCCCAGCGAACTCCATCGAGTTGTTCAAGGTTCCGCTCGTGACGTGGGAGCATGTCCATCGACGCCACGAATCGGCCAAGGATCGTGGAACCACGAACGAACATCATCCCTCGACTCTCGAGATTCTCCTCTTGTTCCTTCGTCAGCGTGTTGGTGACGCCCTTGATCTCGACGGATTCTGGCGGCGCCGCCTCAAAGTTCGATCGCAACTGCCACAGCGAGATGTACTCGGTAATGACGCTGTGGTTAGCGACGGTCCCCTGCTTAAGGATGTGCTCCGCTTCGTGGTGAAATGCCTTTTCCACCCGGCGAAACAGTGCGCCATGCTCAAGGCGTTGGTCCCAAACCCGCTTTGCGCAAAAACGTCCACCTGCCGGGCCATCGAGCAGCACGCGATCGTTGCCACGCTCAAGGACACCAACCCGGTTGGTTGCGTCGGTGAATCGCTTGATGCACGACTTGCTGTGGACGTGTTGGTCTACCGTCAGCCTCCGCGGGTTCCCGGGCGCGGGCCGCTCATAAGCACGTCGACGCGAGGCCACCACGAACAAGTATGACCGGCTCCTGGGCGTCGCCAACCAAGCCCGAGGTGATTGCCGGCCAGCCCATGCCACGCTGCTGTTGATCTGCGCGCTCGCCGCGCCGCACCGACGACCGGACCGTTACGCTGCAAACGCCAGCTCGAACGGCAGTTCTGCGAATGGCAAAGACGAGCAGCCGTTCCGTCCGTGACGGCCCGCGGTGGTCGCAGGACCGCCGCACCGCGACGCTGGTCCCGTTCGTCAGTGCGAGACGATCACGTCGTATGCATTCCCGGAGACCCGGTAGTACTGCCACTGGCGATCGAACGTGATGGCGCCGAACAGGTTGACCACGATCCCGATCCCGATCAGCGCCTTGGCGACCCGGCTCAGCGGCCTCCCCCCGATCGCGAGCAGCATCACGAGGAACACCATGTAGTCGAGGCTGAACCGGTAGCCGAACTGGACCCAGCCGCTGTTCTGATACAGCAGCGAGGGGAGGGCGACCGCCGCGACGGTGAGCCACAGGGTGCGATGCAGCGCGTTCTTGTCACGCGGCCACAGCAGGATCAGCAGCACGGGCGTGGTCACCCAGATCGCCAGCCCATGCCCGCTGATCTGTACCCACGGCGCGCGCGGGAGCAGCTCGGGCAACAGGGTGAACGCGACCGCGAGGTTGCGCGCGAGGTAGTGGTAGCTCGCGAGGCCGTACTGCTCGATCTGCGCCTGCTGGCGGACCTCGAGGTAACTGTGGCCGAACTCGGTCGGCGAGCCGAACCTCACCTGGTTGTAGATCATGCCGAGCACGGCGAACCCGACGATCGGCGCCGCGAACGTCAGGAGCGGGCGCACGACCGCGCGCCGCGCTGCCTGCCGCGCGGCCACCGGGTCCATGCTCCCCGAGGCGCTCGCGGGTGCGCCGGTCGCGGCGGCATGGCGGGTCGCCATCCGCCACGCCTCGAGCACGAACAGCGGGAACATGAACGCCATCGACGTGCGCGTGAGCGCCGCGGCGCCGAGCGCGAGCCCCGCGATCACCGGCCTCTTGGCCTCGATCGAGCTCCACGCGTAGACCAGCGCGAGCGCGACCCCGACGACGTGCGCCGTGTACCACACCTTGCCCTGGACCGAGCAGAACAGCAGCACGCTGCCGAGCGCGAGGGTGGCGACCAGCCACAGGTCCTCGCGCGGCGAGCGGTTCGACAGGCCGGCCTCGGCCAGCCGCCGTAGCACGCGCAGCATCAGCGGCAGGATCAGCGCCGCGATCAGCAGCGTCGGGATCACGTCGTTGCCGCCCTTCCCCGACAGGATCGCCGCGGGCAGCATCAGCACCGTCGGGAACGGCGGGAATGACACGTACGCGACCGAGCCGAGCGATCGCCGCACCCGCTCGATCGGGATCTCGCTGCCATCGGTCGTGCGGAACATCGGCCGCGTCCGGAGTCGGCGCCCGGAGACCTCGGTGCCATCATCGAGCTTGACCGTCTCGACCTTGGCCCAGTCGTCGCCCTTGAGCGGGCCGTCGATCGACGCCTTGCCGTGTAGCCACGCGTCTGCTTGAAGGACGAAATGCGGCGCGGGAGACTGCCTCCCGATCCGGTCCCACGCGATCGCGCCGTACACGACGAGCCCGATCGCGAACAGTGCGGCGTAGAGGCGCACGGCACGACGTTAGAACGCCTGGAGGCCGCGTGGTAGCTTGGCGGCGTCTCGATGAGCGAATCCCAGCGCGCGCCGGCCGGGCCTGCCAGGCTGGTCGCCGCCATCCCGGCGGCGGTGCTGGTGGTGATCTCGCTGTGGGAGGTGGTCGCCACCCGGTGTGACGCGACCTCGGTCCCGGGAGACGATGCCTGGGCGGAGGCTGCCACCGCCGTGCGGGCCGGGTTTCACCCGGGTGACCTGATCGTGTTCGCGCCCGACTGGGTCGATCCGGTGGGCCGCTTGCACCTTGGCGATCTGATCTCGATCGACATGGCGGCCCGGATGGACGCCGCCCGGTACGCCCGGATCTGGGAAGTGGCGATCCGCGGCGCCCACGCGGCGGACACCGCCGGGCTCGAGCCCGTGGCGACCGAGGACCACGGTGGGGTCGAGATCCGGCGCTACGAGCGCACGCCGGCGGAGATCGTC
>WBZN01001230.1_pt1 | contig 15976 bp, 9 predicted proteins | sample 5204281 | NCBI WGS metagenome assembly WBZN01 (sample SAMN12344347, study PRJNA552823) | activated sludge metagenome | biome: Activated sludge suspended growth; feature: Nitrification reactor; material: Wastewater; isolation source: activated sludge from nitrification reactor of wastewater treatment...
ATCTTGAAACCGCAGTGCCTTGGGCCGTATCACGTTAGGTATCACCACGACATCGAACAATTCCTCCACTACGCCTTCAATATGCAGAACATGCAACAGTTTTCCGCTATCGAGATCAATGATGGCGAGACCGCATTGCGATGTCATATTGCCATCGATCAATTTCTGCTCCAGCGCCAATCCGGTAAAAACTTGGGAGCGCAGCTTGGACAGACCAACCAGAGCATACTGTTTCCAAAAGGCTAATCCACGCACGAATCCAGGGCAGAAGATCACCGGTCTGAAGCGATTTCCATCGATGTAACCAAATTCTCCGGTACCGGAATTCAGTACCCACAATTTGCCCTGATACCAGCGCGGCGAATGCGGCATCGACAGCCCAGCCACTACGATCTCATTGGTCGGGATATGCATCACGACACCGCCATCCGTGCGCTGATTACGCCAACCAGTAGCCACATCGGATGTACTACAAGCCGTGACATAAGCCGGCTGCCCATCCTGCATCGCGAGACCATTCAGGTGACAGCGATCCTCGGGTACTAACTTGGAGATAAATGGGGGCATCCAGACTGGCGCAAAACTGAATCCAGTCTGCAATCGCCCCAGACAACTGAAATCGGAGTTGATAAAAAAAATTTCCTGGGCATCCGACACGGCCAGATCGTGAACATTCATGTCGCCAGTGGTGTGGGATTGACTGGGAATATACAGCCGATCGCAATCCTGATAGCGCTCACCGGGACTCAAGCGATCCTCGAGCTGCCATATCTGATATCGCGTCGACAGGTATAGCCGGCTGTCATGAGCGTATAGCCCCATAGGTTTATCGAACAGGCGTTCGTTTACCGCTAGACGACCATTATCGTTACGGCCAACCAGAAATAACCGATTGGCCTGGTAGGTTGTAAATCCGAAGCTGATGTGCTCAGCCTCCAGCCACTGATAAAGTTCATCAGATGCCTGCATGGTAACTGCAGGCGCATTCCCAACCCTGGTTTGTTCGGTCATTGCATTACTCCGGATGGCGAGGCGCGATCATGTGCGCTGCATCAGCACACGTTTAAAACCACCGCTTTCCCTGATCCAACAGGCGTGCGGATCAAAGTACTCGAGGGGAAAGCTGATTTACTTGTTATGGCAGCTTCGGATCACATTTTAGAATGACCAAAGGAAACCTCATGTGCGAAAACTCACATTGAGATCAAAACATCTCCTCACTCATCCGGAATAAAAGAATGTCAACCAGAAAATACCGGCTTTGCTGTTGTATGTTCCGGATCGAAGATTGCCCGGATCAAGCTGGTTATTACCCCACCCACCGAATTGCTTTCAACAGTCCACCCGTCAATTTCAGATAGTACAGTGTGCCGTCCGGTGCAATTTGAATGTCTACGAGCGTATCGATGCCGGTTGCAAAATTTTGTGAAGTGCGTGTATTTTTATCATAGCGACGTATCCATCCCGAGCAGAAATCCCCGTAAAAATAATCTCCGACATAATTGGGTGGAAACTGCTGCGTCACTGGATTGTAGAAAGCACCACCAACGATGGCACACCCCTGGACCGCTCCGGTGCTGTGGGAATAGGCAATGATGGGATTACGATATTTGGGATTCGAACTTCTACCCTCAACCGCAGGCCAACCATAGTTGGCGCCCTTGATGCCCTGATTGACTTCTTCCCAGGCATTCTGCCCAACATCATTGATGTACATGCGGTTGCTATTGGGTTGTATGGCAAAACTGAAAGGATTGCGTAACCCGATGGCCCAGATCGCACGATTGATGCCTTGGGTGTTGTGAAAATACGGATTATCCGCAGGAATGCTCCCATCCTTGTTGATACGCAGCATCTTGCCTTTCACAGTGCTCAGGGACTGTGCATTACCGCGATTGGCATTATCGCCAACGGCAATATAGAGTTTACCGTCATCACCGAAGTGAAGGGCACCTCCGTTGTGATTCAAAGCACTGCTCAGCGGTTGCATTTCCAGCAAGACTTTCTCACTACCTTGCATCACTACATCGCCATTCGCAGTAAATCGACTCACGCGATTATGCGGCACCGGTTTCTTGCTGGTGTAATAGACATAAATCCACTGATTGACATGGAAATTGGGATCAAAAGCTATACCCAGCAAACCACGTTCAGCACGACTATCGACTTTGGTTGTAATATTGAGAAAGGGCTGCGTCAGTAAATGGCCGCGATCAACGACTCGAATCTTACCCGCCTGTTCCGCAACGAAAATACGGCCGTCCGGAGCGATAGCCATGCGTGTTGGCTTGGCCAAATTTCTTGCAATTATGGTTTCCTTAAACCCGGTCGGAACAGCAGCTTGGGACAGGGCTGGCAAAACAGCCAAAGTGAGTGCCATGCACACACGTGAAAGCATGGATTGCTTCAAGTTCGGCTTAATGATGAACTTAAAAAAATGATCTGAATATCTTATTGAATTGATGAACATATTGCTAACCTCACAGAATAGTGAGCCGGACCGCAACGAAATAAGAAAAAGAAAAGGATTTCTTTCTACATCGAGACAAAAAAATGTTTTGAATGCATTTGTGATCTTTCCCTCTCAACGATCAAACTGATTCGATGATGGGAAGGAAAAGCGTGCGATCAACAGTCCGGCACAAAGTTTGATAGATTGTTAAACAGTCCAGAGAACCGATTAACAACCATAGAATTGAATTGCCAACTAAAAAATAAGCCCGTAAAAAGAAATGCTCAATGTGATTCAAAATAAAACGTAATGTTCACATCGTGCCTTTACTCGCTTACGGGCTGCATACTGCCACAACTATCCCGTCATGGTCAAATGAAATGACACATCTTCTAACCTCATGATTTCTTGTGTGCACCGCTGCTTGACCATTCAAACCGATTGCAACAAAACAGCTCTTATCTCAAGGCAATCATTGCAGCTCAAGGCTCTCCAGTGCCTTCTGGTGATTCCATTTCCCGTGGAATAGAAGGCCTTTCTTGCCGGGCGTTCGATCGCTGGTCCAAGTGATGAAATTGCCATCCGGGGTAAAGACGGGCAGACCGTCAAAACCCTCCTTATCGGTAACACGTATCGGATCCTTGCGGCCCTCGGCGTCGACGATATATAGCTCGAAATTACGATGCCCATGCAAATTCGTGGCAAAAATGACGTATTTGCCGGAAGGATGGTAGAAAGGTGCCCAGGACATCACATTCAGACGAGTGATCTGCTTTTGATCGGTTCCATCGATGTTCATGGTAAAAATTTCTGCTTCCCGACCGCTCTCTGAAAAACGTCGCCACACGATGCGCTTGCCATCTGGACTGAAAAAAGGACCACCGTCGTAGCTTGGAGTCTGCGTCAGTCTTTTGACATTGGCACCGTCGGCATCCATGATGTAAATATCGATCATCGATGCCGGATTGGCTTTAAACAAAGCTGCTTCTTCGTCAGTGAGTTCACCGCTGTAGGCGCGGCGATTGGAAGCAAACGCGATCAACTTGCCGTCCGGTGACCACGACGCTTCGGCATCGTAGCCCAGGGTATTGGTCAGATTCTTGATATGGCCACCACTGAAATCGGTCTCGTAAATATCGTAGTATTCATCGTAGTCCCACGCATACGACTTCTGTTCACCCGCATTGCGGCGTTCCATTTCGGCCGCCATTTTGGCTTTGGCTTCCTTATCGTCATGGGTTGATGAAAAAAGCACTTTTTCTTGCGCTGGATGCACCCATGCGCACGTGGTTTTGCCGGTACCCGGTGAAACCTGCGTCACCGCACCGGATTCGATATTCTTCAAAAAGATCTGATAAAACGGATTGTCGTCCGCCACTTCCGCCTGATAAATCATCCACTTCGAATCAGCCCGGTAATACGCTTCCCCTGCTCGTTTCTCCTTGACGGAAAGTTGCTGCTCATCGGTGATAAAATCCTTTGCATTTGCACTCACTGGATGCGTAGTAATCAGTGTCAATGTCAGTAATAGGCTGCTCAGCGTGCGAAGTGCAATCTTGTGTGTTCTTTGTCTCATAGCCATAAAAGAATAGGTTTGTCGATTAATGAAAAGCATTAAAACACACCCCTAAATGGAAAGTAAACATGCAAAACCTGAATGAAAATTGTGATAAAACCTAGTAACTACACCTCTTACTCAATTAAAGGTTGCCCCCGGATTACCCAAAGAATGCACATTCCATTGAAACTTACCGTCTGCTTAATTTTTACCGTTTTTCTGTTCAACAGTCTGGTGGCTGCAGCAAGCAGCAAAACTTTCCACCACCAGATGGAAATCCATTTATCGCCGGATACTTCCGAAATTCGTGTTTCCGATCAGATTCAAATTCCGGAGCACAGGCGCAATGCCAAAGAACCTGTACAACTTGAATTCTATTTGCACGCCGGGCTGGCGATCGGCAACGTGCAGAATGCCACACTTGCAACCGATGCCAACGAGGTTGCGCTGCATTCCCGGCCGATTTCGATCCGGCATTACACGGTGACGGTGCCGCCAGGAACGGAAACTATCACACTGCATTATGGCGGCCAAATCCACCATGAGGTAAAAGGACCGGGACAGGAATATGCGCGCAGTTTCGGCTCGACACCGGGGGTTATTGCACCGGAAGGCGTATTCCTAGCAAGCGCCAGCGCGTGGTATCCGCAGTTTGGTGATGCGCTGGTGTCGTTTCAATTGGATATTCAGGTACCATCCGGCTGGGATGTGGTGAGCCAAGGGACGTTATTGCGCGAGAATAATGGCGGTGAAACCCGGCATGTCGCTTGGGAGGAAAAGCAGCCACAGGATGATATTTATCTGATCGCCGGTCGCTATCAGCGATATACGCAATCCACCGGCGCGGTCAACGCGATGGTGTATCTGCGTAGCGCCGATCAACCATTGGCGCAGAAATACCTCGATGCCACAGCGCAATACATTGCGATGTACAATAAGTTGATCGGCCCCTACCCGTACAGCAAATTCGCACTGGTGGAGAATTTCTGGGAAAGTGGCTACGGCATGCCATCGTTTACGCTGCTCGGCTCGAAAGTGATTCGACTGCCATTTATTTTGCATTCTTCCTACCCACACGAAATCCTGCACAACTATTGGGGCAACGGCGTATTTGTCGATTACGCCAAAGGCAACTGGGCGGAAGGCCTGACTGCTTATCTGGCCGATCATCTGGTCAATGAGCAACGCGGCAAGGGTGAGGAATACCGTCGCGATGTACTGCAGAAATACGCCGATTTCGTCAACAGGGAAAAGGATTTTCCAATCATTCGTTTCGTATCGCGCCATAGCGCCAGTTCTGAGGCTGTGGGTTACGGCAAGACCATGATGTTTTTCCACATGCTGCGACAGGAACTTGGCGATGACGCATTCACCAAAACACTACGCCGCTTCTATCAGCAATTCAAATTCCAGCAAGCGACATTCGCCGACCTGCTCACCACGTTCAACACCAGCACCGGCAAGGATCTGACGCAGCGCTTCGAGCAATGGGTTGAGCGCACTGGTGCGCCCGATCTGGTACTGCGCAACGCAGAAACAGAACCACACGATCAGGGTTACAAACTCACGCTCACGGTCGAGCAGACTCAGCCGGGCGAACCGTACCACTTGCACGTGCCGGTAGCCATCACTTTGGAGGGCGAGGACATGGCGACAGAAACGCATATCGTCGTCGAGCAAGCCAAACAAACGATCGAGTTGACATTCGCCAAGCGCCCGGTGCGCATCGACCTCGATCCGCACTTCGATGTGTTCCGTCGCCTGGATAGCCGCGAGATTCCCTCGGCGCTGTCGCAAGGTTTTGGTGCGGAAAAACCACTGCTGATCCTGCCAGCACGTGAGTCCCAAGCCATTTTAGAAGCCTACCGTTCACTGGCGGCGAATTGGCAGAAAACGCAATCGAGCCCGCTGGAAATCGTCACTGACGATCAATTGAAAACATTACCGGAAAACCGAACCGTCTGGATTCTGGGTTGGCAAAACCGTTTCGCCGAAGCTGTACCGCAAGCCCTGGCGGATCGTGGTGTCACTGTTCAGCACCAGCGATTGCAACTGGGGCATAAACACTATCCGCAAGCCGATCATGCCGTGGTGTTGACTACCCGGCAATCGGCCGATCCGGGTAAAACCCTGCTGTGGGTTGCCGCTGATCATCCCAAGGCCATCGCCGAACTTGCCAGCAAACTGCCGCATTACCGCAAATACAGTTATCTGGTGTTCAAGGGCGACGAGTTGACCAACATCGACAAAGGCCAGTGGCCGATTCTACAATCGCCGCTATCGCAAGCGGTGCAGCAAAAAGACGGTAACACACAGCACGCTGCACATACCACTCAGGCTGCCACCACCAAGCCGCGTCGGGCACTGGCGGAATTGCCCCCGGCTTTTTCAGAAAGCCGCATGTTGGCGGATATCACCCATCTATCGCACGAATCGTACAAGGGGCGCGAACTCGGCACACCGGAGCTGGATGAAGCAAGCACGTATATCGCCAAACAGTTTCAGCAAATCGGGCTGCTACCCGGTGGTGACGACAACAGCTATTTCCAGACCTGGCAGCAGGATGTCGGCTTACCCAAAGGCAATATCACGCTGCGCAATGTCGTCGGTATCCTGCCTGGAACCAATCCACAGCTCGCCGGACAAAGCCTGGTGATCGGCGCACATTACGATCATCTGGGCACTGGCTGGCCAGATGTACGCGCCGCACATCAAGGCAAAGTCCACCATGGCGCAGATGACAACGCCAGCGGCATCGCCGTCATGCTAGAGCTGGCGCGCCAGATCGTACCCAAATGGCAACCGGAACGCACCGTCATTTTTATCGCCTTTACCGGTGAAGAAGCCAATCTGCTGGGCTCCAGACATTATGTGCGCAACAGCAAAAAATACCCCGGAGAAAAAATCATGGCGATGCTGAATCTGGATACTGTCGGACGACTGGAAAATAATCCGGTAACGGTATTCGGCACCCACAGTGCACGCGAATTGGTAAATGTATTCCAGGGAGCGGGTTTTGTCACCGGGATTCCTGTCAAGGCCGTACCTGACGATTTTGGCTCCAGTGACCAGGCCGCCTTCATTCAGGCCGGTATCCCTGCAGTACAATTTTTTGCTAGCGCACACGAGGATTATCACGCTCCAGGCGATACTGTGGATAAAATTGATACCGCCGGACTGGTCAAGGTTGCCACCATTCTCAAGGAAGCCAGCGAATATCTGGCCAATCGCATCGAACCGCTCACCATGACAATAGCGAATCCGTCTACCGCCACGGAAACCCAGAAATCCGGCAAACGCAAGGTCAGCCTTGGCACGGTTCCGGATTTTTCATACCAAGGCCCGGGAGTGCGCGTGGATAGCATCGTTCCGGCATCCCCCGCCCAACAAGCTCAGTTGCAGGCTGGCGATATCGTGCTGGCACTTGCCGGACAAGCCATTGCCGATCTGTCAGCCTATGCTGACATACTGCGAACACTGTCCGCAGGTGAGACAGTGCAGTTGCAATATCGGCGAAACGATACCTTGCACACGGTTGAATTGACTACGGTCGAGCGCTGATTTCACCCCTGTATCAACGAAGGTTTCATCGACCTCTGACATAAAAAATCACACACAGGATGTTTCTTTTTATAAAATAGGCGCCAATTGTCGTGCTTATGGCCATCACTTCTCACTCATTGTCTGCAATATCGGAATGTTGCCATCCTATTCCGATGTCATACGGTCACCATGAGAACACGGATAACTCACAGACAATTGCAACCCTATTTCCCGTTTGGAATTAAAAATTGAATCCACATGCAGCACAATCCGTTTCCCCGCTGACACTCCTGAACACACTTAAAACTTACCAGAACCTGATCTATCACCTGATCAAGCGTGAAGTGATCGGTCGTTACCGAGGTTCCATGTTGGGATTGCTGTGGTCTTTTTTCAATCCAGTACTGATGCTGACGGTTTACACCTTTGTGTTCAGTATCGTTTTCAAGGCACGCTGGGCCGAAGGGAGTGACTCCAAAACCGAGTTCGCCCTGGTGCTGTTTGCCGGACTGATGATTTACAATCTGTTCGCCGAGTGCATCAATCGTTCCCCAGGTCTGATTCTCGGCAACGTCAATTATGTCAAGAAAGTCGTATTCCCATTGGAAATTCTGTCTCTTGTGGCAATTGGTTCGGCCACATTTCACTTTGCCATCAGCTTGCTGGTCTGGCTCATTTTTTATCTGACCTTCTTTGGTATCCCTCACGGATCACTGATCTTGTTGCCGCTGGTATTAGCGCCACTGCTGTTGTTGACACTGGGATTGAGCTGGTTTCTGGCATCACTGGGTGTCTATCTTCGCGATGTCACGCAAATCACCGGAGTCATCACCACTGCTTTGCTGTTTCTAACACCCATCTTCTACCCGATGAATGCCCTGCCGGCGGAATATCATATCTACCTGCAAATCAATCCGTTGACGTTCGTGATCGAACAGGCCCGGGATGTCATGATCTGGGGTAAAACATTCGATTGGGCAACATGGGCATGGCATTTATTGATTGCAGCCGGTTTCGCCTGGCTGGGTTTTGCCTGGTTTCAGAAAACACGCAAGGGGTTTGCCAATGTCCTCTGATATCGCCATCAAGGTGGAAAATCTGGGCAAATACTATCCCATCTATGATCGGCCAGGAGATGTACTCAAACAACTGATCATTCCTCCTTTGCAGCATTTTCTGGGATGGCACAAGAAAAAATATTTTCACGAATACTGGGTACTCAAGAATATTTCCTTTGAAATCAGAAAGGGTGAAACCGTTGGCATCATCGGTCAGAATGGCAGTGGCAAATCTACTTTGCTGCAAATGATCAGTGGCACACTCAATCCTTCCAGCGGTAATGTTCAAACGCATGGTCGTATCACGGCATTGCTTGAATTGGGCTCGGGTTTCAATCCGGAGTTTACAGGCCGAGAAAATGTATATCTGAATGCCGCAATCCTGGGCTTGAACAAGGCGGAAATCGATCAGCACTTCGACGCTATCATAACCTTTGCAGATATCGGTGATTTTATCGACCAGCCGGTCAAAACCTATTCAAGTGGCATGCTGGTCCGCTTGGCTTTTGCAGTGCAAGCCCAGATCATGCCGGACATACTGATAGTCGATGAAGCCTTGGCGGTAGGTGACGCAAAATTTCAGGCCCGATGTTTTGAGTGTCTCAAACAACTCAAGCGCAACGGCACCAGTATCCTGCTGGTAACCCACTCCAGCGAGCAAATCGTGACCCATTGTTCGCATGCCATGCTGCTGCACGAAGGTTCGGTGCTGGTATCCGGAGAGCCTCGTTATGTCGTCAATCGTTACATGGATCTCCTGTTTGGCAAGGAACGAAAAACGCCACTGCCTGGTGCTCAATCGTCGCCATCATCCAATCATCAGCAAGCGCTGGCGGAAGATGCGACACTGAGTCACATCCATGACCAATTTGCCACACGCAAAGGCTATAATCCACATGAATACCGGTGGGGAGATGGGATGGCATCGATTCTCGACTTTCGTCTCTGTGCCGACAACGTCCCCTATCCCTCGTCCATCACCTCGGGGCAAACGATTTCGCTGGATATTGCCATACGGTTTCATACTGATTTGACTCATCCAATTCTGGGCATCACCATCAAAACGAAGGAAGGGATAACCGTATATGGTGCAAACTCGCAAACCTTGCAGGTGGATCGATTCAAAAATTCCGGTAAGAAAGACACTACCGTGATTGCCCACGCCGTATTCACTTGCCATCTCGCACCTGGCGACTATTTCATATCACTCGGAATAGCAACCCAATGCAATGCGGAGATCATTCCACACGATCGTCGCTATGACGCCATTCATCTCCATTTACTTCCGGTCACGACATTCTTCGGGGTATGCAATCTTGATCTGGAGATGACCGCTGAGGAAGCAACAAAATGAAGACACAACTTGCCCGTCAAGGTTATGTGCTGAATGATACAGCCGGTGTCTGGCTGCGCACAGACTATGAAGGCATCGCCTACAGCGATGGTGATGAAATCGAGCAGCATATTGCCGAAATCATCCAGAACGCAGAGGATCGCAGTGTATTATCCAGTGAGTTACGCGCTCATTGCACGGATTGGCCTACGACTTATCATCTTTCAAGTCAACGGAGCAATCTCCTGCGGCCTTTCAGTGCTGATCTTCAAGGCAATATTCTTGAAATCGGCGCGGGCTGCGGTGCCATGACCCGTTTTCTGGGCGAAAGCGGCGCCCAGGTTCTGGCGCTTGAAGGTAGCCTGCGTCGCGCAACCATCGCACAATCGAGAATACTGGATTTATCCAATGTCACTATCGTTGCCGATCGATTCGAGCATTTCCATATCGATCAGCGTTTCGATGTGATTACACTCATTGGCGTACTCGAATATGCCGGTATGTTCAGTACACACCAGGATCCTGCATGGGATATGCTGAGAAAAATTCATGCCTTACTAAAACCTCACGGCAAACTCATCATTGCCATCGAAAATCAACTGGGACTGAAGTATTTTGCAGGCGCTCCCGAAGATCATCTGGGACAAGCCATGTATGGCATAGAAGGACGTTATCGCAAGGGTGAACCACAAACTTTTGGTCGACAGCATTTACAGTATCTGTTACAGCGTGCTGGCTTTGACCACACCCGGTTTCTGTTACCATTCCCCGATTACAAACTTCCCGTCTGCATTCTGACTGAAGAAGGGTTACATCGAACAGATTTTGATGCCGCAGAACTGATATGCCAAACCATCACCAAAGATGCACAGTTACCCACATCAACGCACTTTTCGCAGGAACGTGTCTGGCCAGTTCTGCATCAAAATGGATTACTCCACGATCTAACCAATTCGTTCCTGATCGTCGCTTCCAACGATCCACCAGTCGCCACAGAATCCAGAGTGCTGGGACATTATTACAGCACTGATCGATCACCACCATTCTGTAAGGAAACCTTGTTCGTGCACCACGACGAAAACCAGATTCGAGTCAAACGTCATGCCATCGCAGCGAACGGTTGCACCTCTTTCTCAGGTGATGAATTCAGTTTCACATTGTCGGCAGAAAGTCCTTATATCCGGGGTCGCACACTCTATCGCGAATTTCTCGATATCATCACCCAACCTGGCTGGCGTATCGATACGGTTCGAAGCTTTTTCTCCCATTATCTGAACGTAATTTCGGACATCGCGCATGCTGAAGGTCACGCATTCGACGTCTCATCACCAGCTTCCATATTACCCGGTGATTTTCTGGATGCCATTCCCACCAACATTGTGATGACCGAGCAGGGACAAGCCATCTTCGTTGATCGCGAATGGAGTGCTTTGGCCGGTGTACCCGCTGATTACCTGTTGTTTCGCGCCATTATTTCCTTGCTAGGTAGCGTATCCGTGTTTTCACCCCCTGAAAATCCGGCACATGCAACCCGAGGTGGTTTTCTTTTGGCAATCATGAAAGATCTTGGGTTTACTCCCTCTGAAAACGAACTTTGTGAATTCTTGCGACGGGAATCCAGCCTCAGTATTTTTGCCAGTGGCGTCGCAAACCGATGCTATACCACCTGGCAACCTGAAGCCGACTTGCCAGGATACTCGAGTCCATCACTACAAGCTCGGCTGGAACAAACCGAAGCAGCCAAGGCTTTTGCCGAGGAGCTCGCATTTGTAAGAATGGCCGAAAATAATCACTTGCTGTCTCGACTACAAGCCATGGGAGATGCCAAAACCTATGCAGAGAAACTGGCAATTGAACGCCTGGATGAGATCGAGCATTTAACCAGGAAACTGGAAGCAATTCAGACTTCCAGAGGATTCCGGATATTGACCAAAATGAAATTGCTCCCCCAGAATCAGGATAAATCGAATGTCTGAATTATTCTGGTCAGTCGATTCGCTAGTCATCAAAGGAAACGTGCTATTTGGCTTTGGCTGGATTTTTCATGCCAACCAAGAAATCGTCTCGTTACGCTTCAAAATCTCAACTGATTCTGATCGCAACCCGGAATATATTTATGCTGATTGGGGAAAGTCACGCGAAGATGTGGAGAGACTGCATCCTCATACCCGGGCAGCAAATTCGGGTTATGTGGTGTTTGGTGCACTTTCACAGACTACGCCATGTCATCAGGTCAACCTTGAGTGTGCGTTGGAAAACGGTAACACGATCGAATTATGCGTACCGTCGTCCAGAATCATCCGATTTACCGAAGACACGGCAAGAAATGACAAACGACTCGTGCTGCGCCAGGCCAGCACGCTTGTCCTGCGTGGTATAAAACTGATTCAGTCCGGCAAATTCATCTCGTTATTCGAGAAAATCAAACGATACCTGTCGGGAAGACCAAAGTCAGTGCTGCAACAACCGGATGAGCTTGTGAGTCTGTTACAGCAACACAAAAACAGTGAATTGAGTTTAATTCTGGATCATGATCTGGGAGGAGGTGCCAATCAGTACCGAGACCGCCTTGTCGACTCATTGATAGCTGATGATCATGGCGTAATCATTCTGACATATCATGTGACCACCTTATCGTACATGATCATCTTCAGAAACAAAAAATTACACCAAAGATTTGCCATTCCGAATGTATTCTTTTTACTGGAAGCCTGCCTGCATCTGCATATCAACAACATCATCTATAACACGGCGGTATCTTTCGTAAAACCGCAGGAAATTCCACAATTACTAATACAGCTCAAAGTACTGAATCATGCCCGGCTCAGTATTCTGGTACATGATTTTTATCTGGTATGTCCATCGCACTTTCTACTCAATCACCATGGGAAATACTGTCACATTCCGGATTCCCAGATTTGCAATCAGTGCTTACCCAAGAACCGCTACGGTTTTGCCACACTTTTCACCGAAAAAGACATCGCCAAGTGGCGCGCCATTTGGGGCTCAGTACTGACGATTGCGGATGAGATCGTGACATTCTCCAACAGTACCGCAAAGCTTCTGATCAAAGCTTATCCACAAATTGAAAGCTCGCAAATTATTGTAAAACCTCATCAGGTCGAGTACATACCTGAAACGACCATTCCCATCGGACAAACAGCCTCGCTACGCATTGGTGTAGTTGGACAAATCGGATTTCACAAAGGCGCTGCCTTCATTCAACAACTCTCGAAGGAAATAATGCGTCGAGGTCTGGACATCGCCATCGTAGTGATCGGTTCCATCGAACTCAGCTGTGAATCATCCATTGTCCGGCAAACTGGACCATACCAGCATGATCAACTCCCAGAACTAATTCACTCCAGCGGTACCAACATCATGTTGTTTCCTTCAATCTGGCCAGAAACCTTTTCGTATGTTGCGCAAGAACTCATTCAAATGAATCTGCCCGTAGCATCGTTTAACTTTGGCGCACCGGCGGAACGAATTGCAACCTACTCAAAAGGATTGATTCTGTCCACCATGGACGCTGCCAAAGTTCTAGACGAATTGATCAACTTCCATCACAAGATTTACCTAGCTAATAACGATTGATATGCCTGAAATTCATGTTTTTACAAGCGCTGCGTTGAACTATATCCCCAAAGTACGCATGCTTTTTCAATCCCTGCGACATCATCATCCTGAATGGCGACTTCATTTGGCACTTGCCGATGAATTAAAACCAACCCTCGATCTGAGCACAGAACCGTTTGATGAAGTCTGTACCATTGCGGAGCTCAATATTCCAGACTGGCGTGGCTGGGCTTTCTGCCATTCCATCGTGGAACTGGCAACCGCCATTAAGCCTTTCATGCTGGCACGGCTACTTGGTTTACCAGGTTGCAAAAAGGTACTGTATCTCGATCCGGATACGGTTGCATTCTCTCGCCTAGATGACATCATCGATTCGCTCGATCGCGCCAGTATTGTGCTAACGCCACATCAGACCCAACCAGAACAGACACTTGCTGCCGTAATGGACAACGAAATATGTAGTTTAAAACATGGCATTTACAATCTGGGCTTTATCGCCGTGGCTGCGACCGATACAGGCCATTCATTCGCGCAGTGGTGGAGTGAGCGCGTCTATCATTTCTGTCGCGCCGATATTCCAAACGGACTCTTTACGGATCAGCGTTGGATTGATCTGGTTCCTGCACTTTTCGATCAAGTAACCATCCTGCGATCGTCACGCCACAACGTCGCAACCTGGAATCTAACCACGCGCAAGCTCGGCATCTCCAATTCCGCATCCTATATTGTCGATGGCGAACCCCTGGGTTTTTATCACTTCACTGGTTTTGACAGTGGTGCGCATCGCATCATGGCTGCCAAAAATGGCGGAAATAATCCTGCTGTTCAACAACTCATCAATTGGTATACCAGGCAAACAGAAGATCTGGTTCATGACTCCCTGACACGTGAACCATGGGCCTATGGCATCTACTCCGATGGTACTCCCATTTCCAAAGCCCAGCGGCTTATTTACCGTGAAAGAGTCGATCTTCAAAAAACCTTTCCGGATCCATTCGATGCAACCACCTTTTTAGCTTGGTGGAATCAGCAGGGAAAGATTGAATTTCCTGAATTTTTCACGGATGAACCCCATGACGACGCTCTGGCAAAAATCTCTTCCGTATTGACACCAGGATTTCGTGGCAGCAACACCGGTATCGATTGGAAAAAATTGCGGGGTATCGTGCAACAATCACTTACACAACCCAGAACAGCCCTACTCGTTGGAAAGCGTGGCTGGAAAGTGTTGCAACAAGAAGGTTTGAACGGTCTAAAGCGCAGACTGTTGGGATAATTCTCATGCTACAAGGCAAAAAAATGCGCCCGAATGCAGGAGGGTGGCACCGGGGCGCATCAGAGGGGTAAACCTTGCGAAAATCTGACTCAGGATGACACTTCCACCCTTTTCAGGTTCTCCTTTACAACCAGCCGATCAGACATGCTGACCGGCAATAACACATACCGTCTGGCATTACCGATCACTGCACCAGCAGACGATGCGTCTGGATCTGGTTCTTGGCGATCGGTGCCGACAGATTGCCATTGACTACCGTTGCTGCAGCGATGTCAGTCTCGATATGCGAGGCTTTCTTGGCTGCGACAATACCGGGAGCCAACGACAGGGTGTAGTTGCGCGCCGCATCGGCCTGATTCCATACCCGTGCGATGATGCCGTGATCGATGCCGTCCTCGGCAGGCTTCAGTGCCCACAACAGCACATCCGGATCGGACACGGTGAGGAACGAATAGTCGGTCTCGCCATAGGCTGGATCGGTTCCGGTCACGGTGCTGGCGACCAGCGGATTCTGATGCTCCAGTGAAAACTTCATGGCTGTAGTCTGGTTGAACGCACCATGTGTTTGCAGGGCGAAGCGTTGCAGGAAGTTGCTATCGCCATCCTGATTCGGAATACCCAGATTCGGACCGTCGACTTGTCCTCCAGCCAGAATGTTCAGTTGCGGGGTCGTGGTGTCAAGCAGCGTGTGCGTGCTGTTACCCATCTTCATGTAGTAGGCATCGGCATTGGACAATGTCACACCAACATTGGCTGCGGACATATCGGCAAAGTGATTGACCGTCAGCCAGTCGTAACGCGCATTGGTGGCCGAGTAGTGACCGCCCTTGGGCAACAGTTTGGCGCGGATGACCGCTCCCACTTCTTCGTGCCAGACATTGGGGGCATCGATGTTGAACGAATAACCCCAGGTCAGTACCTCGCCGAAGTTCTGCTGGATATTGTTCTGGATTTCGATGCGATCGCTGTCACGGATCAGCGTGATACGCGATACCAGCGAGTAGGGGTTGACCGACGTAGCACGCAGGGTCACGCTGACCGGACCAGCGTTCTCAACCACCACGCTACCGCCGACTCCACCCAGGTCATTGATTTTCAGACCATTGACATTGCGCACGAACTGACGATTGCCACGCATCTTGTCAACCAGACTGGTGATGGCTCCCGTACCCGATAC
>WBZN01001231.1_pt1 | contig 15964 bp, 16 predicted proteins | sample 5204281 | NCBI WGS metagenome assembly WBZN01 (sample SAMN12344347, study PRJNA552823) | activated sludge metagenome | biome: Activated sludge suspended growth; feature: Nitrification reactor; material: Wastewater; isolation source: activated sludge from nitrification reactor of wastewater...
CCACGAACGCGAGAATGAAGACCAGCGCGGCCAGCGCGCCGAGGGCGAGCCCGAAGACGAGCAACAGCTTGCGAGACGTGGCCATGGCCACTCCTTTCGAGAAGGTACGGGCGAGGCTCCGCCCAACGCGCCGCCGGCACGCCGAGCCCCCGCGTTTCGGTGAGATCAGCTACGTTCGGTCAGAGGAAGTCGGTCTTGCGCCGCTGCAGGTACAGCGTGAGCGCGAGCGATAGGACGATCACGATGACTTCGCCGGCCAGGGTGCCGACGATCGGTCGCCGCCAGACGATGGCGTCGCCCGCCAGGTCCTTGCCGACGCCGGCGGCGTGACTGACGGCGTACATGATGGCCTGGACCCCGAGATTGCCGAGCACCATGGCGCCGATCGTCCACGTCATGGATTCCGAGATCAGCGCCACCGCGAGCAGCACGCAGTAGCTCGCGAAGATCTCGCCGAGCACGACGATCGCGAACGGGATCAAGCCGTCGGGAATCGCCGCCCGCCCGGCGATCACCGCGACCGACCCGACGACCAGGATCGTCCATGCGACGCCGAACACCAGGACGTTGGCCAGGATCTTCGACACGGTGTACTGGCGGGCCGAGATGGGCAACGTCATCACGAAGGCGAGCGTCTGGTCTTTGCGCTCGTGCACGACGGTGATCATGGTGAGGTGGATGCCGATCGAGATCAGGACCGTGATCAGCGCGATGGCCCCGAAGTAGAAGCCGGTCTCGCCGCCGCCCGCGATCGCGAGCAGGGCAAGCAATCCGACCGCCGTGTAGAGCACGATCGGCCAGCGGTTGAAGTACCAGTCCTTGCGGACGAGCAGCCAGATCGGCGAGGGCGGAGTCTGGATGGAGCCGGAGGTGTTCATGCGCTGGCCCTTTCGCGGCGATGATTGACGTTGGCGACGAAGATCTCTTCGAGCGTGAGCGGCTCGACCGCCAGCACCTCGCTGCCGGCGGCGCGATACGCATCCGCGAAGGACGGTTCGAACGCGCCGTGGACGACGATCGCGGTGCGACCTGAGCGCTGGGTGTCGACGACGCCCGCGACACTGGGCAGGGTGGCGCCGGCATCCGGCAGAGCGAGACGAACCCTCCGCCAGCGATCGAGGAAGGTCTCCTTGTCGCCCGCCTCGATGATCCGGCCGCGGTCGATGAACGCGATCTGGTCCGAGATCTGCTCCACGTCGAGCGTGTTGTGCGAGGAGAACAGCACCGTGCGCGAGTCGTCGGCGAGCGCCTCCATGAGCGCGGCGAGAACCTCGTGGCGCGCCACCGGATCGAGCCCGGTGGTGGGCTCGTCGAGCACCAGCAGGCGCGGCCGCCGGGCGAACACGAGCAGCAGCGCCGCCTTCACGCGCTGTCCGTGCGACATGCCCTTGATGCGCTGGTCGACGCGCAGGTCGAAGCGCCGCAGCAGCTGCGCGGCGTACGCGGCATCCCAGGTGGAGTAGAACGAGCGCACGAACTCCATGTGCCAGGCGAGGGTCGCGGCACCGTAGAGCCGCAGGTCCTCGGAGACGAAACCGATCTCCCGCTTGGCGGCGATCTGCTCGGCCGGCATGGTGTGCCCGAGCACGCGCACTGAACCGCTGTCCTGGTGCACGAGCCCGAGCAGGATCCGGATCGTCGTCGACTTGCCGGCCCCGTTCGGGCCGATGAGCCCCAGGACCTGGCCGGTTGGCAGCTCGAGGTCGATGCCCTCGAGTGCAAAATGGGGGTAGCGCTTTTCCAACCCGCGAAGCTCAATTGCTGCGATCGTCATGTCGGTCCTCTGTCAGTCGTCGGTCAGGCTGTCCGCGGCGCCCCGAGCGCGCGCGGCGAGCTCGTCGTTGGAGAGCTGCAGTCGCCGCGCGAGACGGGCCGCCTCGAGGAGGTGCGTTTGCAGCTCGGCCTCGAGCAGCGCCGGCCCCAGACCCGAGCTCGCCCCGACCCGCGAACCCTTGCCTTGCTGGGTGACGATCACGCCCTCGCGCTCGAGCTCGAGGTAGGCGCGCTTCACCGTGATCACGCTCACTTGGAGCTCGACCGCCAATTGACGAATCGAAGGGATCTCCTGCCCCGGGGGCCAGTCGCCGAGTGCGACCTTCTGGCGGACCTGCTCGAGGATTTGCACGTACATCGGCCGCGCGTCGGCCTGCGAGATCACCAATCCGCTGGTTGGCTCACTGTGTCTATCCACATACTCAGTATACACAGTTGTTCGATGCCGTCAAGCGGCCCGATGGGAAGGTGCAAAGTCGCCCCGGAGAGGGCGCGGCGGGGCTATGGCCGCAGGGGTGCCGGAGGCAGGGAGTACAGCGAGAGGTCGACGCGCGTGCCCTTCGAGTAGTTGATGCCGCCGATCTGCGCCCGTTCGACGGCGGCGGTACCCGCGTCCGCCAGGGTGCGCAGAAACGCTTCGCGCTGGTCGGCGGCCACCAGCGCGAGCCCGCAGTTGGGGTCGTTCAGCAACTGACGGGCCGCGCCCTCGGCCGAGACCAGACGGGTGTCCGTGCCGAGGAGGAAGACCAAGCTGGGCTCCGAGAACCCAGCGGAAGCCACCACCGGTGTCGTGCAACGCCGATTCGCCCGCACGGCCCGTGCCGCTGCCCGGCTGGGCCAGAGCGCATCGAGGCGCGGCAGCACCCACTGCAGAGCGCCGGCCTGGAGCAGCAATGAGGCGGCCACGATCCAGGGCAGATTCTCCTGCAGGGAACGGTGACGGCGCAGGATGACGCTCACGACGCAGCCGACGACCACGATCGCGGTCAGGATCGCCGCACCGCCGGCGCGCCGCCCCAGATCCCAGGGCAGCGTCGCGACGCCGACGGCGAGCGCCAGTCCGACGAAAGCCCACAAGGCAAGCACGGCGCTGCGCAGACCGCGCCGGGGACCTGGCTGCCCGAGCGCGGCGGCGGCGGCCAGCACGGCCACGGCCGGGTAGAGCGGGAGGAGATAGTGCGGCAGCTTGTTCGGCACGAGCTCGAATACCACCCAGGCAGGTACCACCCAACAAAGCAGAAACCGCACCGCACTCTCGCGGCGATGCGCCCAGCACCACGGCGCCGCCAGCGCCGCGATCAGAGACGATGGCCAGAACACGACCCAGAATGCGGCGAAGTGGGCCCCTGGCGGCGCCAAATGCGATCCTTGACCGCTGCGAAGCTGAGCGACGAAATCCTGGCCGAGCGCCTGCGCCAGGAACGCGCCGGAGCTCGCGCGCTCCGCCGCCACCACCCAGGGCGCAACGAGCAGTGCGAACAGAACCAGGCCGGCGGCCGGCCGCAGGCGGAGCAGCCACCGCGCGTCGCGCTCCACCGCCAGCAGCGCGAGCACGGTACCCACGCTGATCAGCAGCGGCACCGGCCCCTTGATGAGCACGCCGGCCGCCAGGGCCGCCCAGAATGCCATCGGCGCGCCCCAGGAACGCGGGCGCTCCTCGGTGCGCTCGATCACGATCCGCGCCAGCGCCAACTGCGCCACCAGCACTGCCGCCAGCATCGCCGCGTCACTGGTGGCCACTCTCGCCTCGACGCCGACCAGCAGGCTGCTCGCGAACAACACGGCGCCGAAGATGCCGACGCGAGCGTCGAACAAGGCCCGCCCGATGGACAGCACCAGTTGCACGGCGAAGAGCGCGGCCAACACCGAGGGCAGGCGGTACGGCCAGATGTTGCCGGAGTTGTGCGGTCCGGTGAGACCGGCGGTCACGGACTGCAGCCAGTGCGCGCCGACCGGCCGGTCGCTGCGCGGCTGCTCCTGTAGCCGGACATCCACGAAGTTCCCGCTCTCGAGCATCTGTTTCGAGGACTGCGCGAACCGCGATTCCTCGCGGTCGGTCGGCGGCAGCACGAGCAGCCCCGGCGCGTAGAACGCCAGGCAGAGGAGCACGAGCAGCCAGCGCTGGCGGCGCTCGGTGCCCTCGGCCCAGCGCTCGAACCAGCCGGGAGCCATCGACATCTCAGCGCCCCCGCGGCGTACGCCAGGAGCGCAGCGGGGCACAGTTCCATCGAGCGAGCGAGGCAGCCGACATTAGGACTTGGCTCTAGTTTGGGGACCCTGGTGCGTGCATTGTGACGCCGCCCCGCCAGGACCGCAACCCTCGCGGGCCAGTCGCCGCCAGACGGAAGGCAGCCGGCTCGCGGCAGGCGAGGATGGCCTCCGGCGAGGGTGGCTTCGCCGCGGCCCGGGTCGCGCCCACTGCGTTCCTAGTGGCCCTCAACGCCAAATCGATGGCGGCTGGCTTGGTCCGGGCCCCGTCTGCGCCGTTGCGCCTCCGCGCCGTAGACTCAGCTGGGGCTGCGTCGGCGCGCCTTGCCCACGGCCCCAGGCGCGGCGCCATCCACAATCGATTCGGTCGTTACAGGCCACTAGCTCGGCGGGATCAGGCCGTGCTTCACGGCGTACAGCGCAGCTTGTGTGCGGTCTTCGACGCCGAGCTTGTCGAAGATGATGCTCACGTAGCCCTTGACCGTGCCCTCGGACAAGTGCAGCGCGGCGCCGATCTGCTTGTTGCTCCTGCCCCGGGCGATGAGCTCCAGCACCGAGCGCTCGCGGGGCGTCAGCGCGTCGAACGGCCCGGGCTCGGCCGGGCGGCTCACCTGCTGCATCAGGCGCCGCTGCGCCTCGGGATGGAGCCACGGGCGGCCGGCCCGCGCCGTCCGTACGGCGCGCGCGAGATCGTTCTTGAGCACGTCCTTGAGCAGGTAGCCGATCGCGCCGGCGCCGATGGTCTCGCGCACCTGCGCATCTTCGGCGAAGCTGGTGAGCATCAGAACCTGCGTCGTCGGCGAAGCCTCCCGGATGGCCTTGATGGTGTCCGGTGCCTTGGGACCCGGCATCACGAGATCGAGCAGCACGACGTCCGGCGCCAAGGAGCGCACGCGTTCGAGCGCCTGCTGCCCATCGCCGGCCTCGCCCACTACTTCGATGTCGCGCTCGTCCTCGAGCACGGCGCGCACGCCTTCGCGGACGATTTCGTGATCGTCTACCAGCAGCACGCGGATGCGTTCGTTCATGGGACCTACTCCTCTCGTCGGGCACCGGCGCGCGCCGGCAGCCGGGCGTCGATGGTGGTGCCGCCCTGGGGACGCGAGCGAATATGGAACGAGCCCCCGAGCGCCTCGAGCCGTTCGCGCATGCTCTGCAAGCCGAGCCCGCCGCCGCGGGCCGCGGCCGCTCGCGCCGCCGACTGCGGGTCGAAGCCGGAGCCGTCGTCGCGCACTGTGAGACAGGCCTCCTGCTCGTCGACCACGGCCGCCACGCGCACGTTGCGCGCGCCGGAGTGCCGCACGGCGTTGGTGATCGCCTCCTGCGCGACGCGGAAGAACACTTCCTCGTGCTCCGGCGCCTGCGACTCCCAGGCGCCGAGCTCGAGGCTCACCGCCGGGCTGCCGGGCGGCAAGCCGGTGCCGAGTCCGCGCAGCGCCGCGGCGAGGCCGCGCAGCCGGAGCTGCACGATGCCGGCGAGCAGAATCTCCGAGCTGTGGCCGTCCTGCTGCGCGGGGCGCAGCTCGCGCAAGAGAGCGCGCATCTCGGCGAGCGCCGAACGCGCGAGCTGAGCCAGCCGCTCGGTGCGCCTCTCGCCCTCGCTCGCGTCCTTGCGCCAGGCGCCGGCGAGCGACTGCGCGATCATGTTGATGCTGGCCAGCATCTGCGTCACCGAATCGTGGAGGTCGCGCGCCAGGCGCTGACGCTCCTCGAGCACCGCGACGCGCTGCGCGCCGGCGAAGAGTCCGGCGTTGCCGATCGCCACCGCGAGATGGTCGGCGACGATCTCGAGGCTCGCGAGGTCGAGGTCGTCGAACGGCTGATCGCTCTCGACGTTCACGACGCCAAGCACGCGGCCGCTGACGCGAATCGGCACCGCCAGCTCGGCGCTGGCGCCGCGTACCCCCGGTGGGCGCACGTATCGCGGGTCCGAGGCGGTGTCGTTCACCAGCTGCGCGATGCCGCTGCGCACGGCCGCACCCATGATGCCCTGGCGAAGCGGCAGCCGGTCCTCGCCCTGGATCACGCGCTTGTAGATGCCGCCGCGCACCCGCACGACCAGCGTTTCGGGGTCGCTCGGGTCGAGCAGCGGAATGTCGACGTTGGGATAGCCGAGCACGTCGTGGATGGCGTCGGCCGCCTTCTGCAGCACGGTGTCGAGCTCGAAGCCGCCGGTGATGAGGCTCGCGACCCGGGAGATCAGCGCGAAGCGCAGCGTGCGGCGCTGCTCGTGCGCATAGCGGCGCGCGTTCTCGATGGCGATTCCGGCGTGGCGCGCGAAGAGCTCGAGCGTCTCGACGTCGCCCGAGGTAAAGCTCCGCGGCGGCGCGGCGCCGATGCCGAAGAAGCCGACCAGTCGTTCGCGCCACAGGATGGGCACGCCGATGACCGTGTTCTCGACCAGGCTGGCGTAGGCGGGATTCTCGACGTCGCCGTAGCGGCCCAGCAGCACCGGGCGGCGCGTCCGCAGCACCGCGCCGGCGAGACCCGAGCCGGGCGGGAACTCGGCGCCCATCTCCTCGGCCGGCATGCGGTACACGGCCTCGGAGCGCACGACGTTGCGGCGCTCGTCGTAGAGACCGATGACCCCGTCGCCGGCGCCGAGCAGCTCGCAGGCGTGGCGCACGATGGCAGTGAGCAGAGGCTGCAGCTCGAGCTCGCTCGAGATGCCTTCGACCACGACGCGCAGCGCCTCGCGCTGGCGCAGCAGGAGCTCCGCGTCGCTTGGCGCGACGGCCGGCGTGGGCGGCAGGCTGGCAGGATCGGGTGTCATGCGCACTTCACCGCCGGACGCGACCGTCAAACGTCGAAGGTCGCGAGCACCGGCGCGTGATCGCTGGTTCCGAACTCGCTTTGCACTCTACAGGACACCGCGCTTTGGCCAAGGGGCAGGCCGGCCAGGATGTAGTCGATGCGCCACCCGATGTTGCGCTGGCGCATGCTCCGCCAGGGCGGCCACCAGGTGAAGAGCGCGTCGTTCCCGGGGTCGAGCTCGCGCCCGACGTCGAGGAGGCCGGTGGCGAGCCACTCGGCGAACAGCGCCCGCTCCTCCGGCCGCGCGCCGATCTGCCCGGCCTTGCGCTCCTTGGGGTGAATGTCGCGCTCCTCGCGGGCGACGTTGAAGTCGCCGCAAACGACGCGCTGCGCACCGCCGGCGTCGCCCGCGAGCCAGTCGCGGACCTCGCCGAGGAAGCGCATCTTGGCGGGAAAGTCCTTGCCGCCGTTCGGCACGTAGAGCGAGCTGAACTCGATACCGCCGACCGTGACGGCGATCGCGCGGGTCTCGAAGTCGAAGCGCGGATGCGCGAAAGCGGGCTCCGTCGTGCTCACGTCGCGGCGCACCCCGAGCGCTACGCCCGAGTATCCGCCGGCGCCATGCCAGGCGACCCAGTAGTCGTCGAGCGCGCCGAGCGCCTCGGCGGGAATCTGCTCCGGCTTGGCCTTGATCTCCTGCAGGCAGAAGATCTCCGGGCGATGGGCGCGCAGCCACTCGTGCACCTGCGCCGCGCGGGCGCGGATGCCGTTCACGTTCCAGGTGGCGACGGCGATCGGCATGGCGCCGCCATGCTACCTCGGCGGCGCGTCGCCGGCGCCCGCGAGCATACGGCCTAGAACACGCCCGGAATGAGACGCTTCGTCGTGCGGCCGTAGTCGACGTACTCCGGGTACGTCTGGAGGATCAGCCGCTCCTCGCAAGCGATGCGCACACCGGTCCCGGCCGTGGCGACGAGAGCCAGTGCAAGATGCAGGAGCGTCGGGTGGACCAGGGCCCCGCACCACACGAAGAGCAGGATCGCGGCGTAGATCGGGTGCCGAACATAGCGGTAGGGCCCCGTGGTCACCAAGCCTCCGGCGGTGGGATTCGCGGCGGCGTGGAAGCTCCGCAGGCCGAACGTGACGCGCGCCCAGATCAGGAGGAGGACCGCCACCGCCTGCCCGCCGATGGCCCATGGCGAGGGCGACAACAGGCCGTGGGTGGCGAAGAGGCCCATCACGCCCAGCAGCACCACGACGAAACCGAAGACGGAAGCGGCGCGAAGTAGCGATGCCGATGCCGGCGTCATCGCTCCCCGCCGTTCTCGCCGGCCGGGCGCGAGGCCGGGTCCGGCGCGATGCCCTCGAGCGCCTGCAGGACGAGCAGTGTCTGCCGGCGAACGTGCGCGCCGAGCGTCAGCAGGCCCATGCCGAGCACCGAATAGATCCCGACGGTTGCGAGCAGCAGCAGCAAGTGCGTGCGGTTGTGCAGGTCGGCGAGGCTCAGGAAGGCAACCAGCAAGAGCGCCTCAGCCACTGCCGCGCCGGCGAAGGCGCGGCGATAGGCGCGCTCGCTGCGCTCGATCCGGGTGAGCGCCGCGGCCCGGGCGCGGTCGACTGCACTGTCCATGGTCATGGTCGCGCTCCTGTCTAGGGGTCAGCTGAGATGACGGAAGAATGCGTAGGCGAACAGGCCAGAGGCCTCGAGCGCCGCGAGCGCCAGCAGCAACCGCACGATCCGTCGGCCGGCGGGCCGGCCGATCGAGGGCTCCTCGGGATGCAAGATCGAGCTCATGTCGGTCCCTCCTTTCCTTTCGCTGTCGTGCCGGCCACGCGCCGGCGGAGTTGCGTGAGCCCATAGGCGAGCCGGGATTTGACGGTGCCGAGCGGCACGTCGAGCACCGCCGCGGTTTCCTCGAGCGGCAGCTCCTCGAGGTAGTGCAGCGCGAGTACGGCTCGGCTCGCCGGCGAGACCGCGGCCAGCAGCTCCGGCAGCCGTGATCGCCACTCCGGGCGGAACTCCTCGGCGGGCGCGCTCGCCGGGTCGGCGAGATCGGCGAGGGTCTCCTCCTCAGCGCTGCGCAGGCGCCATCGCTGCTCGCGGCGTAGCCGCCGCCACCCTTCGCGGGTGGCGATGCGAAATGCCCAGGGCCGCAGCAGGTCGGCGTCGCGCAGCCAAGCGAGCTTGCGATAGACCAGGACCAGCGTCTCTTGCAGGGCGTCCTCGGCGAGATGCCCGTCGCCCAGCAGGGCCAGCAGGTAGCCGTACAGCGGACCCTGCAAGCCGCGCAGCAGCTCGTCGAGCGCGCCGCGGTCGCCGGCCTGCGCTCGCAGTACCGCTCGTCGAAGGTCGCTCGCCGGCTGCACGCTCACGACACTCTAGAGGCAGCGGAGCCGAAATGGGTTCGAAACGGAGTCGCGCCGACCTGCCGGCGCGCTACAGTTCCCGCCCAACAGCCGCGGATTCGAAAGGGAAGCCCGATGGGAAGCGCCAGCGAGTTCGAGTTCCGCCACCGAGTGTGGTTCTTCCTTCTGCTGTTTTGCGGTGCCTTCACCCTGTACCGATGGCAGGGCGGCAGTGCCGCGGGTTGGCTCGCGCAGCGCTTGGTGGGTCCGGCCGCCGACGAGGCCAGCTTCCTGCTGGCGCTGCGCGCCCTCTGCGGTCTGGGCGCCCTCTGTACCGTGCTCGCAGCCGGCGTGCGTACGTGGGCCGCCGCGTATCTCCATCACTCGATCGTCCACGACAGCGCCCTCCACGCCGATCGGATGGTGGCCGACGGCCCTTACCGTTTCGTGCGCAATCCGCTCTATCTCGGCGTGCAGCTGCTGGCGTTCGGCATGGCGCCGCTCGCGCAGCGCTGGGGCGCGCTGCCGTTGATCGTGGGCACCTGGTGGTTCCAGCGCCGTCTGATTGGGCGCGAGGAGGCGGCGCTCCTGCGCACGCAGGGCGAGACCTACCGCGCGTTCCTCGCCGCCGTGCCGCGTCTGTGGCCGGCCCTGCGCCCGCGCCTCCCGTCGTCCGGCCGGCGGCCGCTGTGGTCTCAGGCGTTCTTCGGAGAGTCCTTCCTGTGGGGGTTCGCCGCCGCCACCACGCTCTTCGTGGTGACCCTCAACGTGCGCTGGTTCGGACTCTCCTGCGCCGCTGCGATGGTGTTTTACGTCGTCACGCGCGCCGCCGCGACGCTGGCGCGGGCCCCCAAGGAGCCGGCGTGATGCCACCGCGCGGGCACCCGCGCAGCTCGTGACGCTTCTCGCACGAGAGCGTTAGAGCCCAGACGGGGCCGGATCCGCGATGCGGCCGTCCACGATGTGCACGATGCGATCGCAGCGATCCGCGATGCTCTGGTCGTGCGTGCTGATGAGGAACGCCGTGCGTTCGCTTTCGGCAAGCTCCCGCAGCAAGCGCATCAGCTCGTTCGAGGACTCGAGATCCAGGTTGCCGGTGGGCTCGTCGGCGAGCACCAGGCGCGGTTTCATCATCAGAGCCCGCGCCGCGGCGACCCGCTGCTTCTGGCCGCCCGAAAGCTTGGTCGCGCGGTACCGCGCTCGATCGGTGAGACCCACGCGCGCGAGCAGCGCGCTCGCACGGGCGACCGACTCCGCCGTCTCGCTGCCGAAGCAGGCGTAGCTCGGGAAGAGCACGTTCTCGAGCGCCGTGAAGTCGGGCAGCAAGTGATGAGCCTGGAAGACGAACCCGAGCGTGCGGTTGCGGTAGCGCGTGAGCTCGTCGTCGTCCATGCTCGAGGTCGCAACGCCCAGGATCTCGACCTCACCGCTCGTCGGGCGGAGCAGCGTGCCGAGGATGGACAGCAAGGTGCTCTTGCCGCTGCCGCTCGGACCCATCAAGGCCACGAACTCACTCGGCTGGATCGCGAAGTCGATGCCTTTGAGCACCTGGGTCTCGAGTTCGCCGTCGTGAAACGTCTTCACGATTCCGCTCGCCCGCAGTGTCGGACCTTCCGCTCCCGGCGCCGCGGTCATTGCTGGATCACCTCGACCGGGTCCACGCGCGCCGCCGAGCGCGCCGGCGCGATCGCCGCCAGGCTGCTCGCCAACGTCGCGAGCAGGATGGCGGTGGCGTACTCGCCGCGCGCCGCGTCGATCGGCAGGAAGGGCCGGCCGTCGGGACGCGGGAAGCCGAGCAGCAGGATCTCGCAGAACGTCCAGCCCAGGAGCGCTCCCAACCCCGACCCCAACAGGCCGATGAGGGCGCCCTGGAGGATGAAGATGGCGCTGATCGAGCGCTTGGAAACACCGAAGCTGCGCATGATGCCGATCTCGCCGCGCCGGCGCATGGCGGCCAGCAAGAGCACGCTCGCCACGCCGATGATGATGGTGAGCATGCTGAAGAACTTGATCAGCGTCCCGGTCGAGCCCTGCGCCACCAGCGCTTCCTGCAGTCGTTTGTTCTCGCTGATCCAGTCGCGGGCCTCGAGGCCGGTGGCGCCCGCGAGCCGCGCCGCGATCTGCGGCGCGGCGTAGAGGTCGTCGACCTCCACTTCCAGGCGCGTGATCGTGCCGTCCAGGCCCATCAGGCTCTGCGCGGTGGCGAGATCCGTGTAGACCACGCGTTCGTTCAGGCTGGCGTTGCCGATGTCGAAGACGCCGCGCACCAGGAGAGTGCTCTCGCCGCCGCGCTCGCTGCGTAGGATGAGACGCTGCCCGGGTGCGAGCCCGAGCTCGTCGGCGAGCTTGATGCCGATCAGCGCTTCCTGCGACCCCAGCGCGGCCGACCCCGTCACGATGTTGGACTCGAGATCGACGATCGCCGACACCTGGGCGGGAACGGTGCCGGTGAAGCTCACCGACATCACCTTCTCGCCGCGCTGCACGAACCCGCCGCCTTGTACCTCCGGTACCGCCAGCGTGACGCCCGGCGTGGCGAGCACCGTCGCCAGCACCGACTGCCAGCCGGTGATTTCGGCGCGCCGGTCGTTGGCGCGTTGGACGGCGAGGAATACCGAGCCTTCGCCGTCGGCGACCGCGCCGTCGATGCGCTCCGGCACGCGCTCGCGCGGCAGCAGGACCACGTGCGCGATGTTGCCGATGACGTCGTCGGTGAGCCGTTCGGCGAGGCCGTTGATCAGCGCGGCCATGAACGTGTAGGCGATGATGCCGACCGCGACGCCGCCGAAGATCAGCGCCGTCTGCAGGCGGCTGCTGCGCAGATACCGCAGGGCGACCTTGAGCTCGAAGCGCATCGCCTAGCCTGCCGGGCTCACTTGCCGGCCGGCGTCTCGAGAAGCGGGCGAATCTCGGCGCCAGCCGCGATGCCGCGCGGCGCGAGGACGACGCGCTCGCCGAGAGCGAGCCCCGAACGCACCACGACGCGCTCGGCGGGCCAGTCGATGACGTCGACCGCGCGTTTCTCGACCGCGCCCCGGCTGCCCTTCGGGGCCACCAGAGCGGCGGTCTGGCCGTTGCCCAGGAGCAGGGCGCTCCGCGGCACGGTGAGAGCGTTCTCGTGCTTGGCGACCCGGATGTTGAGATCGAGCGACAAACCGGACGGTAGCTGCGGGGCCGGACCGTCGAAGGCGAGACGTATGGTGGCCGACCCGCTCTGACGATCTACCTGCCGGCCGACGAAGACGACGTGCGCCGGCCATTTCCCTCCGGCTCCGCCGGGACTGTCGGGCCCGCCGCGACCGCCCGGCACCGCGATCTCCGCCGCCAGGCCCTCCCGGACCTCGCCCAGATAGACCTCGTCGACCAGGGCCTCGACCCACGGATCGGCAGCCGTGCCGAGCCGATAGACCGTCGTGTCCGGGCCGACCATCTGGCCGGGGTCGACCGGCCGGGTGAGCACGAAGCCGTCGTGCGGCGCGCGCAGCAGATAGTCGTCGAGATGCGCCGCCGCTTCGCGCACCGCCTGCTCGCGCTGGCGCAGCGCGTCGCGCCCGCCCTCGACCGCGAGACGCTTGCCCTCGAGATCGGCGGCCGGCAGCAGGCCGGCCTGGAAAAGCTCTTGCGCGCGCGCGAGGTCGCGCTCGGCCTGGGCCAGGTTCTTCTGCTCGGCGGAGGCCGTGGACCGCGCCTGCTCGACCTGAGCGCGCTGCGGACGGTCGTCGAGGCGCGCCAAAACCTCGCCGGCAGCCACGGCGTCGCCGTCCTGCTTGGTCATCGTGAGCACCGTCGCCGAGACGCGCGGTTTGAGGTCGGTGAGGAAATGCGGGCGCAGCCGCCCGGTGAGCGCCAGGACGCGGACCACGGTCTCGCGCCGGACCTCGCCCACGGGCACGGCCGGTGGCCGACGCAGGAAGCGCACTCCACCATAGGCGAGGCCTGCGAGGAGCAACAGCGAGATGGGGATGAGAAGGCGTGAGCGCATGACCGGTCCGAGATGCCTTGGAAACTCTAGCAATGGGCCCCGCGGAGTCCCCCGCCTGTTCGCGCTGGTCACGACGCGGCGCCCAGAGAAAGAAGACATAGAAAACCATGCATAATTGTCTCAGGAGGTTTTTCGTGAACCGATCGATCCTGCGCGTCCTCGCTCCCCTGTCGCTTGTCCTCGTTTCCCGCCTGGCCCAGTCGGCCACGGTGCCGGCGGGTTTCACCGAAACGGTGTTGACTTCGGACCTGTCCTCGCCGACCTCGATGGCCCTGGCGCCCGATGGCCGGTTCTTCGTCACGCAGCAGGGCGGCGACTTGCGCGTCGTCGAAAACGGCGCGCTGCTGCCGGCGCCGTTCGTGTCACTGCCGGTGAACGACGACGGTGAGCGCGGACTGCTCGGCGTCGCGCTCGACCCGGACTTCGCGCACAACCAGTACGTCTACGTCTATTACACGGCGAGGACGCCGGCGATCCACAACCGGGTGAGCCGATTCACGGCGCAGGGCAACGTGGCCGCGCCGGGCAGCGAGACGGTCCTGTTCGACCTCGACAACCTGTCGGGCGCCACCAATCACAACGGCGGCGCGCTGCATTTCGGGCCGGACGGCAAGCTGTACTTCGCGGCGGGCGAGAACGCCAATCCGCCCAATTCGCAGAGCCTCGGGACGGTGCTGGGCAAGATCCTGCGCATCAATGCCAACGGCAGCATCCCGGTCGACAATCCGTTCTTCGGCACCGCGAGCGGCAAGAACCGTGCGATCTGGGCGCTCGGCCTGCGCAATCCGTTTACGTTTACCTTCGCGGCGCAGAGCCCGCGCATGTTCATCAACGACGTCGGCCAGGACACCTGGGAGGAGATCAACGATGGTGTCGCCGGCTCGAACTACGGCTGGCCGAACAGCGAGGGCCCGACGAGCAATCCCGCCTACCGCGCGCCGCTCTTCGCGTACAGCCACGACAACGGCTGCGCGATCACGGGCGGCGCGTTCTACGACCCCAGCACACAGCAGTTCCCGGCGGCGTTCGCGGGCAAGTACTTCTTCTCCGATCTGTGCGGCGGCTGGATTCATCGCTTCGATCCCGCCACGAAGGCGGTGACGACCTTCGCCTCGGGCATCAATTCCCCGGTCGACCTGCTGGTGGACGCGAATGGCAATCTCTACTACCTGGCTTACGGCGCCGGCGCGCTGGTGCGTATCTCGGCGTCGACCAACAGCGGCGCGCCGCAGATCGTCACGGGGCCGCGCAACGTTGCCGTGAATGTGGGCGCCACCGCGACCTTCCGGGTGACGGCCTCCGGTGCCGCGCCGCTCGCCTACCAATGGCGACGCGGCGATCAGGCGATCCCGGGCGCCACCGCGGCGCAGCTCGCGCTCACGTCGGTGACGCTGGCCGACGACGGCGCGACGTTCTCCGTGGTGGTGTCGAACGGCGCGGGCACGGCGACGAGCGGCGCCGCGACGCTGCATGTCCTGAACCCCGCGCCGGCCGGCGGCGGGCTTGGGTTGCTGGGCTCGTACTACGACGGCATCGGTCTCACCGGTCCCGCGCGCACTCGCCTCGACAAGCAGGTCGATTTCGACTGGAGCACCGGCCAGGCGCTGCCCGGCCTAGACGGCGATACGTTCAGCGTGCGCTGGACCGGGCGGATCCTGGCCAAGGGCAGTGGTGTGTACACGTTCACCACCAACAGCGACGACGGCGTGCGGCTGTTCGTCGGCAACAAGAGGGTGATCGACAACTGGACCGATCATTCGCCGGCTGAAAACAGCGGCAGCGTGAGCCTGGTCGCCGGGCAGCTCTACGACATCCGGTTGGAGTTCTACGAGGACTTTGGAACGGCGGTCATTCAGCTCTTCTGGCAGGGACCGGGTGTACCGCGGCAGATCGTGCCGCAGAAGAATCTCTTCCCGTACGCGCTGGTTCTCACGGGCGAACCGCCGGCGACCGCTGCCGACGCGGCGGTGAGCGCGCGCCTCTTCCAGGACGGGTTCGCGCCGGTACAACTGCGCGGCGCGCTGTCGAGCGTGAACGACGCCAAGGGCAAGGCCCTGCTACTGGTCTCCGCCACGGTCGACCCGGCGACGATCCGCGCGCGATTCCGCGCCAGCGCCACTCCCGCGATCGTCTGGGAGAGCGCCTTGTTCGACGACTTCGGTCTGACGGGTACGACCGCCGGCACGAGCTTTGGAACGGTGGCGAACGCGACGTCTCTGCGCATCGTGAAGCCGGGGCACGCGCTCGCTGCCGGGCTCACCAACCTGGCGACCGTGACCACGGCTCCCTCGACCTTCTCCTTCGGCGAGCCCGGCCCGCAAGCCCTGGTGATCGGTCGCGAACCGGCGGCGCCGAGCCATCCGCTGCTGTTTGCCTACGAACGTGGTGCGGCGACGATCACCGGGCCGGCGGCCGCGCGCCGAGTCGGCATCTTCTTCGGCGACACGACGGCGGCGAACCTGACGCCGTCCGGCTGGGCGCTGTTCGATGCGGCGGCGCGCTGGGCGGTCGGGAGATAGACGAAAATCGGCTCCACAGTAGTGGAATAGCAAGCCGGAAAAGGGCCGCCGGGCCGATGCGGCGGATTTCGGAACAGCGGGCAGCGGCCTCGTGCGCGGTCATCCCTGAAGCGCGCCGCTGCTCTGTCTCCCTGCTGTTTCCCGGGAGCGCCCCCGCCCGCGAGTCCACGAAGTCGGTCGGCAGCCCCCCACGGACAGTCCAGCTCGATACACCCGCACTACGCCAACTCCTTTCCTTCCAATGCGATATGGACTAGCTCTATACTGCGTCCGAGATGAACAAACAACTCAGCATCGACTTCGTTCCACTCTTTGCAGGCAAGAACAGGCATCTGATTTCGGCGTCTGAACTCTATGAGGCGGCAAATCAAGAGGTCTTGGA
>WBZN01001234.1_pt1 | contig 15946 bp, 13 predicted proteins | sample 5204281 | NCBI WGS metagenome assembly WBZN01 (sample SAMN12344347, study PRJNA552823) | activated sludge metagenome | biome: Activated sludge suspended growth; feature: Nitrification reactor; material: Wastewater; isolation source: activated sludge from nitrification reactor of wastewater...
CCGGATCAGATCGATGAGAAGCTGTCGTACTTCCTGACCGTCTGGCGCCAGGACAACGCATACGATCCTGGGCGGCGCTAAAGCCGTTCCGGTTTTGATGGAATCGCGGAACGGCTCCAGGCTTTTGTTTTGTCGTGCTTCTTATCGGAAATCCGGTTCCCACTTTTCCGCAAAGCACTCTCGAAAGGACTGAAAGATTACGGCCCGGAGGGGGCAGATCTCCGGGCCGCTCGTGTTGCGGCGCGCTCGGGGGGAGGGGGGTGCGCACCGCCCGCGCTGCGTTGCCAAGCCCCCCGCAGAGGCGGCATTTCCGCAGCGTCAAACTCAAAAACGCGCAAGACCGTCCAATTCCGTCGCGGCAAAGCGAACAAAATCGCTAATTCTTAATTTCTATAGTTGTCAGCGTGTTGCGGGTACGGCGCGCACTTCGCCTTTTACCAGCGTGAGCGCCAAGTCGCCGCGCTTGAGCTTCAAGGCCGCCTCGCCAAACAGCGTGCGCCGCCAGCCTTTCAACGCCAGAACGTCCGGCTCGGCCTCCGTCGCAAGCCGCTCCAGATCCTCCGAGTCTGCGATCAGGCGCGGGGCAACGCCGTGCTCGGCCGCCGCTGACCGCAAAAGCACTTTCAGCAACTCCAGCGTGGCGGAGGCTTGGGCCGAGAGCGGCTCGCCACGATCGACCTTGGGCAGCAGTTTCATGTCGCGCTTGAGACCTCGCGCCACCACCTCGACGATTTCGCGTGCGCGGTGCGAGCGGGCAAAGCCATCGGACAGTGTGCGCAACTGGCCAAGCGCCTCGGTGGTGCCCGGCAGTTGGTTTGCGATGTCGTAGAGTGCCTCGTCGCGCAAAATGCGTCCGCGGGGAACGTCTTGTGCTTGGGCGAGACGTTCGCGCCAAGCGGCGAGCTCGATGAGCACGGCGAGAGGCTTCTTGCCCTTCACGCGCAGCTTCAGCCTCTGCCAGGCGCGTTCAGGATCGGCATCGTAGGTTGCCGGGTCGCACAGGAGCGCCATCTCCTCAGCAACCCAAGGCATGCGGCCGGTGTTCGTAATGTCCTTCTGCAGGGCCTTGTAGACGTCGCGCAGATAGGTCACGTCACCGAGCGCATACGCAAGCTGCTTGTCGGAGAGCGGGCGGCGGCTCCAATCCGTAAAGCGCGAAGATTTGTCGAGATCGGCACCCGTGAGTTTCTTCACGAGGTTTACATAACTAATGCTTTCGCCAAATCCGCACACCATCGCGGCGACCTGTGTGTCGAAGATCGGCTCGGGGACTGCGCCCGTCTTGGCGAACGCGATTTCGATATCCTGGCGCGCGGCGTGGAAGACTTTGACGACGTCCCGGTTCGCCATCAGCGCGAAGAACGGCGCGAGGTTGATCCCTTCGGCGAGCGGATCGATTACGGCTTCTGCGTTTGGTCCCGCCACCTGGATCAGGCAAAGCTGCGGCCAGTACGTCTGCTCACGCATGAACTCGGTATCGACAGTCGCGAAGGGATGGTGCGCGAGCTCGTTGCAGAGAATTTCAAGATCGCCGGTTGTCGTGATAAGTCGCATGATCAGATGCTAGTTCCTGAAAAGAAAAAATGGTGATTTAGCCGTAGCGGGATGGCATCCTAGCACCGCGCGCTGGCTGGCGTCAGGGAGCCATTCCGGGGTGCGCAAGCCGGGTCGAATCGCTTTGTAAAGTGCTTTGCGGAAAAGTGTGAACCCGGATTTTCTGATAACAAGTCCGCCAAACACGCCCCCGCCAAACACCACCATTGACCGGGGGTTCACCCGATTTCGAAGGCAGGACACGTCAAACTTGCTTAAATCGAGGGTGAACGGGGCCGGCTTTCAGGGAGGCGTAGGCGTCTCTACGCCCAGCCGCTGAAGAGCCATCCGCGGCTTCAGCAACATGCCGTTCGCCTTGACCGCAAGCAGGTAGCTTTCGATCGCCAGTTTGGTGTTGCCCCATTTCTCCGCCGCTTCGGCGCGCTCGATGTGCGCGCGCGCGCTATTTGGGTCAATGACGAGCGCGGCGTCATATTCTTGCATAGCTTTGTCGCGCTCATTCCGCGCGACAAAGGCAGCGGCGCGGCCAAGATGGGATTCCACGCTCTTGGGATCGATCGCCAACGCCTTGGCAAAGTCCTCAAGTGCTTGGGTATGGTTTCCGGCCGCCAGATTGCTCGTGCCACGGCTATGGTAGGCAATCATGTGGTTGGGATTGAGCGCAATCACACGCGTCCAGTCCGCGGCGGCCTTATCATGTTCGCCTGCCAGCGTGTAGGCCTTGGCCCGGCGCTCCAGTGCTTCGACGTTCTTGGGATCAATGCGCAGCGCGGACGAGAAGTCGGCGGCGGCTTCGGCAGGCTCCAGTTCGCTCAACCATGCCTTGCCGCGCAGTATGAGAACGCGCAGGCGCGTTGCCTCGTCGAGATCAGGCGAATTCAAGATCGCGCCACAGGCTCTCAGTGCCAGCGTCGCCAGATGATCCTGGTCGCAATCTGAAAGTTCCAGAGCCGGCTTGTCCTTGACGTATTGCGCGGTCGCAGCAGTGAACAAGAGCAAATCTGCTCCGGCAGCGACGGCTCCCGCGCACGCGATCGAAGCTGCCGCTCGTCTGATGGCAATGCTGAGCGTGTCGATCATGCCTGTTACTTTCTACGGTGATTAGCCCAATCGCCGCCGAGCCGTTGCAGCGCGCGAATAGCATACCAATAGGCGCCATCGTATTTGAGGACGGCCTGATAGCTCTCGATGGCAACCCTGGTGTCGCCCAGTCTTTCAGACACGGCGCCGCGGGCCATGTATACGGCCGGGTAATCCGGATTGACTTTGAGGGCATTGTCGAATTCGCGCATGGCTTCGTCGCGCTTTCCAAGCTCGCCGTAGACACGGCCCTTGCCGATAAAGGACTCCGGATTTCTATTATCGATCGCTATGGCGCGATCGTAGTCAGCCAAGGCGTCGGATGTCTTGCCGGCTGCAAAGTTCGCGTCGGCGCGTTCCCGATAGTTTTCTTCCGCGTCTGGCCGTGCGGCGATGACGCGGGACCAATCCTCCACAGCCTTGTCGAATTTCTTCACAGCGGCGTAAGCGCGGGCGCGCCCTTTGAGAGCCGCGATGTTCTCTGCATCGACCTCTATCGCACGCGTGAAGTCCGAGATGGCCGCCGTGGGCTCTTCTTCCCTCATCCACGCCACGCCACGCATGGTGTAGACGCGACCACGGTCGGCAGCCATTGTTCCGTCTTCGGAAATCATATTCGTGCAGGCACGCAGGTGCTCAAGGGGAAGATCGTCCTTCTCGCAGTCGGCCGGATCAATGGAGAATGCGGAATTTACCTGGAGAGCGCCGATCCAAACGAATGACAGCGCAGCCCAGAAGTATTGTCCTGCTCGCCGGCCAACTCCGTTGTGATCGCCTTGAGACGTCATCCTCACTGTGTCCATCGCCGCTTCAATACGGAGAATACACGCCGAGCCGCTCGAGGTACTTGCGCGCGTGGGCATATTGGCCGTTGATTTTCAGCACGGTGATGTAGTTGTCGATGGCGACCTCCCTTTCGCCCCAGCGATCGGCCATGCGGGCCCGCTCCCAGAATGCGGGAAGGTAGTTGGAATCGATCGCGATCGCCAATTGAAGCTGCTCGGTGGCCTTGTCACGCTCGCCCAGGGCATCGTGGACGCGCGCCCGCCCGATGTAGGCATCGAGAGCCTTGGGATTGAGCTCAAGCGACCGGCCGTAATCCGCCAAAGCTTCATCGAACCTTTTGGCGCCAAGGTAACTTGCGCCGCGGCTGCGATAGAGCGCGTCGTCTTTGGGGTGCGTCTTGATTAGGGTGCTCCAATCCTGCGCCGCCAAGTCGAAGCGTTCCTGCAGGTCATAGGCACGGACCCGGCCCCGCAGCGCCTCCTCGTCGCCGGGCTGAAGCTTCAAGGCGCGCGAATAGTCGAGGGCCGCTTGGCCGGGATCGTCCTCCGTAAGCCAGGATCGGCCCCTGAGTTTGTGGATGCGGGCGCGTTCTGCGTCATCAAGGCTGTCGCCGGACAGAAGGATCGTGCAAGCCCGGATCGAGAAGGAGGCGACGTTATCCTGCTCACATTCCTTCAACGTACCTGTCTTCAAGGTGTCGGTCTGCTTGTCCGCCGGTACGCCAAAAGCGGGAATGCTTGTTTGGGCGCCGGGCTGGGCCATGGCATCCCCGGCGTAAGCTAGACCAGCGGCCAACAACGTGCTGGCCGCGCCCGCGGCCAGGGTAAGGGCCGAGCGCGCGCCATGTGCCAACATCGCGTGGTTAGCTTTTGTCCTGTTCATTTCCGCGACTTCCACCGGATTCAATCATCGCACGACGAGGCACGCCGAAGCAGTCCGCGTTCTTATACCACCAAATGACGCTTGCAGCCTAATCCGGAAGGCCGAAGACTACCAATGCATCGCCCGACGGGAAACCCCAGATGGAACTGCCGCCGGCGGCAACGGCGACATACTGCTTACCGTTAATGGCATAACTGACAGGCGGCGCATTCACGCCCGCTCCGCATTGGAAGCTCCAAAGCGTTTTACCGTCTGCCGCGTCGAAGGCGGAGAAATTGCCGTTTCCTTCACCCATGAAAACCAGTCCACCCTTGGTCCCCAGTACGCCGCCAATGAGAATTTCGTCAGTTTTTCGTTGCCACAGGATCTTGCCTTCGTTTTTGAGATCGATGGCCGAGAGCAGGCCATATTGCGGCTCTTTGGCGGGCTCGAAGGCGCTGTAGCGCACTTCCGGGTTGCCGTTTTTAGCAGGTGTCGTTTCCAGCCGATACGTAAACGGCATATGCAGTGCGGCGACGTACACCACGCCCTTGGCGGGATCGTAAGAGGTGGGTGACCAATTGGCGCCTCCGCCCGCGCCAGGCGCTACACGCACACCTTCCTTGGTCGGCGGGGCGAACATGTTGTCGTGCGGAACAAACTCCTCGGAGCGGAACAACAGCTTGCCGGTGGCACGGTCGTGGACAAAGTACCAGCCGATTTTGGACGCATGGCCCACCGCCGGCACGGTCTTGCCGTCTACCGTCGCGTCAAACAGCACCGGCGGGCTCGCGACGTCATAGCCCCACAGGTCGTGAGGCACTTGCTGGTAGTACCACACGAGCTTGCCGGTTGCCGCCTCGAGCGCGACAAGCGACACCGTGTAAAGATTGTCCCCCGGCCGGCCGTCACCCATGGACTGCGGCGAGGGATTACCGGTTCCGAAATAGATCATACCGGTCTTGGTATCGACCGCAGGCGAATGCCAGATGGAACCGCCACCAAAACTCCACGCGTCGGCGTACTGCGGGGCGTCGGCCTTCTCCTTGGCGACATCGCGCCTAAGGTCGACGCCATAGGCAGTCTTCTCCACGAAGTCGCCTTCCCAGTTTGTGTTCCTAATCGTCTCGAAGCGCCACTTCTCGGCGCCTGTTTCGGCATCAAAGGCAGCCATGAAGCCGGGCTGGCCATACTTGCCCGCAATGCCAACGACGGCGGTCAGTTGCCCCTTCTTGACCGCATCCTCGAAGTGCATCCCGTAACCGACACCTGTAATGCCGACGATGACCTTGCCTTCATAGACGAGCGGTGCTGCGACCGTGCCGACGCCGGTTGAACCGCTGACAGCATCTTGTGCACGTGGATCAGTATCCTGCAACACGGCGCGATCTTCAGTCGTCACCTGATCCTGGGCCAGCGCGACGTCCCAGATCTTGTTGCCGGTCTGTTGATCGAGTGCGATGAGATGAGCATCCACGGTAGCGATGTAGACCTTGCCATATCCAAGCGAGACGCCGCGGTTGGCGGGACCGCAGCACAGCTTGCCGGGAGATCGCTTGTGTTCGTAGCGCCATTTCTGTTTACCCGTCGCCGCATCGAGCGCGATGACGTGAGACATCGGGGTGGATATGAACATCACGCCATCCGCAACGAGTGGCGTGGTTTGGAAGCTGCCGACAATGCCGGTTTGGAAGATCCACTTGGGCACCAGCTTGCCTGCATTCGACGTGTTGATCTGGTCCAAAGGCGAGAAGCGTTGATTGGTGTAGTCGCGTCCGTGCAGGATCCAGTTGGCGGGATCATCGCCAGCGCTTCTCATGCGCGCGTCCGAAATTTCTGCAGCGCTCGTTGCCAGGCTGGCGGCGATCGCAAAGCAGGCCGCAAGCGCAAGCCGAGTGAGCCCCGTTGTGCATTGTCTGCGTCGATCAGTCTGGTGCATCGTCCTGTGATCCTGGTTGTGTTCCTGGGTGATGGCGGACCTGCGGGCTCTAGGCCTTTGTTTGTCGTGCCTCTAATCGGACTCTAGTTGAGGTCGTGACGAGCGATCGAACTTGTGCAGAAAAACAGCGAAGCCGACGCGTGACCGATCCGCACTTGGCAGATTTTATCAGCGCGCCGGCTTTCAGTTTACTGGACTAGTCGGTCAAATATCCGTCATCGCCGCGTGAACTCGGTACGCGGCAATCGTACTACTTCTTGTGAAGCGCCTTGACGTAAACAACAATCTTCTTGATTTCGTCAGATGTCAGATAATCGTTCCAGGCGGGCATACCTCTGTCGAGACGGCCAGCCTGAATGACGGCGAACATTTCGTAGTGGTCGTGCGCGCCCGCATACAATCTCAAGTCGGGGATCGTTCCACCCGATACGCCGTTGGGACCGTGGCACTTGTAACAGGCTTGCTTGTAGAGTTTGCGGCCATCGTCGATCGATTTGGCGTCGTTGGGGAAGTCGTCAACCGTCGTGGTATCGACCCGGTACTTCGCATTCAGTGCAAGTCCGTGCTCATCGGCGCCGGGGTCATCGGCATCGATCTTGCGGCCTTCATCGGAATCTGGATGGGAGCCCACCGCCTCCGCGACGCGGATCGGCTTGTCTGTCATCATGAAACCGAGATTGACGAAGTCGCGCATGATGAGCTGGCTCTTCTTGTCATGCGCATCGCTCTTCTTTTGCGGCGGCCCGTCGTCATCGTCTCCTCCGCCTTCTTTCTCGACGTCAGCCTTCGACTTAGGGGCTACGCCGCCGCCGGTACCGGCAAGTTTGACCATGCCGTATTTATCGAGGATCGCGGTCAAGCGCCCATCGGTTTGCATCTTGTCGATGATGGCGTTGACTTGATTACGCAGTTCCTTGTCCTCCTTGCGGAAGCCGATGGCCATCGGGAAGACGAAATCCTTCTCCGTATCGGTCAAGACCTTGATGTTGGGATCGCCCTTCGACTTGACCTCCCATCCGCCTTCGGGCGCCGGAATGACGGCAACATCGATCTCTTTGTGCAGCAATGCATCGAAGATCTCGGCGGTGTTGCGGAACAGTTTGCGCTCATAGCCGCGCTCGAAGAGCTTGAAATCGGGCAGCATACCCATCTGGACGCCGACGCCCTTGGTCTTGGAATCCTCCAGGATCGTGTTCGGCGCATCAGCCCGCGCCACGACCGCAAAGCCGCTCGAGTAGTACGGTTTGGAGAGGATGATCTTGAAGTTCGATTCCTCGAATGAGGAATCAACCGGGAACCCAAGGAAGAAATCGCAATTACTGTCGGAAAGCTGGCGAACGATCTTGGTACCTCTGCGCGTTGAGTACCAGATGTAGCCAAGCTGGTAGCCCAGCTCTTTGGCAATCTGCTGCGCAATCTCCATGTCGTAGCCCGCAGGATTGAGCTTGTCGCTTGAATACGGGAGGAGATCGGGGTCGGCGCAAACATTGATAATGCCGGTACGTTTTAGGCGATCGAGCGTGGCCTGCTGCGCCGAGGCGCAATCTGCGGCCAGTTGAGCGCCGGCTGCGATGGCCAATCCAAGCGCGAACTTAGTGCTCTGGCGAAACATTCAGATCTCCATAGCCGTGAAGCAAGAGTAAATAGAAACCGGAAGGGAACATCAGTTCCCTTCCGGCGACGTTGGAACTCAAGTTATTCGCCGAGTTCGTAGACCGTGAGCGTAGCGCCCTTGACGATGTTACGCTTCAGGTGCTCAGGAACGCCCTTGCCGGCCCAGAGCGGGAAAGCGCCGCCGTAGCCTGAGGGGGTTGCCACATACTGCTTGCCGTCAACCGCAAAGGTGACCGGGCCGCCGATGATGCCCGAAGGCGTTCGGTGGCTCCACAGAACCTTGCCGGTCTTCTGATCGTAGGCCTTGAGGTAGCCTTCAAGATCGCCAACGAATGCAAGACCGCCAGCGGTTGCCAGCGCGCTGCCCGACTGCAGAGGCGATGGCGTCTCAACCGTCCAGACAACCTTGTTGGCGTTTGCATCGAAGGCGACGAACTTGCCGGTGCCGGGCTTTTCGATTTCACCGCCAGCGCCCAAGTACATGGTGCCCTTCTTATACTGCGTCTCTTCGTGATGAAGCTTAACGCATATTTCTTCCGCGGGAATGTAGACCATGTTGGTCTTTGGGTTGAGCGCCATATGGGCCCAATCCTTGCCGCCGAAGTAGGATGGGCAGAACGTTGCAGGTTTGCCGACGCCAGGACGCTTGTCCGGCTTCACGTCGAGCTTGCCATCCTTGGTGACTGTGCCCCAATCGGTATGCACGAACGAGTTGGCGCGGATGAATTTACCCGTGGTGCGGTCGATGGTGTACATGAAGCCGTTTTTGTGGGCGTTCAGAATTACTTTGGCTTTCTTGCCGTCCACGTCGACTTCAGTCGGAATGTTCTCGTTCATGGAGTCCCAGTCCCAAGCGTCGTTCGGGATGTGCTGGAAGTACCACTTGCGCTTGCCGGAATCGGCATCGAGCGCGATGACCGAGTTGGAGAACAAGTTGTCACCTGGACGCATTTCAGAGTTCCAGGGAGCCGGATTGCCGGTGCCCCAGTATGTCAGGTTCAAATCAGGGTCGAAGGTCGTCGTCAGCCAAGCAGCGCCGCCGCCGTACTTGGCCGAGTCTTTGCCCCACGTGTCATAGCCCTCCTCACCTGGCTGCGGAATGGTCGATGCCTTCCAGACTTCATTACCCGACTTTGAATCGAGAGCGACAATCTGACCGATCACGCCGAATTCGCCGCCCGCGAAGCCGGCAAGGATCTTCCCCTTGACGACGACCGGAGCCATCGTGAACGTGTAGCCGGCCTTGTAGTCCTCAAGCGTCTTTTCCCAGACGAGCGAGCCGTCTTTTGCGTTGAGCGCGATGGCACGGGCGTCAAGCGTGAGGGCGAAGACCTTGTCTTCCCACAGAGCGACACCCTTTGCCAGCTTGCCGCAGCAGGCGAACTGGGTCACGTCGGCGGGCATCTTGATTTCGTAGCGCCAGAGGCGCTCGCCGGTCTTTACTTCGAAGGCATCAATGTACTCGCTCGAGACGGCGACGATCATGATGCCATTGTTAACCTGGGGCGTTACCGCCTGGCCTTCCAGCGATCCCAGCGAGATCGTGTAGAGGGGCTTCAGCTTGGCGACGTTGCCGGTATTGATCTGGTCAAGCGGGCTGTAGCGGCTGGCGCCATAGTCGCGGCCGTAGATCAGCCAGTCATTGCCGTCTTTGGCGGCATTGAGCAGGCGCTCTTCGGTGACAGATTTCCATTCCACGGCCGAAACCGGGGCCGACAATGCCGTGGCCGCCGTGGCCATGGCAAACATGCCGACGATTGTTTTAGCGATTTTCATTAGTTTTCCTCCTTCGCGAGATCGTTTTTTCAGTGTTGCAACGTCTTGATGGACCGCGGTGGCAGGTGATCTCGCCCTACCTATCCGTGGAGTTGGCAATATGGATTCGGTTCCGGCCAGACGGCGGCGGTCGGTCTGATGGGCGCTCGCGAGCAGCGGACACGCAGGTATCTACAGCGGACACGCAGGCATCTAAGATTGCTGCAATCGCAAAATTCCCATCCGGCGCACGCGCGCTTTAGGTGTCAGTCCTCCCGCTCCTCGTTTCTCAGGATCGCCCATTACCGGATTATCCTGGCTTGTTTTACCGTTTGTTGGCAGCAATCAGCGTGCCAGTTCCCAGAACATGATAAAGTCACTGAGTTCCGGACCGATTTGGAGATCGCCTTAGAGCGTGTGTCGCGCGTGTGCGACACGCGTAGCATTTGATGGCAAAGCTGGATGAAAACCTGCAACGGATGGAGCGTTCGCCTGACGCGACGGCACGCGCCATGCAGTCTTTGTCCCGCCGCGCGACCCAAGATGTGCAGCGCAGCATCCGGTTGCGGACGCGAACGGCAAGGCTTATCCGCGCTGACAGATTTTTCAGGGATGCACAAAATTAGTGCTGACTTCGACGACGAACTTCTGCCGGAAGGCGCGAGCAAAATCCTCGTAGCCCTTGGCTGCGACGACGAATGCGCCGGGCCCGCCGATGATGTTCTCTTTGTACCAGTCTTCGATTGTTGCGGCGTCTTTGCCTTCCAGGATGGGAAGACCGTTGATGGTGACGCCGATACCGAACAGATCCGCGCGTGAATTTTCCAGCAGCTTGCCGGTGTTGCAGTTATCGGGGCCATCTCCCGACACGTCCACGACGATCTTGTCGGCCTTTGCGGGCAGGCGGGCGACGACCTTGTCGGCGACGTAACGGGCCATGCGGCCAACACAGGTGAATTCGCCTTCCTGTTGAGGGAGCTTGCGGATGGTCGCCGCCAGTTCCTTGGCCTGCTGAGGGTTGGAAATCATCGTCCAGGGAACGGCGAGCTTTGATTTATCGGCCCAGGTCACCATCGCAATCAGGATCGCGCCGTTGGCGCCGCCCAAAACGGTATTGATGACCCCTTCGTCCTCCAACGCCGCTGCAATTCCTTCCATCTGCAAAATGTAGCGTTTTTCATCGACGGAGCTTGAGACGTCTACCGTGAGAATGAGCGCGGCATCAACGCGAGGCATGTCGTCTTGCGCGCGCGAACCGCTGAGAGCAAGCAGGCCACCGAAGGCGGCTGCGCAAGCAAATCCGAGTGCACGCTTGAACATGGCATTCCGTTGGTTGAACATGGGGCCGATACCGTTCCGATCAGTCTATTGAAATCTTGGTCTCAGCACCAGATAGCGTGTGATCATGACGTGATGCGCAAGCAGAAGCCAGCCGCCATAGCGTTCAGCTCAAATGTTCCTTGAACCAGCCCGATGCTGCGGTGGAAGCCTTCTCGAAGTCGGCGACGTACGCATCGAAGTGCCCACCGTTAAGGCACACGATCTTCTTGGGATGGAGTGCACGCTCGTAACCCGCAAGCGCGTCGTCCGCGGGCGTTAGCACATCTCCCAATGCCACGATCATCAGCAGCGGGGTTGGGCTGATGAAAGGGAGATAGGTGCCGGGTTCATACTCCATGAACATTTCGATCGAGCGCAAGGTAACTTCGTTCTTCCAGGACGGCGCGCGGAGTTTGTGGGTTTCAGTGAACCACTTCCAGCTATCTGGTGTCGGCAGGGCGGAAGGAGCCATTGGATCTTCCGCAACCACTGGGACCATGGCAGGGGGTTCGCCGCGATAGCGCGCGCGACGGTCTGCTTCGAGCGCCTTCTGGAAATCGCCAATGAAGTCGGCGCGAATGAGCCGCCGCGCGTTGCTGTGTCCACTGATAAGTGGGACCTGCGAAACCACGCATTTTACCCGCCGGTCGTTGGCGGCAACCACGATGACGTGAGCACCGGAGTAGCTGGAACCCCATATCCCGATGCGCGCGGCGTCCGTTTGGGGCAGGGTCTCCGCGAAAGTGATGGCATCGCGATAGTCGCGCACCTGTTGCCAGGGGTCGATCTCCTGGCGGATCGCGCCGTCGCTTGCGCCCAAGTTCCGGTTGTCAAACACCAGGGCGGCCAGGCCGTTGCCGGCGAAGTGCTCGGCGAAGCGGTCGAGATACATCTCTTTCACGGCCGAAAAGCCATGCGCCATGACGATGGTCGGGAATGGGCCAGCACCGGTATCGGGCGTGTAATGCCAGCCTCGCAAAATTGTACCGTCCTGAGTCTTGAACTCGATATCCTTACGCATCCGCCGGTCCTTGATGCTCAAAAGCCTTGTGCGAGAGCAGCCGCCTGCTGGCGGACTGCGTCGCGGTCTTCTTCAAATAACGTCTTTTCGACAATCATGGATTGCACGTTGGGAACGCCCACGAAGCGGAGCCAAAGATCCATATAGGGTTTCTGCTGATCCCAGACCTCCAGAGGCATCCCTGTGTCCTCGCCGTAGCCGATGCCGCGGGCGTAGATGACGAGCGCCTTTGCGTTCGTCAGCAGACCGTTGAGACCACGTTCGTCGAACGTGAACAGCAGATCCTTATGACTGACGAGGTCGATGAGTTGCTTCAGGCGATAGGGTATGGCGAAGTTCCACATCGGTACGCCGATCAGGATCTTGTCGGCCGCGCGGAAACGCTGCGCCAATTGATCGAGCCGGTCCCATGCGGCCTGTTGGGCGGGTGTTCGCTCAACGCCTGCCAGACCCGCATATTTGGCTTCGAAGGCGTTCTGGTCGAGTTGGGGCAGATCCTCCCAGATGTCGAGACGATCGATGACGTCGGAGGGGTTCGCCGCCCTGTAGGCGTCGAGAAAAGCTTGGGCTGCGAAGATGGAGACGGAGCGGGATTTACGTGGTGAGCCTTCGACATATAGCAGGCGCGCCATCGCCAACTCCTTGACTTGGTTTATTCGTTTCCGCTCATCGGCATATTGTGACAGCGGTAACTTTTGCTGACCAGTCCGTCAATTCCCGCAAGACCAAAGTCTTAGTAATTCCAAGAGCACGCGCTGCATTGCACAATAAATGTTGCAGTCGCGTTGTGAGCAGACTGTTGCGGGTGGCACGCTCAGGCTGGCGGCTTCCATCCATAAAGCCAGTCGTATTGGCGCATGAGCAGCGTGGCCGGCGACCTGCGCAGAACCTTGTCGCGCGCCTTCGCCAATGTCCCTGCCAAGTGATAGATGCGGCCGTTGCGGCGGGACGCACTTTGTACGCGAAGCGCGCGCGCCCGGCGTTTGTCCTCGTAGCGAGTCAAGGCACCCGAGACAGAGCCGGAACTGTGTGAGAGTTCATACGCAAGCACGCTGGCATCCTCCAGCGCGAGAACCGCGCCTTGCGCAAGGAATGGCAGCACAGGATGAGCCGCGTCGCCTAGAAGACCGATGCGGCCATCGCTCCAGCGCTGCGGCATAGCCAGTTCGTGGAGCGACCAAACCCGCCAGTTCTCGCCGGCTTCCAGAAGTACACGCAATGATGGCGCGAGCCGCTGCGCACGTGCGCGCACGAACGCAGCTTCAACGTGCGTGCTCCACCCAAGCGTATGCTGTGGCTCCTCGAAGATGATGACAAAGGCATGTTCGCGGCCCGCGCGCACGGGGTAGTGCACGACATGTGCCCCCGCCGTGAGCCAGATGTGGGCGTCGTTGACGGCCAATCCTTCGGGCAGGCTCGAGACAGGGATCACAGTGCGATAGGCATTCTTTCCGGTTGGATGGGCAGGCGCGGGATCGAAGTGCTTGGCGCGCAACGTGGACCACAAGCCGTCGGCTGCAATCAACGCGCGGCCTGCCAGAGTTGCGCCGCTTTCAGCACAACGCAGCGTTACGCCGGTGGTGGATTGGGTGACCGCCTCGGCCGTCGTGCCCGTTGTGAGGGTAATGTTGGACGCGGCGCGAGCGGCTTGGAGCAGTGCGGCATGCAAATCCTGCCGATGCATCGTCCAATAGGGCGATCCGTGCCTTTTGGCGATCCAACCGCCGAGGGGCATGCGCGTGATCTTCTCACCCGTCAGTGCGTCGCGGACCTGCAACGCATCGGGCGCAGCCACATGCTCGCGAAGCCAAGACGCCGCGCCGATCGCTTCAAGGATGCGGGTTCCGTTGGGGCCGATCTGGATGCCGGCGCCCGCTTCGGTGAAATCGGCGCGCCGTTCAAGCACATGGCTGGCTATGCCGGCCTTGCTCAAGGCCAGCGCTGCCGCCAAGCCACCAATACCGCCGCCGGCAATCAACACAGGGCTGTCAGACGACGCGGTCATGGCGATGTTGGATATAAACGATCAGGCCGCGTCGTGGACGAGACTGCCCGTAGGCTCGCTATCCTCCGCGCCAAGACGGGGATCGTGGATATAGAGCGTTGAGCAGTATGGGCAGAGGATCTGGCCATCGCTCCCCATGTCCAGATAGACGTGCGGATGATCGTAGGGCGCACGCGCGCCCATGCACTGGAATTCCTTGACGCCGATGAAAATGCGTTCAGCGCCCGTATCATTTGCGAAGTGCGGAATTTGCGCATGGGCCATGTCGGCGCCTTTCCCTCGGTCATCGTTCTTGCCAAGCAACCCGCGCGCTTTCCATCATGGGTGCTGCGGGCGAGTTCCTGCCGGATAATTCTTTTGGAAGATACCGCCCTGCGCACCGCAATGGTAGGGGAAGAAGAACCGCCTTTCGCCGCAGGGATCTACAACCATGCCACATTTCGACAGCGCCGGCGTTGAGCTCGCTTATCTGGATACGGGCGAGGAGTCCGAAAAGACGCCGGTCCTGCTCATACACGGCTTTGCATCGAACATCGCGACGAACTGGGTCACGACAGGTTGGGTCGATGTTCTTAAGCGCGCGGGGCACCGCGTCGTCGCCATTGACAATCGCGGTCATGGGGCGAGCGCGAAGCTTTACGATCAGGCTGAGTATGGAGCCCCGGTGATGGCCGAGGATGCGCGTCACCTCCTTGATCACTTGTCGATTCCCGAGGCGCATATCATGGGCTTCTCCATGGGAGCGCGTATCTCGGCGTTCCTCGCGCTGGCACATCCCGCGCGGGTCAAAAGTCTGGTGTTTGGCGGGCTCGGGATCAATATGATCCGAGGTTTGGCCGGTACCGGGCCGATCGCACGGGCGCTCGAAGCCGAGAGCCTTGATGAGGTGACGAACGCCACCGCGCGCACCTTCCGTATCTTTGCCGAGCAGACGCGCTCAGATCTCAAGGCGCTCGCCGCATGCATACGATCGGCGCGCGCGCCGATCTCAGCGGACATGGTTTCGCTCATCCGCGCGCCCGTGCTGGTGGCAGTGGGCTCCGATGACGTCGTGGGAGGCTCGCCCGAGGAGCTGGCCGCCCTCATTCCGGGAGCCCGGGCCTTCCTCATCGAAGGCCGCGATCACATGAAGTCCGTGGGCGACAAACGCTACAAAGATGCGGTCGTACGATTTCTGGTGGAGGTGGAGTCTGACCAAGATTAGCGGCTGGGGCGTCACTGCGCGATGATGGCGTTGAGGCAAAGAAAGGCCCCGGCAAGCTGTCCAAGTACGATCTGGAGAGGACAACGTTTAGCGGGGTTGTCGTCAGATCGCAGGACTGCGAACGGCCAGGGCCTTTCAAGAAACGTGAGCCTACCACTGCTCCCTGGAAGCGGTACAAACCAAAAAAGGAGCGACGCAACCGTACGCCAAAACCAAATCAGTTACGCTACGCGGTGAACTTGCCCACTCAGCCGATACGCGACACCACATCCGGCTGAACTCCGCACTTTCAGAGCACCCTCAGGCTAGCGCGCTTTTCCAACGGCGCCATTCAAGAATTGCGAAGTGCGCCAGACTCTTGTGGATAAAAACTGCTGTTGCAGTCACGCAATAGACAAGGCGCGAGAAAGCAGCTTGCGAGCAACTGATTTGACCCAATGCGGTTTTTGTCCTTCCTCAGACTTTCGCCGAACGGAGTTTTACCGCTCCCGCCTTGGGTCCGCCGCGCGCCAGCCGCAATAGAGCCTGGAATCTCCGGCACATAAGAGCGGGGTCGGGGAAAGATGTTAACCGAGCATTAAGCTTAGCGGCCGTAGCGTCTCACCTCATGTATGTGCGTCGCGTTAGCGTTTTTGTGCTCATTTCGGTGCTTTGGCTAGGTTGCCTGGTGCTGCTATGGGGCTGTGGCGGATCGGTCCCTGGCACCAACTTCGTGGCCAAGGACGAGCCGTGGCGGAACGCTGAAGAGAGCTCCTGCCTGGCGGCTGGTGCGGTCCGGCGCACAAGTTTTATCCAACCACAGTCTGC
>WBZN01001235.1_pt1 | contig 15927 bp, 14 predicted proteins | sample 5204281 | NCBI WGS metagenome assembly WBZN01 (sample SAMN12344347, study PRJNA552823) | activated sludge metagenome | biome: Activated sludge suspended growth; feature: Nitrification reactor; material: Wastewater; isolation source: activated sludge from nitrification reactor of wastewater...
CGGTCTTCGCCTCGTTCATCCTCTCAGTTCTAGCCTGTATCGACGTGTACCAACATGGAGCCAGGTCGATCCCGTTGTATACGCTGATCACATCAGGCAGTCTGACCGTCGAGGCAGGTCTCTATGTCGACGCGGTCACGGTCATCCTCTTGGTCCTCGTCACCGGCGTGAGCAGCCTGGTCCATGTCTTTTCCAGCCGCTACATGCAGGCGGACCCGCGCTATGCCCGCTTCTTCGCACTGATCGCGCTCTTTACCTTCGCCATGGTCATGCTGGTCATGGGCGCGAATCTGTTTATGCTGTTCATGTTCTGGGAAATCATGGGCCTGTGCTCCTACCTCTTGATTTCCCATTGGTCACGCCGTCCGTCGGCCTGCGACGCCGCGACGAAAGCCTTTCTCGTGAATGGAGTGGCGGATGTCGGTCTTGCATTCGGCATCTATGTGACGTGGGCCACCTTCGGGACGCTCGACATTCAAGCGATCTTGTCCGCTGCGCCGCAATACGCCGATCAGACAGTGAACCTCCTTGGATGGATCGGGCTTGAGTGGAAGGTCCCCATCCTCTCCGTGATTGCGTTGCTGTTGTTCATGGGACCGATCGGCAAGTCCGCGCAGATTCCCCTCCACGTCTGGCTCCCATTTGCGATGGAAGCTCCGACCCCGGTCTCTGCGCTGATTCACGCTGCGACCATGGTCAATGCGGGCGTGTACCTCCTGATCCGCATGGCGCCGCTGTATGTCTTAACCCCGGCTATCATGGCCGTGGTGACGATCATCGGCGGCCTGACCGCCCTCATCGCCGCCCTGATCGCTCTCACCCAATTCGACATCAAGCGCATACTGGCCTACTCGACGATCAGCCAACTTGGGTTCATGGTGATGGCCTGCGGAGTCGGCGCCTATGGCGCCGCGATCTTTCACCTTCTCACCCATGGGGCCATGAAGAGTTTTCTGTTTCTCTCCGCAGGGAGCGCCTTACAATACGTCGGCGGAGCCCACCATGGCGAACACGACGGCGATCATGCCAAACATGGGCATCCATCACGAACCAGAGTTTCACGGCAACAGGTCCCCCTCTACGTCGGCGCTCTGATTATGGCCGTGATTCCACCGATCGTCATTTTCTGGGGACCGTACGAACAATTGTGGGAATTGTCCCATGTCCCCCAGGCACGCGTTGCCTTCTGGATCACAGCGCTGGCCACGACGTTTTTCGTCGCATACTATCTGTTCCAGGGGACCATGGAGATCTTTGCGCCATCCGGGCGTGTCGACTGGTCCGAGGGATTCCGTCCTGGGATGATGCGGCCGCAATTATTTTCGGCATCGCTACTCCTGGGGCTCATTCCCATCACGGCAGGACTCGCCTTGCTGCGCCTTCTGATTTGGGGCGACTTTCTCGAGTTCATCTCCCCGGTACACCCAGAGGGAGCTGAGGCTCTGGCGAGGATTTCGCTCAAGGGCTGGTCCCCCGTGAGCCTTCTTCTTGGTGTCGGCTCCGCAATAGCCGGCTGGGCCGCGGCGTTCTATTTCCATATCTTTCCGGCCCGTCCCTCTGCATGGTGGGCCGAGCGAAAAAAAACGCTCTACCTATTCTTTTTAAATCAAGGGTACTTCGATCAAGTCTATGCAGCCATGATCATCCGCCCGTACCTGCGATTCGCTTCCTGGCTCTGGCACAACTTGGATGCGCCGCTCATTGATCGGCCCGCGAACTGGATTGTCCACATAATGGACAAGATAGGGATGGGCGTCGTGAAAGCCTTTGCCGGCGACCGGGCCGGTGAGGTGAAACCCGGGGTGCCGTATGCCACAATGCGCTTGCTGATTTACCTGTTGATCTTTCTCCTGTTCATGCTTGGTGTGACTGAGAAGATTGAAATTTATTTCTTGGCGTGATTATGGACAATCCTGCAAGCTTGTTCGGGACCCCCCATCTGGTCAGCTGGATTGTGCTGACCCCCTTCATCGGGATGGTCATCATCGCATTTCTCCGCAATGCGGAGATCATCTGCTGGGCGACCCTCGGCACCACTTTGATTATGTTGGGGTTGACGGTGGGGCTGTGGGCGAGCTTTGACTCCGGGACAGGTGGGATGCAGTTTGTGGACCGCGCGACGCTCCCGGGGGGCTTCTTTGAATACGCAGTTGGCGTGGACGGCATCAGTTTGCCGTTGGTCCTTCTCACCACATTTATCATCCCCTTGTGCGTGCTAGCTTCTTGGAGAGTCGATAAGACAAAAGCCTTCATGCTGCTCATCCTCCTGGTCGAACTAGCCGTGACAGGTGTGTTCACGTCTATGGATGCCTTCCTTTTTCTACTCTTTTGGGAACTCGCGATGATTCCCATGTATTTCGTGATCGCGTTCTGGGGAGGACCCAACCGGGTTCACGCGGCGATCAAGTTCCTCTTGTTCAGCGTGGGGGGGAGCTTGTTTCTGGGTTTTGGGATTGAGGCGCTGCACCACTTCGGGGGCGACACCTTCGATCTGGAGGTTCTGAGGCAGGTGGAGTATGCGCCGAAGGCTCAGCTCTTGATCTTTGTGCCGCTATTCCTAGGATTCGCCTTCAAGGTGCCCATGCTCCCTGTTCATGGATGGATTGCCGACGCGCATGGAGAGGCGCCTGGTGCGGGCAGCGCCATCCTCTCCGGGCTCCTGCTGAAGATGGGGGCGTACGGGTTGCTCCGGTTCTGTGTCGCCATATTACCTGAAGTTTCAGCGTCGTTCGCCCCGCTCATCCAGTGGCTCTCTGTGCTGGCCATTCTCTACGGCGGGGTCATGGCCCTCGCGCAGCCTAACTTCAAACGACTCATCGCCTATTCCTCCATCGCGCATTTGGGCTTCGTCACACTGGGTATTTTTGGACTCAACGCTCAAAGCGTCCAGGGTGCCGTCGTCCAAATGGTCAATCACGGGATTACCACCGGCGCCCTGTTCCTCCTCGCCGGGATGTTGTATGAGCGCACGCATGACCGGACGATTAAAAACTATGGTGGGCTGCATCAGGTGATGCCGAGATTCGCGCTGGTTTTTAGCATCTTCACCGTGGCGTCCTTCGGCTTGCCGGGGACCGGCAATTTTATCGGAGAGTTCCTCATCTTGGCTGGAACCGTGTCTCATAGTTACCTCATGGTACTGCTTGTCTTAGCGGGGATCGTGCTAGGAGCCGTCTACATGCTCTGGCTGTATCAGCGTCTGGTGTTGGGGCCTGTGACCCCTTACGTGTCCACCTTGCCGGACCTGACTCGCCGCGAGATGGTGACGGTCATACCGTTGGTGATCATTGTGTTTGCCATTGGTCTCTACCCGGGCGCCTTTCTGAATCTGATGCAGGCGAGCGTCACCACTCTTGTGCAGCACTTCGCGCAGGTGCAGGCGCTCCCGATTGTGGCAGTATTTACCGCGCCATGACCGCCCACACGCATCATATCGTACCCCGGGTCGGTGCAACATCCAAGCGTGTCAGCAAGGTGGGACAGGCTCCGTCGACCTAGGTACACAACGGTGCCTGAGAAAGGAGCAGGGTATGCGTGTCGTCGTGGCAGTCGATCGATCCGATCCGACCTTCAAGCTGGTGCATGCGGTCACTCGGCTCTACACCCCGGTTGAGCTCACGCTGGTGCATGCGATCGATCACGGGCTTGCGCGGTATCCGGAGAGGGGGCCGATAGGTCGAGGACTGGTTCCGGAAGAGCTGCGTCCCCTGCTGGATGCCGGTCACAAGTTCCTGGAGGAAGCGGCGAAATCGGTCCCGCCTGAATTGAACCTCGTGGTCAAGCATGTGTGCGAGCTGGGGAACGCGGCTCGCGTGATCATCAACACCGCCCAGATGGAGGCCGCCGACTTGATCGTCACCGGATCACGCGGGCTCAGTAGCGAAGAGCGAGAGTTCAACGTCGGCAGCGTCTCCGAACGGATCGCCAGCCATGCCCCCTGCTCGACGTTGGTCGTCAAACAGATACCGGAACAGATCCGTCGCGTGCTGGTCGCCGTGAATGGGATCGACGACGCGGCACAAATCCAACGCTGGCTCTTAGCCAACCCCTTTCACGACCCGGTCGAGACGACCGTGCTGCATGTGGTGCCGACGCTCAATGCCTATCGCAGCGATACTTCATTGGCCCATCACGATCGGTTTCATGAGAATCTGCATGAGGATTCGGTGAGCTGGGGACAAAAGCTTGTGGATAACATTGCGGCCAAACTCAGCGGGACACCTGCCCAGGCCCCTGCCGGTGGGCGCTACAGGGCACATGGTCAAGTTTCCACCGGTGATCCGCCTGAGGTTATCGTCAAGAAAGCGGCCAAGCAGGACCTGGTGATTATGGCATCCTATGGCTTTCAGAGCGCGGTCCGGTTCATCTCCGGGAGCGTGGCTCAAAAGGTCCTCCATCGCGTCCCCGTCCCCGTTCTGATCATCGGATAAGAGGACGTAACAGAGGCTGGGGGGCGGTATCGTCAGCATGAAGGCAAACGCGAAATATCGTAAAAGGAGTTGATATGTCAGCAGAAAAAGATGCAGTGAAAGTCAAGGATGCCGGTCCCATTCCTCTGGACTTTCTGCCCGGGTTAAAGCAAAACGCAAAGACCGACGTGGTGTCCGGTTTTATTCTATTCTTGATTGCCCTGCCGCTGAGTCTGGGCATCGCCATCGCGTCCGGTGCGCCACCCATCGCCGGGGTCATTGCCGGTTTTGTGGGAGGCATTCTGGGATCGCTGTTGGGTGGTTCTTACATCACCATTAACGGTGCAGCGGCCGGCCTCATCGCCATTGTCTTCGGCGCGGTGCAGGCGATGGGCGCGATGCCGGACGGTACAGTGAATCTCGAAGCTGGTTTCCGGTATGCACTGGCCGTCGGAGTGGTCTGTGGCGGCCTCCAGATTTTGATGGGACTCGGCAAACTCGGCAAGCTCACGAACATGTTTCCGTTGAACGTCGTGCACGGCATGTTGGCTGGGATCGGCATCATCATCATGGCGAAGCAAATCCATTCGCTGCTCGGCGTAACCTTCTCCGGGAAAATGATTCCCACCATTGCGGCCATCCCATCCAGTTTTGCCAACATGGTGCCGTCTGTGGCAATGATCGGGGCGCTCAGTCTTGGAATCATGATTGTCTGGCCGTACATGGGGAGAATCGGGAAACTCATGCCTGCTCCATTGGCCGTCATCCTGGTCGCGGTGCCTTTGGGGCAAATGCTCAATCTTGACCCTAAATTTCTCGTCAAGGTACCGCTTGATTTTACGGCCTCCTTCCAGGGGCCGGATTGGGGGATGGTCGGCACAGGTGTGTTCTGGAAATTCGTCATTACCTATACGCTTGTGGCCAGTCTTGAGTCTCTGTTGACTGCCTCAGCGATGGATCAGATGGATCCCTGGAAGCGTCGTTCAGATATGAACAGGGAGTTGATGAGCAAAGGTACGACCAATGCGCTGTCGTCATTTATCGGCGGCCTGCCGATGATCGCGGAAGTGGTGCGTAGCTCGGCCAATATCATGAACGGAGCCCGGACCCGCTGGTCCAACTTCTTCCATGGATTGTTCCTGCTGCTATCCGTAGCGCTGATTCCCGGTGTTCTGAACATGATTCCGCTGGCCGCACTGGCCGGCATGCTGGTGTTCATCGGCTTCCGTCTGGCCCATCCGAAAGAATTCATCCATGCCGCTCACATCGGCAAAGAAGAAGTCTTCTATATGGTAGCGACAACCGTGATTGTAGTGACGGTGGACCTGCTGTGGGGGGTGATCATCGGCTTTGTGATCGCCGTGGTGACCAATGCGGTGCGGGGAGTTCGCTCGATCAAAGCCGAGACCGTGGTGCAAGAGAGGGGTGACACGGTTACCATAAAGCTTCAGGGTGCGCACGGCTTCATGAATTTCGTCTCAATGCGTGGTCAGCTGGACAAGCTCTCGCCTGGTAAGAAGCTCACGATCGACTACAGCGGCGTCAGCTACATGGACCATACGGTGAATGAACGGTTTCATCTGTTCAATGGTGAATATGCCCTGACGGGCGGCAGTGTGACCGAAGTCGGCAAGGAAGGGCTCAAGCCCACGTCACACAGCGAGGTCTCGGCGCTGGTGCGAGGCTGACGAAGGACGTGACCGGAGCGTGAAGCCCAACGCTCAAGGTTGAAGGTCATGTTCCCATTGGAAGGGCACAGCTTCGGTTCTTCAGAATAAGGGAGAAGCAATGATGCGTATCGTACTTGGCGTGGGGTCGGGGAGAGATACCGTTCCCGTGATGAAACAAATCGACTTACTCTATCGATTGGACGAAGTCGTACTTGTGCATGGAGTCAAGGAGGAATCAACACAGGGATATCCCCTAATTCAGGAGGCTGCGTTGCAGTCTGGTCGCCAGCACATCGAAGAATGCCGTGCCCTGCTACCAGCTGACATTCCTTCTATCCGTACGTTGTGTCACGTTCAGGAGCCATCATCCTTTGTTCTCGACACTGCCGCTACAGTGAATCCTGACGTCATCGTCATGGGCACTCGCGATTTGAGCCGGCTGACGGAGGTATTTATCGGGAGCGTGTCGCATCGTGTCCTTACCCATTCAACGGTACCGACATTGATCGTGAAAGGAGCTGCTCGTGCGGTTTCCAAGGTCCTCATGGCTGTAGAAGGTCAGGAGGATGCCGCCGGTTTACAGGCGTGGCTGCTGGCGCATCCCTTTAAGAATCCCGTTTCCCTCATGGTCCTCTCCGTGGTTTCTTCCCCTCCGGTCACCAGCGAGCATGGGATGGTCGAGCAGGACGTTGCATACAATGAACGTACTCTCAAGGCCAGGCAGATCGCAGATGAGACAGCCAAGGCCTTGAATGGCCCACAGTTCACGGCTTCCTCGGATGTGCGGGGGGGTAATCCTGTTGAAATTATTTGCGAAGTCGGAAAGGGTTACGACCTCATTGTGGTCAGCTCGCATGGCCGGAAAGGACTGAGTCGTTTTCTAATGGGAAGTGTATCAGAGGAGATTGTCCATCGCGCCGACCGCTCCGTCTTCGTCGTTCGTTGATTGGTAATTTTCGGCAATCGCCGATCCGCTGTTCCGACCTTTGTCGCTCGTTGTTCGTGAAGCGTGAAATGTCAAAGTCCGGAACGGGATGCGCTCCGTCGGTGATTTTGTCCCTCGACGGTGCTCAGGACCCTGAGCTAGTCGATTGGCGACGAACTGCCTGAATAATGCGGGCTCATTACATTGCATCAGCACTGCAAGGCTCCGCTTGCCACACAAACCCGACAGTCCAGAATTGGTCATCAGACTGACTTGTCCGTGCTACTGGTGAACCTCTATAATCCCTGCCGAGGGGACATCCATGGAAAACGGGATTCGCAATGCCATTATCAAGTTCGAGCAAGAATTCATGGGCCGTGGCCCCGAAGAGGTCAAAGCGTTTATCATTCGGGACCTCGTCGTCGTTCGGCTCAAAGGAGTGCTCACGCCGGCGGAACGCCGGTTGGCCAAAACGCCTGATGGCGTGGATATGGTCAAACGGTTGAGGCAAGCGCTCATCGCGCAGGGGCGCGATAAGCTCTGCGAGCAGGTGAGCGACATCACCGGAGCCAAGATATTGACTCTCTTTACCGATATCGATGTGCAACTCGGCGAAAAGGTGTTCGTCTTCACCATGGATCGGGAAATCTTGCCATCCGTCCGCTAATCACCTGTCTTGCAAACGACGGGGGTTCCCTGGCTGCTCACCACGTGTCCCATCGGACGCTTGAGAGATTGACCTTCGACAACAGGTATTCCAGGCTTACTCAGGCGTTTCATGCCAAACTGAATCCAACGTCTTTCTCCAGCGCTCCGTACCTGGTGAGTTTCAATCCCGCCGCGGCAGCACTGATCGACCTCAACCCCGAAGAGGCCGTCAGGCCAGAGCTTGCATGTGTTTTCAGGGGCAGCATGTTGGTACCGGGTATGGAGCTCCTGGTGATGCTTTATTCGGATCATCAGCTTGAGGTCGATGTGCCTCAATTGGGCGATGAACGCTTTCATGCGTGATGCCCCTCGCACCTTGCTCGCCACTCTGGTCGTTCTATCCACGGACATACGTCTTATGCCAGACAACAGAAGACGGCTTCTCTATTTTCTCAGCCGGCGCGCCAGAGGCCACGTCACCACCGTCTGCTACATGAACGGCTCACTGGTTGCGGCAGGCCACATGACATGCGGATACATCTCATGGTGGGCAGATCATTTTGCTCCGAACGACAGATCGAGCGAGAGGGTGTCGTTGGGTTTCACAGTCATCTCTCGCACCTGCGCTCCTAGAATAGGATGCCACGCCTTGATACGGTATGTGCCGGCTGGGAGATCACTGATGCTAAAGGAGCCATTGAGATTCGTCACAGCATAATACGGATTATCGATGGCATAGCCCCAATTCTGCATGTAGGGATGCATGCCGCATTGCATGGTAAAGACTCGCCGACGTTTGACGAGCTGCACGACATCGGTCGTCCCACTCACATGCAGCGCCGGACGATGAAGGACGATATCGACTCCTGACTGATCATACGCATACCCCTGAATATCGTGAGACACCGGATCCTGATTGAACACCGTGACCTTGCGCTTGTCGCTGACCACGGCGACGAACGGCAGGAACTGGCACAGGCTGGCTTCTACTTCGGCATCGGTGAACGCAGAGGGCTTGCCCTTCTCGATCCCCTCGATGACCACCAGGACATCCTTGAGTCTGCCCTCCGGCCCCCCACTCCTTTGAGAAGCCGATGCCCCTTTCCATCTGAGAGCGCCGCACAATATTCACAATAATAGTAGCGCCGCAGTTCAAATACTTTCGGATCCGGCGCGGTTCCTGAGAACGTCACCTTCCCCCGCACCGTCGCCCCGTTGGTCACGGTGTCCGACTCGTATGCCTCGGCAATTTCACACAGTCCGGGGCTCAGCATCGCTGAGACACAGATTGTGATTTGCAATCCTACACGCAACATTTCGCTCATGTCCCCTCCGATCATGCTCGACTGTTCTGCCCCTTACGATGGGCTGGTCTTATCCAATTGACTTCGTAACCTGAAACCGTTCCACGAACACTAGCAGTTTGATGAAAAACGTGGTTCCTGCTTCGCACATCGTTGCATGATGAGAGAAGGAACGGTGGCACTCTACATCTCAGAATGCTCAAACAGGCCGTCCAGCGCGGCCGCAGCGAGCGAGGAGGCGAATCGTACTCTCTGCCCTACCTTGAGCTTCTGAGCGATGCGAGAACAAAGCTGGCGGACTTTTTCAGCATCCTGCTAGTCGACAAAACTCTTCCAGCTAGGGGTGCTCCCTACAGACTGGTGTTGGTGGAAGCCGGTCAGCTTACCAAGGATTAGAGAATCCCAGAACCTTCGCCATCTGCAGAGATCTTACCGAGCAACTCGTATGCTGTGAACACCCGATCCGCTGCTGAATCGAGCTTATTCAGGAATTGGGGGGCGGACGAAGTTCGTGCGCTGGTCGCAGGGGATTTGGTTGTACTCGGGTCGAAAGGTGTTCTGACTCCGGCTGAACGTCAGCTTGCCAAGACCGCGGAAGTGGTCGAAATGGTGAAGCGGCTGCGTCAGATTCACATCGCCCAGGGCTGTGACAAACTGCTGCGAGCAGGTTGGTGAGATCACCGGAGCCAAAATTCTCGGGGTCTTTACCGACATCGCTGTGCAGCTTGGGTAACGAGTGTTCGTCTTTACGGTGGATCGAGAACTGCAGAACGGAGCGCGGTAGCGGGCTCCGAATTGTGGATCTTAACGTTGCCAGTTGGACGACAGTCTTCCACTCCATACTCATCTATCTCTACTCGTATGGCAGCGTAGACGGAGGTCTGTAGCCCAACGCCTAGCATGATTCAATTGCGAAAGACCGTCAGGTCGGCGCCGGCAGGTATAGTCGTAGGCCTGGAATCTTCTTGAAATGAGTATCCAGGCTATAAACGCGGCAATCGTGCTCGATTGCCAAGGCGGCGATGAGCAGATCCGAGAGAGGCAACGTGACGCCTTTGCGGAGCAACTGTGCGAAAGATCACCTGTTCGGAGCCATGTGGTCTGAGTCACTTCAAAGTAGCGTAAGGCCAAAAGGGATTCGGAGAGTACGGTTCGTTCGGACGGAGTCCGGCAACCCTGAAGCAATTCAGCCAGCACGACACCGACCAACGCGACCTCGTCAGCATCAATAAGCATGTCGAGGGAGATTTTCTCGGCGGAATCAGGTCGGTTAAAGAAGGGGATCCAAACTGACGTGTCAGCGATGACCATGGCGGCGTCGTTTCAGCACAGCTTGATGGCGGATCTCAGTTTGTTCCATGCTCTTCCAGTTGAGGTCAAGATGAATCCTGCCGCTCAACGATTTGAGTTGATCCAACTTTTTTCTCCGGATCAACTCGGCTGCAGCCTGATGAATCGCCTCAGTTTTCGTTTTTGCCGCGGTCACATCCATGAGCTCTCGCATAAGCTTCTCGTTAAGATCCAGCGTGGTGCGCATAGGCAATCCTGTCTGTAATATGCCTGTATCGTATGCACGAAGTATGCAGATGTTAATCGTTCGCGTAGAGCGCACAGCCTGATGGGGGACGGCATCAGTTGGTTGCTGGATTATGGGGATGGAGATTGCGGCCCCAACCGGTCATCCGCTCCAATTCTACAGTTGGGTGCCGGAGGCCCTGATCGGGTGTAAAAAACGGTCGATGATAGAGCTAGCCGCATTATCCATTACTCTTCTGCTGCAATCGCCGATCCGTTGTTAAGACAATATGCGTCGATCGTCGTTCGTGAAGTGTGAAGGGTCCTAATCCCGAACGAGATACGCTTCACGTGCGACGTTTCACGAGATGCTCGATCCGGGTGGTTTCGTCATAAACTGTCATGAATAATGCGGGTTAGTGTGCCGGTATTTCGGCTGGTTGTGCAACAGTAGGCGTGGTCACCGGCGGATCGCCACGTTTGGGAGTGGGGTGCCAGCCCATGACCGCGAGCAGCACCAAGAAGCTGATAACATACGCCACCGCGACATGCCAGCCCTGATACACCCAGCGACCGACGTTCCTCGCATCCGGATACATGTTGGATAATGCCACGCCGGCCGACGAGCCGAACCAGATCATTGAGCCGCCGAACCCCACCGTGTAGGCAAGCATGCCCCAGTCATAACCACCTTGTTTCAGCGCGAGCGCAGTGAGCGGGATGTTGTCGAACACAGCGGAGATGAAACCGAGCCCCATGGCCGATGGCCAGGAGGCGACCGGCAATTTTTCCACCGGCATCATCGAGGCGCAGGTGACCAGTGCGAGCAGAAAAACCGTCCCTTTGGTTGCGTCGGGTAACAGACTCCAATCTGGTTTGCGTAACGGCGCCGAGACCAGGATCGCCAGCGCCACGGCCACGCCGATGAATGGGAAATGATCGGCGATCTCGGCGTGTCTCAAGTTGATGTACACGTTGGTGGAAATCGCCGTCACCAAAATGAACGCCACAACACCGACGCGGCCCCAATCCACATGTGCGCCGCCGGGTTTATAGGCTATCAACGGCGAAAACTTGTTCTGCTGCAACGCGGCCGGAATGCCGAACAGGACCAGTGCAACCACCGCAGCGACATACGCGTGAAAGACTTCGGCCGGACTCACGCCGTCGATCCACATCATGGTGGTCGTGGTGTCGCCCACCACGCTGCCCGACCCACCTGCATTGGAGGCGGCGACGATTGCGGCGAGGTACCCAATGTGGACCTTGCCGTGAAAGACGGTGTGCGCCATGGTGCCTCCAATCAGCGCCGCGGCGATGTTGTCGAGAAACGAGGACAGCACGAACACCATCGCGAGCAGCGCGAACGCACCCTTTGCTTGTCCCGGCAGGTACTTCGGCAGCACCGAAGGAATATGGCTGTCCTCGAAATGCTTGGACAGCAGCGCAAAGCCGAGCAACAGGCACAGCAGATTGGCAAGAATGACCCACTCATGGGCCAGGTGGCTCAGCAAGCCTGGTAGGCCGTCGCCGGTCTTGAACCCGGTGAACACCATTTTGTATAACGCGATCGTTCCGAGGCCAGTAAGTGCCACCTGCAGCGTGTGGTGGTGGAACAGTGCGACACCGAGCAGCGTGAGGGCGAACAAGATGAAATCAAACGGGATGCCAAGCACGGTGGGTGGGTCGGTTGCTGCGACAGCGAACGCCGGGACCAACCAGAACGCGAACGCGGCTCCGGCGATGCCTAGCCTCGGGCCGATGCCGACGCGAGACGATGGAATCTTCTGCTCTTCACGGCGCATGACGCTCCTCTGCATCGCGGTGATCAGGGCCCACATTCTTTATGAACGCATCTGCTGCAAACGACGATACGCCGCTGAGACAATATCCGTCGCTCGTCGTTCGCCCTTCGATAGAACTCAAGGCCGTGAGCTTGCCGAACGGTGAAGCGTCTCGATCGACAGTTTCGAGTTTGAGGTTTCATGTTTCAGGTTGTCCGGAAACTTGGAGCCTCAAACTTGGAACTTGAAACCTGAAACTTTGAGCCAGAAACTATCCAAGAAGGTTTCGTCACGAACCGTCATGAGCAATGTGGGCCAGGCTGTGGTTCGAAGTGACAACCGGACGATCCAGATATACCGGAAATCCAAACGAAACCAGAAGCTACACAGGCAGAAGAGTGAAAAGCAAGGCAAACTTTCTACGGAGTATGTGTCAACGACAACTCGGCGAGGCGTCTGATCTGCATTTCAGTGATGATGCAAGACGGAGCACATCCATAACCCGGTTCTCTGTTCAATGAGCGTGATTGGCTTGAAATGTTGCGTCGAAACCAAAGTCATTTGACCAGCGTGACGGGGACCTGGGTCAAATGGACGACCTTGGTGGTGACCGAGCCCATCACGAGCCCAGCAATACGTCCGAGTCCACGCGATCCCATGACAATTTCACCGGCCCCAACTGCCTTGGCGCACTCCACAATCTGTTCGGCGGCATCGCCTTCCGCCGAACTGCTATCGAACGCCACGCCCGACGACCGCAGCACCTGCTCCGCCGGTTCGAGAATATCGCGATCATGCTGCGCTGCCATTTCTGCTGTTTTCTTGTCGCCCACGTAGACCTGGATTTCACCGTACACGCGTAGCGGGGGATGCACAGTCACGAGATGCACGCGACCTTGTGGTTTTTCACGTGCTCGCTCAACGGCAAGATGTAGCGCACGCATCGCGCCCTCCGAGCCGTCCATCGGAACCAAGATTGTGTTAGGCATAACGACCTCTTTCAAACCGGTTGAACAAGTTGCATACGATCAATATATCTTCTATCTCGCGGATTCAAGTAGCCAGTCCATAAATCCACCGATAGCGTGGTTGTCCAGGCCCACGGCCCAGGTGATGCCCCGTACGACAGTGCAGCAGCTCAAACCCTTGCGTGACCGGGCCTGTAGGATCACGGAGAATAACGGGAAGGAGTTCGCCGGACACCGGCAAACCGCCTAGAGTCTGCACGTCCCCTCGTTCTTACAGCAGTTCTTTACCGGTAGATTGCAGACGGGCAAGACGTTCCGGGCAGGGTTTGTCGCAGCCGGCATCACACTCCAGACCAAGGCGTTCAAGACCGCCGCAACTGCCACCGATCGGACGGCGACCGTGCAGGACACCCACCGCCATCGCCAGGATCGCAATCACCATGACAAGAAAGGTCACCAGGAAAATCGTCATGACAGCTCCTGTTTCCGGTACCGTTGGAAGGCACAGCAGACGCGCTCTTCAAATTGTCCATCCCGTTCGATAACAAAGAGAACTGGAAGATTGAGCCGTTCCGCGATGGTCATGCCACGCTCAGGCCCCAACACCTGAAATGCGGTGGCCCAGGCGTCGGCTCGCATGCTGGTGTCCGCCAACACCGTGACCGACACAAGATGATTATCGATCGGCCAACCGGTGGTCGGATCGATGGTATGGGAATAGCGCCGCCCGGCGATTTCAAAAAAGTTCCGATAATTACCAGAGGTCGCGAGGGCGATGTCGCTGAGTGCGAGCATGGTGTGCACCGAGCGTTCACCCGACAGCGGCTTCTCGATCGCGATCCGCCAGGGGGTATCTGGCTCCTTGAGCCCGCGTACACGAATCTCGCCACCGATCTCTACCATGTAATGGTCAATGCCGTGCGCGGTCATGAGTTCAGCCACCCGGTCCACCCCGTAGCCCTTGGCGATCCCTGACAGATCCAGGAAAACATCAGGGCGGTGTTTGCGTATCGCAAGTTGAGTCGCACTGAGTGTAATTTTATCAAGTCCACTGCGCATGCGTGCGGCGGCAATGTCGCGGTCAAGCGGGATGCGGTCCGGATGAACGTCCGGGCCGAAGCCCCAGAGATCGACCAGGGGACCGACCGTGATGTCGAACGCTCCTTCACTCTGAGCGCCGATCTCGAGCGCGGCTTTGAGTACGGTACGGAGCGACGCGGATACGGGCACCCAATCGGTGGTACGCAGACGGTTAAAGCGTGACAGTTCCGACTCCTGGTCATAGGTGGACATGGTGTGATTGATCTCGGCCAGCAAGGTGTCCACTTCGATCTGCAGGTCCTTCACTGTTGGAGTATCCGGGGTGGCGCGGTATTTGATGTTGTAGGTGGTCCCCATGGTGGGACCACTCATATGCAGCTCTGCGACAGGTTGATCAGGACGAAGGAGGCTAAAGCCGGTGCCGGCAGCCAGCAGAACGATCAAGGCAACCAACGCACGGGGACGCGGAATGGAAGGAGACATGGATGGTCATCCTCCAAAGTCATCGAGCATGATGTTTTCCCGCTCGACACCCAGATCCAACAGCATCTTGATCACGGCGGCATTCATCATCGGCGGACCGCAGAGGTAGTATTCGCAATCCTCAGGCGCCGGATGGGTTTTCAGATACTCATTATGGAGCACGTTATGGATAAAGCCGGTGTAGCCGGTCCAGGCGTCTTCCGGGAGCGCGTCGGACAGGGCGACATGCCAGGTGAAGTTGTCGTGCGTGGCGGTCAGCCTGTTGAAATCCTCGACATAGAACATCTCGCGCTTCGAGCGAGCTCCGTACCAGAAGCTTATCTTGCGTGTGGTCTTGAGGCGACTCAGCTGATCGAAAATGTGCGACCGCATGGGCGCCATTCCCGCGCCACCGCCGATGAACACCATCTCGTTCTTGGTGTCACGCGCAAAGAACTCGCCGAACGGCCCGGAGATGGTGACCTTGTCACCCGGTTTCAGTCCAAACAGGTAGGAGGACATTTTACCCGGAGGCAGGTTGTGCGTGCGCGGGGGAGGCGTGGCAATGCGAATATTGAGCATAATGATGCCACGTTCTTCCGGGTAATTGGCCATGGAGTAGGCACGCTCAAGGGGTTCATTGACCTTGGACACGAGGTCCCAGAGTTTCAGCCGGTCCCAGTCGCTGCGAAACCGCTCTTCGATGTCAAAATTTTTAAACGAATGCTCATAGGGAGGGCAAAAAATCTGGATGTACCCTCCGGCACGAAAATCGACATATTCATCCTGTGGAAGCTCCAGGACCAGTTCTTTGATGAAGGTGGCCACATTGTGGTTGGAGCGCACGGTGCATTCCCATTTCTTGACACCGAAGACCTCATCCGGAACTTCAATCTTCATGTTCTGCTTAACCGCTACCTGACAGGACAGACGGTAGCCTTCGCGCGCTTCACGCTTGTTGATATGCGAGGTTTCTGTCGGCAGAATGACCCCACCCCCTTCGAACACCTTTACCCGGCACACGCCACAGGTCCCGCCGCCACCACAGGCCGAACTGATGAAAATCTTGGCATCCCCGAGGGCATTGAGCAGCTTCCCTCCGATCGGCGTCTCGATCGATTTCTTGTCGTTGATCGTGATCGTGACATTGCCGCTGGCCACCAGTTTAGAGCGTGCACTCAGAATGAAGACGGCGAGAAGG
>WBZN01001237.1_pt1 | contig 15913 bp, 11 predicted proteins | sample 5204281 | NCBI WGS metagenome assembly WBZN01 (sample SAMN12344347, study PRJNA552823) | activated sludge metagenome | biome: Activated sludge suspended growth; feature: Nitrification reactor; material: Wastewater; isolation source: activated sludge from nitrification reactor of wastewater...
ATACGATTGTTAGTATGTGTCATTGAGAGTTACCTCTTTTGTTTTGATTAAGATTCGATACCTTTATCAAAACCGATAACTCTCACTTTTGCAAGTGATGTGTCAGATCAGATCGGAACTAATACATCTGAGCGTCTACAAATCAATGTATACTAAATCCTTGCTATCCAGCGAAGATGCTTATCAGTTCTTTAATTCTAAATACTCCAATTCCAAGCCTTCGATTTCTTGCAGCGATTTTCCAGCAATTCCTTGTAAATCTCCGTACATGCCAACAGTTGCTTCCATGACGTGCGTAATTTGTTCTTCACGTTTTGCCCATTGTTTTAAAATTGCTTTACGTTCTTTGTCCAGATCGGTTTGCATGGTGGTAAATGCTTCGACAATGGCTTCCACACGCTGGCGGAAACGTGGCCCCGTTAGATATTGATAAATAAGCTCAGTTTTAGTCTGCTGACCCTCGCTGACTTGTTTGACTTGGCTCATTTGCAACAGCATGTGTCGCAGGATAGTGGCTACCGGTAATGTGGCGCGAGGATGCACAACCCACACACCATCGATAATATCAAATGTCTCGATGCCTTTGGGTAATGCATGACTAATCAATACTGAGAGTTCAGCTTTAGCATTACGTTGATCATCGCGCAGTTTACTTAACCAGGATTCGCTCCAATTTTTAGTGCGCTTCGATTCCCATAAAATTAATCCACTCAGTAATCCGCTGGGACTCATGACTGCATGTAGAATATCGCCGCCAAATTCACCTTTGGGAACCGGTTCGATGGAATCATGTGGAAATTTATTGCGCAGCAGACCTTCAAGTTCAAGCTCTTGCACTTCTCCTTGAAGCTGCTGAGAGCCTTGCTCAGCTTTTTGCTTGAGTTCCTCAATTTTTTGATGCATGGCAGCGATGGTCTGGTCTTTTTCCATGACTTTCAGTTTGAGACCTTCTTCTGCTTCCTGGCGGGCTTGATTACGAATCATAGTTAAATTTTGTTGTACGCGTTTTTCGATGGTAAGTTCAAGCTCGCGTTTAGTGTCATCAAGTTCGCGTTGTTTTTTTAAAAGATCTACTTGTGCGGCCTGCGCTTCGCTGAGTTTTTGCTCGCGTGTTTGGAGCAATTCTTTGAGGTTTGCTAATTCTCGAAGATTGTTTTCGAGCTCTGAAGCGACTGCTAATTTTGCTTTTTTAGCTTCATCCGCGATCAGACGATCACGTTCTATTTTGAGTTGAACGGTTACTTGATCAGTAACCTGCTGGTCAACATTACGTTTGGTTTCGCTCAGGAGTTGTTCTTGTTGACGGATTGCCTGTTCTCGCTGGGAAATTGCTTCATCTTTTTGCGCAAGTTGCTGCTGAAACTGTTGGCGCGTCGCGGCTAATAGAGGAGCCGCAAGCGATTCGGTCAAATGAATTGCAGTATGACAGTTTGGGCAGGTGATAATGGGATCATTCATGAATCATCTCGGTGGTTATCATTGTGGTCAATAGTAATCGATTTACTGGAATGGAACATCTAGGGTAACAAATTGATTAGTGGCTTGCGATTGACTTCTAATGAGCTCCAGCTTAGCTCACTTGAACGAAACGCTGTTATACGCTATGGTATGGGGTAGTTTTACGGTACCTTCTGCTTTTTTATTTTTCCAACTTTATTCTTACTCCTTCTTTTTTACTTTGCCCTGTGTGTTAAGTTGGTACCTAAATTATAGTTCTGCTTAAGGTCTAGATTATTCCCGTGTTTTGTCAATGATTTTAATGTTGTAAAAAGCAATGATCGAAATTTTTTCTGCGTTGGTACGATGGCTGCAGTTAGCTGCCAATCTCGTTTTATTTGGGAGTTGTGTTTTTTTAGCAATAATTTGGTATGGAAAGGAATTACCCGAGCTAAGTTGGGTGAGAAAACTGGAGAAATTGTTTCCTTGGTTAGTGAGTATTATTTTATTTGGATTAATCGGTATTTTAGCGAGTACCGCAGGTCAGGCTACCGGAAATGCAATTAATACCTGGGATTTGAATGCTTGGATAGAGATCGTACTAAAAACCCGAGTAGGGCATCTTTGGGTAGCACGGTTTTTATTGGCCATGTTATTACTGTGGATTGTTTTTCGTCTTAGACGTTTGAATCGTGTTCGATGGCATTACGTGCTGCTCGCATTTGCGGCAGCATTACCTTTAATCACAGGATCGCTTGTTAGCCATGTGGGTGCTGAAGAGATTTCTTTTGTTTCAGTTGCGCCCTATACACTGCATATCTTGTTAGCAGGGGCCTGGTTTGGCGCTTTGCCTGCGATCATTTATATCATTCGTGATGCATTTAAGAATTCACTCGCGGGTACGCTTGTGCTGCATGCCGATTTTTTGAAACAATTTTCAGCACTTGCGTTACCTGTCATGATGCTGCTATTCCTCACTGGATGGATGGCAGTAGACCGCATGATTGGGGACTATTACCATACACTGGTTTCCAGTCGCTATGGGTGGTTGCTCAACTTCAAGTTACTGATACTTGCTATTATTTTATGGATTGCTTACCGGATTCGTTCTATCTGGTTGCCTTTATTTATCCGTGAAAATGAACGTATTGGAACAGAAATCAATAAGCTAAAAAAATGGATTGGAATTGAGTTTTTACTAGCGCTTGTCTTAGTATTGTTTGCTACCTTATTAGCCAATACGCTTCCAGGCAAGCATGCGATTATCGACAATTGGCCTTATCCTTTCCGGCTTTCGGTTGACGCCACTTGGGATGAGCCCGAAGTCCAGAATTTTTTCTGGACGGGTACTTTGTTGCTCATTATAGCAATCGGAATTGCTACGATTGGCACACTGAATCGATGGAATCAATCAAGGCGGGTCGTTCTACCTCTTATTATGGGTCTCGTTTCACTGAGTATCGCCTTACCTCCGCTAATCATTGAGGCCTATCCTGAAACCTATCAAAAAACACCGGTTCCATTTGACGTGATTTCGATATCGAAGGGTGCCGCGTTGTTTGCTACACATTGTGTCGGTTGCCATGGTCCTCAAGGGAAAGGAACCGGTACATCACCTGAACTCTTTATTGCTAATCCAGAAACGGGAGAATTTCCACCTGATCCAACGGATCTACTTACCAAAACGCATACCGCTAGACATACCGTCGGTAATTTTTATCACTGGCTGTCTTATGGAATCGAAGAAACGAGTATGCCAGGGTTCTCAGCGGTTTTAACTGATGAGGATCGTTGGGATATTGTCAATTATCTTCATGCGCTTTCAAGGGGTTATATGGGAAGGTTACTAGGTAGTTTGGTGACGCCAAAGCAACCTTTTCTGGCACCGCCTATTTTTTCTTATTTCGCGCATGATCATTCTGGTGGAAACCTAAAAGATTTTCGTGAGAAAAGTAACGTATTGCTTATTTTATTTTCATGGCCTCAATCGCAACAGCGATTATTTCAGTTAAGCGATCTTTACGATACGTTAAAAAATGATTACCACACTGAGATACTACTGGTTCCTAATAGAGCACTAGCTGACGAAGAAATGGCGGCGGTAACGCGCATCGTCCCATTCCCAATCATAACTGAAGGTTGGTCTGAAATTAGAGATAGCTATTTATTATTTCGTAGAACGATGGCGGTTCCAGATTTACTCGGAAAAGGGATGACTCCGGAGCATATTGAGTACATGATCGATCGTTTTGGGTATCTGCGCGCCCGATGGGTTACTCAGTTTGATGGCTTCGGTTGGCTGATTACAGGCGTTCTAACCAAGCAACTCACGCTATTGAATCAGGAAGGAAAAATAAAACCACCGCCTGATGATCATGTGCATTAATTGATTTAAGAATAAAAAAACATAAAGGCCACACAAAATTGATATTCTGTGTGGCCTTCTTTAAACTCGCTACGAAGTCTTTTAAAGACTTAACTGAGTTTATTACTTATCAAAAGGCTCAGGTCTTGGTGTGCTATTGTTAGAAGGTGGTAAAATAGGTAACTTGAAGTCAGGTTGTTTGCCTGTCAATGTTTTTAAGAAGGCAACCACATTGGCAATCTCTTCTTTGCTAAATTCTTTATTTAATTGAATTTTAGCCATCGTATTAACAGCTTCTTCTAACGTAGCTGCTCCACCATCGTGGAAGTACGGATAGGTTAGTTCAACATTGCGTAAAGTAGGAACTTTAAAATGTAATCGATCTTCTTCTTTACCGGTTACTCCTTTACGGCCTTCAGCAGTGCTTTTAGTTTCATAAGGCTTATAAACGCCCATTTTCTCAAAGGAATTTCCACCTACCGCAGGGCCATTATGGCATTTTGTGCAGCCACTACTTTTGAACACGTTATATCCATCTTGTTCTTCTTTTGATAATGCGTTTTTATCTCCTTCTAACCACTTGTCAAAACGAGAACCTGGAGTAACAAGCGTTTCTTCAAAAGCTGCAATTGCAGTCGTAACACGATCAATATCTACACCATCTGAACCAAATGCTTTTTTGAACTGTGCTTGATATTTTGACATAGAATCAATCACTTTGACTGCGATATCATGAGTTGAAGCCATTTCACCTGGATTAGCAATCGGACCGCCTGCTTGTTCTTTTAAGTCTTTTGCGCGTCCATCCCAAAATTGAGCCAAATTCATGCTTGAATTCAATACAGTAGGTGCATTAATTGGACCTTGCTGCCATTTATGGCCGATAGAGGTTTTAATATTATCTGTTCCACCCATGCTTAAGTTATGGCAAGAATTGCAAGAAATGAAGCCTGATTTGGATAACCTGGGATCAAAAAATAGCATTTTTCCTAATTCAACCAATTCTGCGTTTTCTGGCTTTACTGGTTTGATAGGCTGAATCGGTTCGTTAGCAGCAATTACATGCATTGATGTCATGATTACACCGATTGATAATAGCGAAACAGTTAGCTTGCGCATCATCATTTAGAATCTCTCCTCAAAAGCACGGCTGTAATGGCGCAGCCGATTACGCCAAAATATTATTCTGTGGAATAATAATATCTAATAATAAGCCATATTAAAATTTGGCAGTAACGATTCTATCTCATCGTATCGATGAAATTAATCTTTTATAGTTACTGAAGAATTTGATAGTACTTCTTTTGTGTTGGACTGAGTGTTTTCTATATAACCATAATCATGAGCCGACCCGATATCCCGTCCCACGAGTCTAGACAATTCTAGCAATGCTTGTCGATAGACTTGTCGCTTGAATTCCACTACAGAGTCTAGCTCTACCCAATACTGGTTCCAACGCCATGCGTCAAACTCTGGATGTGGGCTTTTTCGGAGTGAAACATCAGTATCACGTCCTAGTAACCGCAACAAAAACCAGATTTGTTTTTGCCCTTTGTAGCTTTTTCGACACTCACGTCGGATCCAACATTCTGGCACGTTGTACCGTAGCCATTCACGCGTTCTTCCAAGAATTTCTACATGATTCTGCTGTAATCCAATTTCTTCAGTTAGTTCTCTATACATCGCCTGTGTTGGGGTTTCTCCTGTTTTGATTCCCCCTTGGGGAAATTGCCAAGAATTTTGTTTGACTCGCTTTCCCCAAAAAACCTCATTTCTTGAATTTAGCAGAATGATACCAACATTAGGACGATATCCGTTCCGATCAATCATTTGATTCATCCGTCATTCAATTCGTTAATTAGCGAACATTTTTTCATACTTTGGATAAGATGAAAAGCCACCATAAAACAAAAAGGTGGGACTTTTTCCTTTTGCTTTAACCTTTGCATGATTCTTATCAAGCTAAGATAAGCGGCTAGCACGTCTATAACGTATCGATGATTGGTTTTCAAGGTAGAATCACGTTTTAAATAAAATAATCATAAGTGGAATCAATTTTATGCGTGTTTCTAATTTCTTTCTTTCTACGCTTAAAGAAGCGCCTGCAGAAGCAGAATTAATTAGCCATAAACTCATGGTTAGGGCTGGGCTAATTAAACGCTTAGGGAGTGGACTTTATAGTTGGATGCCATTGGGTCTGAGAGTGTTGAGGAAAGTTGAACAAATAATACGAGAAGAAATGAACCGAAGTGGTGCGCAAGAGTTATTAATGCCTGCTGTGCAACCTGCTGAGCTGTGGCAAGAAACAGCGCGGTGGGAACAATTTGGACCGCAAATGCTGAAAATCAAAGATAGGCATGAGAATGACTATTGCTTTGGACCGACGCATGAGGAAGTGATTACCGATATTGTTCGTCGTGAAATTAAAAGCTACCGTCAATTACCCATCAACTTTTACCAAATTCAAACTAAGTTTCGTGATGAAATTCGTCCCCGGTTTGGTGTAATGCGTGCACGTGAATTCATCATGAAGGATGCCTATTCGTTTCATGTAGATCAAGCGAGTCTAGAAAAAACGTACCAAATCATGCACGAAACGTATACACGGATATTTACTAGAATTGGATTAGATTTCCGAGCAGTGGCTGCTGATACGGGGGCAATGGGAGGCAGTAGTTCTCACGAATTTCATGTGCTTGCAGACTCGGGGGAAGATGCGATTGCATTTTGCCCTAATTCGAATTATGCAGCGAATGTCGAGTTGGCGACATCCTTGCCTGGGAATCCAACACCAACTGAAGCACCCGCTGGTTCAAAAAATAAAGTTTCCACACCTGGTATTAAAGCGTGCCAAGAGGTTGCAGATTTTTTAGGGATTCCAATTCAGAAAACGGTTAAAGCACTTGCAATTACTGTGGGTGAGCAGTTCTTTTTATTGTTGCTGCGAGGTGATCATCAACTCAATGAAACAAAAGTCAGAAAAATCCCATTTCTGGTTGATTTTGAACTGGCAAGTGAAGAAAGAATTATTACGGAAACAGGCTGTAAACCCGGCTATATTGGACCTATTGGTTTGGAAAAGTATGTTATTGCGGACCAATCAGTGTTAAGCATGAGTAATTTTGTCTGTGGTGCAAATGAAGAAAATTTTCATTTTACCCAAGTCAATTTTGGCCAAGATCTGAAAGTGCCTAACCGGGTTTTTGATCTTCGCAACGTCGTAGCTGGGGATCTTTCTCCGGATGGTAAAGGGAAGCTTGAGATATGCCGCGGTATCGAAGTCGGCCATATTTTCCAGCTGCGCACCAAATATTCAGAAAAGATGAAAGCAACTTTCCTGGATGATACAGGGCAAATCAAAGTAATGGAAATGGGGTGTTATGGTATCGGCGTTTCGCGAGTAGTGGCGGCTGCGATTGAGCAGAATCATGATACTGCCGGAATCATATTTTCTCCTACCATCGCGCCATTTGAAGTTGCGATTGTCCCGATTGGTTACCATAAAAATCAATCAGTGCAACAGACAGCGGATCAACTGTATCAGGCGTTGTCTCAAGCGGGTGTTGAAGTGTTTTTGGACGATCGAGATGAACGCCCAGGGGTCATGTTTGCAGACATGGAGTTAATTGGCATTCCACATCGTATTGTGATTGGAGAACGTGGCCTCAAAGAAGGTGCAGCTGAATATCGTGGTCGTCGTGATCAAGCTGCTCAATTAATTCCAATCGCTGAAGCTGCTCATTTTCTTCGTGCAAAGGTATGCGAAACTTAGTATTAATCATTTTTTTACTAAAGTCTTGCTTGATTTATGCCGGCGCTCAAATTTATGAGCCATTATCAGCGAGTACTCGAACTGTGCTCCAGAAAGCAATTAGTGATCAGGCTATTGCGCAATTTGTAATCTTGCCTGATGAAGAGAGCAGAAGATGGCTTGTTGCCATGTCAGAGCGCATGGAAAAATATATGCCGGATCAGAAGGAGCGTGAGGGTTTCCTAACGACGGTTCACTACGAGGCTACGCGAGCCGGTCTTGATTCCCAACTCGTGCTGAGCATCATTCATGTCGAGAGTAGATTTCGCAAATATGCAATTTCATCGGCTGGTGCAAGAGGGTATATGCAAATAATGCCATTTTGGGTTGATACCATTGGTAGCAAAGAACATAATTTATTTCATTTGCGCGTTAATTTGCGCTATGGGTGTACCATTTTTCGGCATTATCTTGATTTAGAAAAAGGCGATTATTTCAGAGCACTAGGTCGATATAATGGTAGCCTTGGCTCGGCAACGTATCCTGACATGGTATTTAGTGCTTGGCAAAAGAATTGGTTGCTACCATAACCAAGCTTCTATTTAATAGTCATTGATGGTGGTTATGTTTTCTCTTTATTAAATACGACAACATGGTCCGCTGCTAATTGGATACCGATATTTTCTCCAACTGAATGATTATGGTGACTTGGGATCAGCGACAGGACTGTTTGCCCATCGGATAGTTTAAGCGTATAGAGGATATTTGCCCCACGGAATGCTTTATTGATGACAAGAGCTTGCAGGGTACTAGTTTCGCTATAAACGATATCGTCAGGACGAAGTAACACGTCAACGGCCTCGTCAATTGTATTTTCTGACTGTTTTAAGTGTTCAGAATAATAAGGGTTTTCCAGGATACCTAACGCAATTTGGACTTTCTTAGGTGAAATAAAACGACCTGGGACGAAGGTACCTTGCCCTATAAATTGAGCGACAAAGCGATTGGTAGGATGATGATAAAGGTTATAAGCCGTATCCCATTGCATAATCTCGCCTTGATACATAACTCCGATAACATCCGCAACAGAAAAAGCTTCAGTTTGGTCGTGAGTGACTAATATCGCTGTAGTATGCTGGTCTTTTAATATATCTCGAACTTCGAGGCTCAAGCGTTCGCGTAGGCTAATATCCAAGTTCGAGAAAGGTTCGTCGAGCAACAGTAAATCAGGTTGAGGCGCAAGTGCACGTGCTAATGCAACGCGTTGCTGTTGCCCTCCCGAGAGCTCATGGGGATAGCGATCAGAAGCTTCCGTCAGTCCAACGATAGCTATCAACTCATCGATTCGACGAGTACGTTCAGCTTTGGTGTACCGCTGTAATCCAAAGCCAATATTATCAGAAACATTAAGATGTGGAAAAAGCGCATAATCCTGAAAGACCATTCCAATTTTTCGGTGCTCTGGTGGTAGATAGAAGTCAGCGTTGCATATGACTTTCCCATTGATCGTTATTTCACCGGATGAGATAGATTCAAATCCAGCAATACATCGTAACACTGTGGTTTTTCCACAGCCACTAGGCCCCAATAGGCAACCGATTTCACCTTTTCTCAATTCGAGTGTAAGGTGTTTGATGATTTCTTGATGCTGGTAGGACTGGTGTATTTGGTCGAGTTTTAATAAGGATTCCACGATAGCTATTGTTCAGTTTGTCGCATCAACAAAATAATGGGAATTAAACCAGCCAATACCAGTGCAATCGCAGGTAATGCAGCTTGCGTCCATGCACCTTCTGAAGTCAAGGTAAAAATTCGAATAGCGAGTGTATCCCAGCCAAAAGGACGGGTCATCAGTGTTATGGGCATTTCTTTCATTACATCCACAAAAACAAGGGTTGCAGCCGTAAAAATACCTGAACTGAGGATCGGGAGATGGATACGGGAGAGTAGTGACCAACCTGTAAGTCCGAATCCGCGCGCAGCTTCATCGATACTTCGAGTAACACGTTGCATCGCGCTATCGATTGGATAATGACCTACAGCTAAGAAACGAACCAGGTAAGCCACAAGCATAGCCACAATGGTTCCTTGAATCAGAAAACCAGATTCAAACTCAAATAACATGAGGATGAGTTGATTGAATTGTGTATCGATCCAAGCCAGTGATACAAAAATACCTACTGCGAGCACTGCACCAGGAAGCGCGTAACCGAGTGTGGCAATACGAACTGCGATGTGTGTAACACTATCTGAATAAAGGCGAGTAGCGTAAACCAATAGAATGGCTACTGAACCAATGAGCAATGTAGCGATTGTGGACAAGGTTAATGAATGAATAAGAAACTCGACATACCGTAAATCGAGATTTTTGTTAATTTCATCAATTGCCCAAACCAGTAATTGAGAACAAGGCAAAATAAAAGCAATCAAAAGGATCAAAGAAGCATACATAGAGGCTACTAGACATTTCCACCCTTTGAGGCGAATACGATAGGTCGTTCTGCTTGATTTTGATTCGGCGAAGCGCATTCGAGCACGCAGTTGCTGCTCAATAACAATGATTACAAAGACAAGGATGATTAATAACGATGCAAGTTGGGACGCTGCAGACAGCGAAAACAAGCTAAACCAGGTTTTGTAGATGGCGGTTGTGAACGTATCGTAATTGAAAACTGATACCGTACCAAAGTCAGCTAATGTTTCCATTAGCGTTAACATTGCTCCCCCAACAATCCAGGGTCTTGCCATCGGGAGGGCTACTTTAAAGAATCCTTGCTTACGACTCAAACCTAGTGATTGAGCTGCTTCAAGTAATCGTTTTCCCTGCGTTATAAATGCATTGCGTGCTAAAAGGTAAATATAGGGATAAAACGCCAGAATCATTACGAGAATTGCACCACTTCTGCCATAGAAATCTGGAATCCAATTAAATTCTGAGCCAAGCCACACTCTGAAATGGGTTTGAATCGGTCCCGTGTAATCGAATAGACCGAGTACAACAAATGCAGTGACATAGGCAGGAATTGCCATCGGCAGCAATAATGCCCAAGAAAAGAATTTTCTTCCGGGAAAATCATAAATAGCAGTCAGCCAAGCTAAGCTAGTGCCCAGTATAATCGCTCCCAGGACTACGCCTAGGCATAACCAGAATGTATTAAGGAGAACTGAGGGGAGTGTTGTTTCAACAAGATGATGCCATATATCATCTGCTGGTATAAAAATCGAAAAAGTAACAACAATGATCGGTATTAAAACGATACTTGCAACGAAGAAAGGTGCTAAACGCCAAAAGCTGATGCGATTTCTTAATTTAGGCGATTGATGCAGATGGTTAGCTGGAAGCTTCGTTCCCAAATTATCGGATTGTTCGTCATTCACATGGATTGACCTAATTAGCGGTAGCCAGCACGGTCCATTAATTTAACTGCAGCGGCTTGTAGCTCGCCAGCCTTAATCATATTCATTGGGTTTTTCTTAAAATCACCCCAGCGCATAATGAGTGGGCTCGGTTTAATTTGGGGATTTGCAGGGAACTCAAAATTAACATCTGCAAATAGGTTTTGAGCTTTCTCGGAGGACAGAAATTCAAGTAACTTGATCGCTGCAGCTTCATGCTTACTATGCTGCGTTACGCCCGCACCAGAAATATTGATGTGAACGCCGTTATTTTCCTGATTGGGCCAGAAAATAACGAGCGGCAAATTAGGGTTCGCTTCCATTAATCGACCATAATAATAACTATTGACTAGCGTGACATCACAGCGTCCCGCCGCAACATATTCCATTGCTTTGGTATCGTCTGATAACGGCTCAGTAGCAAGATTCGCTACCCATCCCTTAACAATTTGCTCAGTTTTTGCTTCTCCATGTTCAGCAATCATCATTGCGACGAGTGACTGGTTATATACTTTCTTAGAGGAGCGTAAGCATAAACGTCCTTTCCATTTGGGGTTGGCTAAATCTTCATAGGTTGAAAGTTCGGCAGGTTTGACCCTTTCCTTGTTATAAACAAGCGTACGTGCCCGTATTGATAGGCCATACCATTGACCTTGCGGATCTCTAAGTTGTGCAGGAATATTGGCTTCCAATATAGACGAAGAAACCGGTTTTAGTAACCCAGCTCTAGCGGCCTCCCATAAATTTCCAGCATCTGAAGTAATCAATACATCAGCAGGAGTTCTTTTTCCTTCCGCTTGGAGTCTTGCTAATAAAGCGCCTTCTTTATCTGTAGTAAATTTAACCTTAATGCCTGTCTCAGCGGTAAATGTATCAAACATCGGTTTGATTAATTGCTCCATTCGAGCTGAGTAAACGACGACCTCTTGCGCGTAGAGTGGGCTTATGATGAAGCTTAAGCAAAGCAGTAGAATCTGTAGTGGCTGTTTAGAAAAAGGAGATAAGGTCATTCTTATACGGTAATCAAAAAAAGAAAAATGCTCGGGTTAGGAAATAGGGGTTATTTAGAATTTTATAAATTATACTATGATTAAGAATAATTATCAGTTAGCAAGAGCGGATATGATCAAGGCTTGCTATGCTGCGCTGTTATTGTTAGGCAAGTGCTTGTAGCGACGGAGTGGATTTTAATCCAAACGCTTCAGCAACTGCAGTGTGAGTAATCAATCCCCGATAGGTGTTAAGTCCCTTCTGCAATGCGTTATTGCTTCTTACCGCATCTAATCCTTTATCTGCCAGTAGTTTAATATAAATTGCAGTTTGGCTATTTAATGCAAGGGTACTGGTACGGGGTACAGCGCCTGGCATATTGGTAACACAATAATGTAGAATACCATCTACTTCGTAGACTGGATTGCTATGTGTCGTTGGATGCGTTGTTTCAACGCATCCTCCTTGATCTACCGCAACATCCACAATGACAGCACCTTTCCGCATTTTTGTCAGCATTTCTCGAGTGATGAGCCAGGGTGCACGCCCACCTGGAATCAATACGGCGCCAATAACAAGATCGGCCTGATAAACTAGCTCGTTGAGGTTGAATGGATCGTTCATGCGGGTAAAGAGTTGTCCACGGAATAGATCATCAAGGTATTTCAAACGGCTATGATTGATATCTAAGATTGTAACGTGTGCCCCCATTCCCACAGCGACCCTAGCAGCATTAATACCTACAATACCGGCACCAAGAATAACCACATTAGCGGGCGCAACACCGGGTACGCCGCCCATTAATATTCCTCTTCCTCCCAATGTTTTTTGTAAATATAGCGCCCCGATTTGAACTGCCATTCTTCCAGCAACTTCACTCATGGGCGTGAGCAAGGGTAATTCACCCGACGCTAATTGTACGGTCTCATAGGCTATACCGGTTGTTCCTGTTGCCAGTAGCTTATCAGTTAGCACTTTATTTGAAGCTAAATGGAGATAGGTAAAAAGAATCAAATCTTGCCTTAGATAGGCATATTCAGATTCAGTAGGTTCCTTTACTTTGACCACTAATTGGGCAGCCCAAGCATCAAGAGGGTAGGTTACGATTTCAGCACCAGCTAATCGGTAGTCATCATCGGTAAAAGCGCTACCTAATCCAGCGCCGGTCTCTATTTTTATACGGTGTCCTTGTGTGACGAGCGCGTGAACAGTTCCTGGTGTTAATCCAACTCGAAATTCATGGTCTTTTGTTTCTTTAGGTACTCCAATAATCATAGAGGGTCTCTTACAGAAAAATTGTTGGCATAGAGAATTGTGTATTGCTTAGTAGTTTACCATCTTGCAGTTTGTTTGGCCGCAGGTTATGGTGCATGTAGGTTGCCACAGTCATTAAAATAAATTCTTTTAAATGATTTTCTTGGTGTCAGTAATTTTTACACCTAAGTCGCTATTGAGTAATTTGCGAGTGAAGTGCGACATATTGTCGCGCTTATCGCTTTTGATACCTACCAAAATTTAGATTTGATCAAATATTGAGCAATTTCAGCAAAGAAAAGTGTCGGATTATTTTGCAGTCGTTGTTCAATTCATATTAAAAGGGCGGAGATAAAAATTATTATTTATGCAACTCAATGAATAATAAATAATAAAATTAATTGGCATATGAATTGCTTATAGAAATATTATAATAATAAAAACGATGAAAAATCTGTGAAATGCTAACTATGTCATGTAGTGATAATGGCTTTTACAGATAGAAATGAGGTACTAATACAAAAGCTTGTCATGATCTGAATTATCGGATCTGACAAGCTTATTTTATTTTTGATGGATCAAAACAAAATAGTGACCGGTAAATTTTGTTATCGCTCCCGTGAATAACTGATTTGATTCTTCATTCTCTTCCGCTTCACATCATAATACTTTTGAAAATTCCAAACAGTTTGCTTTAGTAAGTTTTCATCGCTACCAAAGCCAAACAGGATTTAACATACACAGGCACTTTCCCTCTTGCTATGATATGTTAATTCGCTGTGGAATCTAAAAATCTAATCTGATTTAAGGTGCAAGGGAAAATTATGCTGAAATATGACTATTCGTTGTCGAAGAATGAGCAAGTTGCATTATTTTTCTTTATTGTCTGGCTCATAACGGTATTTAGCCTGCTGCTTTTTACAAATCAGTCGGAAGAACGCATTGCTGAAAATCCGACTCACATTCAACAAGACCTGACAAAGCAGCTTTATCAACAGAAATTGCAGCAGCGTGAAGCGGAAATCCTAGAAGTACTTAAACGGTCTGATCCTAAATCCAAGCGCATTCTTGAGATAGAGCTGCAGGATATCCAACGGCTTTTACAGGATATCGATAACAGTTTCTTTTTGCTAAAAATCAGTATCAATGACCGCTTAACACAATTGGAAGCACTCCGCCAAGCCTATCCTATTCAAATGTTGGAATATGCGATTATGGCGTTACGTCAGGCTAATGATCAGCAAGCGATTCAACTGTTTCGTCAAATCGAAAAAAATAACGAACACAATCCTCGGTTAGCTGCCGAGGCAGCATACCAGCTCAGCAAACTTGCTGGAGACACGGTTCGTTATACAGCGGGTCTTGAGCATGCAGAAAAAGCGATCCGTTTGATTCCTAATAATGCAACATACTTGAGTGCAGCTGGTTTCTTTAGTGATAAATTAGCGCACTACAAAAAAGCTATTAGTTACTATGAGCAAGCACTCGCTATTCTCCGTAAGTTGTATCCTGAAAATCACCCTGATATCGCTGCAGTTAAAAACGGGCTGGGTATGGCATGGGATGCACTCGGTGAATACACCAAGGCAATAAAATTCTTTGAGCAGGCGTTGGAAAGTTTGATTCAGTTCCATGGAGAAAATCACCCTGATGTAGCCGCCATTCAGAATAACATCGGAATGGCGTGGGATTCATTGGGCGACTATCCACGTGCCATTCACTACTACGAGCAATCTCTTGAGGCGGATCTCAATTACTTTGATGAAGACCATCCGAGTATTGCCAAACGCCGCGACCAACTCGATCACGCATGGGAATCTATCGAAGCTTACCATGATGCCGTCCAGTATTTTGAAGCTGTACTCGATAGCGACCTTAAAACTTACAAAACCAATCACCCCAGTATTGCCAGAGATCACAATGATTTAGGAATTGCTTGGGAATCTCTCGGTGAATATCACAAAGCGATTGAATATTTTGAACAAGCACTGGAAACTGGCCTCGCAATTTATGGAAAGCATCACTCATTAGTCGTTACTTATCTTAATAATCTGGGTAATGCATGGGATTCGCTGGGTAAGCACCGAAAAGCGATTGAATATTTTGAGCAAGCCCTTGAAACTGACCTTGCACTACACGATGAAAATCATCCCTCTATTGCAGTGACGCTTAATAACCTAGGCAATGCATGGGAAATGCTTGGGGAATTCAATAAAGCGATTGGCTATTATGAACGGGCATTAGCAATTGATTTAAAGGTATATGGGCAGGGTCACCCTAATACGGCTCGTGATAAAAATAATCTAGGCAATGCCTGGGAATCTTTAGGTGAACATCAAAAAGCTATTAGCTATTTCGATCAAGCACTGGCGATTGTGTTGCAATCGCATGGTGAGAATCACCCGCAAGTCACCACGTATCGTAATAATCTTGGTTGGGCTTGGTATTCATCGGGGCATTACCAAAATGCCATTGATTATTACAAACAGGCGCTTGTTACTGCCAAAAAATTACTCGGGGAAGATCATCCGAATACAAAAGTAATTCAAAGCAATTTAAGAAGTGCAGAGAGTAAGCTATCCGCTACTCCTTGATGTGTACTAGCTTAGACCTGATCTGACAGTTACCAGTTTTTTTAGGTGTCTGTCAGTTTAGATTTGAGCTAAATTTTTTTCCGCCCAAATTGATTTGCCATCAAGTAATGTATCCAATGGTGTTCG
>WBZN01001238.1_pt1 | contig 15912 bp, 12 predicted proteins | sample 5204281 | NCBI WGS metagenome assembly WBZN01 (sample SAMN12344347, study PRJNA552823) | activated sludge metagenome | biome: Activated sludge suspended growth; feature: Nitrification reactor; material: Wastewater; isolation source: activated sludge from nitrification reactor of wastewater...
CAGTCTTGGAGGGCGGTGCGGCGCCCTGCGGGCGCACAGCAGCCGCGCATTATAGCGATCCCGCATCGCCGGGTAGCCGTGGAAGCTACGGGGTGGGGCTCCGGGCCGCCTGCGCCGGCCGGCGGTGCTGCGGCGCCATCGGCGACGGGGGCGCCCCGATGCGGCACGGCCGGGCCGCTGCCGGCCCGGCGGCCTGTCGGCCGGCGGGCAGCCGGCAACGGGGGCTAGTGCGGCTCGCTGCCCGGCTGCGAATCGGGCAGTGGGAAGGTGCGCGTGCCCTGGGATTCGGGCGCGGCGGGCGCCGGCGCGCCGGCCGGCGGCAGCGGGGCCGGCGCGGCCGGCGTGGCCTGCTGGCCCGCGGCGCCGCCCTGCGGGTCGGGCGAGAGCATCGAGACCAGCGTGGCGATGAAGCGGCGCGTGCTCTCGGAGTTGCCGTGCACGCCGCCAGCGAGCACTTCCTCGCTGCCCACGTCTCGGCCGTAGTAGGCGCGGTTCGACTTGCGGTCGACCTTCAGCACCGTGCCGTCGAGCGCGATGCCCGCGAACAGGCCGCGGGCGCGCGAGTAGGAGTAGATCTCGGCCTGCACGCCGGCCGAGGCCTCGCCGGCCCTGCCCACGGGGCCCGCGGCCACCGATGCGCTCGCGCCCAGCGTCAGCTGGCCGCGCGCGAAGTGCTCGAGGCTGCGGCGGGTGGCGAACACGAGCACCACGTCGGTGGCCTGCGCGCCCCACTGCAGGCCGAAGTTGGCGCCCGCGAGCGTCAGGAACAGCGGGTCGCTGAAGCGCCCGCTCGCGTCGCGCGACACCAGCACGCCGTTGCCGCCCCGCCCGCCGCCGAAGAAGGCGACCTTGATGACGTTGGGGAACACGGCCACGCCGTAGGCACGGTCGAACAGCCAGTTGGGCACGCCCTGGTCCGGCGAGCTGCGCAGCTCATCGAGGACGTCGGTGGCGGTCGCGAGGCGGGCATCCTCCTGGGCGCCCGCGTGCGCGGATCGCGCGACCAGCGCCAGGCCCAGCAATGCGAAGACCGCCGCGAGCGGCGCGCGGTACGTGGTTTTCATTGTGTATCCCCTGAACAAGTGGCCTGAACAAACGGCCTGAACAAACGACCCGGAAGAAACCGACTAGAACCAGGCCGACACCCAGAATTCGAGCACGTTGGCCTTGAGCGTGTACAAGGGCTCGGTGCCCGCCGACACGGCCTGCACGCGCAGGTCGCGGAAATTGTCGTACTTGAAGGTCAGGTTATCGTAGCGCAGGTTGACCGTGCCCTTCTGCAGGAAGCCGTGCCGCCTCGGGCGCCACTCCCATGAGGCACCGAAACCCAGCCCGAGTTCCTTGAACGCCGCCAATTCACGGTCGCGGGCCAGGAAGTTCTGCGAACCCTGGTAGGGGAACAGGTCGGCGTAGAAGGTGGCCTGGGTCTGCCGGTAGTAGCGCGCGTGGCCGTCGAACACCCAGCGGTGGAAGGCCGGCAGCGTGTAGCCGAGCTCGCCCGTGTGGGCGACGATGCCCCAGGTGTCGCGGTAGTAGCGGTAGCTGCCATCGAGCGCGGCGCGCCAGCGCAGGTAGTACTTGGCGCGCACCGACGCCGCGTTGCCCGTGCGCGTGTGCGGGTAGGCTTCCTTCTCGTAGCTGTAGCCGCGCGGGTCGCCCGAGAGGTAGCGCGCCTGGCGGTAGGGATTCTGCAGGTAGCCCTCGTTCTCGCTGGTCTCGAAGTTGACGCTCGCGAGCAGGTTGCGCGTCAGCACCTGCGAGAGGCCGACCGACCAGTTGCGGCGGTCCGCATCGGCCTTGAAGGTGGGCGCGCCGCGCTCGCCGACCTTGTCCCAGCCGCGGGTCACGCCGAAGGTGATCGTGGTGAGGTCGCCGAACAGGTCCTCGCTCACGCTGCCGTAGGCGGTGCGCGACTGGAAGTCGGGCTCCTTGCCGTTGATGTAGCCCACGCTGTAGGTCGTCTTGCCGAGCAGCAGGTCCGCGCCCAGGCTCTCCTGGTTGCGCTTCTCCTTGTAGGCGCTGGCCTGCGTCACGACGTCGATCGACGCGCCGGAGACGGTGTCCGTGAACCAGTTGCCGACCAGCGAGAGGTGGTCGCCGAACTTCTTGCGCACCATCAGCGAGGTGCCGTTGATCGTGACGCCGCCGCCGCTGTAGCTGTGGTAGAGGAGGTCGGCGCGGTCATCGGGCAGCACGCCCGCCTTCGCGGCCGTGCCGACCAGCGCCGCCGCCGCCGCGTACAGCGCGCCCAGTTGCTGGCGCTGTGCCTTGCAGTCTTTCATCAGTTGCACCCGCAGCCGCCGCCGACCGTGCCGTTGGCGCCGCGCGCGCCCTCGCGCGATTCGTGCACGTGGTCGAGGTAGGCGCCGGAGACAGGGTCGCGCTCGAAGGCCATGATCGGGTCGGCGAGGTGCTCGCGCTCGTAGGGCTTCACCCACGGCTCGATCGGCGAACAGCCGGCGAGCAGGCCCGCGGCCAGGGAGCCAAGCAGCAGGAGCAACCGGACACTGGGAAGGCGCGGGCGCGGCATGTTCATTCCCTCATCAGCTGCCGGACCTGGTCGAGGTATTCGTCCTCGGTGCCGGGCACGTAGCTGCGGTGCACGTAGCGGACGTTGCCCTTGCGGTCGAGGATCACGGTGTTGGGCATGCCCTCGACGTGGTAGCTGGCGCTCACCTTGCTGTCGGCATCCGACAGGATCGGGAAGCTCACCGGGGTTTCCTTGAGCCAGTCGAGCGCGGCGCTGCGGTCGGGCTCCACGTTCACGCCGACGACGACCACGCCACGCTTGCCGTACTGGCGGTTGATCTGCTCGAGGATGGGCATCTCCTTGCGGCAGGGCCCGCACCAGCTGGCCCAGAAGTTGAGCAGCACCACCTTGCCGCGCAGCGCCGCGATCGACAGGGGCAGGCCCTTGCCGTCGAGCGCGGGCAGCTGGAAGGCCGGCGCGACGCTGCCCACGGCCAGCGGCTGCACGCCCGCCGCCGCGGTGCCCGCCGGCGACAGCAGCGCCAGCGCTGCGACCAGCGGGGCGACGAGGGCGGCGACGGACTTCGCGCGCGCCATGGCTAGAAGAACACCGAGGCGCCCACGTGCGCGCCGATGTTGTTCTTGAGCCGGTCGACGCCCAGCAGGTCGGATCTGAACACCATGTCCTGTGCCTCGATGTGGATGGCCAGCCAGCGCGTCGGCAGAACCTGGTAGCCCGCGCCGAAGTTGACCGTGAACTTCTGGTCGCCGGCGAACTTGGTGCTGCCCACGCCGCCCAGCAGGTAGAAGCCGCTCGTGTAGGTGCGGCCCTTGCCCAGGAAGGACTCGCCTGGCAGGAAGTTGTAGCCCAGCGAGAGGTTGTAGTAGGTGTAGCGGCGCTCGGCATCGGAGAGCAGCTGCACGTTGCCGGCCAGCGTTTCGTAGCTCGTCTTGCCGGCGCGCGACTGGCCGTAGTCGCCCTGGAAGAAGAAATCCTCGGTGACGTGGTACGTGACGCGCACGCCCTTCACCGGGTTGGCGCCGAAGTCCTCGACGGAGAGCTCGCCGAAGTAGCCGCCCACCTCGAAGTTGGAGCTGCGGATCTTCGGCACCTTGATCTTGCGCCGCTCCACCTCGGGCTCGATCACCGTCGGCGGCACGGCCTGCTGCTCGGCGGTGTCGGCCGCGGCGGCATCGGTCGCGGAGCGGGCGACCGCCGCAGCATCCTTGGCCTTGTGGTGGAAGGGCCAGAGGTGGTGCAGGGTCGCGCAGCCGCTGCAGAGCGTCGCCAGCGCGGCTAGTAGAAGAACGCGAATCCCAGTTTCCATTCCTGTTTCACCTCGTTGAAGTCGGTATGCGTGAACACCGTGTGGTGACGGTATTCGCCGCGCAGGTAGAAGCGGCGCGCCAGGTAGTAGCGGGCGCCGATGCCCTCGAAGGCGGTCTGCTGGTTCTGCACCACCGGCTGCACCAGCGTGGCCTTCGGCTCGCTGCGCTCGTAGCCCATGCCGAGCGTCACGAACGGCGAGAACCGCCACTGCGGCGCGAACACGTGGCTGAGGCCCAGGTCGGCGATGTAGCCGTTGCTCAGGTTGCCGAGGTACTGGCCCGCGTCGAGCTCGAGCTTGAGGTGCTCGGTGAGCGAGCGCGCCACGAAGCCCTCGACCAGGGTCGCGCCGCCGTAGGCGCCGGCGAGGATGCCGCCCTCCCAGCGGTGGTCGCGGAAGCCGTCGCGGTCGCCGTGGTTGAAGCGGAACGGCGAGCCGTCGGCCAGCTGCGCGCGGGCCATGTCGGATTCGCTCGCCCAGCCCTCGACGCCGCGCTCGGTGCGCACCAGGAACCAGCTGGTCCGCTGCAGCACGACGTCGACCGACTCGCCGCGCGCCACCGACTGCGCGACGGGGAAGCCGCGGCCCGGGCCCGTGTGCAGGTCGAGGTACGGCTCGGTGACGAACACCTGCGCGAGCTCGCGGCCGGCCGCGTGGGCCGGGTGGGTGATCGCGAAGGGCAGTGCCAACAGCAGCAGCAGCGCCGGCAGGCGTGCCCGCTCAGTTGAGCGGCGCATTGAACGGGTTGTTGTAGTACTGGGCTCCAATATCCACCCATTCTGACATCAGGCGCAGTTCGGCAGGCGTCATGAAGCCGGCATGGTTGACCGTGCCGGACATCGCACCGGAGAGTACCTGAAAGAAGCGCGAATTGGCGGCCGAACCGGCGGAAATGGAACCCGGGTACGTGCCCGCGCCCTGGGTCTCGGTGCACGTGCCCGTGTCGAAGGTGTAGGTCGGGGACGTGTGCTGGGTCAGCAGCTCGAGGTAGGCGCGCAGCTGCGAGTTGACCTGCTGGGCAGGGTCGTCGCCCAGGTCGAGCCCTGCCGCCGGGCCGGTATGCACCGCCACGACGTTGGTCTGCGGCGTCGGCAGGCCGGTGACCGGGTCGATCACGATCGTCGTGCACGGCGTGTCGACCGATGTCACGGCGTGGCAGTTGAGGCAGGAGTTCGCGCCCGCCGGGTACTGGGCGGTCACGGGGCCGCGCCCGATGCTCCACAGCGGGTGGATGATGCCGGGCGCGGTGCTCACGGCGGTCGTGCCGCTGGCGGCATAGTTGATCGTGATGCGGCAGCTGGCCTGGTAGCTGTTCAGGCAGCTCTGCGAGGTCGGCAGCGGCGTGGTCAGCCCCAGCTGGTAGCTGGTGTCGATCACGGGGTCGCCGGCGGCGCCGGTGCCCTGGTAGTTCATGTTGACGCTGATGGGCGCGGCGTTGCACGGCGTCAGCGCGCAGTCGGTGGCGGTGCCGTAGGCGGCCTGCGCCAGCGTGTGCCCGCTGGCATCGCCGGCGTTGGCGCTCGCGAACAGCCCGGCGCGCCCATGCGCCGTGGTGCTGGTGGGCGTGTTGGCCGCGTGGCAGCCGGTGCAGGTCTCGACCTCGCCGGGCCGCAGCTGCAGCCACGAGCGGTGCTGCGGGAAGCCGGGTATGCGATGGCCCGCCTTGTCGAGCACCGAGACCTGGAACGCGACGTTGGCCGGCACCTTCACGCGCACGGAGCCGTCGGCCTCGATGGGCACGTAGCCCAGGATCTCGCGCATGTAGCCCACCGAATTCTGCAGCGAGACGCCGCGGTCGAAGTCGGGGAAGCCGTCGTTGAGGTCCTTCTCGCCGAGCGAGACCGCCTTCTCGATGCGCAGGAAGCGGGCGGGGCGCTGGTCCGAGGGCGTCGTGGACATCGTCGTGATGAACGCCGAGGGGGTGGTGCCGAGCGCGGTGATGACGGGCCAGGTGGCGTCGCCCCAGTCGTAGATGCTGCGGATGTCGAGGATGCCGAGGCCGTCGCCGGCCAGCGTGCTGCCCGTGTTGACGGGCTGGATGAACGCCGGCGTGGTGCGCGCCTGCAGGGAGACCACGTCGGTGATCATCACGTTCTCCTCGGGCGGCACCACCGGCTTGAAGGTGTTGTCGGAGGGGCTGAACAGGAAGACCGAATAGAGCGGCGTGGCCGGGACGAGCGCGGCGTTTGCCAGGTTGGTGTCGTTGCAGGGCAGGATCGTGCCGGTCGCATCCTGCAGCCGGCACAGGCTCCAGCTCACCAGGATGCGGCCGGTGTTGTCCCAGAGCGGGAAGGCCGAATGGAAGCGGCCGCCGGGCGAGGGGCCCGGGATCGTGCGCACGTCGTTCGCGGTCGCCGGGTTGAGGGCCGGGCAGGGCGAGGTCGAGGCGGGGCCGGTGCCCGCGGCGATCGTGCGCTGCGTGCATTCGGCGTAGTTGGCGGCGTCGATGATCACTAGGTTGCCGCCCATCTCGGTGCCCGGGTCGAAGGGCCGCGCCAGCGCGAGGATGCGGCCATCCTGCAGCTCGCGCGGGCGCACGAACTGCACGTCCGTGGGCAACCCCGTCGTGGGGTCGTTCGTGCCGACCGCGTGGCTGTGCGCGCCGTACAGCATCTGCACGTCGCTGCCGTCGGGGTTCATCGTATAGAGGTGCATCGCATTGGTGCCGCCGGGCGCGTGGTCCCAGCGGGTGTAGAGCACGCGGCCGCCCGACAGCACGGTCGGGTCGCGGTCGTGGCTCTGGTTGTAGCTGATCTGCTGGTAGGCGCTCGGGCCGGTGAGCGTCGGGTCGAGCACCTCGAGCGTGAAGGCCGACTCGTCGTTGTCCTCGGTCTGCGCCTCGAAGCCCGGCTTGCCCTCGAGCAGCAGGATGCCCTTGGCCTGCCGCTGGCGCGTGGACGTCAGCAGGATGCGCCCGAAGGGATGGGTCGAATCGGAGGCGAGGTAGTGCGGCGAGACGTCCTGGCCGCCGCTCGCCGTCACGTCGTCGGTCAGCGGGTGCAGGTCGTTGGTGGCGATGATGTACTCGTAGACCCGCCACACGGGCGGGTCGTAGTCCATCATGTTCGGATCGAGCGGGCCGCGCAGCGCGAACACCAGGCGCGTGCCGTCGGCGGAGACATCGAGGTCGCGGATGTCGTAGAAATCGGTGCCGGTGATGCCGGCCGTGATGTTGCGTTCCTTGCCGGAGGGCGTCGCTGCATCGCGCACCCAGACGTCGGCCTTGCTGAGGAACGGCCGCAGGTGGCGCAGGTCGTCGAGCGCCAGCATCTTCGCGAGCTCGACCGGGTCGGTCGGCAGCTGCCGCTTGATGTAGGCGATGCCGAAGTCGGTCGTGCCGCCCACCGAGGTCTGCCCGCCGCCGAGGTTCGGGTTGCCGCCGCTGCTGCAGCCGGCCAGCAGGGCGAGGCCCGCGGCCAGCAGGGCGACGGGCGTGGCCGCCCGGCGGGTCGTCGCCCGGGCCGGGGCCCGGGTCTTCTGGCTGGATTCGCGCTTCACGGTCTTCGCTCCCTGCTGCGAGCATCCGCTCGCGATTTCTGCCAACTGCATCACGCACGCTTCGCGCTGGTTGCTGATCCTAGGGCTTGCCCGGGGTCTGTGCCATGCGCTTGGTGCCGGTCTGCAACAGGTAGAGCTTCAGGGCGCCTGCTGCCGTGACCGTGATCGCAACTTTGCGCGGGAAGGATAGCTGCTGCGGGCATATTGCGGCGATGTCGTTGCTTGGCGACGTCGGGCGGTTGAGACAAGCGGCAGCGCATTTTGCGCTGGGTATAGTGACCCCAGGCGTGCTGCCGGAAGGCGGCGTAGGGAGCGCAACAGATGACACAGCGTGGACGTGCACATCGGGTGGCAGTGGCAGGCGGAGCGCTGCTGTTCGCCGCGACACTGGCCGCAACATGGGCGAACCCGGCGGTCGCCGGCCCCCGTGAACAGGCGCGGCGCCTGTATGACCGGCTCGCGGGCGTTCCGCCCACCGACGCCGTGCTCACGCAGATGGCGGGCTTCATCCAGGCGGGCGATGCCACCTCGGCCGCCATGCTCGCGATGGACGACCGCAACTTCTACAACGTCACGCTCAAGAACTTCGTGGCGCCGTGGACCAACGTCGAGCGCTCGGTGTTCGTGCCCCTGAACGACTACACCGCCACGGTGATCGGCATGGTGCGCGACGACGTCGACTTCAGCACCGTGCTCTCCGCCGACGTGCTCTACACGTCGAGCGCCCAGGGCGCGCCGGCCTACTCGCCGGCCAACAACGACCACTACCAGTACCTCGAAGACCACGACGTCGACCTCAAGGCGACGCTGCAGCCCGCGGTGCAGTCGAACCTGCTGGGCATCCCGAGCTCGGCCACCGCCGGCGTCATGACCTCGCGGGCCTCGGCCGCGGCGTTCTTCTCGGCCGGCACCAACCGGCGCATGTTCCGCTTCACGCTCATCAACCACCTGTGCCGCGACCTCGAGCAGGTGCAGGACAGCTCCCTGCCGCCCGATCGCATCCGCCAGGACGTGAGCCGCTCGCCGGGCGGCGACAGCCGCGTGTTCCTCAACAGCTGCATCACCTGCCACGACGGCATGGATCCGCTCGCGCAGTCGCTCGCCTACTACGACTTCGACGCGACCACCAACCAGATGACGTACACGGCCGGCGTCGTGCAGCCGAAGTACCTCATCAACTCCGACAACTTCAAGTCCGGCTACGTCACCACCGACGACCACTGGGACAACTACTGGCGCAAGGGCGCCAACCAGGTGCTGGGCTTCGACAAGGCGCTGCCGGGCAGCGGCACCGGCGCGAAGAGCTTCGGCCAGGAGCTGGCGCACAGCGACGCCTTCGCGCAGTGCCAGGTCGAGAAGGTGTTCCGCGTGGTCTGCTTCCGCGACCCGGGCAACACCCAGGACCGCGCGACCGTCCAGACCATCAAGGGCAAGTTCAAGTCCAGCGGCTACAAGTTGAAGCAGGTGTTCGCCGACGCGGCGACTTACTGCATGGGCAGCTAAGGAGAGCACCGTGAAAACCATCACCCGCTTCTCGACGCCGCTGGTCGCGGCCTTCGCCCTCCTGCTGGCGGCCTGCTCCGGCGGCGCGCCCACCACCTCCAACCCGACCGCCCAGGGCGGCGGCACGGCCGCGAGCTACACCGGCCCGGCGCCGGCCACGGCCGACGTGCAGGCGTTCAAGATCAACCTCTGGCAGAACATCAACACGACCAACCGCTGCGGCAACTGCCACAAGGCGGGCGGCCAGTCGCCGATGTTCGCGCGCCCCGACGACGTGAACCTCGCCTACAACGACGCGCTCGGCATCGTCGACCTGGCGCAGCCCGACCAGTCGCGCATGGTCGTGAAGGTGGCGGGTGGCCACAACTGCTGGCTCTCCAGCCCGCAGGCCTGCGCCGACATCATCACCACCTGGATCAAGAACTGGGCCGGCGGCGTCGCCGCCGGCGCCACCCAGGTGCAGCTCGTGCCGCCGGTCATCCGCGACGTGGGCAACTCGCTGCAGTTCCCGGGCACGCCCAGCGCCAACGCGCCCAATTCGTTCGCCCAGACGGTCTGGCCGCTGCTCACGCAGTTCTGCTCGCGCTGCCACAGCTCGAGCGCAGCCACGCCGCAGACGCCGTATTTCGCCAGCAGCGACCCGGTCGAGGCCTACGCCAACGCGCAGGCCAAGATCAACCTCGACACGCCGACGCTGTCGCGCTTCTACGTGCGCCTGAACGACGAGCACCACAACTGCTGGGTCTCGCCCGGCGACTCCGCCGTCAGCTGCCCGAAGAGCGCCGCCACGATGCTGGCCGCCATCCAGGCCTTCGCGGGCGCCATCATGCCCACGCAGGTCGACCCGAACCTGGTGATCTCGAAGGCGCTCGGCATGTACGACGGCACGATCGCGTCGGGCAACAACCGCTACGACACCGGCATGGTCGCGCGCTGGCAGTTCAAGGAAGGCACGGGCTCGATCGCCAACGACACCAGCGGCGTCGACCCGGCCCTCAACCTGACCACGTCGGGCGACGTCGGCTGGGTGGGAGGCTGGGGCCTGCGCTTCGGTCCGAACGGCGGCGAGGCGCGCGCGGGCGCCGCCAGCCACAAGCTCTATGACCTGATCCACACGAACGGCGAGTACAGCATCGAGCTGTGGGTCGCGCCGGCCAACGTGACGCAGGAAGACGCGTACATGGCCAGCTACTCGGGCGGCACTTCGTCGCGCAACATGACGATCGGCCAGCACCTGTACCAGTACGAGATGTTCAACCGCTCGAGCGCCACCGACGCCAACGGCTCGCCCTCGCTGCTCACCAAGGACGCCGACCGCGACGCCCAGGCCTCGCTGCAGCACGTGGTCATGACCTACAGCCCGGTCAACGGCCGCAAGCTGTACGTGAACGGCAACGACACGGGCGACGTCGACCCCGAGAAGGGCGGCACGCTCGGCAACTGGGACGACACCTTCGTGTTCCTGCTGGGCAACGAGACCAGCGGCACGCGCAAGTGGACGGGCACCATGCGCTTCGCGGCCATCTTCAACAAGGCGCTGACGCCCGACCAGGTGCAGCAGAACTTCGCCGCCGGCGTGGGCGAGCGCTACTTCCTGCTGTTCGACGTGAGCACGCTCACCGGCGTCGCCCAGTCGTACGTGATGTTCACCGTCAGCCGCTACGACAGCTACAGCTACCTGTTCGACAAGCCGGTGTTCATCACCCTCACGGCCAACGCGCAGCTCGGCACGATCCCCATCAAGGGCATGCGCATCGGCCTGAACGGCGCCGAGGCCAAGGTGGGCCAGGCGTACGCCACGCTCGACACCACGGTCACCGACAGCAACTACGTGGCGGGCGCGGGCCAGCGGCTCTCGAACGTCGGCACGGTGATCGCGCTCGAGAAGGGCCCCGATTCCGACCTGTTCTTCCTCACGTTCGACCAGATCGGCACGCACTCCTTCACGCGCACGGTGCCCGCGGCGCCGACGCCGGCCACGCCGGCCGACAAGCCCGAGGCGTCGCAGTACGGCGTGCGCAACTTCGGCGAGCTCAACGCCTCGATGTCCGCCGTCACGGGCGTGCCGACGGGCGACACGGGCGCCAAGGCGACCTACCTGCTCGTGCAGCAGCAGCTGCCGCAGGTGCCGGCCATCGAGACCTTCGTGGCCGCGCAGCAGGTCGGCGTGGCGCAGCTGGCCATCCAGTACTGCGATTCGCTGGTCGAGTCGAGCCGTGCCGCCAGCTACTTCCCGGGGCTCAACCTCTCGGCGTCGCCGGCCACGGCCTTCGGCAACACCAGCGCGCTCATCGACCCGCTGATCGCGAACGGCGTGGGCACGAACCTCGCCACGCAGCCGACCGACGCCGAGGTGCGCGCCGAGCTCAACAGCCTGGTGACCAAGCTCTCGGCCTGCGGCTCCGGCTGCGCGGTCGATCGCACCAAGACCATCACGAAGGCAGCGTGCGCGACCGTGCTCGGCAGCGCATCGCTCCTGCTCAAGTAGGCCAGGGAAGAACCTCGGAGAGCCACGCATCATGAAGAACAAACGCAAGGGTCCCCTGGGCCTCAACGAGCCCCTCCGGCACGCGGACCATCCGCGGCCGGTGTCGCGCCGCCAGTTCCTCGCCCAGGGCTTCATCGGCGGCGGCGTCGCGCTGGCCGGCGCCTCGGTGTTCAGCCTGTTCGCCAATCCGCGCAGCGCCTATGCGGCGCTGTCGCCGGACATCGCGGCGCTCAAGGCCGCGCCGTGCAACATCGTCCCCGGGGCGGGCAAGATCCCGTTCATCTGCTTCGACCTCGCGGGCGGCGCCAACATCGCCGGCTCGAACGTGCTGGTCGGGCAGCAGGGCGGGCAGATGGACTTCCTCAGCACGGCCGGCTACAGCAAGCTGGGCCTGCCCGGCAACATGGTGCCCAACACCTCCGTGGGCGCGGGCAGCTTCATCGACCGGCAGCTCGGGCTGGCCTTCCATTCCGACAGCGCGTTCCTGCGCGGCATCCTCGAGCGCACCGCCGTCACCACGCGCGCCAACATCAACGGCACGGTGATCGCCGCCCTCAGCCAGAACGACACCGGCAACAACCCGCACAACCCGATGTACGGCATCTACAGCGCCGGCGCGCTGGGCGACCTGCTGGCCCTGATCGGCAGCGACAGCACCGACTCGGGCGGCAACTCGCTGGCGCCCTCCTACATGATGGATACGAGCGCCCGCCCGACGAAGGTCGACCGTTCCTCCGACGTCACGGGCCTGGTCGACACGGGCAAGCTGGTCGGCCTGCTCAACCAGGCCGACGCGACCGCCGTGCTCGAGTCGATGGAGCGCATCAGCAAGAACAAGCTCGACAAGCTGGCGATCCACACCGACGCCACCGCCGACGCGGTGGTCAAGGACCTCGTCCAGTGCGGCTACGTGAAGGCGGCCGACCTCGCCGACCGCTACGGCAACGCCAAGCAGGCGCTCGACCCGAGCCTCGACACGCGCATCGTCGGCCCCTCGGGCATCTTCACGCAGGCCGAGTACGACGGCGACTCCGAGATCCGCAAGACCGCAGCCGTCATGAAGATGGTGGTCGGCGGCTACGCGGGCGCGGGCACGATCGAGATGGGCGGCTTCGACTACCACACGGGCGACCGCTCCACCGGCGAGGCGCGCGACCTGCGCGCCGGGCGCATGATGGGCGCCTGCCTCGAGTACGCAGCGCGCCGCCAGGTGCCTTTGATGCTGTACGTGTTCAGCGACGGCTCGCTGTCCTCGAACGGCATGATCGACAACTCGACGGGCGGGCGTGGCAAGGGCGTGTGGACGGGCGACAACTCCGCGACCGCCGCCGCCTTCTACCTCGTCTACAACCCGACGGGCGCGATCACCGCGATCACCAACCAGATCGGCTACTACACGGCCGACGGCGCGGTGGTCACCACGTCGAGCCCGGGGGCCAATGCGGTCAACCTGCTCGCCGAGACGGTGGTGCTCAACTACATGGCGCTGCACGGCCAGGAAGGCGCCTTCCCCACCATGAAGTGGGCGACCGGCGTGGGCACGGGCCTCGGCAACAGCTTCGCCGGCCTGATCGGCCTGCCGCAGATCGTCTCCGGCAAGGTGGCGCCCAACTCCCCGCCCTGAGGGCCAGGCGCGGGAAAACGTCGACCAGGTCACGTCGCCTTGGCCCAGCGTGTCTCTTACGACCGACTTTCGCATCCAAAGCCCGTATGATGTCAAATGGATGGCGGAGCCCGCGTGACGGGTCTTTTCCGCGGAGGTCGTCGTGTTGAAGCGCACCGATTCTTATAGATGGCTGGCGGCACTGCTGTGCCTGGGCCTCGTCGGCCCGGGCGCCGGCACGCAGGCCAGCGAGCGCGTCGCGGGCCGTGGCGTGGGCGTCGACGCCCCCGACTTCGCGCTGCCGGCGACGACCGGCGGCAACGTGCGATTGTCCGAGCACCGCGGCGAAGTGGTGCTGCTGGCCTTCTGGAGCAGCTCCTGCAGCACCTGCCTCAGCGAGCTGGCCGCCCTCGACCGGCTGCAGCAGACCTACCGCCCGGCCGGCCTGGTCACGCTGGCGGTCAGCGTCGAAGACGATCTCGCGCGCTCGGCGCGCTTCGCCGCCGACCATCCGGCCCGCTTCCCGCTGCTGCTCGACCGCAAGAAGTCGGTCAGCCGCGCCTACGGCATCGAGCGGCTGCCGACCACCGTGCTGATCGACCGCCGCGGCCGCGTGCAGGCGGTCCTCAAGGATTTCCACATAACTGACGACTCGTACGTGGCGCAGGTGCGCGCGCTGCTGGACGATCCGCTCTGACGCCCATTCGCCATAACGCTTCGCCCACACTCCCGACGGACCTACCCCCCATGAGAATTCCAAGCTTCAGGTCCCGGTGGCTCGCAACCCTGGCGCTGGCCCTGTGCCTGTGCGTCCCGGGCCAGGCGCCCCGGGCAGCTGCCGCCGACGACGTGCAGCCCGCGGTGGCCACCTCCGCACCGGCAGCCGTGCCCGCAACCCCCCAGGCCGGCGTGCCGGCCGACGCGGCGCCCGCCGCGGCTGCCCAGTCCGCCGACGTGGCCGCTCCCGGCTCGGCGCCCGCCGCCGATGCCCAGTCTCCCGCCGACGCGGCCCCCGCCGATGCGGCCGCCGCCGACGCGGCTGCCGCCACCGACGAGGGCACGCGCGGCCTCGACGAGCAGATCCAGGATCTCAAGAAGCAGGTCGTCGACCTCAACAAGGACCTGTTCGTGCTCGAGGAGGAACTGCTGTTCCCGGCCAACACGCAGGTCGCGGTGTTCGTCTCGATGGATGTCGGCGACTTCTTCGGCCTCGACTCGGTCACGCTCAAGATCGACGACAAGGATGTCTCCAACTACCTGTACACGCCGCGCGAGACGGCTGCGCTCCTCAAGGGCGGCGTGCAGCGCCTGTACGTCGGCAACCTCAAGGCAGGCGAGCACGAGCTGGTGGCCTTCTTCTCGGGCAAGGGCCCGAACGAGCGCGACTACCGCCGCGGCGCGTCGATCCACTTCGAGAAGGGCATCGGTGCCAAGTACCTGGAGCTGAAGATCACCGACAAGGTGCGGCGCCAGCAGCCCGAGTTCGAGATCCGGGACTGGGAGTAGGCGAGCGTCGTGAGGATCCGCCGCTTCGCAGCCCTGCTGCTCCTGCCGCTGGCCATCGCCCAGGCGATGGCGGCGCAGCCGCCTGCGCGGCTGCCGAAGATCAAGGTGCAGGATCTGCACTACGGCGACGTGCTGTTCCAGTTCTACACCGGCGACGAGTTCGAGGCGCTCACGCGCCTCGAGGCCTACGACCAGTGGGGTCGCATGCCCAACCACCGGGCCGATGCGGAGCTGCTGGCGGGCGGCCTCTACCTGTCGCTCGGCATGCACAACGAGGCCGGCGCGCGCTTCGAGCAGCTGCTCACCGAGCGCGTGCCGGCGCCGGTGCGCGACCGCGCCTGGTTCTACCTGGCCAAGGTCTGGTATGCGCGCGGCTACTACGACCGCAGCGAGGATGCGCTCGCGCGCATCAGCGGGCAGCTCGCGCCGGTGCTCGAGGCGGAACGCCAGCACCTGCTGGTCAACGACCTGATGCGCCAGTCCCGCTATGACGAGGCCGCGAAGCGCATCGCCGCCTGGCAGGGGCCGCTCGACTGGATGGCCTACGCGCGCTTCAACCTGGGCGTGGCGCTGGTGCGGCAGGACCGCGTCGCCGATGCCGACCCGGTGCTCACGACCGTCGGCACCCTCGATTCCACCAACGAGGAGCTGCTCTCGCTGCGCGACAAGGCCAACCTGGCGCTCGGCTATGCGTGGCTGCAGAAGGACAACGCCACCGCGGCCCGCACCGCGCTCGACCGGGTGCGCCTCGACGGGCCCTATGCGAGCCGCGCGCTGCTGGGCGTGGGCTGGGCCGACGCCCAGCTCGGCGATTTCCGCCAGGCGCTCACGCCGTGGATGGAACTGCACGAGCGCGGCCTGCAGGATGCCGCCGTGCAGGAATCCTTCCTCGCCGTGCCCTATGCGTTCGGCAAGCTGGGCGCCGGCGCCCAGTCGGCCAGCTACTACGAGATGGCGGTCAAGTCCTTCGGCGACGAGTCCGGGCGCATCGACGATGCCATCGAGCGCATCGGCCAGGGCAAGATGCTCGATGGCCTGCTCGCCGCGCAGAAGCAGCAGCCCACGGAGCAGGGCCTGAAGCACGGCTGGTTCTGGCAGCTGCAGCAGCTGCCCGACTCGCCCGAGTCGCGCTACCTGTATGCGCTGCTGGCCGACAACGATTTCCAGGAAGGCCTGAAGAACTACCGCGACCTCGACTTCCTCGGTGGCACGCTCGCGCGCTGGGAAGCGAGCATGTCGGCGTTCTCGGCCATGATCGACACGCGCCAGCTGGCGGACCAGACGCGCCTGCCCAAGGCCGACGCGCTGCTGGCCACCAACGTGACCTCGAAGCTGCTGGCGCGGCGCGCCGAGCTCGATGCGCGGCTGACGGCCATCGAGACCGCCGACGACGTGGCGGCGCTGGGCACGGGCGAGGAGCGCGGCCAGTGGGCCCGCGTGCGCGCGCTCGAGGCCGCGCTGGCCAGCGCGACCGGCGATCCCGAGGAGCTGCAGACCGAGCGCGACAAGATCCGCCT
>WBZN01001019.1_pt1 | contig 15904 bp, 40 predicted proteins | sample 5204281 | NCBI WGS metagenome assembly WBZN01 (sample SAMN12344347, study PRJNA552823) | activated sludge metagenome | biome: Activated sludge suspended growth; feature: Nitrification reactor; material: Wastewater; isolation source: activated sludge from nitrification reactor of wastewater...
GCCTCGCAACCCCTACCTCACGTCACGGGAGGTGTCGTGGAAGTTCTTCTGGCGCAAGTACGACGCCGCGCTGGCTGACGCGTTCTGGGAGTCGCAAGAGTTTCTCAAGCGCTCGCTCAATCGGCGATATTTCGCGTATGACTGGGATGACGACGTGAAGCTCTCGCGAACGCCCCCAAGACCGCATCACTGGCGCAGGAGCTTCCTGAACGCCAACGCCGAGCGCCTGTGGCGGGCGCGGGAGAGGAGAAACGGCCGACCATGTCCACCTATCTGATCGCCTACGAGGAGGCCCTCGCCGCGAAGATCGAGGCGGGAGGCTCGGCAGAGGAAATCGACAAGGCGGTGCGGGCCTATAACCACTTCCACCGGTCGGAGTTCGACACGTGGCTAACGGGGGCGACGCTCCGGTGCACGCAGTGCGAGAAAGACGCGTCGAAGACGAACGTCCAGCCGCTCGACGAGATCGCGTGCGAGGACCACAGGACGTCCAGATGATGAACAGTCGCCTGCCATTTCCAGCCTTGCGTCGCATGCTGCCGGACCGGCCGCGTCGACGCGTCCTCGCCATCGCGAGCCACGCGATCCTGACGACCCTCGTCGTCATTGCCGTCGTCGCGGGCGTCGTCGCCGCGAACGTCCTCTTCTCATGACGATCCAGATCAAGGTCAGAATCGAGGCGCGAGCCGCCATCCTTGCCCGCAAGGCAGTCGCGGGCGTCCAAACCGTCACGATCGAGGAAGCGGACCTGGCCTCGCTCGGCGATGACCAGCTCGTCGAACTGGCGGAGATCGTGGAAAGCGGAACGACGCTTGAGAGCCCGCTCGCGTCGGAACCCACGTTCGGCACGGTCAAGGCGATCGTCGACCAAAGGGTCAAGGACAAGGCTGAAAAGGCCAGAGTCGCGCGAGAGGCGGACGAGGCACGGAAGGGCGCGGACGCTCGGGCTGCCGAGGAAGCCGTCGCGCGCAAGCGCGGCAACGCGCAGCGAGACGCCGAGAATCGGAAAGCAATCGAGGCCTGGCTCGAGGAAAACGGCGACGACGATCAGAAGGCGCGCTTCGCGCAGGGGTTCCTGTCGGACGAGGAACTCATCGAAGAGGCGCTTCACCAGATTTTCGAGATTGACGAGGCCGAGCACGTCCCGCTCCGCAAGGAGCAAGCGTGCGACTGCGAGCGGGGCTGCGCCGGCGCCGTGCGCTTCGCCGTCGTCCCCGTCGTCCCCAACGTCACGCCTCTCGACAGTCGCCAGTTCGCGACGCTGACGCGCATCCAGGAGACGGCGCCCGACCGGGCGTCCGTGGAGGCGCGGACGCACCGGGCTTCCTGTCCCGAGTGCAAGTGCACGCCGATCGCGCGGATGACCGCGCGGGTGTGTCTGGAATGGAACGGATACCTGCTAGTGAAGGAGTACTCGCTCGGATGAGCATCACGTACAAGCAGCTCATGGCGGCAGAGGCAGCAGTGGGCTGGGCGTTGAGCGAGATGGAGGTCGAGGACGCCCTCGCCTCCGTCTCCGACACGACGACCGACGTTCTCGAGAAGCAGCTCGCGTCCCTGGTGGCGCAGTTCGAGGCCCGCGCCGGACGCGGCCCGGAGCTGGCCAGCTCGATCGACTCGCTGCGAATCGCGATCGCGGCACGCAAGGCGGTCGAGGTTGACGGCTAAGCCGTGGTGGACGGTGTTCGCGGTGTACGCGGATACCGAGGAAAGCTACGTGACGCACGTGCAGGCGGATGACGCGACGGGCGCGCGCCAGAAAGCGTACCGCCAGGCCGAGAGCGTCATCCTGATCGCCGGCGTCGTCGCGGGCAAGATCAACACCGAGGAGGACAAGCCGACCGACGTGACGCCGCTCCGCGGCCGCGGGCACGCGATCGTCGCGCGCCGAATCACGGTCGTGGAGCGCAAGATCGTCATCCCGTCGCGCTGCCCGAAGTGCAAGACCGACCTCCGAAAGCCGCACGCGGTGCTCCAAGGGGACCTCGTGATCCGCAAATGGAGCGGTCACCTGACGCAGCGCGGAGACGAGCTGTCGGCCGAGAAGAACCAGGACATGCACGTCATGGGACGCTCGATCATCGACGCCGTGAAGCTCCGCTGCGTGATGTGCAGCCATGACCTCTGGAACGGCGTGCCGAAGGGCGGAGCCTGATGGGCACGTACTTCCCAGGGCGCATCACGATCGGCGGGAAGTTGCCGAGGTCGAAGCTCGACGAGTTTGTCGAGATGGTCGATCTCTCGGGCGCCCGATTCGACTGGGCAAGCGACGGCTCGTTCACCAAGGAGGACTTGCTCGAGGACCTCAAGACCGAGACGCCCGAGCCGATCCATCTGATGGACGGCGAGGCGAGCTTCGGCCACTTCGAGGACCTCGAAAACTGGCTCGCGAAGAACGGCATGTCCTACCTCGTGTCGTCCGACTCGTACTGCGAATACGAGGCGACCATCAACGGTCTCGTGAACGGCGAGCCGTTCTCCGTCGACTCGAACCAGAGCGGCGACGCCGTCGTCGGCATGGAAATCGTGACGAGCGCGCTCGCGAGCCTGAAGGAAGGCGATATCTTCGCGGCCATCGCGACCCTGAGCGCGGCAGCCAAGGAGACGCCGGAAGTCCCGCCGTTCGAGATCGTGGACGACAAGCCCGCGAGACCGCTCCGACGCAAGAGGCGCAAGTCGTGAGCGATCGAAAGGTTGCGCATGCGGCCGTCGCGCGTGAGGATGGCGGCTTTGGAGTCGCCATCGTCGAGCAAGACGTGGCCGGCTACGTCCTGGACCCGGCCGAGCCCGCGTTCGACAGCTGGGAACGCGCGACCGCGCGTGCCGGCGTGAAGAATCAGACCATCAAGGTGAGCCCCCGCGAGGCGTGGGACATCGTCTCCAGCTCGCTGCGCAAGAGCGCCGAGGCTGGCACCCGGTGGAGCCCGCGCGGCTCTTGAGGAGGACCGATCAACAAGCTGGCCGTGATCCGGGACAAGACCCCGGACCTAGACATGGAAAGCCAAGAGTGGCTCGCGAAGCTCTTCGTCTCGCATAACTCGAAGACCGGCTACTCGGTCAACGCGGCAATCGCGCTGACGTGTCGCCCCACGAAGAGCTGCTCGTCGTACTGCTACGGGCTCGAGGGACGCCTGCAATTCCAGGCAGCCCTGGGCGCGCAGGCGCGGAACACGACGTTTTTCGAGCGAGCGTCGGACCAGGAGCTACGCGAGGCCGCGTTCGCCGTCGGGCGACGCGTTCTCAAGCGCCAGTCCTTCGTGCGCATGTTCGGTGTCGGCGACTTGCAGGAAGGCTCGGTCAAGTTCGTCACGCTGCTCGCGACGACGTGGCCGCGTCTGGACGTGTGGGTCTCCACGCGGAAGCTCGAGCTGGCGCGCAGGCTGCCGCTCCTGCCGAACCTGCACGTCATGTTGTCGTGCGACTCGACGACGACGGGCAAGAATCTCGAGGCGACGCGCTGGCTCATCCGGCAGATGGGCCCGCAGTTCTTCGGAGCATGGGTGCAGCAGAAGCCGCGCGAGCGAATCCCGTCGTGGGTTCGCGTGGTGTTCGCCGAGCACCACGTCGGCAAGCGCGGACGGGCCCCGTGGGAGCCGGACGAGCGAGCCTGCCCGGCGACCGTGCGCGGCGGCGTCGAGCACGACGGCGCGTGCGCGCGATGCAGGTACTGCTTCGACGCGAGGAAGCGGGAAGCGGGAACGGCGCTCTCGCAGATACGAAGGAGGAAGTGATGTCCCAAGGCGGCGACTTGTATCAACAGCTGCAGGACGCTCGACGCGCCCACCGGCACGCGGCGCACGTCTACGCGAAGACCAAGAACACGCCTGCGAACAAGCCGAAGTACGACGCGGCCGTCGAGGTGCTCGAGAAGGCCGCGATGGTGTTTGTCCTCGCGGCCGCGGCGTACGGCCAGTTCTCGGACTGCGCGGCGCCCGCGCACCCGGCGAAAGAGCAGTGGCTGAAGGACACGGACCCCGAGCCAGAGAGGACGAGGAAGCGATGAGCGCGACCAAGAAGAAAGATCTGAAGCCGCTCGAGGCCGTCGATCACGCTCGCTGCCAGGCCGACATCCGGTCGGCGTACAACCCCTTTATCCTCGGTGGCGACGTCGGCGGGAAGTGGGGACGCTGCGACAACAAGCCGACCTGGTACGCGCGCGAGGTGGTCGCCGGCTCGGACGGACAAAAGGGCGCGATGTCGCTCTGCGACACCTGCAAGATCGAGTGCGCGAAGCAGCACGGCAAGAGGCTCTCGTTCGAGCCGCTCGTCGGCTGGAACAAGAAGTTCCACCAGCTCTACGAGAACCCGAACTGCGTTCCCCGGGACGAGATCATCCGCGTCCTGCGCGACGCCGGCGCGGACGAGGAGACGGCGAGCGCGTTCGAGCAACTGATCCTTCGCCGATGGGCGAGAAAGGCATGACATGAGCGACGACACGCACGTCTACGACCTGCCCGGCGAGATCGCCGCGGCCATCCAGACCAATCGGCCCGAGCTGGTGACGATGCTCATCAACAAGGTGAGAAGCGGCCACGTCATCGAGCAGCGGCACGTCATCGGCATCCTCGAGGCCTTCCGCGACGTGACCAAGATGCGCGCGGAGGACAACCAGCGGGCCTTGTTCCTCGAGCGAGCGACGCGCCGGCTCAGCGACTACTCCAAGGGCATCGACAAGCTCGAGGAGCAGGTGCGCGCGGTCTGTCGCAAGCTCGGCAGCGGCGAGCCGCTGAGTCCTGAGGAGCTGGAGTAACGTCGGTATAAGGCTTGAGGACGAGTATGTTTACCTGGTAAACATGACGGCCATGCAAGCAAACGATTACCAATTGGTCTCGCTCCTCACCGAGCACACGCCCGACTTCGTCCGTCTCGAGGGACACGACGACGCGCACAACAAGATGGTCGCTCGGCTCATCCACGCATGCCTCGGCATGATGTCCGAGGTTGGCGAGATCGCCGACGCGCTCAAAAAGCACATCGTCTACAAGAAGGCGCTCGACGACATCAACCTGCTCGAGGAGTCCGGCGACGTGTCGTGGTACCAGGCGCTGTTCCTCTCCGCCATCAAGCGGACGTTCGAGGACGCGTTCGAGAAGAACATCGCGAAGCTCCAGCTCCGCTACCCCGACGGCAAGTTCACTATCGAGGCGGCGACCAAGCGCGACCTCGTCGCGGAGCGCAAGGCGCTCGAGGGAGAGACCTGATGGAAGATCGAAGGCCGGGGTCGGGCGGCATCGTCATCCTCGCCCTGTTCCTCATCGCCGGCGTCGCGCAGTGCGGCCGCAAGCGTGCCGGACATCGGCCCGACGCCTGCGACGGCCGGCCGACCGTGACGATCGGCGGCTCGATGGCTGTCGGCTGCCGCTGATGCGATATGCGGACGAGTCGGCGGTCCTCGAGGCCATCGACTTGCTCGAGAAGGGCGACTGGGGCGAGGCGCTGACCCTGCTCGCCGCGTTGAAGGCGCAGCTCCTGTCCGGCGCCGCGCAGGACGCTCGCGTCAACACGGCCTTGAGCATCCTCTCGCAGGACTACTACGACACGATCAAGAGGATCGTGGACGAGTTCGTGCGGGAGTGGCGCGCGGGCGAGTTCCAAGGAAGCCGCGACTCGGCTAACGAGTCCCTCGAACAAGCGTGCGACAACGCGTGCACGTACACGCAGACGGCGCAGATCTACCTGGCCATGTCGCAAGAGGACGGCGCGTACCTCGAGGAGTTCGGCGAGGTGCCGCACGACGGAGCGAGCGTGCGATGGTCCGCGATGGCGGCCGTGGCGCTGCTCGCCGACGTGCGACGTGCCATCAAGCACGCGGGCATCGACACCAACGACGACCCGCCCGAGAACGCGCAGGTCGACTGCACGGTCTGTCTCGAGTGGAGCGAGGGACAGGCGGTGCCGGGCGAGGACGACGTCTGCGACGCGTGCCGCGAGGCCACGGAAGAGAGCGGGTCCGATGAGGACTGACGTCGAGCGGCTCTCCGACAACGACCTCGTGCACGTCCATAGCGATCTTCGCAGCTACGTGGATGATGGAGACGTCAACTTCCCCTTTGCGCACGTCCTAGTCGCCGACGACCCGACGAGCCTCGTGACGGCGACGCGCGGCGTGATCTCCGTCCCGACGCGTAATCTTTACCGGGCCGGGCTGGCGCTCGACGGACCTGTGTGTTTCGAGTGTCGGCGACGCTTTCGAGAGCGCTTCATAGGAGAGTGAGATGTTCGGACTTCCGATGTTCCTGATGGACCCCAAGTTCGAGAAGGCGATGCGCGAGCGCGACGCCGAGGCGCGTCGCGAGCGGCTCGCCAAAGGCGGCGTGCCCTGGAGCCTCGACATGCCGTGGACGCCGCACCTGACCCTCCAGGCAGACACGTGGCTTCGGTGGAAGCTGTTCGACGTCGACGTCACGAACTACAACGACCCGAACCGCGAGCCGGAACCGGGCAACAAGTTCGAGCTGTCCCCGTCGGGCAAGTACATGTACTGCGAGAAGCGCCTCAAGCGCGGCGACATGATCGGCACCATCTGCGGCTCCAAGACGGGCGACGTGATGTTCGACAAGGACATCCTGATCCCCGCGCTGCACGAGCGGTTCGGCGAGGGATCCCGCGAAGGCGAGTGGCGCGAGAGTCCCTGGATGTCCATCACGCCGATGGAGCTGATGACGCAGCGCCCGGGCCTGCGCTTCTCCAAGGGCCACGTCATCGTGGCCGGCCTGGGGCTCGGCTGGTTCCTCATGCAGTGCCGCGCGAAGAAGAGCGTCAAGAAGGTGACGCTCGTCGAGCGGAGCCAGGAGCTGGTCGACTGGCTCCTGACGAGCGACCGCATCTTCGACGCGGCCAATATCCCGAGCGACAAGCTCGCTCCGCTCGAGGTCGTCGTGGGCGACGCCTACGAGGTGATTCCCAAGATGACGGCGGACGTCGCCATCATCGACATCTTCAAGGACTACGGCGGCAACGACTTCCTGGACGACCTTCAATGCGGCTACGGGAAGGGCCTGTCGGCCGCCGAGCGTCGGTGCCCGAACATCGGGCGCATCTGGAACTGGGGCAAGGCCTGGACGAAAGGAGACGGCTGGTGAGCATGACCGACATCGAGCAGGAGCGTCTGGACGTGGCAGAGCATCACGTTCATCGGCTCGTGCTCTTCTACAAGTCTCGGAAGCCCCGCAAGGGGAAGGAACTGGAGCGCCTGAAGCTGTTCGAAGAGGCGCTCGCGAAACTCGAAGCGGCGAGGTTGTTGTGAGCGTTCTCGTTATCTTCACGAGGAAGCAAGCATGAGCGCCAAGCCCGACATGCTGACCGCCGAGAACGTCCAGAAGGTCGTGCTCGGCGTTCTCGACGCCTGCAACGAGCTGATGACGGAGTTCGTCAGCAAGAAGCGCGCGGCCCGCTGGGACGTCATTAACGACGGCCTGTACGACGCCGAGCGCCTGAACGCCGAGCTGTCGCAGCGGCTCAGGGACGCCGGTCTCGAGCCAGCCAAGACGCGCAGCCCGCGCAAGGAAGACGGATGACGCGCCGACGTCGCCGGCTTCGCGCCCTGCGCGACCGGCTCGCGGCCGCGCTCGCCCGGCGGGTGACGACCATCCTCAAGGGCACGTACGATCTCGGGCTCGAGGTCGTCTCGACGTCGCTCGGCGTACGGGTCGTCGCCCGGATCAACGACACGAAGGTCGCCCGCACCTTGTGGCCGTGGGCGGCTCGAAAGGGGCTCGATGCGCTTGCTAGGGAGCTTGTCGCCGCAAGAGTTCGACACGGTCGAGGAGCGAGCCAAGAAGCTCGGCAAGACGAACGTCCGTCTTCGTGACGGCGTGCACCGGTTCGGCCACGTGCGCGCATACGACGCGGACACGGACTGGGCCGCGTGCCGCACCGCGTGCGCCAAGGGGTTCAAGCAGCATCCCAAGGAGCGAGATCGCCGCTCGACGGACGCGGTGACTTGCCTGCTCTGCCTCTCGGAGGAGTAGTGGCCAAGAAGATCTGCAACATCCGCGATCACGACTGGCGACCGACCAAGAGCGACTACGAGCTGTGCACGAAGTGCGGCACGCGCTTCCCGTGTCGCTCGAAAGACTGCGGACACCTCGACTGCATGGCCGCGCGCGGCCAAGAGATCCCGGAGTACTGGCGCCAGTTGCTGGAAGCCCTCGGCATCGCGGTGGACGCGCCTACACTTCCGGCGAAGGAGTCCGAGGAAGAATGACGGCCATCGAGCTGCTCGACGAGACGGAACGCCTGATGCGTGCCGAGGGTTGGAAGCGGCGCGAGATTCCCGGATGCCTGCTGAGCCGGATGTACCAAGCCGCGGGCTTGCGCTTCGGGCACGCGGTCGAGAAGTCGCATCCCGCGCTCCGCGCCGCCGCGATGGCGATTCGACAGGCGCTGGGCACCCAGCACATCACCATGTGGGACGACGCGCCCGGGCGCACGGAGGCCGAGGTTCTCGACGCCATCGAGCGCGCCCGGCGCATCTTGGCGGAGCCATGATCGAGATCCACTGCCAGCTCCGCTGCGCGGGCTGCGGCTCCCTGCGGAGCACCATCATCCAGATGCGAGTCGAGGACGCCCTCCGCCTGTCCGGCGGCAGCCTTCGGTTCGTTCCACGAGAGCAGCTGACGCTGCTCGATATCGGCGACTGGCGGCTGGACGAGCATAACGCCATCCGTTGCCGGCGCTGCTAGGAGGCACATGCCCCGCAAGAAGAAGGCTCCGGCGCCCAAGAAGGCGCGTCGGTTGCCGACGCTCGAGGAGTGCGAGAAGGCTCTCGGCGAGAAGGCCGAGAAATGGGGCGGGCGCTGCTTCGAGGTCGCCTCGCGCATCGTCGAGGCCGGCCTCGTCGACGGCGTCGCCGTGTACGGTCACTGGGTCGGCGACGTCCATCCCGAGAGCATGTTCGCTCGCAAGAGCGTGCGGCTGCCCTTCGTCCAGCACGGATGGGTCCAGCTCGCGGACGGGCGCGTGCTCGACCCGACTCGATGGGAGTTCGAGCACGTGGCGCCGTACCTGTTCGTCGGCGAGGAGCCCGACCACTGGTCCGTCACGCCGTGCGCGAACTGCGGCCTCTTGAAAGAGGAGCACCGCGACGGCGGCCCCGAGGACCAGTGCGAGATGTTCGAGGTCGAGAAGTGGCCGTACGACGAGGGCGGCAACCAGTGGCGCGACGCGATGATGGCCGGGCGCCCGCCGCCCGAGCCGAAGGGTCCTCGAAAGAAGGTCAAGGTCAACGCGATCGTCGCCGCATGGCTCGGCGGCGTGCTCAAGGAACCGGACCCGTTCCACCTCACCGCGAACCAGCTCATGCACGTGGCGAACATGCCCTACGGAGCCGTCAAGGCAGGCGTGGGGCCGGACGGCCTGCGGATGATCTACGAGGCTATCGCGGACTTCGACGACACGTCGATCTCGTGGCTGCCTATCGACAACTTCAACCGAGCGCGCCGGGAATGCGGGCTCACGAGGAACTACTGATGCTCATCGCGATCTGGCTCGGAGTCGCAGCGGCAATCAGCGGGGTCTTCCGAAACACTGGACCCTGGTATCGCGTCGCCGTGGGCAGCCTGGCGTGGCCGACGGTTCCCTTTCTCGCGGCCGGATCGTATTACCGGCATCGGGCCCGTCGAAGGAGGATTCTCTCGTGTTCCAAGCGTTGATCGTCAAGTTGCTGAAGCGTCTCGTGGTCAGGTTCCCATCGCGAACGATTACGAACCCCGCAGGGGACCCGTACCTGACGCGCTGGTACGTGTGGCCGGGCAAGCCGCGGAAAGACGCCGAAGAGAACGGTCCCGACGCACCGTTCGCCGTCTTCATCCACTTCTTTCATCGCAGCGACGACGACCGCGAGCAGCACAACCATCCGTGGGACGTGTCGGCAGCGTTGGTGCTCGCTGGCGGTTATCACGAGGAGCGCGGCGACCACAGTCGCATCCTCAAGCCAGGCTCGGTCAACGTCATCCGCAACGGCGACTACCACCGCGTCGAGCTGCTCGACCCGAAGGCAGGTAGCTGGAGCCTGTTCGTCGCCGGGCGAAACATCGGGAGCTGGGGCTTCCGCGACGACGACACGGGCGAGCACATCGACCATCGCGACTACATCGCCCGCAAGTTCGGTTCCTGACGCGGCAGCCTGGGCAAGGTTGCGTTGGGCATCACAAGGCATGGAGCGGAAAGGCGAGGCAGCAACGGCTGCACTACCGAAAGGACACGAATGACGATCAAGGTCGAGAACGGCTCCATCACGTACGACGGCGAGGACCTCAAGGACCTGCAGGACAAGGCGCGCCAGCACCTCGACGCAGTTCGGCCGCCGGAGGGAACGCCAGCGACTTCCCAGACGGAGACGCCGTACGCCGTCATCTGTCGCGCGCACGGACAGGTGTTCCTGACCGAGGACGAGTACGGCCGCCAGCTCTGCCGTCCCGATAGTTTGTGGACGTGCCCGACGTGCGGACGCGCGGCGCAGTGGGACGACGACCACTACGAGAAGCACCTCGCGGACCTGGACGAGGTGGACCATCTCGACGGCTGCGTGCCGCCGACCTGCACCTGCGGGGCGTTGCCGCAGTCGTGATCGAACTGGTCCGCAAGCGCCATCCGGCGCCAGGATGGGTCGTGCTGTCCGAGCTGGCGAACTCGACGGGCGGCAACGTGCGCGGGTTCGCCGACGCGTTCGCGATCGGCATCTGGCCGTCGCACAAGTACTCGAGCCACCTCTACGAGTTCAAGCAATCGCGCGAGGACATCAAGAAGGAGCTGCGAGACCCATCCAAGGGCGACACGGTCGGCAAGTTCGCCGACTTTCGATGGCTCGTCGTGTCGGAACTGAAGCTCATCGAGACGCTCGTCATCCCGGACGGGTGGGGCATCTTGGCTCCGCAGAAGACCGGCGACGCCGTCGTGCTCAAGGTCCATCGCCCGGCTCCCAAGCAGGAGGCCGAGCCATGGACGCGCGGATTCGTCGCCGCGATCGTCCGACACGTGCACGACAAGTACGTTCCGAAGACGGAGTTCGACAAGGTCCGCGAGGACACGGTGCAATCGCTCAAGAAGATCGCCGAGCGCGAGGTGAGCTGGGAGCACGCGAACCTCAAGACGGCACACGCCGAGCTGCTCAAGGCCGTGCACGATTTCCGAGACGTGTCCGGCATCGACATCCTGTCGGCGCGCTGGATGCTCGGCAACGTCGGAGAGGCGGTGCGTCTCATCGTCGCGGCGCAGCGCGACGCCAAGAAGAAGGACGAGTTCCTCCGCATGGCGGAGGCGCACGAGAGAGTCGCGGCGACTGCACGAGAAGTGGCGGCTGCGCTTTCGAAGACCGACGAATAAGACGTGGAAAGGTTTGGCAGGGTTTCGACTGGTGAGGCAGAGCGTGGCCCGGCTGGAAAGGCCGTCCGCAGAAACATTTTAGAGGAGGCGTTCATGAAATTTCGTTTGTTGGAACGGACATCGTTTCGCGCGAGCACGAAAACGATGTGGCTGGACCTGATGAAGGCGCACCCACGTCTTCGTCTCGCTGACGACGAGGTCGTCGTCTTCCTGAGCCAGCGCGAGGACAACCTCAGGCTGGTGTACGGCTACATGGCCCTCGACGACGGAGGCGTCGTCCTGCGCAGTCGCGAACTGCGCTTGATGGAGGGCGAGTGGTCCGTGACCCGGTTGAAGGAGTACGCCGCGAAGGCCGGCATGAAGATCGATGACTGGTCGGCGTTCGACCGGGCGCTCAAGAAGGTCGGCGAGGACATCGCCGCGGTGGCCAAGAAGCTCGACAAGAAGACCAAGAGGAGGAAGTAGGCGATGGCGATGACGAAGTTTAGAGAGGTTCGGGTCGGGGAGTGCTTCCGCTACGTCGACTCGGAGTTCGGCGAGGGGAAGGCCTGGTACGCGGACACGAAGAAGAACGAACGACCGGCCCTTCCCGACGGCTGGGACGTCATGGACGTCGATGACAAGGCCGAGTGCAAGACCTGGTGGCGCGAGCACGGCGACCTCGAGGTCGAGATTCTCGAGCACTACCGGCTATCGCCCGAGCCGACCGTGCTGACGCGCGGCCACATCCAGGTCGGCGAGTGCTACCAGTACGTCGAGACGAGCGTCGAGGCTCGCCAAGAGGCCGGCGGCGAGAAGGTCATCATGCTCCAGTCCACGGGAACGTGGCCGAGGCTCCCTCTTCCGCCGGGCTGGCGAATCGGCCTGATCTCCGAGAAGAAGATGAACCACCTGCCCGTGCGCCGGGTCCCGCACTGGGAGCGCGAGAGCGAGGAGGTGGCGATCGACGTTCCGGCGAAGCTGCCCGTCGGGACGCCGCTGGAGCAGTTGCTCGCCGAGGTGGTCGACGAAGTGACGGGATCGGTCTGCTACACGCGCCTGTTGGTCGCGTTACGAACGGAGTCGCTGTGCCGCAGGGCGACCGGCTTCGTGAGCACGCACGGGGACGCCCCGCTCAACGAGGCTCAGTACGTCCTCGCGACCAAGGTCTGGGAAGCCAAGCGCGACGAGCTGCGCGCCGCGACGAGAGCGCGGGAGACGCCGGCGACCATCCTCGTGCAGATGCACCCCGACGACGAGCTGGAAGACTGGTGAGCCGCGACAAGCTCGCCAGCTACTTCGTCAGCGAGGTGTTCGAGTTCGACCTCGCAGACCTCCCCAAGCCGAGCGACAAGTTCGGGCATTGGTCGTTCGCCCTCGAGCGCGCGATGTCCGCGGTCGTCACCCTCGTGACGAGGGAGTCCGCGGGCTCGCTGCACGACTGGCGATACGACCCCCACATGCGGCGCTTCGAGTTCCAGTTCCAGCGCGTCGTGATGGTCGGCGAGGGCGAGGACCGGCAGCCCGTCACCATCTCGTCGCGCTTCTTCGTCAACCCGTCCAACCAGAAGCCGGGCCAGAAAGAAGGTGCGATGTGGGACGAGTGCTGGGTCGTCGGCGAGGAGGTTCGAAAGTTCGACGAGGGCGTGTCGAAGAAGTTCCCGACCGAGGCCCCAACGTCAAGCGCGCCAGCCACAAGCGCCAAGACGGCACGACGGCGTACGAGGACATGATCCACGCGCCAGGCGGACGCGGCCTGCTCCTGCGTTGTGACCCGGTCTTGGTCGGCGCGAACGTCCGACACACCGAGGAAGCGGTGACGTGCATGGAGTGCATCCTCCTGGAGGAGTGAGTCGTGTCAGCTAACGTCGTCGACAAGGAGGGCGTCCGTCACGTGGTCGCGGAGCGACCGTCCGCGACGAACGTCGGCGAGACGGTCTGCGGCGAGCGTTTCGTGTGGGCATCCTCTGGAGGCCGCATATGGCACTCGATGGAAGGAACGGAACGGCCGACGAAGGTGATGTTCGGAGGCCCGAACGAAACGACTTGCCTGATCTGTCTTGGGTCGTGAGCCGCGGCCGATGACCGTCATGGTCTCGTGGATGGGCCGCAAGGTCCGCTACATCGAAGGCGTCGACTATCACGGCAGCGGCGAGGCGACGACCGCGCGCTTCCTGTCCCGCAAGGACAAGCTCGTGCACGCGCAGTCGCCGACGTTCGAGAAGAGCGGGCTCGCCTTCGCGGTCTGCGGCCTGCGATACAACATCTACCCGCGCGCGGGGATGCGCGGCCACAAGGGCATTCCGACGAAAGATCCGCTGACGTGCATGGCCTGCATGGCCGAGGAGGAATCGTGAAAGTCGACCGCGCGTGGCTCAAGGCGAACGTGACGATAGCTCTCGCGAAGGCGTACGAGGACTCCATCGACTGGCGCCGCGAGTACAAGGGCGACCAGCAGCTGCTCGACTGGATCCAGTCTCAGCTCGACGCAGGCAACGAGTGGGCGTGGTGCGAGGTCACGGTTCGCGTGACTTGGGGAGACTTCGTCCGCGAGGAACACATGGGCGCCTGCTCGTACGAGAGCGAGCGTGCCTTCCGTGAAGGCGGATACTACGACGACATGGTCGAGACGTGCGTCGACTCGATCGCCGACGTGGTCGACGCGCTCGCCGACATTCACGACCTGTGGGAGCACGAGCGACGCTCGTGCATCACGTGCCTTGCGGAAGCGAGCGCGTGATGTCGACGGCGTCGTTCATGTCGTGGAATACGACGACGTCGAGGACGTGCGGGAATATGGGCGCTTGCTCTGCGGCGTCTGGTTCTTCTGGCGCAAGACACCGCTCGACGAGTCGGATCGGAACCGATACCGGACCGCGGACCCCATGAATCGAACCAAGGAAGACACGACATGCCTCGTCTGTCTCGCATCGTCGTCGTGAGCGAGGCGGACGGCGTCGCCCACTGTGCCCGCCCCGAGAACATGCCGCCTCAGCGATGGGAGACGGGCGGCACGCCGCCTCCCGGGCAGACCGAGTGCCGCCGCAACTTCTGGTGGGTGGGCGACAAGGTCACGTTCGCGGTCGGCAGCTCGAACTTCTTCGTGCGCTACGCCATTCTTCGAGGCGACACGGTCACGACGTGCATCGAGTGCCTTGCTATCGTGGAGGAGTGAACGTGGTGATGCTCGACGCGCACGTCGGCGAGACGCTCGACCTCGACGTGGTTCACGAGGCCAAGGTGGAGTCGACGGAGCTGTCCGTCGGCATCACGTGCTGCGGCTTGATGTTCGACCTCGAGCAGTTCGCGCCGAAAATCCCGCCCGTGTCGATGACCGGGAAGCTCGTCGTCGCGAGAGAAGTCGCGACGGCGCCGAGTTGCCTGCAATGTATCGTGGGCCTATGAGAAACCTCATGACGTCCGATGGCGTCGTCCATCGGCACGTCCCGGGCCAGAGCTTCTCGTGCGCGACCGCGTGGGAGACAGTGCCGGAGGACCAACGCCTCTGGGGCAAGATCTCGATGATGCCGACAGACTTGCCGATCACGTGCGTCGAGTGCCTCGCGAACGAGCCTCAACCGCTCTCGTACTAGCATCTCGCGGCAATGGACCGCGACCCGCGCGAAAAAGAGCAGGACATCGTCATCGCGATGGGGCTCCTCGTGCTGGTCGTCGGCATCGCCGTGGCCTTTCTCGAAATGTTTGTGAGATAAACACAGGAGCCGCCATGGACAAGTTCGGACAAGCCCCTATGGGCTCGGTACCCGACCCGCGCATCCGTCTCGAGAACGCCGAATACCGCGTTACCGCGCCCAACGGGCGTCAGAAGGACGGCCGGTTCTTCGTCAACGGCAACCTCGTCATCGAGCGCAAGGTCAAGGCAAGTCTCGGCGAGGCGAGCTTCGTCCAAGTCGCCACGTTGACTCAGCCGTCCAAGAGCGCGGCGGTCGACCCGAGCTTCGAGGAAGACCGCCAACGCGAGATCGCGCTGTGGTCGCTGCTCTCGATGGGTGGCGAGTGAGCGAGCGCCGGAACCTCGAGATCGACGGGCGGGTCTACCCGATCCCGCTCGTCGGCCAGCGCTGCCCGCGCTGCCACAGGCCGGCTCCGCGGCTCGATGGCATCCCGTGTCGGCTGTGCGCGCCCACGTGCGGCACGCTGACGGACCCCAAGACGGGTATCACGCACGCGTACAAGAACGGGTGCAACCCGACCGTCGACCTCGCGGGGCTCAAGCTCAAGCACTTCGACGTGGGTCCCAAGACGGTGACGTGCCTGGAATGCATCGCGACGACGGTCGAGGACCTCTTGCCACGGTTCGCGCCGCTCATCTCCGACGAGGAAGCACGGCTGTTCGGTTTGTTCCAGCTGGTCCAGAGCCCGCCGTGACGCTCTACGACGCGGCGACCGTCGTCCTGTGCGTCGCCGCGGCGGGCATCGCCTACGTCGGCATCAGGGCGAGTCGCGACTTGGCGAAGGATATCGCCGATGAGGCCGCGCACGCTCGGCAACGCGCGGCGATCATGGACGCGCATGAGCGACACCGTGACCGAGTCACGTTGGAACTCGTCTCGCTGTCCAGCACGGAATCGACAGGAGA
>WBZN01001239.1_pt1 | contig 15902 bp, 14 predicted proteins | sample 5204281 | NCBI WGS metagenome assembly WBZN01 (sample SAMN12344347, study PRJNA552823) | activated sludge metagenome | biome: Activated sludge suspended growth; feature: Nitrification reactor; material: Wastewater; isolation source: activated sludge from nitrification reactor of wastewater...
GGTTCGTGTGCAATGCGATCGCGCCCGCGGAGGTCTCGCGCGTGATCATCGATGCAGAAGGTCACCGCATGGAGCTGATCGTCCCGGACGACAAGCTCTCGCTGGCGATCGGCAAGAAGGGCCAGAACGTCCGGCTCGCATCGCAGCTCACGGGCTGGCGGATCGACATCCACTCGGAATCGAAGATCTACGAGCTCGAGCGCCGCGCGAAGGAGCAGATCGCTGCGGCGATCGCCGGCGAGGGCTTCGAGACCCACGTCGCCGACAACCTGTTCAAGCTGGGATGGCGATCGGTGGCCGAGCTGTCGCGCGCCGCGATCGACGAGCTCGCGGGGCTCCCCGGCGTCGGCGGTGCCGATGGTGCACGCAAGATCATCGATGCGGCGAAGAGCTACGTCGCCAGCGGCGGACGCCGTCGCGATGACGCCCGGAAGGAGTCCGAGCGTCGGACCCAGCTCTCGGGCGGCCAGCAGCTCATGGAGCTCGATGGCGTCGATGAGGATGTGCTCACCGTGCTCGCCACGGCGAACATTCACTCACCCGAAGACCTGATCAAGACCCCGATCGAATCGATCGCGACCACGACTGGCATCGACATGGGCGATCTCGCGCGGCTTCGGCAGCGCGCGATCAGCTGGCTGTCGGAGGTTTCGTCCTGAGTCACATTCCACAGCGCACGTGCACAGGTTGCCGCGAGACCGGAGCGCTGACGGCGCTCGTTCGCGTGGTGTTCGATGGTCCTCGCCTGGTGCTCGACCGTTCGCGGCGACTCCCGGGACGGGGGGCCTACGTACATCCCCGACCCTCGTGTGTCACCGCTTCCGGAATCGCCCGCAGCCTGCGCCGTCCTGTGACCCCGACCGACGTTCAGCGGGTACAGTCGCAGATGTCAGCGGCCGACGACAATTTGAGGGATCTTGCTGGAAAAAACGCCCCTGGCCTTGGGGATGCAGAAGCTGTAGAAACTCCCTCTCGGAGTAAGGCAGAGGACCGGAGCGAAGATGCGCGTGTATGAGATTGCCAAAGAGGTCGGCATCCCGAACAAGGACCTCATCGCCAAGATCCGGGCACTCGGTCTCGAGGTGAACAATCACATGTCGTCGCTCGATGCAGACGATGTCGCTCGCATCAAGCGGTCGCTCGAGAAGGAGAAGCAGTCGGTTGCTCAACCGCAACAGACGCAACGCCTTTCGTCGGGGACCGTCCTCCGTCGCCGCTCGAGTGGGGACAAGTCCACGGACTCCGGAGCGCCCTCGGAAGAGCGGTCGAGGAAGCCGAGCCGGTCAAGGCCACGCCTGTGCCCCCCGCACCCACGCCAACGCCTGTACCCACGCCGCCGCCTGCCGAGCAGCCGCCGGCGGTCTCCCGGACAGTGACGCCGATGCCGCAGACGGTGCAGCCGCCAACGCCGACCCCGCAGCCCGTACCGCCGGTGCAGCCGCCTCCGGTGCAGCCGCCGCCCGCACCCCCGCAGCAGCTCACCCCGATTCCGGAAGCGCATCCGCGCCCCGTGGTGATGGAGCGCAAGATCGAGCCCGAGCCGGCGCCGGTCAAGGTCGAGGAGCCGATCGAGCGGGTTCCCGCCCGCCAGCGTCATGACGCGCCGATGCCGATCGTCGAGCAGCGTCCTGTCCGTTCGCGCGTGATCCTCGCAGGCCCTCAGGTCGTTGGCCGGTCGTCGTCTGAAGGCACCCAGACCGTGGGTCGCGCGCAGGAGCGTCCGCCGCAGCCTCCGCAGCCGCCCCCGTCGACCCAGCTGCCGCCCCGCGTTGTCTCGCCGCACAGCGCTCATCCCGCGCCGTCATCTCCTGCGGAGGGCCCGCGCCCGATCGTGGAGAGCCCGCAGGATGCACGCGGTCGGTTCGAGCAGGAGCTGCAGCGCGCGCGCGCGCGCACCGATGGGCGTCCGCGTCCCGACACCGGTTCGCTCGAGGCGCAGCCTGCTTCGGAGTCCGAGTCCGCGCCGGTCGCCCGCGATCCGTCGCGTCCCGCCGTCGGGACGGTGATCGCGCTGCCGCCCCGGATCAAGATCACGGAGCGCACCCCGGTCGTCGGCCGTCCGCCTCCCGGCGCACCTCCAGCGAATCCGATCCGTGGACGTTTCGCGCAGCAGCAGCAGCGCGGCGGTCGTCCCGGCGGTCCCGGTGGTCGTCCCGGCTCCAACGACTTCGGTCGCAAGAAGCTGCCCCTCGGCAAGAAGGGCAAGTCGACCACGCTGACCACCCCGGCCGAGCACAAGCGCGTGATCCGGATCGAAGACACGATCACGGTCGCCGACCTGTCGCGTGGCATGGGCGTCAAGGCGCCGGAGGTCCTCAAGAAGCTCTGGGGCATGGGCATGACGGGCGTCAACATCAACGCCTCGATCGACTACGACACCGCCCAGCTCCTCGCTGGCGAGTTCGCGTACGAGGTCCAGAACGTCGCCTTCAAGGAGGAGGATCTGTTCACGACCAAGGCCGAGGACGAGGCGTCTGTCGTGACGCGCGCGCCGGTCGTCACCGTCATGGGGCACGTCGACCATGGCAAGACCACGCTCCTCGACTCGATCCGCAAGGCGCGCGTCGCCGCGGGTGAGTCCGGTGGCATCACGCAACACGTGGCGGCGTACAAGGTCTCCGTCCCCGGGCACGGGGAGATCGTGTTCCTCGACACGCCCGGTCACGAGGCGTTCACCGAGATGCGCGCCCGCGGCGCACAGGCGACCGACATCGTGGTCCTCGTCGTGGCGGCGAACGATGGCGTGATGCCCCAGACGCTGGAGGCGCTGTCTCACGCCAAGGACGCCAAGGTCCAGATCATCGTCGCGGTCAACAAGATCGACGCACCCGACGCGGCACCCGACCGAGTCCGCCAGCAGCTCGCCGACCACGGCCTCATTCCCGAGGAGTGGGGAGGTGACACGATCTACGTCAACGTCTCGGCGCTTCGCGGCGAGAACATCGACAAGCTGCTCGAGTCGATCGCGGTCTCGGCCGAGATGCTGCAGCTGCGTGCGAACCCCGACAAGCCGGCCTCCGGCCTCGTGATCGAGGCGCGCCTCGATCGCAACCGTGGTCCGATGGCGAGCATCCTGGTCCAGGAAGGCACGCTCCGGACGGGCGACATGCTCGTGGCGGGCCGCGTGTTCGGCAAGGTTCGCGCGATGCTCGATGATCGTGGCCAGCCGCTCGAGATCGCCGGTCCATCGACACCGGTCGATGTCCTGGGCCTCGATGGTGTCCCCGAGGCAGGCGATCTCGTGAACGCCGCCGAGGACGACAAGGTCGCCAAGCAGGTCGTCGAGCATCGACGCCAGCAGTTCCGCAAGCGAGAGCTCGCGTCGACCACGCGCGTCTCGCTCGAAGGCATGATGGAGCGCAACTCCGTCGATGCGATCAAGGAGCTCAAGATCGTCCTCAAGGCGGACGTCCAGGGCTCCGCCGAGGCGCTCAAGGCATCGCTCATCAAGCTCTCGACCGAGAAGGTCCGGGTCATCGTGATCTCCGCCGGCGTCGGTGGCATCACGGAGAGCGACGTCAACCTCGCCAAGGCGGGCGGCGCGATCATCGTCGGCTTCCACGTCCGTCCGGCCGGCAAGAGCTCCAAGCTCGCCGAGCAGGAGGAGGTGCAGATCCGGATCTACGACATCATCTACGACGCCCTCGACGAGGTGCGTTCGGCGATGGCCGGGCTGCTCGCGCCGATCAAGCGCGAGGTCGCGATGGGCAAGCTGTCGGTCCGCGAGACCTTCTCCATCCCCAAGATGGGCATGGTCGCCGGCTGCATGGTCACCGACGGCAAGATCACCCGGAAGGCGCACCTCCGGGTCATCCGCGACGCGATCCAGGTCTACGAGGGCAAGATCGGGAGCCTGCGGCGCTTCAAGGACGACGTCAGCGAGGTCGGCAATGGCTACGAGTGCGGCGTGATGATCGCCGGCTACAACGACCTCAAGACGGGCGACGTCATCGAAGCGTACGAAGTCATCGAGGAAGCGGCGCAGCTCTGAGCGGGCCGGCTGCGCCGTCTCTTGGCGTTGGCCGACGGGGCGCGGTAGGGTCCAAGCTGTGTACGTCGGGATGGCCAAGCTGGGTGTCGTGATCGGTCAGAGCCATTCGCTCAAGGAGAAGCGCATGGTGATCCGCCGGATCAAGGACCGCGTGCGCGAGCGCGTAGGTGTGGTGATGAACGAGGTCGGTGATCACGATACCTGGCAGCGCGGCGAGCTCGGGTGTGCCGTGGTCAGCGCGGATCGCCAGAAGGCGTTCGAGGTGCTGGACCACGTGGTCCGCGTCGCGATCGCGGCGGGCGGCGCCGAGGTCGTCGCGATCGCTCGCGATGTCATGAAGTTCGACGTCGATGCTTCGCCGCTGCCCGAGGTCGACGAGCGCACCGGCTCGGGCGACAAGGCCGCGGGCCGCGGAGACGACGACTGGATTCCAGAGGAATGGCGCGAGGAGGCCAAGTCATGAGTCAGCGCAAGGCACGCGTCGAGCACGGTCTGCGCGACGTCTTGACGTCCGCGATCGCCAACGATGTCAAGGATCCACGCGTTCGCGCGGCCACCTTGATCACGGTGTCCAAGGTCGAGCTCAACGTCGACATGGCGGTCGCCAACGTCTACGTCTCGATCATCGGTGATGACGCGGTCGCCGATGGCGTGATCGCCGGACTGACCAAGGCCGCCGGGTTCCTGCGAGGTCCGGTGGGGCGCGAGCTCAACCTCCAGCACGCGCCCGAGCTGCGGTTCTTCCAGGACGTCTCGATCGATGTCAGCGCGAAGCTGTCGTCGATCGTTCGCGAGGATGAGGAGCGCGCCCGCGCCGCGGGTCGCGTCGTCGAATCGTCGATCGTTCCAGCGAAGCCGGACCGGGAGCCGAAGTGAACGAGCGCACGCGGCGCACCACGGATCCGGTCACCCTCCATCCGGTCGCCGAGGCGCTCGAGCTCGCGTGTGCGGTCCTGCGCTCGGCCGAGCGGATCCTGCTGACGAGCCATCGCAGGCCGGACGGCGATGGCACCGGCTCGATGTGTGGGCTCGCCTCGTTGCTTCGCGCGCCGGTACAAGTGGCTCCCGCTCGCCGGAACCACCGTGAACGCGCTGACCTTCGACGAGCGGTTCGACTGCACGATCGTCGTCGATTGTGCCGACATCGCGCTGCTCGGAGACACGCTGCCGCCGCCCGAGGTGCGCGGCCAGCTGATCACGCTCGATCACCACGCGAGCGGCCACCCGTTCGGGGACATCGCGGTGTGGGATCCGTCGGCGGCCGCGGTCGGCGTGCTCGTGTTCCGGATCGCCGAGCGTGAGGGCTGGACGGTGACGTCGGAGGCCGCGATCCCGATGTACGTGTCGCTGATCAGCGACACCGGCGGATTCCGCCACGCGAACACCAACGCCGAGGCGCTGTACGTCGGCTCCGAGCTGATCAAGCGCGGCGTCGTGCCGTCGACGATCGCCGGCAGCCTCGAGGAGCGGCCGAGCCCGGGCAAGCTGCGGCTGCTGGGCGCGGTGCTGTCCACGCTCGAGCTCCATTGTGCGGGCCGCGCCGGCGTGCTGTCGGTGACGACCGACATGGTCGAGGGCGCGCGCGCGTCGTGGGAAGACATCGAGGGCATGGTCAACTGGGGGCGCAACGTCGAGGGCGTCCAGGTCGGCGTCTTGTTGACCACGGCGAAAGGCGGCGGGGTGCGGGTCTCGATGCGATCCCGCAGCGAGAAGGTCGACGTCGGCAAGGTCTGCATGACGCTCGGCGGTGGTGGCCATCCCGGTGCCGGCGGCTGTCACATCAACGGCGATCTCGCGTCGACCAAGGAGCGCGTCGTGCGTGCGCTCGATGCCGCGTTCAATCGCAGCCGCCCGGTGACCGACCCTGCACCCGATCCGACGCGCCGGTGATATGGTCGCCCCCATGCGGGTATTCGTGGTGGCGCTGCTGCTGTCCGCAGCGTGCGGCGATAACAGACAGACCATCGATGCGAGGATCCACGTCGACAGCCCGATGGACGACGCCGCGAGCATCGATGCCAGCTCGCTGACGCCGGCGACGCTCGCGGGGACCGGCCTGTGCCTGGACATGAGCTGCACGCAGATCAGCTCGAGCGTGTGGGAGTACGCGCCGCAGTTCGGGCTGTGGTCCGATACCGCGACGAAGCGGCGCTGGGTGTCGCTGCCGCCGGGCACCACGATCGATACCTCGGACATGGACCACTGGGTGTTCCCGGTGGGCACCAAGTTCTGGAAGGAGTTCACCCGCGACGGGATCCGCGTGGAGACGCGCTACATCGTCAAGCTGCTCGCCGACGACAACGCGCAGAACGCGTGGTTCTACGCGACCTACGCGTGGAACGCCGCGCAGGACGACACCACGATGGCGCCGCCGGGAACCGGCATCCAGAACGCGAACGGCACTCAGCACGACATCCCGAGCCGCGCGAACTGCAAGCGCTGTCACGAGGGCGTCAAGCCGAGCCGCGTGCTCGGCTTCGGGGCGATCCAGCTCGACTATGCGAGCACGAAGCTCGATCTCGATGATCTGGTGTCGATGAATCTCTTGTCGGTGCCTCCGAGCGGCACGGCGTCGCCACGGTTCCCGCTCCCGGGCACCGCGATCGACAAGGCGGCGCTCGGGTACATGCACGCCAACTGCGGCCATTGCCACAACCCGACGTCGGCCACCCACGACTCGACGCCGCTCGAGCTGCGTCTCGAGACGGCCAAGCTCGGCTCGGTGGCCGCGACGCCGTCGTACCTCACCACCCACGACGTGACCGGCATGACCCTCGTCTACGACGCGATGACGTACACCAAGATCTGGAAGCCGATGGATCCGGCCAACTCGCTGCTGGTGGTGCGGATGAACGCGACGACGTCACCTCCGAAGATGCCGGAGATCGCCACCGAGATGCTCGATCCGGCGGGCGACGCCGCGATCCGCGCCTGGGTCATGTCGCAGTAGTGCACGGGATCCTCATCGTCGATAAGCCGGCGGGCGTCTCGTCCGCGGCTGCGGTGGAGCGGGTCAAGGACATGCTGCGCCTCGAGCGCGCGGGCCACGGCGGCACGCTCGATCCACTCGCGACGGGTGTGCTCCCGATCTGCCTCGGTGCGGCGACCAAGGTCGCGCAGTATCTGCTGGCCGATGACAAGGCCTACGAGGCCGACGGGACGCTCGGGATCGAGACCGACACGCTCGATCGTACGGGCACGATCACCGCCGAGCGGCCGTACGCACACGTCACGCGCGAGGCGCTGCTCGCCGCGCTCGCGCGCCAGCTCGGTCCACGGCCGCAGGTTCCTCCGATGTACTCGGCGATCAAGCAGGGCGGGGTGCGCCTGTACCATCGCGCGCGCGCGGGTGAGGCCGTCGAGCGCGCGCCACGCCAGATCCGGATCGATCGCCTCGAGCTCCTGGTGTTCGAGCCTCCCAGGTTCCGGATCGCGATCGCCTGCAGCAAGGGGACGTACGTGCGGAGCCTCGTCGCAGATCTCGGCACGGCCGTGGGGGCCGGCGCCTCGCTCGCGGAGCTGCGTCGGACCCGGAGCGGAAAGTTCACGCTCGCGCAGGCGGTGCGGCTCGATCAGGTCGGCGATCTGGACCTGTCGGCGCACCTGATCCCGATGACCCAGGCGACGTCGCTGCCGACGGTGATCGCGCCGAGCTCGCTGTTCGGACAGATCCGGAGCGGGGTTCAGCTTCCGATCACCGCGTGGGGGCGGGATAATCTCGAGCGATTCATGCTGGTTGCCGAAGATGGCCGATTGCTCGCGATCGCCCATGCCGACGCGGGGCGGACCGTCTACGACCGCGTGTTCCCCGACGCTTGACGGACTGACCTGTTTCCCCCACTCTGCGCGCTCGACCACGGCACACGTTCCAGTTCGGACGCGGCCGTCGGTGACAGGAGCTCCCATGACCACGTCGATTTCCCCCGTTCGTAAAGCCGAGACCATCGCGAAGTTCGCCCAGCACCCGGGCGACACCGGCTCTCCCGAGGTTCAGGTTGCGCTGCTCTCCGAGCGAGTGGCCCACCTCACCGAGCACCTCAAGAACAACGCGAAGGACCACCATAGCCGTCGTGGTCTGCTGCTGATGGTCGGCCAGCGCCGCGCGCTGCTCGACTACCTGAAGCGCAAGGACCTCGCGCGCTACAAGAAGCTGATCGAGACGCTCGGCCTTCGTCGCTGATGCGGTCGCGCCCTCGGGCCGCGCTCTTGCTCGCATCGATCGGTGCGATCGGGTGTGGCCAGGGCGCGAGTCGATCGACCGAGATCACCGGCACGCTCACCGTCGACGGCAAGCCCGTCGAGCTAGTCGAGTGCCGGCCGGGTCAGGCGGTGCACCCGTTCGTCGAGGTGATCACGTCGTCCGGCGTGCTCAGGTTCGAGGACAAGCAGCTCTACTGGGCCCGCGATCGCCACGCGATCAGCCGCGGCGCCGCGCTCACGTGCGGCAAGCTCGACCGCAGCTGGGGTGGCGGGAGCCGCGACGACGGCACGCGGTACTGGCGCGGGATCCTTCGGTTCTCGTGTGATGCCCCCCTCGCGGTGTCCGGCGACCTGACGCTCGAGTGCGGGCACATCGGCCCGCAGGATCGCAAAGAGCTCGATCGGATGCGCGACGAGATGCGCGAGGAGCAGCGCTTGCGCGCCACCGGCAGTCCGGCGTCCGGATCCCCATGAGCGCTACCTCCAGGCTGAACCGGAGGTTTTGAAGGGATCTGGGAGGCTTCGGGCGCTTCAAAGCCCGATTGGCTTTCGGGTCGGGCTGTGCCATAACGCCTGCCGAAACAAGCAAGTTAAACCGTCACGTAGCGTCGTCGAAGCTCAAGAAAGAAATCGCGCTGGTTTGATCGTTCCGTCGAGCGACTCGCTGATCCAGAGGCCAGGTGCCCGGGCGGTGGGTCGTTGGGCAGAGCGACCAGGCCGCGATGAGCCGAAGCGACGTGATTTCCAGAGGAAACACGTATGCCTTTCGTTCGCGAGACCGCCATGGTTGGCGGCAAAGAGATTGTTGTCGAGACCGGTAAGTGGGCCAAGCAGGCCAGTGGCTCGGTCGTCATTCGCTGTGGAGACAGCATGGTCCTCGTCACCGCTGCCGGCTCGGCCCAGCCGCGTGACATCGACTTCATGCCGCTGACCTGCGAGTACCGCGAGAACTTCTACTCGTCGGGAAAGATCCCGGGCAGCTTCTTCCGTCGTGAGGGTCGCACGACCAACGACGAGATCTTGATCTGTCGCCTGATGGACCGGCCGGTTCGCCCGCTGTTCCCCAAGGGCTGGTTCATCGACACCCAGATCATCGCCAACGTCGTGTCGTTCGACAAGGAGAACCCGACGGACGTGCTCGCGATGACCGGCGCGTCGTGCGCGCTGCACCTGTCGGACCTGGTGTGGGCCGGCCCGCTCGCAGGCGTCCGCATCGGGCGGATCGACGGCGAGTTCGTCGCCAACCCGACCTTCTCCGAGCGCGAGAAGTCGGACATGGACATCATCGTCGCCGCCAGCAAGGACGCGATCATGATGGTCGAGGGCGAGCTCGAGGAGCTCCAGGAAGACACCGTCATCGACGCGCTGCTGTTCGCCCACAGGGCCGTGCAGCCGTTGATCGAGCTGCAGGAGCGCCTCCGCGCCGCCAACGGCAAGGAGAAGCGCCCGTTCACCCCGCCCGTCACCGACGACGCCCTGGCCGCGAAGGTCAAGGAGTCCGCGTGGGATCGCCTCAAGGAGGTCGTCACCATCAAGGACAAGAAGCTGCGTCGCGAGGCGACCTCCGCGCTGCACCTCGACGTGCGCACCGCGCTGACCGCCGAGGGCCAGCCGTGGCACGGCAAGCCGAAGGACGTCGACGGGGCGTTCGCGAAGCTGCAGAAGAAGTGGGCCCGCGGTCACACGCTGTCGACGCGCACGCGGATCGACGGTCGCCGGCCCGACGAGGTTCGCCAGATCACGATCGAGACCGGCGTGCTGCCGCGCGCGCACGGTTCGGCGCTGTTCACCCGTGGCGAGACGCAGGCGCTGGTCGCCGTGACGCTCGGCACGAAGTACGACGAGAAGAAGCTCGACACGCTCCTCGGCGATCAGAAGAAGACCTTCTACATGGACTACAACTTCCCGCCGTTCTCGACGGGGGAGGTCAAGCCGCTCCGCGGCCAGTCGCGCCGCGAGGTCGGTCACGGCTTCCTCGCCGAGCGCTCGGTCGAAGCGATCGTCCCGATCTACGAGGACTTCCCGTACACGATCCGCGTCGTCTCCGACATCCTCGAGAGCAACGGCTCCTCGTCGATGGCGTCGGTGTGTGGCGGCTCGCTCGCGCTCATGGATGCCGGCGTGCCCACCAAGTCGCCGGTCGCGGGGATCGCGATGGGGCTGATGAAGGAAGGCGAGGACTTCGTCGTCCTGTCCGACATCCTCGGCGACGAGGATCACCTCGGCGACATGGACTTCAAGGTGACCGGGACGCGCCGCGGCATCACCGCGTTGCAGATGGACATCAAGGTCGACGGGCTCACCCGCCAGATCCTCGAGGCGGCCCTCGAGCAGGCCAAGCGTGGCCGGATCCACATCCTCGACAAGATGGACGCCGCGATGTCGGCGCCGCGCGACGAGGTCTCGATGTACGCGCCGCGCATCGTCACGGTGCAGGTCAAGCCCGACAAGGTCCGCGACATCATCGGGCCGGGTGGCAAGACGATCCGCGCGATCCAGGAGCAGACCGGCGCGCAGCTCGACATCAACGACAGCGGCATCGTGTCGATCGCGTCGTCTAGCTCCAAGGCGATCGAGCAGGCCCAGGCCCTGATCTCCGGGCTCACGATGGAGCCAGAGGTCGGCCAGTTCTACAGCGGCATCGTCAAGAAGATCGTCGAGATCGGCGCGTTCGTCGAGATCATGCCGGGCACCGACGGCCTCCTGCACATCTCCGAGGTCTCGAAGGAGCGGATCCGCTCGGTCGAGGACGTGCTGAAGGAAGGCGAGGAGATCGTCGTCAAGTGCATCAAGGTCGACCGGGACGGCAAGATCCGCCTGTCGCGCCGCGAGGTCATCGACGCGAACCCCGGCCCCGAAGAGATTCACAACTACATCATCTGACTTCGATCCGATGCGATCGTCGCGGTGATCGCCGAACGGCCCGTGTGAACGGGCCGTTGCCGATTTTCGGCAATGCAGGAGCCGGGAGCAGCGGCGTCAGCCGGTGGAACCGAAGCCACCAGCGCCTCGGCTGGTCTCGTCGAAGTCGCCGACCTCGACGAGCTCGGCGGCGATGATCTGGCGCGGGATGATCTGTACGAGCCGGATCGGGAGCTTCAGCTCGGTCGCCGCCTGATCGACCTTGATCAGCGGGACCAAGATCTCGCCCGTATAGCCACGATCGATGATCCCGATCCCGTTCGCGAGCATGTAGCCGGTCTTGGCGATCGAGCTGCGCGGGACCAGATCGAAGTACCAGCCGAAGGCCGGCTGGACCTTGATGCCCGTGCGAAAGAACTCGACCGCACCGTGGCGATGAGCCCGCTCGACCAGCGTCAGGTCGAAGCCGCTATCGGAGATCGCGGCTTTCGAGGGCGGCACGGCCTCGGCGAGGGTGCGCGCCCAGCGGAACAACGGATGTGGCGGCGTCGTACTGCGGATCGCAGGAACCCACGAGCACCAGTCCAGGTACGCGTCGTGGTTGCGGGGGCGAAACAGCGTCGCACCCCCGTAGAGACGCCCCAGAAAGTCGAGCGCGTTGGAGCCGTTCCACTCGATGGCTTGTTTGCCACGATGCGCCGGAACCCTGGAGAAGCTCGCGATCTCGTCGAGCAGCTTCGCGGACGTGGTCGCGATCGCGCACCTCGGCGCTGGCCAGCCGGAACCCTCTTGGGTGGCCCGTCTGGTCGAGGCGTCGATGCTCGAGATCGAGCCGTCACCGTCGAACATGCCCCGCAAGAAGGCCCACTGGAGCGCCTCGCTTGACAGCTTCGGAAAGCCCACCCCGGCAGCTTTCTTTCCCGGCTCGATCTCGAGCCAACGGCAGACATCGCGCACGATCCGCTGCGAGTTGATCGTGAACCCGACGAGCCTGGGCTTCTTGGGTCTGAGCGGGAGGGCCGGACAGACGACGTCGCGAAGTCTCGCGAGCGTGGCGCGGTCTTGTTCGTGGATATGGAGGGAGATCGTCGACGTCCGGATCGCGCCATCACTGGCGATCCAACCCAGAACATAGGCCTTGGCTTCGCTGTCGACCGTCTCGAACAGCCGATCATCCAGGTCTCGAGACTTCGTGTTCGGGTTCGTGCGCCCGGGACGTTTCGCTGCGATCGAGCAGAACTGGCAGATCATTCTCCCGTCGTTCTTCGCGCGCGTCTCGTTCGCGAGCCGTTCCTCGATGTCCCACTCGCGGCGACACGTTGGCGACAATCGCAACGCGCACGCCACCGTGACCCGCCGGTGTGATCCTCGACGGAAAGAAATCACGCCAGCACGGTCCCACAGCAGCGATCGAGCGTCAACGACCCCGTTGCAGCTGCCCGACGGCAAGACCGTTCGAACCTCCGGCCCGAGGGGCCACGGGGCGGTCCGGTGGAGCGACCGGGCGGTTCTTGGCGGCGGGAAGACGACCGGTTGAGTGGTCTTCAACCGATCGCACCGAGCGCCGAGAGCGTGGCGTTCGTGGACCTCCTGCTCGGGCGACCGTACCCACGCGACGAGGCAACACCGTCGCCAGCTGGCCCCCAGCCTTGCCGCGGACGACCGGGTTGGGTACAAGAGGCCGCGAGGCCATCCGCGATGATCTCCAGATACAGTCGACCCGAGCTCGCCGCGCTGTGGGACGACAAGTATCGATTCGAGCTCTGGCTCACGATCGAGCTCCATGCCTGCCGGGCGATGGAGCAGCGCGGCACCGTCCCCTCGGGGACCGCGGACAAGGTCGAGCGCGCCGCGAAGGGGAAGCTCGATCCCGCGCGGATCCTCGAGATCGAGCGCACCACGAAACACGACGTGATCGCGTTTCTGACCCACGCCGAGGAGCTCGCCGGCGAGCCCGCGCGCTGGCTCCACCTCGGGATGACGTCGTCGGATGTCCTCGACACCGCGCTCGCCGTACAGACGCGACAGGCGCTGAGCAAGATCGAAGCCGCCCTGGCCGGCCTCCTCGCCGCGCTCGCCCGGCGGGCGCGCGAGCATGCCCGCACGCCGATGATCGGGCGCTCGCACGGCATCCACGCCGAGCCGATCACGGCCGGGCTGACCTTCGCGCGCTGGCATGCCGAGGTCGAGCGCGCGCGTCTGCGCTTGATCCGAGCACGCGAGGCGATCTCGGTCGGCAAGATCGCGGGCGCGGTCGGGGTCTACGGCAACCTCGATCCGTCGATCGAGGCCGAGGCGCTCGGCGCGCTCGAGCTCGCGCCCGAGACCGTCGCGACCCAGATCGTCGCGCGGGATCGCCACGCCGAGGTGTTATGTGCGCTCGCGCTGCTCGGCACCGCGATCGAGCAGATCGCGCTCGGCGTTCGCCACTGGCAGCGCACCGAGGTCGGCGAGGCCGAGGAAGGGTTCACGGCCGGCCAGAAGGGCAGCTCGGCGATGCCCCACAAGAAGAACCCGATCCTCAGCGAGAACCTGACGGGGCTCGCCCGGCTGCTGCGCTCGTACGCGCAGGCGGGGCTCGAGGACGTCGCGCTGTGGCACGAGCGCGACATCTCGCACTCGAGCGTCGAGCGGATCGCGATGCCCGACGCCACGATCCTCGCGGACTTCATGACCGCGCGCGCGACCGGCCTCGTCGAGGGCCTCGTGATCCACGCGGGTCGAATGAAGGCGAACCTCGATCGCACCGGCGGGCTGTACTTCTCGGAGGCCGTGTTGCTCGCGCTCGTCCGCACGGGGCTGCCGCGCCAGGCCGCCTACGTGATGGTGCAGCGCGCGGCGATGGCCGCGATCTCCGAGTCGGCGACCGACGGCCAGATCGGCGCGAAGCCGGGGCGGTTCCGCGAGCTGCTCGGCGCGGACCCCGAGATCGCCGCGCGGCTCGACGTCGCCACGCTCGATGCGTGCTTCGATCTCGGCCACCACCTGCGCCACGCTCCGGCGATCCTCGAGCGTGCGCTGTCCACGGAGGGTCCGAGCTGATGACCGATCTCGACACCGCGCTCCGCGCTCAGCTCCGGCATCCGCTCGATCATACGCCGTGGAAGACGATCGGCGGCCGCGTCCTTCCGCGCTACGACGGCAAGGTCCGCGACTGCTACATCGATCGCGAGCGCGGCGAGCGGATCATCGTCGTCACCGATCGGCTCTCCGCGTTCGATGCCGTGGTCGGCACGATCCCGTCGAAGGGCCAGGTCCTGAACCAGCTCGCGAAGTTCTGGTTCGAGAAGACCTCGGACATCGCGCCGAATCACATGCTGCGCACGCCGGATCCGAACGTGATGATCGCGCGCGAATGCGAGCCGCTCCCCGTCGAGCTGGTGATGCGCTCGTACCTGACCGGGGTCACGTCGACCTCGATCTGGAAGGCCTACGAGCGCGGCGATCGGACGTTCTGCGGCCACGTGTTGCCCGATGGCATGAAGAAGAACCAGCGCCTGCCGCACGCGATCCTGACGCCGTCGACCAAGGCCGCCAAGGGCGATCATGACGTATCGGTGTCGCGCGCCGAGTTGCTCGCGATGGGGCGCATCGATCCCGAGGTGTTCGATCGCGCCGCCGCGGTCGCGGCTGCCCTGTTCGCCGAGGGCCAGCGCCACGCCGCGGCGCGGGGGCTGATCCTCGCCGACACCAAGTACGAGATCGGGATCGATCGTCGCGCGGGGGCGGACGGCAGGTTGACGATCATCGACGAGATCCACACGCCCGATTCATCGCGCTACTGGTACGCCGATGACTACGAGGAGCGGCTGGCGCGCGGTGACGAGCCGCGTAGCCTCGACAAGGAGTACGTCCGGCGCTGGCTGTCCGGTGAAGCGAACTGGTCGGGCGATGGCACGCCACCCGTGATGCCCGACGAGATCCGCCTCGAGGCGGCGCGCCGCTACATCGCTAGCTACGAGACGGTGACCGGGATGACGTTCGTCCCCGACACGCGCGAGCCGGTCGCGCGGATCGCCGCCGCGCTCGGAGCCGCGTGCTGATCGTCCCTGGCCGCGCGGCCCTGAGCGCGGCCCGCCGCGCCCGGGTGATCGCGAAGGCTCGGGTGGTGTGCCCGACCGTCACCGCGCTCGACGCGCGCTGGATCCACCTCGTCACGACGACCCGCCCCCTCGACGCAACCGAGGCCGCGCAGCTCGAGCAGATGCTCGCCTACGGCCCCGAGGACGTCGCGGTGCGTCCTCGGCTCACCACGGATCCGAGCCGCACGTTCTGGATCGCACCTCGCCTCGGCACCACGTCGCCGTGGTCCTCGAAGGCGACCGACATCGCGCACGTCTGCGGGCTGACCGCGATCACCCGGATCGAGCGTGCGCTGGCGTACACCGTCACCGGTGAGGGGTTCGCGCTCGCGGCGATCGGCGCGGCGCTCGCCGATCGGATGACCGAGAGCGTGGTGATCCGCGAGGCCGAGCTCGCGCTCGTGATCGGCGGGCACGGCGAACCGCGGCCGCTCGACCACGTGCGGCTCGGCAGCGACGGCGCCGCGACGCTGCGGCAGGCGAGCGCGACGCTCGGCCTCGCGCTCGCCGAGGACGAGATCGCGTACCTCGTGAGGCGCTATCGCGAGCTCGGCCGCGATCCGTCCGACGTCGAGCTGATGATGTTCGCGCAGGCGAACAGCGAGCACTGCCGCCACAAGATCTTCAACGCCAGCTGGACGATCGACGGCGAGGAACAGGCGAAGAGCCTCTTCGCCATGATCCGGAATACGCACCAGGTGGCGTCAGACCCCGACGTGCTCAGCGCCTACTCGGACAATGCGGCGGTGATTCGCGGCTATCAGGCG
>WBZN01001049.1_pt1 | contig 15892 bp, 19 predicted proteins | sample 5204281 | NCBI WGS metagenome assembly WBZN01 (sample SAMN12344347, study PRJNA552823) | activated sludge metagenome | biome: Activated sludge suspended growth; feature: Nitrification reactor; material: Wastewater; isolation source: activated sludge from nitrification reactor of wastewater...
CAACGGCGCCGAGCAGATCGCGGTCAGGGCCCGCGATGCCGGCATGGAAGTGGTCTATGAGGGCATCCGCCTGACCCCCGCCGAGATCGCCAATGCGGCGCTGGAGGAAGGCGTGCATGTGATCGGCCTCTCCATCCTCTCCGGCTCGCACATCACGCTGGTGGGAGAGATCCTGGAGCGGCTGAAGGCGAGCGGTCTCGGCTCCGTGCCGCTGATCGTCGGCGGCATCATCCCCGCCGAGGATGCCGACCGGCTGAAGGCGATGGGCGTCGCCCGCGTCTATACGCCGAAGGATTACGACATCGGCCGCATCATGGGCGAGATCGTGGAGATCGTCGCGGCCTCCGCTTCCCGCGCGGCATAAAGGGACCGAGGCGATGTTCCGCGAGATCGCCGCCTATTCCCGCTCGCCGCACTTCAACGACCGCTTCCGGTCCGAGTTCAAGGACCTGCTGCGCTGGCGCCGCGACGTGCGCCATTTCCGCACCGATCCGCTGCCCGAGGCTTTGGTCGACGAACTGCTCGACCTCGCCTGCCTGGCGCCGTCGGTCGGCAATGCCCAGCCCTGGCGCTTCGTCAGCGTCGACGCGGCGGAAAACCGCGCCGCGATTGCCGCCAATTTCGCGCAGGCGAACGAACGGGCCCTGGCCGGCTACCAGGGCGAGCGGGCGCAGCTCTATGCCGGGCTGAAGCTTGCCGGCCTCAGGGAGGCGCCGCGCCACCTCGCGGTCTTCTGCGACGAAGCGACCGCGCAAGGCGCCGGCCTCGGCCGCCAGACCATGCCGGAGACCCTGCGCTATTCCGCCGTGCTGGCCGTGCATACCTTGTGGCTGGCCGCGCGGGTGCGCGGATTGGGCATCGGCTGGGTGTCGATCCTCGATCCGCAGGAAGCGGCGCGGCAGCTCAGTGTTCCAGAAGGCTGGACCCTGGTCGCCTATCTCTGCCTCGGCTGGCCGACAGCGGATCACGACGAACCCGAATTGCAGCGCCTCGGCTGGCAGGCGCGCGAAGCCGCCTGCCGGCAGGTATTGCAGCGTTAGCGCTTCTAAGGCTCCAGCGTCAGCACGCCGTTCTCGACCCGCCAGCCGCCGAGGCGGTTGAGGAAGGCCATGCCGAGCAGGCTGTCGGACATGTCCGCGCCATTGACCGTCGCCGGCATGTCGGTGATGTCGATGGGGCCGATGATCAGGCTTTGCAGCCGCACCGAGGCGCCACGCACGGTGCCGTTGGCGGTTTCGGCGAATTGCGTGAAGCTGAGCGTCGACGGATCGAGGCCGATGCGCCGCGCGTCGTCGGGCGCCAGCACCACGTCGGTGGCTCCGGTATCGACCAGGAAGGTGACGCGGGCACCATTGACGATGGCCTGGATGCGGAAATGGCCGTCGGGCCCGGCGCCGAAGCGGATGGTGCCGGCCTCGTCAACCGTGCCCTGGGTCGGCGACAACTCGCCGAGGATGCGCTCGCCGATCACGGCGGCGTCCTGGCGGAAGGAGAACACCCCGATCAGCACCAGGAAGATCACCGCCCAGATGGCGGCATTGCGCAGCGCGGTCTTTGGTTGCAGCCGCCACCCGGCGAGGAGCGAGGAGCCCAGCAGCGCGATCCAGCCGACCTTGTAGAGGATGCTCATGCGGTTGTCGGGATCGCTGAGCGTGCCGGGAAAGCGGCTCTCCAGGAACAGCACCAGCAGAATCGTACCGCCCATCAGCAGGGCGAACCAGACCCAGGCAGGCTTCACCTGACCCTCCACTTCCCCGGGAGCCAGGATAGAAAGGTGCGGCCGATACCACAAGCGCGGGGCGCCTGCGGCATCGGCCGCCAGTGTTGCGGGAGGCACCCCGCGGGAGATTCGGAAGTGGTGCGGCTGGCGCGGGCGCCGGAATTCACTGCGTGGGCTTGAGAGCCTCGGCGATTTCCACCAGTTCGATGAATTCGGCGCGATAGCCGTCCTCGTCGCCGCCGCGCGCATCCCGCGCCGCCGCCGCGATCTGGTCGAAGCCGAACTCGCCCAGATACTCGCCACCGCGTAGCTTCTGCCCGAAGGCCGCCACCGCCGCGGCGAAGCGCGCATCTGCCGGCGCCCCTGCCGGATCGCGCAAGGCGGCCACGGAAAGCGGCGTCTCGATCAGCTTCGACACGTCGCCATCCGGCGCCTTGTAGCGCAGGCGCAGGAAGGCGAACTCGGTCGCCTTGGGATCCGGCTTGCCGTCGGATTGGCCGCCGCCGTAGCGCAAGGGATCGACACGCAGGCCCTTGGAGCCCTTGAGCGCGATCTCGTAGATCGCGGTCACCGTGTGGCCGGCGCCGATCTCGCCGGCATCCTTCTTGTCGTTGTTGAAATCCTCGCGGTTGAGGGCGCGATTCTCGTAGCCGATCAGGCGGTATTCGTCGACCACCGCGGGATTGAACTCGATCTGGATCTTCACGTCCTTGGCGATGGTCTGGATGGTGCCGTCAAGCTGGTCGATCAGCAGGCGTTTCGCCTCCTTGATCGAATCGACATAGCCGTAATTGCCGTTGCCGACATCGGCGATCTGCTCCATCAGCGCGTCGTTGTAGTTGCCTTCGCCGAAGCCCAAAGTGGTCAGCGACACCTTGCTGTCGCGCGCGTCCTCGATCATCGCCTTCAGCTGGTCGATGTCGGTGACCCCGACATTGAAATCGCCGTCGGTGGCCAGGATCACCCGGTTGATGCCGCCTTCGACCATCGCCTGCTTCGCCGTGGCATAGGCGAGCTGGAGGCCTTCGCCGCCGGCGGTGGAGCCGCCGGCCTCGAGCCGGTCGAGTGCCGCCCTGATCTTCTCCTTGTCCTTGCCTTTGGTCGGCTCCAGCACCAGCCCGGCGGCGCCGGCATAGACCACGATCGCGACCGTGTCGTCGTCGCGCAGCTGGTCGGCCAGCAGCTTCATGCCGGATTTCAGCAGCGGCAGCTTGTCCGCATCGACCATGGAGCCGGAGACATCGACCAGGAAGACGAGGTTGGCCGGCGGGCGGGCGCCTTGCGGCGGCACATAGCCCTTGATGCCGACATGCAGCAGATAGGTTTCGCTGTTCCACGGCGTCCGCTCGACCGAGGTGGTTACGCGGAACGGCGCGGCATCGTCGGTGGGGCCGGGATATTCGTAGCTGAAGTAGTTGATCATCTCCTCGACCCGTACCGCGTCCCTGGGCGGCATCTGGCCGTTCAGCAGGAAGCGCCGCACATTGGCATAGGCGCCGGTATCGACGTCGATGGAGAAGGTGGAGACCGGCGCCTCGACCACCTGCTTCACCGGGTAGTCGTCGATCGCGGCGTAGTTTTCGCCCTCGCCCGGCACCGGAGCCACATTCGCCGGCTGGATGAAATCGACCTCCTGCGGCGCGCTCGTCGCCGGCGCAATGCCACCCTGGAATTGTGGGGCGGGGGCCGCCTGCCCCACAGTGACCGTCTGGCTCGAGGAGGCCGCGCCGTCCCGCGCCGCTTCGGCCTTGGTCTTGGCCTCCCCAACCGGCTGATTGCTGTTCGCGCCCTGAAGGTCGGGCTGCTGCGCCTCGCAGCCGAACAGGACCAAGGCCGTCGAGACACCGGCGATCCACAGCTTCGCGCCGTGCTGGTTTGACCTTTGCATTTGGCTTCCCCTCCTCTAGAACCGAGCCCGAAGATGGCCGGTCTGGCGCTTATGCCTGCCTTGCTGGGCGGGCCTGCGGCACAATTGCGGCCGGATCGTGGCATTTACACCCAGAGATTGGGGAGCGTTTCCGTGCACTCCGAACCGGCCAGTTTGCTGCGCCAGTTCCGCCGCTACCCGGCGGTGGAATTCGGCCGCTACCGCCGTTTCGTCGTCGCCGACCATCACGTCGGCTGGGTGGCGCCGGATTTCGCCCGCGAACTGGCGACCTTCCCGCAGGTCTTCCACCTCGACGACCAGGCGGTTCTCTTCCACGATCGCTTCACCGAGGCCGCGGACCGCAGCCGCGCCATCGCCGAGGTGCTGGCCGCCCTGCGTGAGCGCGGCTTGGTGCCGGGCTGGCGCGGCGAACTCTATCCGGTCAATCGCCGCTTCGAGGAAACGCCGCTGTTGCTGATGGAGCGCGCGGCGACGCCCTTGTTCGGCGTGCTGAGCTATGGCGTCAACGTCAACGGCCTGGTCCGTGACGGCGGCGGCTGGAAAGTCTGGGTGGCGCGGCGCAGCGCCAGCAAGCAGGTCGACCCCAACATGCTGGACCTGGTGGTGGGCGGCGGGCTGCCGCACGGCATTTCGATCCGCGACAACGTGCTGAAGGAATGCGCGGAAGAGGCCGGCATCCCCGCCGCTCTGGCGCGGCAGGCGAAGCCCGCGGGCCTGGTGACGCTGATGATCGCGGCGCCCGAGGGGCTGCGCCTCGGCGTGCAGTTCAATTTCGATCTTGAGCTGCCGGCGGATTTCACCCCGCGCAACACCGACGGCGAGGTCGCGGAGTTCCAGCTCTGGTCCCTCGACCGGCTCGAGCGCAACCTGCGCGAGGCCGATGATTTCATGTTCGACGTCGCGCTGGTGAATCTCGACCTGCTGGTCCGCCTGGGCCGCGTCGGGCCCGATGACCCGGACTACCTCGACATCGTCGCCAACCTGCGGCGTTCCATCCCCTTCGTGCGCACATGAGCCTGATCGACCACATCCACCGCTGCCAGAGCGCCGACATGAGCAAGTTCCTGCCCTGGCGCATCGGCGATGGGCGCGCCGGCTGGGTGCGGCGTGACGTGGCGGAACGGCTGGCCGGTTATCCGACCGTCTTTTCGGTGGGCGCGGACGACGTCCGCTTGAAGCCGCATCTGGCGACCTACGATCACCGCTCGGCGGCGGTGGGCGACGTCACCCGCGATCTCTACGAGGCCGGACTCTTCACCGGCTGGCGCGGCGAGTGGTTCCCGGTGCTGCAGCATTTCGGGGAAGCGCCGCTGCTGCGGCTGGAGCGTTCGGCGGTGCCGGTCTTCGGCGTGCATGGCTATGGCGTGCACATGAACGGATTCGTGCGCGACGGCGGCCGGATCAAGCTCTGGGTCGGCAAGCGCGCCGCCAACCGGCCGATCGAGCCCGGCAAGCTCGATCACCTGGTGGCGGGCGGCATATCCTTGGGCCTCGGCGTCCGGGAATGCCTGGTCAAGGAATGCGAGGAGGAAGCCTCGATTCCCAAGTCCCTGGCGCAGGCGGCGCGGCCGGTCGGCGCCCTGCGCTACCGCATGGAGCATCAGGGCTGGCTGCGCAACGACACGCTCTTCGTCTATGACCTGGAGATGCCGGCCGATTTCGTGCCGCGCAATGCGGATGGCGAGATCGAGAGCTTCGAATTGATGGAGCTCGATGCGGTGCGCGGCATCCTCGCCCGCGGCCAGGACTTCAAGTTCAACGTCGCACTGGTGGTCATCGATTTCCTGATCCGCCACGGCCATATCGCGCCGGACGAATCGGACTACAGCGACCTGGCGCTAGGCCTGTGGCGCGACTAGCGCCTATTGGAAGATCTGCCCGACGGTATCGACCTTGTCCATCACCTCGACGGAGCCGCGATAGATCATGTCGATCGCGACCCACAGGATGATGCCGAGGCCGACATAGGCGATCCAGTGGAAGCGCTTCAGGAGGTTGGCGATCAGCGTTGCCGCCGCACCCATCAGGCCGACCGAGAGGACCAGGCCGGCGACCAGCACCCAGGTATGCTCGCTGGCCGCGCCGGCCACCGCCAGCACGTTGTCGAGCGACATGGAGACGTCGGCGATGACGATCTGGGTGATCGCCTGGCGCAGGGTTTTCGGCGGCACCGCGCCAGGCAGCGCTTCCTGCGGCTCGGCCAGTTCGCGCCGCTCGTCGCGCGACAGCTCCTGGCGGTGCTTGGCGGCTTCGCGCAGCCGCTCGCGGCGCTGATGCACCAGCTCGCGCCAGAATTTCCAGCACACCCAAAGCAACAGGAGGCCGCCGGCCAGGGTCAGGCCGATGATGACCAGCAGCTGGTTGGTGACCAAGGCGAAGATGATGCGCAGGACGGTGGCGGCGCCGATGCCGATCAGGATGACCTTGCCGCGGTCCGCCTTGGGCAGGCCCGCCGCCGCCATGCCGACGACAATGGCGTTGTCTCCCGCAAGGACCAGATCGATCATGATCACCTGGCCCAGAGCGATCAATGCGGGCCAGAGCTCGGTCATGTCCATGAGATGATCGTGTGCACGTTGCGGAGGGCCCTGTATAGACGATCCGAGTTGCCCCGGCTAGCCGGGAACCCCGGCGGCTAGACCGGGAAGCCGGCGAGCGCACGGACTTCCGCCGGCTGGCGACCGGCATCGCGCAGCGCGGCCAGGCTCATCGCCCCGTCGCGCTTGGACAGCCGTTCTCCGGCTGCATTGGTCAGCAGGACATGGTGAGCATAGCGGGGCACATTCAAGCCCAAGGCCGCCTGAATCAACCGCTGGACATGGGTGGCGTGAAACAGATCCTCGCCGCGCGTGACCAGCGTCACACCCTGCAGGTGGTCGTCCAGGGTGACGCAGAGATGATAGCTGGCCGGTGCGTCCCGCCGCGCCAGCACCACGTCCCCGAGCAGAGCCGCGTCGACAGGAATCTCGCCCTGGCGCGCATCCGTGAAGGTCAGCGGGCCGGCGCGCCGCGCCGCCTTCGCCGCGTCGAAGCGCAGGGCGTAGGGATCGCCCCGATCCCGCCTCGCCGCGGCGGCTTCCGGCGCCAGATCCCGGCAGGTGCCGGGATAGAGCGGCCCCTCCGGCCCGTGCGGGGCGGAGACCGCGGCGGCGATGTCCTTGCGGCTGCAAAAACAGGGATAAAGCAGCCCATCCGCCGACAGCCGGTCCAGGGCCGCCTGGTAGTCGGGCAAATGCTCGGATTGCCGGCGCACCGGGCCGTCCCAGTCGAGGCCAAGCCAGGCGAGGTCGCGCAGGATCGCCGCCTCGAATTCCGGCCGGCAGCGGCCGGGATCGATATCCTCGATCCGCAGCAAGAATCGGCCAGCGGCGTCGCGCGCTTTGCGCCATCCAAACAGCGCCGCATGGGCATGGCCCAGATGCAGAAGCCCGGTCGGGCTGGGGGCAAATCGGGTGACGATCATGTCGACCGGCGGCTAGAGTTGGGAAAACACGGGCACGGCGATGGCTAGACCTAAAGAAGATCAGGCGCTGCTGCAACGCGCGCTTGCCCATCTGGGCAAGGCGGATCGCGATTTCGGCCGCGCCATCGCCGAGATCGGCCCGCCGCCGCCGCGCGGCCGGCCGGCGACCTTCATGGCGCTGCTGCATGTGATCGTGGCGCAGCAGGTCTCGACCCATGCCGCGAAGGCGATATCCGACCGCCTCGAGGCGGCGATGGCGGCAGCCGATCCCGCGGCCTTCCTGGCGCTGACCGAGGCCGATTTGAAAGCGGTCGGCTTCAGCCGGCAGAAGATGGTCTATGGCCGCGATCTGGCCGGCGCCTTTCTCGACGGCCGCCTGTCGATCCCGAAGCTGCGCCGGCAGAGCGACGACGAGGCGATCGCCACGATCACCCGGATCAAGGGATTGGGCACCTGGTCGGCCGAGGTGTTCCTGCTGTTCAACCTGAAACGGCCCGACATCATGCCGGCGCAGGATCTGGCGCTGATCGTCGCGGCGCAGCGGCTCAAAGGACTGCCGGCGCGGCCGAGCGCGAAGGAACTGCGCGCGCTGGCCGAACAATGGCGGCCCTACCGCTCCTATGCCGCGCGGATGCTCTGGCACTATTACCGCAACGCCCCGCCGCTGTGACCGGCCTGCGCCGGATTCCGGGGAATTGCCTCAAATGCAATCGATCGACCGCCGCCGGCGCAGGATTCCTGTCCACGAGTTATTAAGGCGTCCGAAGGTACCATTGCCTCCATAAATGGCCGATACGACTGGCCGGCCCGCCGAACTTTGCGTCTGAAGATTGCGTCTTCTGAAGATTCCGGGGAAAGCGCGTGGGGACTGAAGCAACGGATGCCGCAGCGGGCTTGGAAGCCGCCGGCGCCGCGCCACAACGGCGCCGGCGGCTGCACCTGATCCATTCCTTCCTGGTTCTGGGTGGCATGGTGGTGCTGCTCGGCGCCTTCGCGCTTTCCTATCTCAACCGCAGCGTCTCGAACGACCAGTTCGCCAGCCTGGCGCAACAGAACAATGTGGCGCTGACCCAGGCATTCGCGAATGCGGTGTGGCCGGACTTCGCCGGGTTCCTCACCGGCGCCCGCTACCGGAGCGCGGACGAGGTCCGCGCGGATCCGGCAATTGCGGCGTTGCAGGACGCCGTGCACGACCTCGTGCGCGGGACGAATGTGCTCAAGATCAAGATCTACGACGTCGGCGGCATGACCGTCTTCTCCACCGATCCCGCGCAGATCGGGGCGGACTACAGCAGGAACGAGCGATTCCTGGCGGCCCTCGGCGGGCAGACGGCCAGCGAGATCGAGCATCGCGATACGTTCCAGGCGATCGGCGGCGCGCTCAGCGACGTCTGGGTGCTGTCCAGCTATGTCGCGATCCGTCCCGGTGGCGACGGTCCGATCGTCGGCATCGCCGAGACCTACACCGATGTCAGCGCCCTGCAGGCGCAGCGCGACTACACCGGGTCGCTGCTGGTCGGCACCTCGGCCATCGTCCTGCTGCTCGTCTTCGCCTTTCTCGCCGCGATCGTCTGGTTCGCCGAGCGTGCGCTGCAGCGGCAGCACGCCCACAGCGTCGCGCTGGCCGAGCATGCGGCCCGCGCCGACGCCGCCAGCCGGGCGAAGTCCGAGTTCCTGGCCAACATGAGCCATGAGCTGCGCACCCCGCTGAACGCGATCCTCGGTTTCGCCGAGCTCATCACCAACGAGATCCTCGGTCCCGTGGGCACGCCGCGCTACAAGGAATATGCCGGCGACATCGAGCGCTCGGGCCGCCATCTGCTCGGCATCATCAACGACGTGCTCGACCTGGTGCAGATCGAGACCGGCCGCGCGCGCGTGACGCTCGAGACCGTCGATGTCTGCGAGATTGGGCGCGACGTGGTTCGGCTGATGAGCCGCCAGGCGGCGGCCAAGAATGTCGCTCTGCGCTTTGCCGCGAATTGCACCGCCGACCCGATCACCAGCGACGAGGGCAAGATCCGGCAGATCCTGTTCAACCTGATTTCCAATGCGCTGAAGTTCACGCCCGAAGGCGGCAGCGTCACCATCTCGATCAACCACGATGCGGCGCACGGCCGCACGGTCCTGCGTGTCGCCGATACCGGCATCGGCATGCGCCCGGAGGATCTGCCGGTGGCCCTCGCCTCCTTCGGCCAGATCGGCAACGCCTTCCAGCGCAACGGCCAGGGCATCGGCCTCGGCCTGCCCCTGACCAAGAAGTTCGCCGAGTTGCTGGGCGGCAGCTTCGACATCGAAAGCGCGCCGGGCAGGGGCACCGCGGTCACCATCGCCCTGCTCGACCAGGGCCACGGCCAGGGCCAGGGCCGCGCGGCCGCCGTCGCGCGCCAGGCCTGACGGCGCTCGACCGGGCATCCGCCTCTTGTGCCGCCGAACCGCGCTGGATTAGATGCGGGTCGCGCGCAGCAACCAGGACGGCACCCATGATCGAACTTTCCGGCCCCTCGCAGCAGCCCGCCGCCGGCGGCAAGGCGAAGCAGCTTGTCGTGCTGCTGCACGGCTACGGCTCCAACGGCGATGATTTGATCGGGCTGGCGCCGTTCTTCGCCCAGGCCCTGCCGGAGGCGGAGTTCCTGTCGCCCAACGCACCCTTCCCCTGCGAGATGTCGGCCTTCGGCTTCCAGTGGTTCGGCCTGGAGGATCGCACGCCGGAAATCCTGTTCGGCGGCGCGCAACTGGCGGGGCAGATCCTCGACCATTTTCTCGACGCGGAGCTGGCGAAGCGCGGCATGGCCCCGCGCGACCTGGCCCTGGTCGGGTTCTCGCAGGGCACCATGATGTCGCTGCATGTCGGCCTGCGGCGCGCCCAGCCTGTCGGCGGCATCCTGGGCTTCTCCGGCCGCCTGATCGGCGCGGCGGCCCTCCCCGCCGAGATCCGCGCCCGGCCGCCCGTCTTTTTGGTGCATGGCACCGCCGACCAGGTGGTGCCCTTCGGCGCCCTGGCCGAGGCCGAAACGGCCCTCAAGGCGCAGGGCGTGCCGGTGGAGACCGAATCGCGCCCGGGCCTGGTCCATTCCATCGACCAGGTGGGGGCGCAAAAGGGCGCCCTGTTCCTGCGGCGCTGCCTCCAGGCGGCCGCCGCGGCCGGATGACAAGCGAGTGAAATCAACGGGATGCGGCTTTTCGCGCCCCCGCTACATCTTGTGTTTTGGCAGCCGGCTCGCTACTTATATCCTGTGTTGTGATGGTCGTTCCGGTGACGGACCCAGCGCCGCCACCACAGGGACGCCCTGGGGAAATGGAGGTGTTGCGCGTGCAGGCATCGCCTGAAGCTTGTCCGGCCCTGGTCCTCAACGCCGATTTCCGGCCGCTGAGCTATTTCCCGCTGTCGCTCTGGCCCTGGCAGGAAGTGGTCAAGGCCGTGTTCCTCGACCGGGTCAACATCATCTCCGAATACGAGAACGAGGTGCACAGCCCGTCCTTCACCATGCGGCTGCCCTCGGTCATCTCGCTCAAGGAATTCGTCCAGCAATCGCGCCGGCCGGCCTTCACCCGGTTCAACGTGTTCCTGCGCGACCGTTTCCGCTGCCAGTATTGCGGCGACACCTTCCCGACCCCGGATCTGACCTTCGACCATGTGGTGCCGCGTTCGCGCGGCGGGCGGACCAGCTGGGTCAACGTGGTCACCGCCTGCCAGACCTGCAACCTGCTGAAGGGCAGCCACCTGCCCCACGAGGTCGGCATGCATCCCAAAAGGCGGCCGCTGCAGCCCAGTACTCATGAGCTGCAGGAAAACGGCCGAGCCTTCCCGCCAAACTATCTGCACCAGAGTTGGCGGGATTTTCTTTACTGGGATTCCGTGCTGGAGACGAGTTAAGCGCGTAACAACTCTCGTTGCCTCAACATACTCGTTCGTCACCCCGGCCTTGAGCCGGGGCCCATTCATCCATCGCAAGGACCGCGGCGATTCCCTGCGATGCTTCCGTCAGTCTCGTGCGGCGGCACATTGGATCCCGGCTCAAGGCCGGGATGACGAGCGGGTTGGTTGGCCAGTTTCGCGGCAAACTCGCTCACTTGTATCCACTCAATCCCGCCATTGACGCCGCCATGGCGCGCACCTAAGCCAGCGCCATCATGCGCGCCTTCCTCGCCATCGCGCCGCAGCGCTGGGTCATGCTGTTCGCCGGCTTCATCGCCTGGGGGCTCGGCCTGGCGCTGTTCGTCCGCGCCAATCTGGGCCTGGGTCCGTGGGACGCGTTCCACCAGGGGCTCGGTTTCCAGACCGGGCTTACCATCGGTACCGCCAGCATCATTGCCGGCCTGATCGTGCTGCTGTTCTGGATTCCTTTGAGGGAGCGGCCGGGTTTCGGCACCATCCTCAATGTGCTGACCATCGGCCCGGCGACCGATTTCGGCCTCTGGCTGATCCCGCCGGGCATCGAGAACCTGTGGCTGCGCGGCGCGATGCTGGCGGCCGGCATGGCCTGCGTCGGGCTGGGCAGCGCGCTCTATTTGCCGGCCGGCCTTGGCGCCGGACCGCGCGACGGGCTGATGATGGGGCTGCACCGCAAGCTCGGCTGGAGCATCCGCATTTCGCGCACGTCGGTGGAGGCCTCGGCGCTCGGCATCGGCTGGCTGATGGGCGGCACCGTCGGCATCGGCACCCTGGTCTTCGCCTTCGGCATCGGGCCGCTGGTGCAGTTCAGCCTGGCGCATGCCCCCCGCTTCGTGCGCGACTGGCGCCTGCCGTCGCCAGAGAAGTAGCGCACTACGCGTCTCTGGGGGAACCGTCGTAGATATCGAGGCCAAGCGCGATGCCGCGTTCACCGAGCGCGCGCAGCGCCTTCGACGAGAGGCTCAAACCCTCATTGCTCTCCCGCATGAAGAGGCTGCAGAACAGATCGATAGTGAAACGACGCCCAAGCTGAGCCCAGACCTCCAGATCATCGGTAAGTTGATCCAGTATTTCCTCAACTTGACCGCTTAGGTCCTCCGGCACGCGACGTTGCGCGCGGAGCAACCACCCGCCGGATCTGCGGATGTTCGATTGCCCGAAAGCCTCGCCTTTCGCGTAGCTGAGCGTCGGCGCCACGCCCAGCAGCTTTGTAATCTCCTGCGGGACGAGATCATCGCCCCTGAATCGCAGCGTCGCTGCGGACTCGTGCAATTGCGCCATAAGGTTGCCCTCTGAACTTCGATGCAGGCATAGGACCAGAAATCTATCCGGCCGACAATGCTCGCAGCTGCCTTGCCCAAGGGCGATCGCTCGCCAATACCAATGCCATAGTTTTTCGGCATCCAAACCATCGGCCGACGGCATTGGCCATCGCACCAGTGCCGGCCGACCATCGCCGCGCTGCAAAAATAGCCTGTTGCAGGAGAAGGCGATGAACAGAATCGCACATTCAATGCTCTTGGCCGCCACCGTGCTCGCCGGGATCGCCCTCGGCATGGCGCTGTCGTTCCGGGTAGCGCTCGCCGACGAGATGAAGATGCTGTCGGTCGACGAGATGCAGGGCCAGATCATTGGCAATTCGCTCTCCGGCAAGACCGAATCCGGCGAGGCCTATGTCGAGCACTACGAAGCGGACGGCACCATCCTCGGCAAATCTGCCGCCGGCGCCTATCAGGGAAAGTGGTCGTTCCGCCAGGACGGCCTGATGTGCTTCAAATACGGCGATGGCGCCTTCGATGGCGGCTGCGTGCATCTGATGCGCGGGGGCGACCATGTCGGCTTCCAGCGCGTCGACGGCACGCTGGAGCCGCAGGCGACCCTCATCCCCGGCATGGCGCCGGAGTTGAAGTAAGCAGGTGCCTAGCGCGCCAGCTGCTTGCGAAAGCGGATCGCGCGCTCGACTTCGGTGAAGCCCAGCGCCTTATGCGCCCGTTCGCTGACGACATTGTCCAGGACCGCGTCGGAAGCCATCTCGGTGTGGCCATGTTCGCGCGCCCAGTCCTCGGCGGCCCTGACCAACGCCGCGCCGATGCCGCGGCCGCGATGCCCCTCGATCACATACCAGCCCTCGATGTAGGGCACGGGCGAGGAGTCGCAGCCATCGGCATAGGGGCGCAGGGACAGCTCGATCATGCCAAGGAAAGCGCCATCGGCGGCCGCTGCGACGAACACGGCGGCGAGCATTGCCGGCGGCGTCGCCCCGGAAAGGAAGGCAAGCGCCTCATCCGCCAGCACGGCCGCGTCGGCATCGGGCCACAGCGCATGGCGCAGCGCGATCCAGGCGGTGGCATCGACGACGGTGACGGGTCTGACCTGCATGGAACAAGCTTGCACGGAGAGCACCAGGCGCTGCAACTGCCCCCACCCCTACCCTCCCCCGTCGCGGGGGAGGGAGCGGCTGAAATCCCCTCCCCCGTCTCGGGGGAGGGGGATGCTGAAATCCCTTCGCCCGTCTCGGGGGAGAGAGATGCTGAAATCCCCTCCCCCAAGCTTGGGGGAGGGTCAGGGTGGGGGTTGGATGCAGGACTCGCTGGTGCCGTCAGACCCGCTCCGCCAGCCAGATGGCGAGGCGCGAGCCGGCCTTGATGGCGCCGGTCAGCAGCGGATAGGCGGGGGCCTGCTCGGCGCCGTGGGCGAGGCCGGCGTCGCGGTGCTGGCCCTCCTCGGCGCGGAACTTGTCGATCTTGGCCTTGAGCGGCGCCTCGTCGCGGCCGAGCTGGTCGGATTGCTGGCGGTAATGCTCGTCGATCACTTCCTCGACCGCGACGGTGCAGGCCATCGCCGCCTTCGGCCCCAGCAGCGCGGTGGCGGCGCCGAGCGCGAAGCCGGCCACGTTCCAGATCGGATGCAGCGCGCTCGGCCGGGCGCGGCGCTCCACCATCAGCTTCTCGAAGGCCTTCAGATGCTCGAGCTCCTGGGCGTACATGTGCTCGATCACATGCGCCTCGGGCTTGCCACGCAGCACCGCCAGCTGGCCCTCGTAGATGCGCTTGGCGCCGAATTCGCCGGCATGGTCGACGCGGATGATGCGGTCGATCAACTGGTCCTTGGTGAGATCGCCGGGCAGGCGGTCGGCCGCGGTCTCATCGGGCATCTGATCGCGCGTTTCGTTCACGCCCTGCTCCTCGCCGCGCCGCCGAGGGCGAAGATCGCCAGCACCAGCGCGTAGGCGATATTGTAGCCCGCCATGGAGATGCCGAACAGGGTCCAGGCCGGCTCGTCGCAGCGCACGATGGGGGCGTTCTCGATGGCGTTGGCCAGATCCTCGGAACTCATCCCGGCGCCGATCTGGCCGGTGCAGGTGGAAAGACCCCGCCACCATTTCTGCTCGACCCCGACATGGAACAGGGCGATGCCGGCGGTGGCGAGGAAGGCGAGGCCGAGCAGCCAGAGCAGCAGCGTCCGCCGGCTGCTGCGCGCCGGCTGCAGGATGGCGAGCACGCCGACCGCGATCGCCGCCCAATAGCCGTAGCGCTGCCAGTAGCAGAGCTCGCAGGGCGCAAGCGCAAAGCCGTATTGCGCGATCCAGGCGATGCAGAGCGCCGCGAGGGCCCCGCCGGTGGCGAGCCAGGGCACCGAGGAAACCGGGAACAGGGGCTGACGGGCGGCCATGCGATCGGGCTCAGATGTATTTGATGACGATAAAGCCGCCGACCAGGCAGGCAACAAACAAGGTCGTGACCAGGGTCAGGCGGCGCTCGATGAAAGCACGGATCGGCTCGCCCTTCCAATAGAGCAGGGCTGCGACCAAATAGAACCGGATGCCGCGCGTGACGATGGAGGCGGCGATGAAAATGGGCAGGCTGAAATGGGCGATGCCGGAGGCGATGGTGACGATCTTGTAGGGGATCGGCAGTGCGCCTTTGATCAGGATCACCCACAGGCCGTACTCGGCGTACCAGTCCTGGAAGCCGACCAAGCCTTTCTGCATGCCATAAAGTGAAATGATCCACTGCCCCACGGTCTCCAGCAGCGCGTAGCCGATATAGTAGCCGAGCATCCCGCCCAGCACCGAGGCGACCAGGCACACCCCGGCGATGACCCAGGCGCGCCGCCGGTTGGCCAGCACCATCGGCACCAGCATCACGTCCGGGGGGATCGGGAAGAACGAGCTCTCGGCGAAGCTGATCGCAGCCAGCCACCAGATGGCCTTCGGGTGGGCCGCCTTTTCCATCACCCAGTCGTAGAGGGATTTCAGCAAAGAACACCGGTCGATTGGACTACCAAGCCATTTACAGCCTATCGCGCCAATGAGCAATTCTGCTCAATAGAGCAGCGCCGCAGATATCCGAATGGACGTCTCAGAGCCAACCCGGATCATCGGACGGGAGGAAGGGATGCGTTGGGGCTTGCGAGAAACTGCGTGCGTCACTTTGGCGCTACTGGCACCCAAAGTAGCTGCCGGAGACGTGCCACAAGCTATTCTCATAATTGACGCCAATAGGGTGGTGATGTGCACGGCTGCAGCATCAGCCCAGCCGGTGGATCCTCATGTCTTCCTGAACGGCACCATTCAGAATGACAAGGTAATTTGGGGGAACAACGGCCTGTCCGGTAGCGCCGGCTACAGCCTGCGGGAACTGTCGGATCAGGGTGCCGTGGGGATCGGCGGACAGCAAGCAGCCGGTCCGATCTTGGGATACTCGGAGGGCGCGAAGTTCATGCAGACCGACGCGCATATCCTGTGGGGTGCTCCTGGTCAGATTGCATACGGCTCCCGCTTCCTGGAAGAGACCTTGGCCACGGCGGTCCCTGCGGCAACGAAGCGTGCGCGAGCACTCGGCGCAAATGTCGATGCGATTCGGATCACTGGCCTCGCGTATGTAGACCTTGGCTGGGACAAGACGTGGGAAACAGCGATCGAGC
>WBZN01001241.1_pt1 | contig 15886 bp, 10 predicted proteins | sample 5204281 | NCBI WGS metagenome assembly WBZN01 (sample SAMN12344347, study PRJNA552823) | activated sludge metagenome | biome: Activated sludge suspended growth; feature: Nitrification reactor; material: Wastewater; isolation source: activated sludge from nitrification reactor of wastewater...
CGGGGTGGGCCTCAATTACCTCGAGCTGTGCCGGGCGAGCCAGGCGGAGGAGGCGGCGAACGGCATCGCGGCGGTGCTGTCGGGCGCCAGGGTGCGGTTCGAGCTCGAGTATCCCTGCCACAGCCCCGCGGAACGGCGCTGGTTCTCGATGCGGGTGACACCGCTGGGCCCCGCCACCGGCGGCGCCGTGGTGGCGCACGTGGACATCACCCGGCGCAAGCTGGCCGAGGGAATGCTCCTGGCCCAGAACAAGGTGCTGGCGCGCATTGCGACCGGCGACGGACTCCCGGAAGTGCTCGCGAGCGTCGTGGCCATGGTCGAGGAGCAGCTCCCCGGCTCGCTCTGCGCCGTGATGGTGCGGGAGCCGGGCCGGGAGGTGCTGCGGTCGAGCGCCGGGCCGAGCCTGCCGGCGGCCTACAATGCCGCGGTGGATGGTGTCGCGATCGGCCCCTCGGTGGGGTCCTGCGGCACCGCCGCCTACCGGCGGGAGCCAGTGCTGGTCACGGATATCGCCACCGACCCGCTGTGGGCGGACTTCCGCGCGGTGGCCCTGCCGCACGGGCTGCGGTCCTGCTTCTCCATGCCGATCCTGGCCGGCGAGGCGCCGGGCGCAACCCCGTCGTCCGGCGAGCTGCTGGGGACGTTCGCGCTCTACCGGCGGGTGGCGGGGGCGCCCGAGCCGGGCTCGGCTGAGGTGCTCCGCGTGGCGGCGCAGCTGGCGGGGGTGGCGATCCTGCGGGACCGCGTGGTGTCGGAGCTGCGCGCCAGCGAGGAGCGCCTCCGCCAGGCCCACAAGATGGAAGCGATCGGCCAGCTGGCCGGCGGCGTGGCGCACGACTTCAACAACCTGCTCACCGTGATCAACGGCTACGCGGACATCCTCCGCGGCCAGCTGCCGGACGGCAGCGAGGCCGGGGATTCGGTGCACGCCATCCTCGAGGCGGGGCAGCGCGCCGCGGCGCTGACCGGCCAGCTGCTCGCCTTCAGCCGCAAGGCGATGGTGCAGCCGCGGCTGGTGGACCTGAACGAGGTGGTGGACTCGGCGGCGCGCATGCTGCGCCGCCTGATCGGGGAGCGGGTCACGCTGCTCACCCGCCTGCAGCCCGGCCTGCCGCCGGTGCGGGTCGATCCCGGGCAGATCGAGCAGGTGGTGATGAACCTGGCGGTCAACGCCCGCGACGCGATGCCCGAGGGGGGCACCCTGGTGGTGGAGACCACCGAACTGCTGCTCCCGGCGATGATCACCACGGAGACCGGCGAATTCCGCGCCGGGCATTCCGTGCAGCTGACGGTGTCCGACACCGGGCAGGGGATGACCGAGGAGGTCCGCGCCCGGGTGTTCGAGCCCTTCTTCACCACCAAGGGCGTGGGCAAGGGCACCGGGCTGGGGCTGGCCACGGTGTACGGGATCATCCGCCAGGCCGGCGGGCATGTGGAAGTGACCAGCGCGCCCGGCTCCGGCGCCACCTTCCGGGTGCTGCTGCCGGTGGCGCCCGCCGGCGGGCCGCAGGAGACCGAGTCAACGGCGCCGGCGGGACCCGGGTCCGAAACGGTGCTGCTGGTGGAAGACGAGGAAGCGGTGCGGCGGCTGGCCCTCGTGGCGCTCGAACGGCGCGGCTACCGGGTGCTGGCCGCCGGCTCGGCGGCCGAGGCGATGGCGCTCGCCACCGGGCACCAGGGTCCGGTGCACCTGCTGCTCACCGACGTGGTCATGCCCGACATGGGGGGCCGGCAGCTGGCGGAGGCGCTCACCGCCCGGCGCCCGGGCCTCAAGGTGCTGTTCATGAGCGGCTACACCGACGACACCGTGCTGCGCGATGGCCTGGCCAGCGCCGACCGGTCGTTCCTGCAGAAGCCGTTCTCCGTGGCCGCGCTGGGCCGGCGGGTGCGGGAGGTGCTGGACGCGTAGCCGGGCCGCGCGAGACTGAGCGGGAAGCGGGAAGCGGGAAGCGGCAAGCCGGCAGGCGGCTTCCCGCTTCCCTCTTCCCTTTTCTCCCATTCCCCTGCCCATTTCCCGAGGTTTCGCCGATCCCCCCACTCCGGTGACTGCTCATGTCGCGTTGCCACGTTGCCGCCGTCCTCCTGCTTGCCGCCTGCGCCCCGAAGGCCGCGCCCCCGCCGGACCTGCCCCGCTGGGAGGCGCGCGCCCGTGCGGTGACGATCGTGCGGGATGACTGGGGCATCGCGCACGTGCATGGCACGACCGACGCCGACGCGGTGTTCGGGATGATCTACGCCCAGGCGGAGGACGACTTCAACCGGGTGGAGACGAACTACCTGGTGTCGCTCGGCCGGCTGGCGGAGGCGGAGGGGGAAGGGGAGCTGTACCGGGACCTCCGGCAGCGGCTGTTCATCGACCCCGCCGACCTGCAGGCCGAGTATGCCGCCAGCCCCGACTGGCTCCGGGCGCTGATGGACGCCTGGGCCGATGGGCTCAACTACTTCCTTCATACCCATCCCGGGGTGCACCCCCGGGTGCTGACCCGGTTCGAGCCGTGGATGGCGCTCTCGTTCAGCGAGGGGAGCATCGGCGGCGACATCGAGCGGGTGGACCTGGCGGCGCTGCAGGCGTTCTACGGCGGCCCGGCCCCCGTCGCGTCGCGGGGCGGGCCCCCGCCGCGCCGCCTCGCCGCCGCACCGGCGCCGCTCCCGGCGTACCTCGAGTCCTCGGGATCGAACGGCATCGCGATCGCGCCGGCCAACACGGTGGACGGCCATGCCCTGCTGCTGATCAACCCGCACACCTCGTTCTTCTTCCGCTCCGAGCTGCAGGTGCGCAGCGACGAGGGGCTCGACGCCTACGGCGCGGTGACCTGGGGGCAGTTCTTCGTCTATCAGGGGTTCAACGCGCACGCGGGGTGGATGCACACCTCGAGCGGGGTGGACAACATCGACGAGTACCTCGAGACCGTCACCGTCCGCGGGGACAGCGCCACCTACCGCCACGCCGGCGCGGAACGGCCGCTGGCCCGGAAGGAGATCACGGTGGCCTTCCGCACCGACTCCGGGCTCGCCACCCGGCGGTTCACCACCTGGCGCAGCCACCACGGGCCGATCGTCCGCTCCGAGGGCACCCGGTGGGTGGCGATGCGGCTGATGGAGTCGCCGCGGCAGGCGCTGATCCAGTCGTTCACGCGCACCAAGACCACCAGCTACGCGGAGTTCCGCGAGGTGCTGGGGCTGCACGCCAACTCGTCCAACAACACCCTGTTCGCCGACGGCGAGGGGAACATCGCGTACTTCCACGCCAACTTCATCCCGCGGCGCGACCCGCGGTTCGACTGGAATCGCCCGGTGGACGGCGCCGACCCCGCGACGGAATGGGGCGCGCCGCTGGCCCTCGACAGCTCCCCGCTGGTGCACAACCCGCCCAACGGCTGGGTGTACAACACCAACAACTGGCCCTACTCCGCGGCGGGGCCGGGGCACAGCCCGCGGCGCGCCGACTTCCCCGCCTACACCGACGTGGGGCTCGAGAATCCGCGCGGCGTCCACGCCATGGCGCTGCTGGCCGGCCGCAAGGACTTCACCCTGGATGCGCTGGTGACCGCGGCGTTCGACAGCCACCTCCCCGCCTTCGACGACCTGGTGCCGGCGCTGCTGGACGCCTACGACCACACCCCGGCCGGCGACTCGCTGCGGCGGGCCCTCGCCGAGCCGGTCGAGGCGCTGCGCGGGTGGGACCGGCGCTGGTCGGCGGCCTCGGTGCCCACCACGCTCGCGGTCACCTGGGGCGACGCGCTGTGGCTGCGGGCGCGGCAGGCCGACCTCGAGGACCAGTCGCTGTATGACTACATGGCGCATGGCACCAGCCGGGCGCTGCGGCTCGAGGCGCTGGCGGAGGCGGTGGCGCAGCTCACCCGCGACTTCGGCACCTGGCGCACGCCCTGGGGCGAGGTGAACCGGTTCCAGCGGCTCACCGACGACATCGTCCACCCCTTCGACGACGCCGGACCGAGCCTCGCGGTGCCCTTCACCTCGAGCCGCTGGGGCTCGCTGGCGTCCTTCGGCACGGTGACCCCGCCAGGCACGAAGAAGCGCTATGGGGTGAGTGGGAACAGCTTCGTGGCGGTGGTGGAGTTCGGCGACCGGGTGCGGGCGCGCGCGGTGACCGCGGGTGGCGAGAGCGGCGATCCCGCCTCGCCGCACTTCAACGACCAGGCGGAACGGTACGCGGCCGGCAACCTGCGCGAGGTGTATTTCTACCCCGACCAGCTGGTGGGGCACACCGAGCGGACCTACCGCCCGGGGGAGTGAGGGGCGAGAACCGCCGCGCGCCGGTCGCCTACGGCAGCCGCGCGCGGTAGCGCTGGCTCACCGGCAGGCGGGTCCCGTCCCTGAGCAGCAGCCGGTATTCCCCGCCGCCCAGGCTCTCCAGCTCGCGCACCTGGTCGAGCGCCACGATGGCGGAGCGATGCACCCGCGCGAAACGGGCCGGGTCCAGCTCGGCCTCCAGCGCGGCCAGGGTGGTGCGCACCAGGTGGACCTCCCGTCCGACGTGCAGCCGCGCGTAGTTCCCGCCCCCCTCGATCCACTCCACCCGCTCCACCGGCAGGTAGCTCGTCTTGCGGCCCAGCAGCACCGCGAAGCGCTGCAGGTACTGCGGCGGCCGCCGCCGGGCCAGGGCCTCCCGCGCCCGGTCGAGGGCGCGGGCCAGCCGCTCCTCGTCATAGGGCTTGAGCAGGTAGTCCACCGCCGCCGCGTCGAAGGCCTCCACCGCGTGCTCGGCGTGCGCCGTCACGAAGATCACGTACGGCGCCGGGGTCAGGTGGAGCCGGCGGACCAGCGCCAGGCCCGGCTCGCCCGGCATCTGGATGTCCAGCAGGAGCAGGTCGGGGCGCTCCGCGCGCGCCAGGGCGTAGGCGCCGGCGGCGTCCTCCGCCTCACCCACCAGCGTCACGTCACGGTGGTCGGCCAGCAGCTCGCGCAGGCGGCGGCGCGCCAGCGGCTCATCGTCCACGATCGCCACGCGGAGCACGGTCATGCGGTGGCCTCGATGGGGGCCGTGGTCCAGGGGATCCGGATCTCGACCCGGGTGCCGCCCCCGGCGCGCGGGCCGATGCTGAACTGGTGCGCGCCGGGATACAGCGCCGCGAGCCGGCTGCGGGTGTTGCCGAGTCCGACGCCCTGGCGCGCCGGGCCACCCGCGGCGACGCCCACGCCATCATCCTCGAGGGTGAGCACCAGCTGGCCGTCGGCCCGCGCCGCCCCGAGCCGGAGGGTGCCGGGCCCGGGGCGCGCCCCGATGCCATGGGAGATGGCGTTCTCCGCCAGCGGCTGCAGCAGCATCGCCGGGACGAGTGCCACGCCGAGCTCCGGCGGCACCGACTGCTCCACCGCCAGCCGGTCGCCGTGGCGCATCTGCTGCAGCGCCAGGTAGAGGCCAAGGCGGCGCAGCTCCTCGGCCAGGGGGAGGAGGCCACCCTCGCCGGCATCGAGCGTCAGGCGGAGCAGGTCGCTCAGCTTCACCAGCATCTGCTCGGCGGCGCGGGGCTCGCTCCGCACCAGGGCCGCGATCCCATTCAGGGTATTGAAGAGGAAGTGCGGCTGCAGCTCGAGCGCCAGCGAATGCAGCCGGGCCTCGCGCAGCGACCGTTCGAGTTCGCGGGCCCGGTCGCGCTCGGCCCGGTTGCGGTGCAGCACCTGCAGCGGCAGGTAGGCCAGGACGGCGAGGGTGAAGTTGTCGATGTCGTCCCGCACCATCTCGCCGAAGCGCAGCGCCGGCACCACGATCGACTCGGCCGGCACCTCGAAGATCGCGGCCACCGCGTGGATGAGGGGCACGGAGAGCGCCGCGTGGAGGGCGCCGAAGGCGAGGGCGGCCACCAGCCAGACGGGGAGGTGGCGGTACCAGGTGGCGCGGCGCAGCGGAAAGCGGTCGAGCACGCGGAAGATGACCGGCAGCAGGGCGGCCCAGATCATCCAGTCGAGGAACTGGGCCAGCCGCACCTGGGCCACGGAGACGGCGAGGCCCCGGCCGGCGAGCTCGGTGTGGAGCGGACCGGCCGAGGCGAGATCGAGCGCCAGCCAGGCGCCCAGGACGACCACCCACTCGGGCAGGGTGATCGTCCGGGCGACCGGAGGCAGCGGCAGGCGTGGCGCGGCCATGGGCTCAACGGTACCGCGTGGCCGGGAGCGCCGCCACACCGGCGGCCGGCACCGCGCCGCCGTAGCGGCCCAGCAGGGTGATCCCGGCCTGCACCACGGCGCCGGCGGCCACCTCGCCGCCCGCGTTCGCCACCACGATCACGGCGAGGTCGCGGCCCGGCTGCATGAGGACGGTGGCGTAGAAGGTCCCGGTGCTGCCATCGTGGGTGGCGGTGGGCTCGCCGCCGAGGTCGATCTCACCCCAGCCCAGGGCGTAGCCGCCGGTGGGGTGATGCAGCGCGGCGAAGCCCGCGCCGCTCAGCAGGTCGGGGTGCCCGGTCAGCCCGCGCAGGTGCAGCTGCACGAAGCGCGCGTAGTCGGTGAGCGAGAGCGCCATCTCGCCGGCCGGGTCGATGGCATCCGGCATGTCCGGGGCGGCATCGGGATCCACCGGCGTGAAGCTGCCGGGGAGGTGCCCCCACGGCTGGGCCGCGTGGCCGGCGGCGGGCCACCCGAAGACCGGGGTGATCCCCAGCGGGGCGAGCAGCCGGGTGGTCATCAGCTGCTCCCACGACTGGCCGGTCACCCGCTCCGCCATCGCGGCGGCCACGCCGTAGCCCCCGTTGGAGTACAGGAACTCCCCCACCGGCCCCGCCGGCGGCAGGCTGAGCAGCAGCGCCGTGCCGGCATAGCGCTGCTCGCTCGGGGTGCCCGGGATGGCGGGCACCTGGGAAAAGTCGAGCAGCGGCTCGATCCCCGCGCGGTGCGAGAGCAGCTGGGCCAGGGTGATGCCCTGGTAGGCGGGGTCCATCGTGGCGGCGAGCTCCGGAAAGACATCCGCGGGCCGGGTGTCCCAGGCGAGGGCGCCCTCCTCCACCAGGGTGGCGATCATGGTGGCGGTCATCGCCTTCACGTTGGAGCCGATGTGGAAGCGGTCGGCGGTGGTCACGGCCTCATGGCGTCCGCGCCGGCGCACGCCCACGGCGCCGATGGCCTCGATCGTGTCGGCCCGCACCACGATGGCGGCGAGGCCGGGCAGGCCGGTGCCGGCCCGCGCCTCCAGGAGGATGCTGTCGACGGCGGTGGCCGGCGGGAGGTGGCCCGGGCCGGTCTCCTCGGTGGTGCAGGCGGCGGCCGCGGCGGCCAGCGTGAACAGGGCAAGCGTCGAACGGGAGAACATGGGTCGCTCCGGTTGAGGTGGTGCGCGAACGGTCGCGCCGGAGCCGTGGGGCGGGGAGCCGGATTGGGCCGAAGGGCGGGAAGCGTGGGACGAACGAGGCATTTCGCGGGACGAATACCGGGCGGGCCGGCCCCGCCGCGGTCGGCACAGGGGGGCCGGGAGTGGCCGGCCGATGGCCGCCATCGTAAATACATGGCGGGGGTCCGCGTCCGGCGATCCCTCGATTCTGCCCCTTCACGGGAGGCCGCATGCTTCGTCCGCTGGCAGTCGCAGGGCTCCTGGCCATCATCCCGGCCCAGGTGCCGTTGCCGGCCGCCGCCCCACACCGCCTCCAGGTGCTCGAGGCGCCCGGCGGCGGGGTATCCACCTTCCGGCTACACGCGAGCGGGGCCGCGATCCGACTCGAGGGGGGTGGCGTCCTGTCGGCTGGCCGGGATTCGGCGCTGTCGGCGCCGCTGGGGCTGGAGCTCGAGCCTGGCGCCACCGCCACGCTCGAGGGTGCCGTGACGCTGCTGGTCCTCCCCGATTCCACCGCCGCCGGGACGACCACCGAGCTCCGCGGCCCCCGGATCCGGATCGCGCGGGACGCCGATGGGCGCTACCGCGTGCTCGAGGCGCACCAGGGGCGGCAGCTGACGGTCCGGCGGTTCTGAGGGCCGCCATGACCATCATGGAGCCGCACCGCCTGACGCCCGGCGACACCCCAGCGGTCGTGGACGTGATGTGCAGCGCCTTCGCGGACTATCCGGTGATGCGGTGGTGCCTCGGCGACCCGCCGGATTACGCGGCGCGGCTCCAGGACCTGGTGGGATTCTTCGTGCTCGCGCGGGTGCTCCGGGGCGAGCCGATGTTCGGGCTGCGTGAAGCCGACGGCCAGCTCTCGGGCGCCGCGATCCTCTCCTGGAGCGGGGACACCGCGGCGCCGGCGGCGCTCGACGCCGCCCGCGAGGCGCTCTGGGCACGGCTCGGCGCCGAGGCGCGGGAGCGGTACGAGGCCTTCGGCGCGGTGACCCGCGGCTTCGAGGCGCCGGAGCCCCACTGGCACCTGAACATGATCGGGGTGCGGCGCGGCCTCGCGGGCCGGGGCCGCGGGCGCCGCCTGCTCGACCAGGTGCACCGCCACGCGGCCGAAGACTCGCGGGCCCGGGGGGTCAGCCTCACCACCGAGTTGGCGGGCAACGTGGCGCTCTACGAGCACGCGGGCTACTGGATCACCGGCCGGGCGCGGGTGGCCGATGCCTTCGAGAGCTGGGGGATGTTCCGGGCGGGCATGCATCCGTAGCAGGCCGGCCTCCACGCGTTTCCACTCCCGGGTCCCACCCGCCATGCGCCAGATCGCACTCACGGAGACGGCCGCGCTCCGCCCGCTCGTCGCCGCGGACGCCGCCGAGCTCCACCGCCTGGTCACGGCCAACCGCGCCCACCTCGACCGCTGGCTGCGCTGGTCGAGCGGCATCCAGGCGCCGGCCGACGCGGCCGCGCTGATCGCCACCTTCGAGGAGAAGCAGCGTGCCGGCGACGGCTTTCACCTCGGGCTCCGGGTGGACGGGGCGCTCGCCGGCGGCTGCATCTGCTGGTACATCCACCGCCAGAACCGGAACGCCGAGGTGGGCTACTGGCTCGACGCGGGGCAGACCGGCCGGGGGCTCGCCACCCGCATGGCGGCGGCGGTGGTGGGGCACCTCTTCCGCGTGGAGCGCCTGCACCGGGTCGAGATGCTGTGCGCGGTGGAGAATGCGGCCAGCCGGGCCATCCCGGAGCGGCTGGGCTTCCGGCTCGAGGGGATCCGGCGCGACAGTCACTGGATCACCACCCGGTTCCTCGACCACGCCGTCTACGGCCTCCACGAGGCCGAGTGGCGCGACGGGGGTCCCTAGCGCGGCATGGGGCGGGTGGGCAGCTTGCCTTTCACGGGGCGGCGTGGGCCGCCCGCGGGCGGCGGAGGAGGAGTCTCGCATGACACGGATCGTCTGCGTCCACGGGATCGGCCAGGCCTACGAGGCGGCGGAGACGCTGCTCGCCACCTGGGCGCCCGCGCTGGCGGGGGGCGTCTCGAATGCCGGCGGGAAGCTCGATCCCGCCGAGGTGAGCATGGCGTTCTACGGCGCGTTGTTCCGGCCGTCCGGCAGCAAGGGCGCCGGGGCGATCCCCGAATACGCGCCCGGCGACCTCGATGACGAGCTCGAGCAGGCGCTGCTGGCTGAGCTGTACGCGCCGCACGCGCCGGCGGGCGGAACCGCGACCAAGGGGGTGGGCGCGCGGGGCGTCGCGGGGATGCTGCAGGTGGTGGCGGCGCTGCCGTTCTTCGGCGGCGTGGCCCAGCACGTGGTGATCTGGTTCCTCAAGCAGGTGTCGCGGTACGTGCGCGAGCCGGCGATCCGCCGCGCGGCGCGACAGGCGGTCCTCGACACGATCCAGCCCGACACCCGCATCGTCGTGGGCCACTCCCTCGGGAGCATCGTGGCGTGGGAGACGCTCTGCGCCCACCCCGACCTGCCGGTGCGCACCCTCCTCACGCTCGGCTCCCCGCTCGGCGTGCCGGCGCTGCTGCCGCGGCTCGATCCGCCGGTGACGCAGCGGCCGGGGGCCTGGCCCGGCGGCCTCACGCGCTGGGTGAACATCGCCGACGCCCGCGACGTGGTGGCGCTGGAGAAGCGGCTGGCCCGGGTCTTCGGGGAGCGGGTGGAGGACCTGCCGGTCGAGAACGGCGCCACGATGCACGACGTGAAGCCCTACCTGACCTCCCGCGAGGCGGGCGGGGTCCTGGCGTGACGCTCCCCTCCCCGCCCGGCGCGGGGCCGCGCCGGCACCTGCTGCTCATCGGGGTGGCGCAGTACCCCGACGGCTGGGGGGAGATCGCGGCCGCGGTGGAGGCCGAGATCGCGCGGGCGCGCGCGCTGTTCATTGATGAGTTCCGCTACGAGCCGGCCACGCTCAAGCGGGTGGCCGACACCACCCTCGCGGGGCTGCGCAACGGCATCGCGGACTGGCTCGAGCGGCTCCCCCCGGGGCCCGACGACCTGGTGGCGGTGTACTACACGGGGCACGGCGTGGTGGACCGCTCGGTGTTCCGGCTGGTCACGAGCGAGGTGGCCGCCGCGCGGCCCTCCACCGCCATGGCCGCGAGCGACCTCATCCCGCTGGTGTGGACCGGCGACCGCCACGTCCTGCTCATCCTCGACACCTGCCACGCGGGGGCCGGCACGGCCGAGGCGATGGCGCTGCTGGGCCGCCTGCGTGAAGCCGACGGGGGCGCCGCGCGCGGCTACGGGCTGCACCTGATCGCCGCCGCGCGCAGCATCGAGCTGGCCCGGACCCGGGCGTTCATGGACGCGCTCGACGAGGTGGTGCGGGCGGGCCGCGCGGGGGGCAGCGAGGAGGAGTACCTGCGCCCCGACGCCGTGCTGGAGCAGGTGAACGCGGTGCTCGGCGCCGCGGCCGACGGGGTGCGGCAGCACGCCGAGCTCACCGGCCGGGCGGAGGGGCTGTTCCGGTTCTTCCCCAACGCCTGGTGGGACCCGCGACTGCGGGTCGGCACGGCGCCGGAGCAGGCGCGGGCGGCCCTCGCCCGGCTGCAGCGGGCCACGCTCGCCAGCCACTGGGGCCCGCGCGCGCGGGGCGTCGCCGCCACGAGCGAAGGCGCGTGGCTCTTCACCGGCCGGTCCCGGGCCGTCCGCCGGCTGCTGGCCTGGCTCGGGGAGCCGACCGGCGGCGCGGGCCTCATCGTCACCGGGCCGCCGGGCGCGGGGAAGTCGGCGCTGCTGGCCCGGGTGGTGACGCTCGCCGATCCGGTGGTCCGCGAGGAGGCCCGGCGGGCGGGAGCGCTCGAGGGGGTGCCGGACCAGGAGCTGCCCCGGCCCGGGCTGGTGACGGTCGCGGTGCATGCACGCCGCAAGACGGCCGCGGACGTGGCGCTCGAGCTGGCCGTGGCGCTGGGCGCCGACCTCACCTCGGGCGAGACCGATCCCGAGGTGCTGGCGCGCACCGCGGCGGCGGGGCGCGCGGAGCCCGCCGCCGTGGTGGTCGACGCGCTCGACGAGGCCCAGCAGCCAGAACAGCTCGCCGCGTTCCTCCGCTCGCTGGTGGAGCGCGCGCCGCGCCTGCGGCTGGTGGTGGGGCTGCGGGCCGATGGCGGCGCCAGCCGCCTGGGGCGCAGCCTGGGCCGGCGGTTCGAGGTGCTCGACGTGAGCAGCGCGGAGTACCTCAAGGCGGCCGACATCACCGCCTACGTGGAGCGGGGCCTGCGTGCACCGGAGGGCTCGCCCTACCGCGCCGCGGCCCAGGGGGAGTATGCCCGGAAGGTGGCGCGGGCCATCGGCCGCCGCGCGGGGGGCTCGTTCCTCGTGGCCTCGATCACCGCCCGGGTGCTGGCCGGGCGCGCGGCGGTGATCCCCGCCGCCGAGCTCGGCAACCTGCCCGCCGAGGTGGGCGATGCGTTCGGGTTCGACCTGCGGCGCTTCACGCCGGCGGAGCAGCTCGAGGCGGTGGCGGTGCTGGGCGCGCTGGCGTTCGCCCAGGGACGCGGCCTGCCCCGCAACCTGTGGCCGGCGTTCGCGGAGGCGATCGGCGGCGTCGCGTTCGACGAGTATGACATCGAGCGCTGGCTGGAGCGGGCCGGCTACTACGTGACCCGCGACGCGGGGCAGGGCGTCGCGGTGTTCCGCCTCTACCACGAGGAGTTCGGCCGCTTCCTGCGGGCGCGGGCCCAGGCCATGGTGGCCGAGCGGGAGGGTGCGGGCGCCAGCCTCGAGGCGCGGCTGGCCGCGGTGCTCGATGGCGCGGTGCCGCGCGGCGCGGGCGGCGGCCCCGACTGGGCGGCGGCACCCCCATACGTGCGTGCCTACCTGGCGCGACACTACCGGCTGGCGGGCCGCCGCGACGACCTGCTGGCGCTGGTGGAGGCGCCCGGGTGGATCGCGGCGCGCACCGCGGATGGCGATCCCGCGCCGCTGCTGCGGGACCTCGACGTGGCCTTGCTCGCGGCCCGCGAGGCCACGCCCCCCGACGCGGTCGCGATCGCCCGGCTGGCCCTGGCCTACGGCCGGTGGATGACCACCGCGCCGCCGCTCATCGTGGACGTGCTCGCGGCGGCGGGGCAGCGGGAGCGTGCCGCGCTCATCGCCGACAACATCGCGTACCCGCTCGACCGCTGCCAGGCGTTCTGCCTGCTGGCGGAGCGCAACGCCGCCGAACCCGACCGCGCCGGCGCGCAGTTCCGCGAGGCCATCACCGCGGCGCAGGCCATGCACGACTCCTACCGGGTGCTGACCGGCGCATGGCTGGTGCGGGTGGCCCGCACCCTGGGCGACGACACCTCGGCGCGCCGGCTGGCACGGCAGGCGCTGCGCTGGACCCAGGTGATGGCGAGCGAGGTCCGGGGCACGCCGCTGGACACGCAGGGCTGGGACCAGGCCGACCGGGACCTGCTGGCGCGCCCCGCGGCGCGGGCGGCGCTGACCGCCGACCTGCGGGTGCGCATGATGGAGCTGGACCATGCCATCTTCTGGGCCGCCATGGCGCTGCGTGAGGTGCACGATGCCGCCGGGCTGCAGGAGGTGCGCGGCCTCCTCGCCGGGGGTGGCCACGAGTCCGGCAACCTGCGGCTGCAGGCCGCGGCCGTGGCGGGCGATGCCGCCGTGCTCGACCGGCTGCTGCCCTGGGCGCGCGGCGACGCCGGCGCGCCGTGGGCCGGCACCTACCAGGGCAACCTCGCGCTGGCGCTCGCCACGGCGGGGCGCTGCGAGGAGGCGGCGCGGCTGCCGGAGATGGCGCGGGGCGCGCACCAGTCGCTCCCAACCGTCCTGCACGACAGCGCCAAGCGCCTCGCCTGGGCCCTCACCCTCTGCGGCCGGCTGGACGAGGCGCTCGCGTTCGTGGAGGCGATGCCGCACCCGGAGGAGCGCTTCCGCGCGCTCTACCGGATCGCGGAGGTGCTGCAGCGCCGGCAGGACGCGGTGGGGCTCGATCGCGTCGCGGCCCTGACCGAGCGGCTGCTGGACGTCGAGGAGGAGGTGCGTGCCCGGCTCGAGGCGCCAGTCAGGCGCGCCCCGGCGGCCCCGCGCCGCGGCAAGGCGGCCCGGAAGCGGGCCCCCGACGCGAACACCGACCGGGAACCGCGCTGGCAGGAATTCACCATCGCGGATTTCTGGCGGCTGCGGACCTGGGCGGCGTGGATCCTCCAGGCGGCGGGCCGCACCGGGCGCGCGCTGGCGCTGGCCGAGGCGGTCTGCGCGGAGGAGGTCCAGCCGTCGGAGGCCACGACGCTGGTGCGGCCCACCCGGGTGACCGAGCTGGCCAAGCCGCACGTGGCTCCGCCCGCCGCCGTGAGCCCCGAGCGGGCAGTGATGACGCAGGTGTTCTCGCTGGCGGCGGGCCCGGACATCGAGGCGGCGCGGAAGCTGGCTGAGTCGCTCACGCTGCCGCGCTACCGGGCGCGGGCCCGGGCCGCGGTGGCGGTGCGGCTGCCGGACCGCGAGGAGGCGCTGGCGCTGTGGCTCACCGCCGTGATCGAGGCGCGCCGTGCGGGCACCGGCGTGGTGCTCGAGGTCCTGCGACGCGGTCGCCGGCTGCTGGGCCAGTCGGCCCGGGCCCGCGCGATGCACGCGCTGCTGGACGCGGCGCCGCCTGGCCAGCCCTAGTCCGGGTTCTTTCCCAACCATGCTCCAGTGGAGTCGTATGCCGATCCAGCTGCTGCCCGCCGGGCGGCCGAGCCGCCTGCTGGGCCTCCTGGCCGTGCTGGCCACCGGATTCTTCCCCGCCGGCGCCGTGGCGCAGGCCACGCCGGCCCTGGTCGACGCCACCCCGCGACACGCCACCTTCACGCTCGTGTCGCGAGCGCTCGGCGAGCGGCGGCGCTTCAACGTGTACACCCCGGCCGCGTACGCCGATGGCGCCACGGCGTTTCCGGTCGTCTACATGCCCGACGGCGGCATGGCCGAGGACTTCCCGCACGTGGTGAACACCCTCGACTCGCTCATCGGCCTTGGCCTGGTGCCGCCGATGCTGGTGGTGGGGATCGAGAACACCGAGCGGCGCCGCGACCTCACCGGCCCCACCCGGGTGGGGCGTGACAGCACGATCGCGCCGCGGGTGGGGGGCTCGGCCGCGTTCCGCGGCTTCCTCCGCGACGAGCTGATGCCGGAGATCCGCCGGCGCTATCGGGTCACCGACGAGACCGCGCTGGTCGGCGAATCGCTGGCGGGCCTGTTCGTGGTGGAGACGCTGCTCGAGGAGCCGGCGCTGTTCCGCCGCTACCTGGCCGTCGACCCGAGCCTGTGGTGGGATGCCGAGTCGCTCGCGCGCGGCGCCGCCGCCCGGCTGGGCGGGCTCGACCTCGCGGGGCGCTCGCTCTACCTGACCACCGCGGGGGTCGATGGCAACGTGGGGAGCACGGAACTGCTGGTCGCGGCGCTGCGCGACGGGACGCCCGCCGGCTTTGCCTGGAGCTACGATCCACGCGCCACCGAGCGGCACGCCACCGTCTTCCGCGCCACCCTTCCGGAGGGCTTCCTCCGGGTCCTCCGCTAGCGCCGGCGCCCCCCGCGTGCGGCTCAAGGGCCCCGGTTCGCGGGTCGATACTCACCGCATGGCCTCCGTCCTCGCCGGTGCCGTGACCAACCTCCGCGGCGCCCTGGCGCGGCAGGGATGGGCATGGCTGGCGGCGGGGGTGCTCGTGCTCGGGCTCAGCCATCCCGTCCGCGGCCAGGCATCGGACCGCCCGACCTGGTTCCGGCGCATCATCGGGCAGGACCAGGGGCTGCCCGAGACGCAGGTCAACGCCGTGGCGCAGACGGCGGACGGCTATCTCTGGCTCGGCACCCGGCGCGGGCTGGTGCGCTACGATGGCCTCGCGTTCACCCCCGCCGCCTCCGCCACCCTGCCTTCGCAGTGGATCAACAGCCTCAACCTCGACCGCCGCGGGCGGCTGTGGATCTCCACGGCCCGCGGCCTCGCGGTGCTGGAGGGCGACACGCTGCGCCGCATCGCGGAGCGCGAGGTCCCCGGCACCGAGGTCTGGAAGGTGCTCGAGGACCGCGACGGCCGGATCTGGGTGGCGACCGAGGACGGCGCCTACGTGGGCGATGGAGCCGCCTTCCACGCGGTGCCGGGCGCGGCGGGTCGGCTGTACGCGCTGCTCGAGGATGCGCGGGGGCGGGTGTGGATCGGGGGGCGCCGCCGGCTGCTCGCCACGCGCGGGGAGCAGGTCGACTCGTCGATCGTCTCGCCGCTTGGCGACGCGAGCGCGTTCGACCTCGTCGAGGATGGAGCCGGCGGGATGTGGGTCGCGACGCGCGAGGGGATCACCCAGGTGTCGTTCGACGCCGCCGGCCGCCCGCGTGCCGGCCGGTCGGTGGCCACCGGCGGGCCGGCGCCGGCGCCGGTGTGGGCGCTGGCCCGCTCGCCGGACGGCGGGCTGTGGCTCGGCACCGACGGGCGGGGCGTGCTCCTGTGGGACGGGCAGGCGTTGCGCACCGTGGATCCGACCGAGGGCATCGCGGCGCGCCAGGTGCTGGCCACGTTCGTGGACGCGCTCGGGCGCGTCTGGGCCGGGACCGGCGCGGGGCTCGAGAAGTACCAGCGGGGCGCGTTCCTCACCTATCAGGCCGACCGCGGCCTGCC
>WBZN01001242.1_pt1 | contig 15878 bp, 17 predicted proteins | sample 5204281 | NCBI WGS metagenome assembly WBZN01 (sample SAMN12344347, study PRJNA552823) | activated sludge metagenome | biome: Activated sludge suspended growth; feature: Nitrification reactor; material: Wastewater; isolation source: activated sludge from nitrification reactor of wastewater...
GCTTGGGAATCCGATATCGGTCCATGAGAAGCGTGGCCACATCAAGCCGCTTCCGTGAAGCTTCCGAAACGGTGAGCGCGAGTTCTTCCTGCCGGAGAAAACCCTGGAGAACAAGCTGGTCGTACCGACCGGATGAACGTGCCCGGGCTGCGGCTGCCATACGTGGTATCGATCCACTTGCCGGTAATACAGACGAGGTTGCGCGAGTCATGAAACCTGCTCCTTTCTGACGACATTGAAGACGAGTTGATGCCTGACTACCGCTACGCCTTCACATTTTGGCCTGCCAACTGCCCGGGGCGACAAACACCAGCGGCAGACCCTGCACAAGTCCCTCGCGAAGATCGTGGTTGTACCAAACTTCCAACATTCCCGATCCGTTCGTGCTGTCCACGATAGCCCCTTGCGCCAGTACCCCGCCATACACTTTAAGGTGGCCGGCATATCGCACATCACCCGCGGCATACAAGACTCCCTGCAGATGAATGCCTGACAACTGCACCGGTACCCTTGTCCCGAGTGACTGCTGCCCCTCCGGGGGCGGACTCAGCGCGGGAACGGCTTTCCCTGGTGTCCCGGCCTTCCAGAGGACATGGGCGTTCACAATAAAAATGCCTTCGGCATACTCTTGATCAAACACAATTGTGCCCATGTTGTCCGTGCGAGGCGGCAGCCCGTCAAGCGTATCGACAAAGATCAGCCCTCGATGATCTCCGGGTCCCTTCGATGCAAATACCTCCGCCGCAGAGTGTCCCAATCCAGGCTCGACGACGCCGTCCGGGTATAGCAATCCCTCCCTGTCGAGAGCGTAATACCGCCCAAACTGCATGGCCATTCGCTTCAAGGTCGCATACTCCCATTGATCCACCTTGATGCCGGGAACCGGCTCCTGATGTGCGTGGACGTTTAGGGGCACGGCGGACAAGGCCTCGACCGGAAGCTGTGCAAAAAAGGCATCGCCTCCGAGACGGATGTTCAGCCATCGATCCTCGCGATGACTCATTTCGTCATAGGCTTGCCCGCTCACGGAAGCCAACCCGCTCTTGACCGGCACCTCCTCCTGGCGGGGGAAATAGGCTCGACCACGAACCACCATCTCACCCCAATGGGCGAAGACCGAACCGGGCCGAGATTGCACTGACTCGCTTCCAAGAGTCCCGCTTTGCAACGGCGCGTGCAGCGCTGGCACGGCGTAGGCCCCGAACTCGACGCTTAACGTCTTTGTCACACGCGACGCATGGCCGGCTCCCGCCGTAACCTCTACGGTGCACAGCATGCCGGGCCGCGTCGCTCCATAGACCCGCAGCTTGAGAATTCTTGCAAGGCCCTTGAGCGACTTGAACCAGCCTGTCTGGGGATCATTCAGCACCCGGTCATGTTGAGGATTGGCCGCATCGAAAACGACATCGGGGTTCGCGCTAGTCCCGGCAAATTGAGCGCGCCCTTGCGCATCAAAATACGATGGATCTCCCTGTGCATTGACCGATCGCTTGGCGAACCACCTCGGCGCGACCTCCTGCGACAGGAGTGTGGGATCATGAAACCACCCCATCACCACATCAACGGCCGCTTCCGCGGCGTGATGCGCGACACGCTCGTCCTGTAGAGCACTGGCCCCGACCACCTCCTGACCTGCCAACTGCAGAGAAGTCATGCCCAACAAGGCCAGGAGAAACACCACCATCAGCACCGCCAACAATGCCATGCCCCGTTCATCCCGCTGCATAGTGATCACTGAATGCCTACCGCTCCTGCTCATAGCTCCATCTCCCTTGCTCGCTACATCCGGATCGAGATATCCCGGGAAAGCCTCGATCCTTGCCGTCCAACCTGTATCGTCACACGAACACGCACCATGTCCCGCACATCCGTCGTCACGTTGCCGCTTCTGTCGAAGTACTGCAGCTGAAAACCGCTTACGTCGCCCAACAACGTGCTGACCCCGCCGTCCACCTCACGCATCAGTCGTCTCGTCCCATCATCCTGGCGCTTCACGTAGTAGCGCACCCGATTCAACAGAAAGACGGCACTTCGCGCCTGAAACTGTTCGGTAGTCGGTGTCGCGAGCGTCAATGTTTGCTTCCGGCCGTCGATGGCCAGACGATTCCATGCACACTGCGTTGCAGTACAAACCAGCACCTGCTTGCCCCTCGGCCAGTCGGCGCCATCCTCAACAGGGAGGTCCTGCCGGCCGACCTCCACAAGTTGTGTCAGGACGGTTGAGGATCCACTCAAGTTGGCAAAGAACTGGGCTTCATCAGCGTCCGCCTTCATAAAAAGGGAATCTCCGCCTAGCAACCCGCCTCCGGCCAACCGTATCTCGCTGCACAAGACATCCAGCCCGAGCCGCAATTCCTGATTGGCGGTCATAGTGGCATGCTGCGAGCTCAAGCGAAGACCGTAAGCGGCAAAGGCTTGAACTGCAGCCGATATCGCCACGCTGCTGATCGCCATGGCGATCAGCAGTTCAAGGAGACTCACTCCGTCGGAGTTGAGGCGCCATCCCGCCCGCATTCGCTCCGGCTGTCTTGAAACGGGCACCATTGCGCATCTCATGACAACGCCGACAGGCCGACATACCGTGGATTGGCCCGGATCGTACGCACTCGAACTTCCCGCTCCTGCCCTTCCAAAGTCCTGAAGATCGCTCGCGCCTCGATCGTAGCCAGACTCGCCCCCCCGGGCTGGCTGCCTCGATTGAGTTGCACGGTCCAGACAAGCCTGATAGTGGACTGCGTCAGACTCGCAGTGAAAATGCCGTCACCAGTTGTCCCATCATCCAGCAAACCGTCGTCGCGCATGGCGGACTCCAACGTCCCGTTTTGATCCAGATCATCCGCGAGCAACTGGTCCCACGGCAGACTTCGCTTCGCCTCAAGGCGCGATTCTGCCAGGGCCAACGCAGTCGTCGTCAACGCGCCGCGCTGAAGGCCACGCTGCGCCCACTCACACATCCCGATCGTCCCGATTATTCCAATGGACAGCACCACCAATGCCACCATGCTTTCCACCAACGTAAACCCCTCGGCACTCATCGCCCGAACTCGCCGGCCTGTCATCCCTGCCTCTAGTCGTCTCATGACACCGCCACCCGTCCTGTGATACTTACGGTCACCTGATGCATCACCCGCCTGGAATCGACCAACACCATCGTCGTCGCCGTGGCAGAACGGCCGCTGGATTGAAAGAGAATTTCAGGCCTGGTGCTCATCGAGTCGACGACTGTTCCGGTACGCGCAAAGTCATACCGGCGCAAGAGACTCGTTTCACAATCCAGACATTCCGTCCGTAATTCGGATTGCTCCGCATTGATCACAACGCGAATCCGCGCATGTCGCGCCATCGCCAATTGCCTGGCCATACGCAATTCCGAGGCAATCTCCGTCACAACCGCACGCTGACGATGCTTTGCAACAAGAGCCGCCCAGCCCGGCAAACTCACCCCCGTCACAATCGCCATGATGGCCAGCACCGTACACAGTTCCACGAGACTCACTCCACGTTCGTTCATACCGGCTCCTTTCATCGAGCGCGTAGAGCATTTCCAAGTTCCGTGCCGTTGTTGTGCGATGCAGTGCACGAGGAACCCCCAGTGGTCTGCCGCTCTCGGAACCAGGGGAAAAGACGTCAAGATTACGAAGAAATATGCGGGGACTCCCTGTAATCAACCTCTGGAGTGACCAGCGACAATAGGCATGGACATTTGTGAACTGTTCCGAATCAGATACAGTGGCAGACTCATTCGGATACAGTAGGCAGAAACGTGATGGCCTATAAACGGGCTGCCAGAGCCCGTTTATAGGCCATCACTGAGGAAGATTGATCAGAGACCAGTACCAGTCGAGGAGAGGCTGGTGAAACAGGAGGGCGAGAATCGATCCCACAGCAAGAAAGGGACCAAAGGGAATATATTGCTCACGCCTCATGATCCCGACAGCGATAAGCCCGACACCGACAAGAGAGCCCAGAAACGATCCGATCATAATGGCCAACAATACCGGCTGCCACCCGATGAATGCCCCGACCATGGCCATGAGTTTGATATCTCCTCCTCCCATGCCTTCCTTCCCGAAGATATAGGGGCTGACCCAGGCAAGGAACCACAGAGTTCCTCCACCCAAGACGACGCCGAGAATCGAATCGAGAAGACCGATCGGCAGAATCACAGCGGCGCAGGCCAGGCCAATGGCGATTCCCGGCAGAGTGACCGCATCCGGAATCATCGTATGGGAGAGGTCCGTTCCCGTTATCACGATCAGGGCGGAAAGTAACGCCGCATACACACTGGCCACAACTGTAAAACCGAACATCCAGAATACCAGTACGTATCCAATCGCGTTCGCCGCTTCCACCAGAGGATACTGAAGGGATATTGGCGCACGGCAGGCGCGGCACCGCCCCAGGAGAATAAGGTAACTCACAATCGGGATATTGTCGTAGACCGCGATGGGCTGTCGGCAGGCCGGGCAATGGGAGGCGGGCCAGGCCACGGACTCTTCACGCGGCAGTCGGTAGATACAGACGTTCAGAAAACTGCCGATCACCCCGCCGAACAACAGCACCGTCAGATATGAGATCATCAGCCCTCCCGCCACGATTCACTCACGCCCGACATGCACAGCTATATTTCATCGTACGTATACAAACTTAAGTCAATAAGAGCAGACAACAGGATGCTGGATCCCGGCGCTTTCCATTTACAAATGCTAGGAGCGCTGCGTATAATCCGACATCGATTTTGGCGCGGGAGGTCGCAGGCCTCAATCTGTGAATTGCCTTTACCCGAAGTGGAGCTAGATGTACATGCCGACAGCCGCCAGGACCACCAAAGGTCGAACCAAAGTATCATTGCCTGATCCGGTACTTCCCCCTCGCAAACGACGACCGGAAGCGCTGACAACTCGCGAGCAGGAAATCCTTGAGCTGATCTGGACCGGATTCAAGAACAAGGAAATTGCTCAGCGACTCAAGATCAGCGTCAAAACCGTTGAGGCGCACCGGGCAAACATGATGAAGAAAATCCGAGTTTCCAATACCGCTCAGCTGCTCAAGGCTGCCATTCAAGGGAAAATGTTGAAGCTCCGGTAGCCCGCCCCTGTGCCCCCTCCTCAGGCTTTTTTCTCCGCAGATCCCAGACGCTGCCGTAGAGCCTCGTACAGGACGATGGCCGCCGAAGCTGAAACATTGAGCGAGCTGACCTTCCCCAACATGGGAATGTGCGCCGCATCGTCGCAGGCTCCGCGAACCCCTGGCCGTACGCCCTTCCCCTCTCCGCCGAACACCAGGGCAACCGGACCTCTGAAGTCCAGCTGAGTGTACGACTTGGGAGCCTCGGCATCCATCGCGTAGACCCATATTCCTGCACTTTGCAGACGTTCAATCCAACGCGAGAGGTTCGAAACTCGCCCGACCGGCATGTAGTCTACGGCCCCGGCAGAGGCCTTGGCCACCACACTGGTCAGCCCCACCGCACGGCGTTCCGGAATAAAGACACCTTGCACCCCGGACGCTTCAGCCGTCCGGAGAATCGCCCCGAGGTTGTGAGGATCCTCTACGCCGTCGAGCAATACGAGGAGTGGAGTCTGGCCAGGAGCCTGCGCCAATGTGAGCATCTCATCCGGCTCCGCATAGGATTTAGCGGCCACCAAGCCGACCACGCCCTGGTGGTGACCGCCGGGAACAAGTCGATCGAACGCGGCGCGAGGCTCCACATACACCGGCACGCGCTGCTCTCTGGCCAACCGCACGATTTCCCCGAACTGTCGATCAGTTCCCAACACGAGCAGCCGCTGAAGAGGACGCGCCCCGGCGCGAAGGGCTTCGCGCACGACATGGAGGCCGTAGATCACTTCGGACGTATTATCGTTTCCATCGACTGGTGCCATCTGGCCGGTCCTCGATCGTAATGCCATGGGCCGACAGTTCGGCTCGGAGCTGGTCGGCAAGCTTGTAGTCCCTGGATTTCTTCGCAGCAAGTCGGGCGGCAATTTTATGGGCGATCGCCTCCTCCGACAGAGTCATCATGGCCCCGCCGGGCGAGCCCGAAGATGCCAGCTGACGCTGACTCTTGAACTGCCAGTCATCCAGCTGTAACAATCCGAGCACCGCGCCCAACGAACGAAATTCCTGCCGTACTACACGCCGCATTTCGCCGGATAGTCCCGCGTCGAGCGCTTTGTTGGCGTCTCCGCGTAACTTCTGCAGTGCGGCCACCGCATTGGGCGTATGCAAATCATCGTCCATGGCGTCAACAAACGCCTGCCGCATCCGGATCGTCGCATCCTGCATCTGCTGATCGGCCGCACCCTGCGTGGGAGCCGACTCCTTGAGCCGCGCAAAGAGGTCATAAAATCCGTTGAGCGCGTTTTTCGCTTCCGCCAGGCTTTGATCCGAGAAATCCAATGGACTTCTATACTGGGTGGAGAGCAAAAAATACCGCAGCATTTCACCCGTGACCACGTCGGGCCATTCGGACTTCTGAAAGATCTCACGAATGGTAAAGAAATTCCCCAACGACTTGGACATCTTCTCTTGGTTGATCTGAACGAACCCGTTGTGCACCCAGTACCGCGCGAATTCCTTGCCGGTTGCGCCGCAGGATTGAGCAATTTCATTTTCGTGGTGCGGAAAGATCAAATCCATCCCGCCACCATGAATATCAAACGTCTCACCAAGATGCCGCATGGCCATGGCCGAACATTCAATATGCCAACCGGGACGGCCCGGTCCCCACGGACTGTCCCATGACGGTTCACCGGGTTTGCTCGCTTTCCAAAGGGCAAAATCCATCGGGTGACGTTTTCGCTCATCCACGTCCACACGGGCGCCCGCTTGCAGATCATCGACCTTCCGCTTGGATAACCGGCCGTAGACCGGGTACCGATCAACCTGGAAATAGACGTCCCCTTCGACGCGGTAGGCCATTCCCTTTGCCAGCAACGTATCGACAAGCGCCACAATGTCGGCGATATGTTCCGTCGCCCTCGGCTCGAGGGTCGCCCGTCGAACCCCCAGCTTCTCCATGTCGTCGTAGTAGGCCTGGATGAAGGTGGTGGTAACCTGCTCGCAGCTCACGCCTTGCTCATTCGCTCGCGTGATGATCTTGTCGTCGACGTCGGTGAAGTTTTTGGCAAACTCAACGACAAAGCCGCCATATTCCAGATAACGCCGCAACACATCAAAGACCAAGGCACTGCGGGCATGCCCGATATGACAGTAGTCGTACACCGTCACCCCACATACGTACATGCGGACTTTACCTGGCACTAATGGCTCGAACTGGTCTTTGCTGCCGGTGAGGGTATTGTAGACGCGCAACATGACGGAGCATTACTCCATAGAAGGACGACGCTTCGGCCAATGGGACCAGAGAAAATACCCGAGGCCCACGGCAAGACACAACCCGATCACCAGATCTGCGTGATGGAAATACTGGTGTAATTCATTCCAGTGCTCCCCCATCTTCAATCCCACATAGGCCAACGCATAACAAAAAGGAAGCGCTCCGACAAATGAGTAGAACACGAACTTCTTAATATCCATGCGCGCAATTCCCGCTGGGAGAGAGATGAACGTGCGAACGACGGGCAACAGCCGGCCGATCAACACCGCCGCCTCTCCATGTCTCGCAAACCATCGATCGGCCAGTTCCATATCATGCTGCGACACCAGGAAATACCGGCCGTACCGCTCGACAAACGGTCGTCCTCCCCACACGCCCACGTAGTAGGCCACCAAGGATCCGAGCACATTCCCGATCGCGCCCGCCAGAGTGACGCCCACCATCGAAAATTGGCCGGTGAAGACCAAGTACCCGGAAAACGGCATGATGATTTCACTCGGCAGGGGAATACAGGCGCTCTCGATCGCCATCGTCAGGACAATACCGGTATAGCCGAAGGTCGAGATCGTGGCAATGACGAATCGGCCCAGCACCTCTATCAACCACTCGATCAGTCCGGTCACGCGCTGGTCCTCTTTCGTAAATGCCCAGTCCCCGCCGTCGTCGTCGCGGGCGGTCTCGAGAGCGGCTGCTCCCAGGCTTTGAAGTGTTCCAGCATCGCGTGATGAGTCGTATCGAGATGGATCGGCGTCACGGACACCATGTGCTGCGCCAACGCTTCATGATCGGCATCCTGCTGACGGCTCCACGACTGGCGTGTGCCGGCAATCCAGTAATACTTGCGCCCCCTCGGATCGACTTTCTCCACAATCGGGTTGTTGAAGCGGCGCCGACTCAAACAGGTGACCTTCACCCCCTTAATGGAGCGCAACGGAACATCGGGAATATTTACATTCAAAATGGTTTCCGTCGGCAACCCGTGCCGCAGCACTTCGGCAGCCACTCGAGCCGCATACTGCGCCCCGACCTCAAACCGAAATTTTTCCCCGCCTTCCTGCGACACAGCTACCGACGGAATGCCGAGAATCGTCCCCTCCAAGGCGCCCGAGACGGTGCCGGAGTACATCACGTCATCGCCAAGATTCACGCCACGATTGATTCCCGACACGACCAACGCCGGACGCCCCGGCAAGACCTTCACCAACGCGAGATTGACACAGTCCACCGGCGTGCCGTTCACCATGAACACACGGGGCGCCATTTTGGTGATGCGGAGCGGCTTGTGCAACGTCACCGCATGCCCGACTGCGGTCCGCTCCCGGTCAGGCGCGACAATCCATACGTCTCCCAATGCACCGAGCGCCGCCGCGACGGCATGGATGCCGGGAGACGCAATCCCATCGTCGTTGGTTACAAGGATCCGTACACGCGCCACACCTACTCCTTACGCATTGATATCATCGTGAAAGGGAAGAACCGGAACCGTCGGATCGAGGGTGAGGACGAGAAAGGCGGGAAAACGCACAAATACGCGCCCATGGTCGGTCGCAATAATCACTGTCCCTCAGGACAATGCGTGGTGGACCACATCGTGCCGATGGTCGGGGCGGCGGGATTTGAACCCACGACCCCTCGCACCCCAAGCGAGTGCGCTACCGGGCTGCGCTACGCCCCGACACGGCCGACATCGATGTACCCACACAGTTTGACGCAGCCGCCCGCATCACCGGAACAATTCAAGCCGAATGCGAATCGATCATCCGAATGATCGCCTGAAGATCACCTCTGACACGCTGTGCCAGTTCCTTCCGCGAGCCGCTTTTCTTCACGGTTGCCCGTCCACGACGAGCCCAGTACCGCTTGACGCCGGCCAGCGTGTGCCCCTCATCATAGAGCATCCGCTTAATCTCCAGCACCGTATCCACATCACGCTGCACATACAGCCGCTGATTGCCACGACTCTTCTTTGGCCTCAGGAAGCTGAACTCCGACTCCCAAAACCGCAAGACATAAGCCGGCAATTTTGAAATCTTGCTGACTTCGCCGATTTTATAAAAAACCTTACTTCCCAGTCTGGGATCATTCCCCATGACCGGTCCTCATGCTGCGTGTGCTCGTGGCAAGGTAGCGACTAGGAATTGACGTACTTTTTAAAGACCTGACTGGGCCGAAACGTCACCACGCGACGGGGAGTAATCCCGATTTCTTCACCGGTTCGTGGATTGCGTCCTTTGCGAGCCCCTTTGCTCCGTACTACAAAATTCCCGAATCCTGCAATTTTGACTGCATCACCCTTTTGCAGCACTCCCTTCAACAGATTGAGCACGAGTTCGACGATATCGGCTGCATCGTTCTTCGACACTCCAACCTGCTTGAAGATTTCGTTCGCGATATCCGCCTTTCTCATGCCTTTCCCCCCGCCATCCACTAGAGTCGTTCCTTAGGAAGTGCTTCTTGGTGTCGAGCGTCCAAGACAAAGAATTTCCCCATAAGTTACGTGAGGTTATCTGGCCTGTCAAGGATTATGTGCACCCAATGGAGGTAAAACAGTCTCAGCGATCGGCCAGCAGCAATTTGTACTCGATGCTGTCCGCCAGCGCCTGCCAACTGGCTTCCATAATGTTTTCTGATACCCCGACCGTGCCCCACTTGTCCTTGTGATCTCCCGATTCGATCAATACCCGCACTTTCGATTCCGTGCCCTTGTCCGCAGATAACACACGGACCTTATAGTCGAGCAACTTCACTTCACGCAGCTGCGGATAAAATTTCTCCAACGCTTTGCGCAACGCATGGTCAAGCGCATTGACCGGTCCGGCGCCCACCGCCGCCGTGTGTTCGACCACATCGCCGACTTTCACCATCACGGTCGCTTCGGACAACAGCAACCCATGCTCTTGCTTTTTTTCGACGATCACCCGGAACCCCAACAACTGAAAGGATGGGCGATGGCTTCCCATCGCTTTGCGCATCAACAATTCAAAGGATCCTTCGGCACCCTCAAATTGATACCCCTGACTTTCCCGCTCCTTGAGGGTCTCGACGAGCTCCTGCAGCTTCGCATGATTCTTGGTCAATGAAATGCCGTAGGCCTCGACCTTTTCCAGCAGTCCGCTGCGGCCGGCATAATCCGACACCAGGATCCGGCGACGATTCCCGACTTCGGCCGGATCGATATGTTCGTAGGTCGCGGCATTTTTGAGCACCGCATGAATATGTACGCCCCCCTTGTGCGCAAAGGCCGCATCTCCGACATAGGGTTGCCGTTTATTGGGCATCAAGTTGGCGATTTCCGTCACGAACCCAGACACATCTTTCAATCGAGTGAGATTCTTCCCGAGAGCAGGCCGCTGCATCTTCAATTGCAAGTTGGGAATGATGGAGCAGAGATTCGCATTGCCGCAGCGTTCGCCGATTCCATTGATCGTGCCCTGGACCTGCAGAATCCCCGACTCCACGGCCACCAGCGAATTGGCCACTGCCATTTCGCTGTCGTTATGCGCATGGATTCCCAACGGCACAGGGCACTCCTGCTTCACCACCCGGCAAATCTCCCTGATCTCCCAGGGCATCGTCCCGCCGTTCGTGTCACACAGAATGACCCGCTCGGCGCCTCCGGCGATCGCTCGACGGATGGTCTGTAGCGCATAGTCCGGATTGGCTTTGTACCCATCGAAAAAGTGTTCGGCGTCATAGAACACGCGCCGGTCCTTGGATCGCAGGTAGTGAATCGAGTCCTCGATCAGCTCGAGGTTTTTGGCGAGTGCAATTCCCAGAGCGTCGGTCACCTGAAACGACCAACTTTTCCCGAAGAGTGTAATGGTTTGCGTTCCCGAATCCAAAAGCGCCTGCAGATTTTTGTCTTTACGGACTGGATTGCTCGCTTTCCGCGTCGAGCCGAATGCCACGACGGTCGCACTCCGGAACGGAATGGCTTTGATCTGTCGGAAAAACTCAATGTCTTTGGGATTTGCCCCCGGCCATCCGCCCTCAATGAAGTGCACACCGAGCTCGTCAAGCTGTTGCGCAACGCGAAGCTTGTCTTCCACGGAGAAACTGACGTCCTCCGCCTGAGCGCCATCACGCAAGGTCGTATCGTAGATCTCGAGCGCGGATGCCTGCGCGGCAGTCAGTGTCGGCACCGGGTTTGGTTCCGGGGTGCCAGACCGACGTGGTGCTGTAGTGCGACGTTTCATAGGTGTGAGCGTAACAAGGCGATCATTGCCCCGTCGAGGTACCCGCCGGGGCGACGGAGGTCCCCCGGCGGCGATCAGCCCAGAGCCGGCGCCGACACGCGATCCAGACCAAATGCCGTATGAAGCGTGCGCATGGCCAATTCCAGGTACTTCTCCTCGATGACACAGGAGATTTTGATTTCCGATGTGCTGATCATCATGATATTGACGCCCTCGCGCGACAACACTTCGAACATTTTCGCCGCCACTCCGGAATGCGACCGCATACCCACCCCGATCAGCGACACCTTGGCAATGGATTCGGTCACGGCGACCGACCGGGCACCGATCTCCTGGGACAAGCGCTGGACGAGATCAACGGCGCTACGCAGGTCGGGCTTCGGCACCGTGAACGAAATGTCGGTCATGGACGCTTGGCTGACGTTCTGGATGATCATATCTACGACGATATTGGCATTCGCCACAGCACCGAATACACGCGCGGCGATACCCGGTCGATCCGGTACCCCGACAATCGTAATCTTGGCCTGATTGCGGTCTCCCGTCACACCCGACACCATGACCCCTTCCATATCGGCATCTTCACGTGTCACGAGCGTTCCCTTTCCTTCCTTGAAGCTTGAGTTGACCTCCACCGGAACGGAATACTTCGCCGCAAATTCGACCGAACGACTCTGCAACACCTTGGCGCCGAGGCTCGCCATTTCCAGCATCTCTTCGTAAGAGATCTTCTCAAGGCGACGCGCGGCCGGCACGATGTTCGGATCGGCGGTATAGACCCCGTCGACATCCGTATAAATAATGCAGCGATCCGCCTTGAGCGCCGCGGCCAAGGCCACAGCGGTCAAATCGGACCCGCCACGCCCCAAAGTCGTGACATCCGAGCTGGCGTTAATGCCCTGAAACCCGGCCACCACCGGAACGACACCCGCCGATAAGGCATCCTTGATGCGGTCGGCCGTGACGCGGGAAATTCTCGCTTTGGTATGGGCGCTATCGGTGTGAATGCCGACCTGTCGGCCCGTGAAGGAACGCGCGTTGACCCCTCGACTCCGGAGTTCCATGGCCAACAACGCGATGGTCACCCGCTCCCCTGTCGAAAGCAGCATGTCTAATTCGCGTTCGTCCGGCATGCTGGTCACATCATGGGCCAGCTTGAGCAGCCGATCCGTTTCCCCGCTCATCGCCGACAACACGACGACGACCTGGTGCCCATCTTTCTGCGCCCGCTCGACCCGCTCGGCGACACGATGGATCCGCTCGACGTTCCCCACCGACGTACCGCCGTATTTTTGAACAATCAGCGCCACAAATCTCAGGCTCCACGGGGGAATAATCGCATCATCAGCTTGGTGGCATCACGAGGCGCAGTCCCGGCGATGGTCTTGTCTTGCTCATGGAACCGGGTCGCCGAACCAGCCTGGGGCTTGGCAGCTCCGTCGCAGAGCGCGTACAAAATCGGCGGCACCTCTGAACCCTGCCCTTTCGTCAGGCCAGGATCGCACACGACGAGCAACCGATAGGCCGGGTACTTCGCCAAGGCTGCGAGAATCGGCCCGACCACCTGAGCATCGAAGCGCTCGATGGCCTGAACCTTGTCCCGCACGTTAGTGGCATGGAGCACATCATCCGATAAACCGGCATGGAGATAGACAAAGTCTTTTTTCGCCAACTCTTGCACTACCGCTGCCACGCAACCTGCAAATTTTTCTGACTCCTCGCCGCTCTCGGCCGGCAACTCGGCCGCTTCCAGCCCTGCGCACAGGCCGACTCCACGGTGGACGTCACTGGATGACACGACCACACCGGCAACCTGATACCTCTCCGGCAACGGCGGCCACAGCGGGGCTCTCCCCTGCCCCCACAACCAGAAACAATTGGCCGGCATGAATCCTTCCTGCTCACGCTCTTCGTTGATGGGATGATCGCGCAGGACAAAAAACGCCGCGTCCATGATTTTCCTCAGCACATCGGCACCATCGCCGGCCGGCAAGGCCTCGGCGATCGACCGGCCGACTAACTGCTGAGGGTCCACGCAGGTCGCACGGGATTTTCCTCCGACCCAAACCATTAAATGCCGATGACCGGAACCCGGGTAAAATTGAATACTCTCCGACCCCAGCTGTTCGTTGACGGCCTCCACCAGCTCCCTGGCTTGCTCCGTGTCAATGAGCCCGGCCGTCGCATCTTCCATGACCACATGCGGCCCCAGCTTTTTGATGTCGGCCGCTCGATCCTTGCTGCCGGAGGCGGACTCCCCTCGCACCGTCACCATGGTGCAACGGAACACCACATCCTGCTCTCCCACCGTCACACCCAGACCGGCCGCCTCCAGCGGACCGGGACCGGGATAATACTTCTTGGGATCGTATCCCAGGACGGCGACACTGGTGACATCACTACCCCTCGTGCCCGCGTCAGAGGGGAGGCTCAACAGCCCCACCTCCCCGCGTTGGGCAATCTGGTCAAGATAGGGAGTCGTGGCCGCCTGAAGCGGCGTACTCCCACCGAGTTCTGGACACGCAAGGTCTGCCATCCCGTCGGCATGCAGGATCAAATATTTCATGCAATGTTCCTGAGGTAATCACACATGAAGGAGGCGGGCCACATCATCGCGGGTGGCTTTCACCGTTTGAGGCTGACGTGAAATACCGATCGCCGTATCGGCATCCTTCAAACCATGCCCGGTCAATGTACACACGACCGTAGCACCTTCCTTTAATTGCCCGGCTTGACTCAACTTAATCACTCCGGCAACAGAGGTGGCGGAAGCCGGTTCACAAAAGACACCTTCTTCCCTCGCTACTAAGGCGTAGGCATGCAAAATTTCTTCATCCGTGACCATATCGATCGCGCCCGACGATTCCCGCACGGCCGTGAGAGCCGACTGCCAGCTGGCCGGATTACCGATCCGAATCGCCGTCGCCACGGTCTGCGGCGCTTCGACCACATGCCCCAACACAATCGGCGCGGCCCCGGCAGCCTGAAATCCCATCATACGAGGCAAACGGGTCGTTTGGTTGGCTGCCCGATATTCCCGGTAGCCGTTCCAATAGGCGGTGATATTACCCGCATTCCCTACAGGAAGTACATGGAGAGTCGGTGCGTCACCAAGATCGTCGCAAATCTCCATCGCCGCCGTTTTCTGCCCCTCGATCCGAAAAGGGTTGAGCGAATTCACTAACTCGACCGGATACGTTGCGGACAGTTCCTTGACGATGGTCAACGCCTGGTCAAAGTTTCCTTCGACTTGAATGACGGTGGCTTGGTGCATCATGGCCTGGGACAACTTGCCGAGGGCGATCTTTCCGGCCGGAATAAGCACATACACGGCAATTCCAGCCCGGGCGCCATAGGCCGCCGCCGAAGCGGACGTGTTGCCGGTGGAGGCGCAAATGACCGCTCGGGCGCCCCCTTCGACAGCCTTGGAGATGGCCATGGTCATACCGCGGTCTTTAAAGGATCCTGTCGGATTCATTCCTTCATACTTGAGGTAGAGATCCACACCCGGGGCGATTTTCTTGGCGAGCCGCGCCGCGCGGATCAAGGGCGTGTTACCCTCCCCCAGCGTGATAACCGGCGTCTGAGCCGTCACCGGCAGAAACTTCCGATACTCTTCGATAATGCCACGCCAGCGAGTCATAACGATCTCTTCAACACCCTCCCGGCTAAACCGGAGAGCTCCTTCATTCGTCCCTTCCCTCAACCCTGATCAGCGTCGTCGGCTCAGAGATGTAGGGCATCGGATCGATTTCGCGAAGCGCATTTTGAATATCCCGCTCTTTTGCCATATGCGTCATGATGACGACCGGCACGGTCTGTCCTTCCTTGCGTCCTTGCTGCAACACTGAGGAAATGCTGATGCCATGCTGGCCCAGCACACCTGCAATCTGAGACAACACGCCCGGCCGGTCAAGGACCATGAAGCGAATGTAATACAATGAGGTGATTTCCTCCATCGGCCGCATGCGCAACGGCCGCCGCTGGTCCGGCTGATAGGAGGCAGGCGGAACGCGACCCGAAGCATCCTTGAGCAAATCACGCGCGATGGACATGACATCGCTCACCACGGCGCTGCCCGTCGGCATCGACCCGGCACCACGCCCATAGAGCACCACGTCTTCAACCGCGTCGCCGACCAGTTGAATCGCGTTATACACCCCATCCACCTTGGCAATCTGGGAAGCGGACGGAACCATGGTCGGATGCACGCGTGCCTCGATCTCGCCGTCGGAATACTTCGCGATCGCCAGCAGCTTGATGGTAAACCCGAACTCCTTTGCGTAGGCGATATCAAGCGGCGTGAGCCCGGTGATGCCTTCGGTATAAATCTCTTTGAA
>WBZN01001249.1_pt1 | contig 15848 bp, 11 predicted proteins | sample 5204281 | NCBI WGS metagenome assembly WBZN01 (sample SAMN12344347, study PRJNA552823) | activated sludge metagenome | biome: Activated sludge suspended growth; feature: Nitrification reactor; material: Wastewater; isolation source: activated sludge from nitrification reactor of wastewater...
CTTCCGGCAGTACGCCGCGCGCGGCGCCTCGGCCATGTTCTATATCCATCCCTGGGAGTACGACGTGGAGCAACCACGGCTGCCGTGCGGCCGCCTGACTGCGCTGCGGCATTACCGCAACCTTGACCGCACCTGGTCCCGCATGGATGCCCTGCTCCGCGAGTTCCGCTTCACCAGCGTGGCCGAGCGCTTCGGCGTGCTGGCGGAGTTCGGGGTACCGGCCGGGGGCGGTCGATGAACATCGCGGTGGCACCCTTCGCCGGGACGGCGGCGGAGTGGGACGGGTTCGTCGCCGCCCAGGAGGGCTGGACCCACTTCCATCGTTACGGCTGGCGGGAGGTGTTCAGCGGCGTGTTCGGGCACGAGTGCTTCTATCTCGAGGCGCGCGACGCCGCGGGCGCGCTGGCCGGCGTCCTTCCGCTCGTGCGCGTGAAGAGCCTCGCGTTCGGGCACTACCTCGTGTCGCTGCCGTTCGTGAACTACGGTGGCCCGCTCGGGACCCCGGCCGCGATCCAGGCGCTCGTCGCCTGGGCGGTCGAGCGCGCCGCCCAGGATGGCGTGAAGCTGCTCGAGCTGCGCAGCCGACGGGCACTGCCGGTCGACCTGCCGGTGTCGCACCGGAAGATCACGGTCGTCCTCGACCTGCCCGGCGATCCCGGCACGCTGATGAAGGGGTTCGAGGCCAAGCTCCGCAGCCAGGTGCGCCGTCCGGCCAAGGAGGGGATCACGGTGCGATTCGGCCCGGACCAGGTCGGGCCGTTCTTCGAGGTCTACGCGCGGCACATGCGCGACCTCGGCACGCCGACCCAGTCACGGCGGCTCTTCGAGCGGCTGGTGGAGGTCTTCCCGGAGACCTGGATCGGCTGCGCCTGGCTGGGTGACGTGCCGGTGGCGGGGGGGGTGGGATTCGTCTGGGGGCGGGAATTCGAGATGACCTGGGCCAGTTCGCTCTACGCCTACAACAAACTCTCTCCCAACATGGGGCTCTACTGGGCCTTCATGGAACGCGCCTGCCGCGAGGGGCTCAGCGTCTTCAACTTCGGCCGCTGCTCGCCGGGGGCCGGCACCCACCGGTTCAAGAGCCAATGGGGAAGCCGGGATGAGCAGCTCTGGTGGTACCAGGCAGCCCGTGGCGGCGGCGAGGCCGCCACGCCCTCCCCCGACGCCGGCGCGTATGCCTGGGGCCCCCGGGTCTGGCGCCGGCTGCCGCTGGGCCTCGCCACCGCCCTCGGTCCGCGCGTCGTCCGGGGGATTCCCTGACGCCACGCTGGGTGTCACCGGCGCACTCCCCGATCAATGCGCGCGCGCTCAGGTCCGCCGCGCTCGCCGGCGCCTCGACCGCGGCGCATGCCGCCGCCCGCAAGTGGCTCGATGCCTGGGTGGAGGCACAATTCCAGCCCCGCGCCTGGGCCTGGGCGGACAGCGGCACCACCGCGCTCACTTGGGCCCTCGAGGCTTCACTGGGACCACGGCAGCCGAGGACGGTGGCGCTGCCAGGCTACGCCTGCTATGACCTCGCCACTGCCTGCGACGGCGCCAGGGCAACGGCCGTGCTGTACGACCTCGATCCGGCCACCCTTGGCCCGGATTGGGGCTCATTGCAGCGCGCGCTGGCGGCAGGGGTGTCCGCCGTGGTGGCCGTGCACCTCTTCGGCGTGCCCGTCGATATGCGACGGATCCGGGAGCTGGCCAGCGCTCACGGCGCGATTGTGATCGAGGATGCGGCGCAGGGGGTCTGTGCGACCTACGATGGACGGCCGGTGGGAAGTCATGGGGCGCTCTCCGTTCTCAGCTTCGGTCGCGGCAAGGGGCTGACCGCTGGTGGGGGCGGCCTCGTGCTGGCCAACGATGAGGTGTTTGCAGCGTCGATCGGCAGCCTGTCGCCGGTGGCCCATGCTGGCTGGGCTGCACTCGGCAAGTCGATCGCGCAGGCGCTGCTGTCGTCTCCTGGCCGCTATTGGCTTCCGGCGTCCCTGCCGATGCTCGGGTTGGGTGAGACCCACTACCACCCGGCGCGGAACGGTGGTGGCCTCAGTCGTGTGGGGGCGGGGCTGCTCTCTCGGACCGTCGCGTTGGCCGGGGAGGCCCTCTCGGGGCGGCAACGGCTGGCCGGGGTATGGCAGGCGGGCCTGTCCACGGGGTGGCACGGTCTGGTGCCGCGCCCAGCGGGCGGCGGCATGCCAGGCTACCTCCGGTTCCCTATCCTGCTGCCGCAGGCGGCCGTGGGGGGCGGGGCACTGGTGCGCCGTCTGGCTCGGCATGGAGTGAGTCGTGGGTACCCCTTGCCGCTGGCACGCCTGCCGGGATTCACCCGCGGGACGGTGCCCCTTGGCGAGCGCCTGGAGGGGGCGGAGTGGCTGGCGGAGGCACTGCTGACACTTCCAACCCATGTCCATGTGGAGCAACGAGATATCGACGTCGTACTCGAAGGCCTGCACTCCCTTTCACCTCGCCCCGTGGCGGGGTAGTATTCGATCGGAACCCGGGCCAGGGGCGCTCGATGACTTGGCGCGGAAGCACTCGGGGGATTCCATGAGCTCATTGCGACTGCACCTCCCGCACAAGGCATGGCATGGATTGCCGTTCCTGCTGGGAGCCGTTCTGGCCTGCACCGCCGAGTCGCGGACGGGAGGCCAGCCACCGCCGGCGGCGGTGCCCCAGCTGGACTTGGCACCGGCCACCGTGGGATTCACCTATGCGCCTGGCGGCCCGATGCCAGCGGTGCAGGCGGTCAATCTTACGTCAGGCCCGGGCACGGTTGATGGGCTGACGATCGGGACAATCCTCTACGCGCCGATTTCCTCGGGCTGGCTCTCGGCGGACTTCGGTAGTTCCGGCGATGCCACGCCAACAACGGTCGTGTTGACGGCCACCCCACCCGCCGACCTGCAGCCTGGCAGCTACGTGGCGAATGTTCCGGTTGGCTCCACCGTCACTGGAGTGAATACGCAGTACGTCGTGGCGACGCTCACTGTCACGCCTACCCCGTTGCTCGGGGTATCCCCGGGGACCGTGACGCTGAGCGCGACACAGGGCGGCGCCAATCCTGCCCCCCAGTTCGTCGATGTGGACAATCTGGGTTCGGGGACCCTCTCCGGACTCAATCTCGGAGCGATTTCCTATGGGGGTGGGGCCACCGGGTGGATCGCGGCCAGCCTGAGCGGGACCACCGCACCGGCGACGATCACGCTCCAGGTTACGAGCGGCGGCCTCGCCACAGGGACCTACACGGCGCTGATCCCGGTGCGCTCGAGCCTCCCCGGGGTAGTGGCCGACACCATTCTTGTCAGTCTCGGTGTCAGCGCCAGCTCCACGCCGCCGACGATAGCGGTCTCGCCCTCGCTGGTGCCGGTGTCTGCCGTCGTGGGTGGCGCGAATCCTCCGCCGCAGATCGCTTCGGTGTCGAATGCCGGCGGCGGAACCCTCGGCGGATTGAGCGTCGGCTCGATCAGCTATGGCGCGGGTGCCAACGGGTGGCTTTCTGCCTCGATCAACCAGGCGACGGCCCCGGCGCAGGTGACCGTGCAACCGACCACTGGCTCGCTCACGGCCGGCACGTATAGCGCCACGGTGCGAGTGCAGAGCACCCAGTCCGGCGTGGCACCGGTGACGTTCACCGTCGCCTTCACGGTGAGCCCGACGTCCCAGCCGCCCGCGATCAGTGTGGCGCCGGCCACGCCATCGTTCACCGCCACCAGCGGCGGGGCTGATCCCGCGGCGATCGCCGTCAGCGTGACAAACAGCGGTGGTGGGTCCCTGAACCTCCTGGCCCTGGGCGCCACCACTTACGGGGCCGGGGCGAGCGGCTGGCTGGGCGCGTCGCTCAGCAATACCTCCGCGCCCGCCACAATCACACTGACGGCGCAGACCGGCGCACTGGCGCCGGGCACCTACACCGCTACGGTACCGGTGCAGTCCGGGGTCAGCGGGGTGGCGACGAAGAATCTCACGGCCACCTTCACGGTGCTGTCGCCCACGGCCTCGCCGGCGATCGCGTTCGCGCCGGGCGACGTGAATTTTGCTGGTCAGACGGGCGGATCGAATCCATCGGCCCGCGTGGTCCAGGTGACAAACTCTGGCGGCGGGGCCCTGACGGGTCTCGCCGTCGGGACGATCTCCTATACCTCCGGCGGCGCCACTGGTTGGTTGAGCGCGACCCTCAACACGACGACCGCGCCCGCGACCCTCACGGTGCAGCCGGCCACCGGAGTGCTCGCGGCGGGGACCTACCGGGCGCTGATCCCGGTGAGTTCCCCGGTGGCCGGCAACTCGCCCCGCAACATCGGCGTGCGCTTCGATGTCTCCGGTACGCCCGCGATGACAGTCACGCCGGGCAGCGTGACATTCACCGGTACGACCGGGCAGCCCAGTCCGACGCCCGGGACGGTGGTCGTGGGCAATTCTGGCGGTGGCAGCCTCGCCGGGCTGACCGCCGGCCCGGTCACCTACGGTGCCGGCCAGCCCACCGGCTGGCTCACCACGACCCTGAGCGCCACGACGACGCCGTCCACCCTGGTGCTCACACCGACAATCGGGACATTGGCCGCCGGGACGTACTCCGCGACGGTGCCTGTGGCCACCACGACTCCCGGCGTTCCGAGCCAGAACGTAACCGTCTCGTTCCAGGTCGGTGCTCCGAGTGGCGGGCTGGTCATTCTGACTGGGAATAACCAGTCGGGACTGGTGAACTCGGTGCTGCCCACCACGCTCAAAGCCCGGGTCTACGACGCCGCTGGTAACCCGAAGCCCGGGACCAGCGTGCTCTGGCAGGTGAACAACGGCGGCGCACTCCTCAATACCAGCAGTATCAGCAATTCGCTGGGCGAGGTCAGTGCCGACTGGCAGGTCGGCCCCCTTGCGGGGATTCACACCGTCACCGTATCGGCGGCAGGCCTGCCGACCGTGACGTTTTTTGCCGACGTGCTGCTGCCTCCCAACCCCTCCGCGCATCCGAACGAGCCGGCAGGCTACATCGCCTTCGCCGAGCACAACTTCAGCTCGCTGCCCACTTCGCCGAAGAGCCTGGGCGGGCTGCTCGGGGCGTGGTACAACGACCCCACCTACGCCCCGGCCAACCTGGTGGTCGTGACGCCGGACCTGACCGCGCCGGAGAGTCCGCCAAACGTGCTCCAGACCCGGTATCCCACCGGTCTGATCGGCGGGCGCGCCCCGGTCTACATGTACGGCTGGGACGCGGCGGGAAGTACCAACGGGCAGAAGAGCAAGTTCTATTTCTCCCTCTGGATCAAGCTTCAGGGCCCGGATTTCGAGGCTGCGCCGGCCGTCACGAAGCTGGGGTTCATCGGCTATGGCAACCAGCCCTCGGTCGGGATCAACCAAGGCTTCTTCGGGATCCAGAATGGCTCCACGCCGCAGATCCGCTCCCAGTTCACCACCTCCTTCTTCGAGCAGTGGCCGGTGAGCCGCACGCTCGGGCCGAATGTCAATACCCAGCAGCTGTTCACCGCCGGCGTCTGGCATCAGTGGGAAGCGGTGTACGAGATGAACACCGTGGGCCAGTCTGATGGGACGTTCAAAATGTGGATCGATGGCATCAAGATCACTGATATTTCGAACGTCGAGTGGCGCATCTCGGGAAGCACGAATCAGTTCTTCCAGTGGACCTGGAATCCGACATGGGGTGGAATTGGCGGCACCAAGACCCGCAACGACTTCATTATGATCGACCACGTGTACATGTCGGGCCTGCCATGAGCCGAGGCGCGGGCGCGACGCTCCTGGGCATCGCACTGGCTGGCCTGATTCCGTCTGCGGCTTGTGCTCAGCGCGAAGCCCCCGAAGGCCGGGAGCATCCGGCCGGGCTGTGGCTGCCGAACGACAGTGGCGGCCCGTGCCCGGGGGGCTCCGCCCGGACCGCAGCCCGCCCCGGGGAGCATGAGCCTCCCGGCTTCACGCCGTTCGCCCACTATGATGCCTGCCAGTTCCCCGGCCGCGGGGAGTCCCTCGGCAGATGGGAAACCGAACGGCGACAGATGGCCCTGATGCAGGACCCCGAGGCCCCCGCCAGCCCGCCAGGGGTGATCGTCACCCGTTACGGGCGTGGCTTTGTCGCAGGACGTGCTCCCGTCTACTGGAATGGGTGGGATAGCGGGGGGGCGCGGGCTGAGAAGGAAGCGTTCTACGTCTCGATGTGGATCAAGATCGTCGGGCCCGAATTCGAAGCGGCGCCCGCGGTGACCAAGCTCGGGTTCATTGGATACGGCGCCGATCCTGAGTCTGCTGTGAACCAGGGGTTCTTCGGCATCCCCAATGGAAAGCAGCCACGCATCGGCCGTGCCTTTCAACTGGGATTCTTCCAGCAGGGGCATGTGGACCGCCCAGTCCACCAGAACCTCGAGTCACGACCCCTCATGACAGTGGGCGAGTGGCACCATTGGGAGGCGGTCTTCCGGCTGAATCACCCCGGTGCCGGTGACGGCGAATTCAGCTTCTGGATCGACGGGCGACAGCTCATGCGTTACAGTAACATGCGATTTGTCGACCGGGATCATCCCCACGGGTTCACCATGTATACCTGGAACCCGACCTGGGGGGGAATGGGAGGCACCAAGACCCGGGAGGATCGCATCCTGATCGACGACGTGTACCTCTCCGGGATCCCCTATCGCGATCGTGGCATGACGAGCGGTCGTGGGGAGTGATCCAGGCCCCGGGGCGCTCCCATCGCGGTCGCGTGGCGCCCACCGCACGCTGCTGCTGCTGGCGGCACTCGCCATGGTCACCCGCGCGAGCCTGATACTCGCCCGGCCTCTCGCGCCGCTGGAGGAGTTGGCCACTTCGGCTCCAGACGATGCGCGGTACTATGCACGCCTGGCCCAGCACCTCGCCACCACCGGACAATACGCGGAGAATCACCTTCGGGCCTACCGTCCGCCGGGGTACCCGGCTGCAGTGGCCGCCGCGATCCGGCTGGGGCTTGGCAGCCAGGCGATCCAGGTCCTGCAGAACCTTGCGTACCTCGCCTGCCTCGGAGTTCTCGTGCGATGGGCCACCCAGCGGGGTGGCCCCATGGCCGGGGTCCTGACCGCGCTCCTAGGATTGCTGACCACCAACTGGCTGCTCCTGCCCCAGGAACTGCTCTCGGAGACGCTGTTCCTCACCCTCCTGATGGCGGCGCTGGCGCTGGGGCCGGCCAGGGTCGCCCGGCCCACGCCGGGGACTGTGATGGCGATGGGGGCGTGTTTCGGGCTGGCGGCACTGGTACGCGAGGTCGCGCTGCCGCTCGGATTCCTGGCGACCGGCCTGCTGGCGGTGCAGGCCATCCCGCTCCGGGGGGGGCGTGGGGAGGCCCTGCGTATTCTCATCGCCGGTTCGCTGGGTTTGCTCTTGGCGATTCTTCCCTGGACCTACCGGAATTACCGCATCTTCTCCGCGCTGGTCCCCATCACGACGAATGGGGCCATCAACCTGTACATGGGGAATAATCCTGCCGCGACTGGCGAGTACCGCTGGGCACTGCCTGATTCTGCGCAGGCCGTCTGGAACAAGCCCGGCACCGGCCCGTCGGACGAACTCTACGTGATGCGGGCCGCGAAGGTCGCGGCCCTGGTCTACATTCGGGACCACCCTGGCGCGATCATCGCGCTGGCTCCCAAGAAGCTCTGGGCACTCTGGGGGCCTCCACTGGAACTCCGCGGGGGGCTGGGCCCCAGTGGACTGATCCGTATTAGCGTGGCTTGCCTGTGGCTTGTGACCCTCCTGGCCGGCTGCGCCGGGCTGTGGAGGCTTCGCCGAGATGCCTTGGGACGATTCGTGCTGCTGATGCTCCTCGCGGCGTCCGGGATCCACATTGCGACCTACGGAAGCCCGCGGTACCGCTCCGCCTATGAGTTCCTCCTGCTCTTGCCGGCCGGGGTGGCGCTCGGGGAGGCCGTGGGCAGGTTTCGGCAGCGGGGACGGAATGAAGCGGCAAACCCGGCGCCGCGCGCCTGATGCACGGTGTTCCGCGCCCTGTGACGCCACCGACCTCGATGGAGGATTTGTGCTGCCGGTCAGCCTGATCGCCGCCATACTGCTCCTTCCCGCCGCGGTCTTCCTGGCCCTTCCACTCATGATGGAAGTCGCGGCGGTCACCCGGGCCCTTGTGGCCGGGCGCCGGGGCCAAGGGCGCGAAGGCGGGCTCCCCCGCCTCGTGATCCTGGTCCCGGCGCACAATGAGGCGATGATGATTGAGGCCTGCGTCCGCTCGCTGCTGGCGCTTGGTGGCGCGGCCGCCGGCGTGCGGGTGATCGTGATTGCCGACAATTGCAGCGATGCGACGGCGGCGCTCGCCCGGGCGGCGGGCGCGGAGTGCTGGGAGCGCGACGACCCCACCCGCGGGGGGAAGCCCCAAGCGCTGGCCTGGGCGATCGGCAAGCTGGAGCTGGCGGTGTGGGATGCCGTGGTGGTGATTGACGCCGACACCGAGGTGGACCCTGGGTTCGCCGCCGCGCTGGCCGGCGAGATGCCGCTGGAACGGCGCCTGGTGCAGTCCTACTTCGCCACGCTCAACGAGTGGGACAATTGGCTGACCCGCCTTGCCGGCCTGCTCGCGCGATGCCGGTATGAAGTGACCTATCCCCTGAAGGCCCGCGCGGGGCTCAACTGCCCCCTGACGGGCAACGGGATGATCATCGGCGCACGGATCCTCGAGGCGCACGGGTGGCGCCACTTCTCAATCACGGAAAACTGGGAGATGTATGCGGACTTCACCGCCCGTGGGGTCGAAATCGGGTACTGCCGCGATGCGCTCATCCGTTCACACGAGGTGGAGACTCTGCAACAGGGCGGGACGCAACGCCGGCGATGGCTTGCAGGCCGGCTCCAGGTCCTCGGTGAATACGCTGGGCGCCTCCTCAGCAGCGGAAGGATTGGCCCGCTCCAGAAGCTGGATGCCCTCACGGAACTGGCGGCACCGAGCCCGATCCTCCAAGTGCTCGCGGTGATGGGAGTGACGGCCGCCGCCTTTGTTTGCCGGGCAGACCCGCTGGCGCGGATGGCGATGGTGCTGGCGCCGCTCTCCCTCCTGCCACTCGTGCTGGCCACGGTCCTCGTGCTCATGCGGCACCCCGAGCCCGGGGCGACGGTGCGCGCGCTGGCGATGGTGCCAATCTACGCGGGGTGGCGGCTGGTCGTGGCAGTTGGCACGCTGTTCCGACTTCGCGACCGCACCTGGAAGAAGACGGAGCGCCCGGCCCGCCGCTAGGGCCGCCTAGACGGCCTGTTGCGCCAGTCCGCGGGCAACGGACGCCGCCGCCTCGGCGGGCGGCTTGCGCATTTGCGCGGCGAGCTGGGTAGACCGGGTGTTGTCCCAGCGATCCACGGCAAAGACCGACGCGACGTTCATCGCGGGTCGCCCTGGTCGCAGGAGCTTCTGGAGCAGGATCGCCGCCCAGCTGAGCGGGTGCAGGATGAACCCCGGCAGCCAGAGGACCGTGAGGTCGGGGTTGGTGGATCGTAACTGAGCGATCAACTCCCGTTTCGAGGGCAGGGTCGGCTGCAGGATATTGATCACGGTGGGCGCCTCGGCCGGGTGATCAAGGATCCAGGCGAGGGCCTCTCCGCAGAATGTGACATCCACGACCCCGAGCCGTTGTCCCGGCGAGCCCACGGCGACGTAGAAACCACCGACGCGCTTGCCGAGCCGGCCCGGGGGATCGAAGTCGGTGTAGTCCACGATGGCGCCGGGACGCGCTACCCGGAGCGTCATGCCCAGTTCGGCCGCCAGCGTCACGGCCAGCCGCTCGGACTCGAGCTTGCCCCAGACATACGGCCCGGAGGCCCGGCTGTCGGCCTTGAGCGGGCCGTCGTCGCGGATGCCCTGGCCCGCCCGCGGCGGCGCCAGCACGGCCACGCTGCTCACGTGGACCACCTCACGGATCCCGGCGGCATGCGCCGCCGTGAGCACGTGCCGAGTGGCGTCGATGGAATTGCGCTGGTGCTGCTCCCAGCTGCCCGCCGTCTCGGCCGCGGCATTGATCACAGCCGTGGCCCCCATGAAGTGCGCCGGGTCGATCGGCAGGCCCAGGTCGACGTCGCGGTAGTCCACGCCGGCGAACTGATCCCAGGGCGCCGGCGTGCGGCGCGCGAGCACCGTGACGGGGTGTCCGGCGGCGAGGAGTGCCTTGGTGGTGGCCCGCCCGAGAAAGCCGGTGCCACCGGTGAGGACCACCCGTCCGGCCCGCGCCTGCCCGCCAGCGATGGGCCTCGGTCGACTCTCCTCGGCGTAGGTGGCGAGCGAGGCGCCGATGCGCTCGCAGAACGCGACGGTGTCAGCAATGTTCTCGGGGGACACCGGGGAAGGGCCCCCGGACCGGATCGCGCCATAGAACAGCCCGAAGACTTCGGCGAGGCCCGGGTAGCTTCGCTGCCCCCCGAGGAACCGCTTGGCCATGGCCCGGGTCGTACCACTCACCAGCTGACGCGCGATCTGGTAGGGCGCGAACAACTTCTCGAGCCCCGAGGTGCCGGGCCCGATCAGGCGCTGGACCGTGCCGCGGACGTAGTCGGCGTTGATGGTGCCGTTGGTGCCGGTCAGCCTGAGAAAGCTCTCCACCGGCCGGGCCTGCAGCGAGACGGTCAGTGTGCCGGAGATCCCGCCGCGGCGGATCAGCGCATGGACCGTCCCCGGGGGGCCAACTTCCACCGCGGTCAGCTCAGTCGGGCCGTCCGCTTCGCCATCCAGGGCCGCCAGCAGGACATAGACGGGGTGGGGGAGGATGTCGAGCAGCTGCAGATCGGCGCGCAGCGGCGCGCGCCCATCCGGCGTGCGCCGCACCGTCCGGAAGGAGAAGTAGCTCTCGACATGGACCAGCTTGCCGATCGCCGGCCGCAGTTCGCGTGCAATCCGGGACGGAGCCTCCTGCAGCAGCTGATGCCCGGCGCAGACCAGGCGCTGCCGCGAGGCGGCGAGGTCGAGCAGGTCCCGCGCTTCGGCGCCGTGCTCGACGAATGGCTTCTCGACGTATACATGGCAACCCGCCTCGAGCGCGGTGCGGGTCAGGGCGGCGTGCGTGGCGGGCGGCGTGACGATGTGCACCACGGCCGGATGCATGGCGGCGAGGGCTTCCGCCAAGGTGGCGAAGCCCGCCGCCTCCGGGGCGATGGCCCGCATGGCCGCCTGGGCGTCGGGTGACGGATCCACCACCCCCACGACCTTCGCGGCGACCCCGCAACGCGCGACTGCCCGGGCGTGATGCTGGGCCATCTTGCCGCCCCCGACCATAAGGACTCTGAGCTGGGCTGACGAATCGGTAGTCGAGGTGTTCACGCGGAGCTCACAGCCAAAGGGTGCGCGTCTGGGGGAGATGGTGTACGTGCCACGATGAAACGTTCCCGGGTTGCAATAATGAGCAAAACACACGCCAGCAACCATCGTCGGACCCCATCCGGCGGGGATTTCGACAACGACCCGGATCCCAATTCGGAGGCCCTCTTCAGCCCTCCCGGAGGCGATCCGGCACCGAGGGTCTGAAAGTTGCTAACTTTCCTGCCATGACGACCCCCGCGCAGCCCGCCTACGCGTCGAGCCCAACCGCCCTTCCTGGAGGGTCAGCCGCACGGGCCTCGATGCGGGCCGTGGTCCCCTCGACGGATGCCTTCCGGGTGCTTGTTGGCGCGCTGATGGTGGTGACCATCAGCCGAATCCACCAGCACTACGGCTTCCTGAAGCCCTTCCGGCCGGCACTGGTCTTGGTGGGCCTGGCCGCGCTTTATGCGGTGGCCAACCCGCGCATGCTGGTCAGCGGAAACCTGTTGCGGCTATGGCCAACCCGGCTGATGGCCTATCTCGGGGGGGCGGCATGCCTCTCGGTTCCGTTCGGGCTCTCCATGGGCGGGTCCGCGGCCTTCATCCTCGATGAGTATTCCAAGGTGCTCATCTTCGGGCTCCTGGTCGTGGCGGCCATTCGACATGTCCGCGACCTCTACACGATGGTCTGGTCCTACGTGATCGCCTGTGCGTTCCTGGCATGGCTCTCGATCTTCGTCTATCGGATGAAGATCGCCAAGGGTGACGATTTCGCGCGTATCCAGACCGGGTACAGCTATGACTCGAACGACCTGGGCCTGGTGGTCCTGATCGGGATGGTCTTCAGCATCATGATGCTCCAGGTCGGGTCCCAGAAGGGCAAGCTGTTCAACCTGGGCATGCTGGCGTCGATTGGTGTCACGATTGCCAAGACCGGGAGTCGCGGCACGCTGCTGGGATTGGCCACCGTGGTGGCGGTCCTGCTGTTCCTGCTCGAGAACGTGGCCACGGCCAAGAAGATCGGCTTCGTCGGGATCGTCTCCCTTGGCCTGATCTTCGCGGCCCCCGCCGGCTACTGGGACCAAATGTTGACGATTTTTGCGCCCGCAGACGACTACAACCTCACGTCGACGACCGGTCGCTGGCAGGTCTGGAAACGGGGGATGACTTACCTTGGGCTCAATCCGATCACCGGGATCGGCATCGATAACTTCAGCCGGGCTGAAGGCATGTACTCGCCCATGGCGGCGGCGCGGAACTTCGATCCGGCCATGGCCGGCGTCAAGTGGTCGGCGGCGCACAATTCCTTTGTCCAGGCCCTGGTCGAAACCGGGCTCGTTGGCGGTTCCCTGTTCGTGGCGCTGGTGTTCGGCGGGATATACCAGATGTTCAAGCTTCGGCGCCGGATGCCCAAGCACTGGGCCCGCGGTGATCCTGAGCAGCGCTTCCTGGTCAGCATGTGCAACTACATGCCGGCGGCCCTGATTGCGTTCGCGGTTTCCGGGTCGCTGGTGTCCTTCGCGTGGATCGATCCGATCTACGTCCTGGCCGCCCTGATGTCGGGGCTCTATGTCTCGGTGGAGCGGAAGTTGGCCGAGGAGCAGGTATCGGATGCGCCGCCTGGCGCCGCCCCCGTGCCTGCGCCGGTTCGTCGCCAAGGCCGGGGCGGCCTGGCTCACCTGCCCGCCGGGGCCGTCGCGCCTGGTCAGGGATTTCGCGCGCCGCCACGCCAGCGGTGATGCGGCCGGCCCTTAAGCGATGCCTCGAAGCCGGCCTTTTGGGCTCGGGGCTCGGGGCTCTCGGGCGGGTGCGGCAGCGCGGGCGCGGGCTCATACTCGCGTACCACAACGTCGTTCCGACGGGGGCCACGGCTGGCGCGGATGCCGCGCTCCACCTCCCCCAGGCACGGTTTGCCGAGCACCTCGACGTGCTTCGGGAACTGGCCGAGGTCGTGCCACTCACCGCCCTGATCGAGTCCCCCGCACCCGCGGGGGGTGCCCCGCCCCGGGTGGCCATCACTTTCGATGACGCGTATGTCGGTGCCCTCTCCGCCGGGCTCGCGGAATTGCGGTGTCGCAACCTTCCCGCGACCGTGTTCGTGGCGCCGGCGTTTGTGGGAGGGCTGGGGTTCTGGTGGGATGAGGTCCCGGAGGGGGACGGGGCAGGAGGGTTCCGCGAGCGGGCCCTCACCGTGTGGTGTGGGCAGGATGCGCGCATTCGGGCGGGCGTGACCGCCGCGCGCCGGCCCGTGGTGCCGGCGCCGGCGCACGCGCGGTGTGTTACGGAGGCGGAACTCGCCGAGGCCCTGCAGTTTCCGGCACTGCAACTCGGATCGCACAGCTGGAGCCACCCCAACCTCGCCGCGCTGGACCCGATCACGCTCGCAGACGAGTTGCGCCGCCCGCGCGAGTGGCTGGCACGGTTCGGGGCCCGCGTCCTCCCGGGAATCAGCTACCCCTACGGGCTGTGTTCACCGGCGGTGGAACGGGCGGCAGCGGATGCCGGCTATCGTTTCGGGCTCAAGGTGACCGGAGGATGGCTGCCCCGGGAGCCGGCGGCTCCCCCGCATGCGATCCCCAGGCTCAACGTGCCGGCCGGTCTGACGCCGGACGGATTCCGGCTCCGGCTGGCAGGGTGGTTCTGCCCGTGAGTGGAGGCCGGGCCCGGGTTCGCGTCCTCCATGTCGCCCTGGACCTCCACGCCGGTGGCCTGGAGCGCCTGGTGGCCGACCTGATTCGTCGGGGCGACCATGCGCAGTTCGAGTATCACCTGCTGGTCCTGCGCTTCCTGGGACGGTTCGGGGAGGGGCTCGGACCGTATGCGACGCTGCACGTGGCCCCGCCGATGGGGCGCAGCTCGATGGTCTACCCCGCGGCCCTGCGACGCCAGATCGAGGCGATCGCTCCAGACGTGATCCACACTCACAGCGGTGTCTGGTACAAGGTGTCGCGTGCCATCCGGGGGCTCGGAAAGCCCCCACTGGTCCACACCGACCACGGCCGCGAGCGGCCCGACCCCTGGCAGGACCGCCTGGTGGACTGGATCGCCAGCCACCGCACCGCGGCCGTGGTGGCGGTCTCCGAGGTGCTGGCCGACCAGCTCCGGCGCACCGTGGTGGCTTGTCCCGAGCGGGTGCGTACCATCCTGAACGGCGTCGATACCGAGGAGTACGCGCCCCGTCCGGATGATGGCGCGCTTCGCACGGAACTCGGCGTGGCGCCGGGCAGGCCGATCATCGGCAGCATCGGCCGGCTCGAACCGATCAAGGGCTACGACCTCATGGTGGAGGCGTTCGCGGCCCTGATGCGCGGCGAGACGCCCGGCACCCAGGGGCCGGTGCTGGTCATCGCCGGCGAGGGGAGCCAGCAGGCGAAACTGGCCGCCCGCGCGGCAGCGCTCGGGCTGGGCGACCGGGTGTTTCTCGTCGGATGGCGGAGCGACTCCGCACGGCTGTATCGTGCCTTCACCTTGTTTGCCATGACCTCGCGGAGCGAGGGCACCTCGGTGAGCCTGCTCGAGGCAATGAGTTCCGGCTGCTGCCCGGTGGTGACGCCGGTCGGGGGCAACGGGGTGGTGCTGGGCCCGGGCTTGCAGCACCGCATGGTGGCCGGTCTTGGACCCGAGGAGATTGCCGCCGGATGGCGGTCGGCCCTGTCCGACCCGGCCGGGCGCGAGGCGGATGCCCGGGCCGGCCGGGCGCGCGTGGAGGAAGCGTTCAGCCTGGCGGCCATGTCGCGGGCCTACGAGGCACTCTACAACGGCGTCCGGTCGGAGTCGTCCCCCAGGCCCTGGCGCTCGGCGGAGAAGCCGCCCAGCAGGTAGGCGTCCCCATCGGTCACGGCGCGGACCAGCTCCTGGCGCTTGGCCTCATCGAGGAATCGCTCGTCGTACGCGAGGTACGCGAAGCCGGGCCGGGTGGCCATGCGATTCCGGTGTTTCTCGAGATACTCATCCAGGCTGCAGATGACGCGGGCCGGGCTCCCGGCGCATACCGTGTTCGGCGGCAGGGACCGGGAGACGACAGATCCCGCCCCGACCACCGTCCGCGGCCCGATCTCCACCCCCGCCAGGATGATGCTCCGGGCCCCGATATGGCAGGATTCGTGGATGACCACTCGGCCGATGCGCGCTGCATCGAGGTACTCGTCCATCTGGGCATCGTGGGCGAGGATCATGCACTCCGGGCCGAACCCGGTGTAGTCGCCGATGCTGATCAAGAAGCAGTGGCTGGTGTCGATCGCGGTCGAAGCCGGCAGCAGCACCCCGCGACCGATGTGCATCCCCTTGGCCCGTAGGGTGGCCCAGCGGCGATGCAGGCGGGCAATCTCGAATCGGGCACGGGCGGCCCGCAGCAGCCGCCAGGCAAACCCCAGCATGTCAGGCCCCCTTTCGCAGGGCCACGGACTTGAGGTGTTCGATCCGGGCCGTGCACTGCACGACATGCGGCAGCGATTCCGGCAGGTCGAACCGCAGAATCCGGAACGGCGCCTCCGGGCCCGCGCGGAAGCGATCGACCGTGGCGTACCCCGGGTCGCCCACCACCGCCCCCAGCAGGCCGAGCTCTCCCAGGATCGCGATCTCCCGCGCGCCGAAATCCGCC
>WBZN01001250.1_pt1 | contig 15846 bp, 9 predicted proteins | sample 5204281 | NCBI WGS metagenome assembly WBZN01 (sample SAMN12344347, study PRJNA552823) | activated sludge metagenome | biome: Activated sludge suspended growth; feature: Nitrification reactor; material: Wastewater; isolation source: activated sludge from nitrification reactor of wastewater treatment...
CCGTCCCACTGCTCGCCGGGTGCCGCGCTCCGCCGGCCGAGCATGCGCTGCATGCGATCGACGAGCAGCGCCGCCTGGTGGACGTCCTGCACGTGGGGCAGGAGGTCGCGCGCGAGCTCGGCCATGTTGGCGTAGCGCTGGTCCGGGTTCTTCGCGAGGCAGCGCAGGATGATCGCCTGGATCGCCGGCGGTGCCTTGACCATCGGTGCCGGCGGATCGACCGCGACCTTGACGCACATCTCGGAGAAGCTCTCCGCTTCGAACGGACGGCGGCCCTCGATCAGCTCGTACATCACGGTCCCGAGCGACCAGATGTCCGTGCGCGCATCGACGTGCCGCGCCGATCGCATCTGCTCGGGCGACATGTATGCGGGCGTGCCGAGCAACGACTGCGTCTGCGTCAGTTGCATGTCGTTTGCCAGCGGCGCCTTCGAGATGCCGAAGTCGAGCACCTTGATCAGCGCCGTACCGTCGGGGCGCCAGGTCACGAACAGGTTGCTCGGCTTGACGTCGCGATGCACGATCCCGATCGAGTGCGCCTCCGAGAGCGCCTCGGCGGTCTGCATCATCAGCTCGGCAGCCCATGGCACCGGCAGGTGCCCGCGGGCGTCGATCATCGCCCCGAGGTCATGACCCTCGAGGTACTCCATGACCATGAACGGCGTGCCGTTGTCGAACGTGCCGACGTCGCTGACGCGGGCGACGTACTCGCTCTTGAGCTTCACCGCCGCCTGCGCCTCGCGCATGAACCGCTCGACCGCATCGCGATCGAGCAGCACGTCCTGGCGCAGCATCTTGATCGCGACGCGCTCGTTCAGGGCGATGTGCGTGCACTCCGCGACGACGCCCATTCCACCCTGTCCGAGGATGGACTCGACCTTGTACTTTCCTAATAATACCTGGCCGATGCGCACGGCATCGACGGGCTTTGGCGTGACACCCACCGCGCTGAAAGCGTAGCTCGGGGACCTGCCTTGCTCAACCTCTAGCCTCTGTAGGTTTTGGCCTACCGCGGCGGCGCGGTCAGTGCTGGATCTGGTGGATCTTCAAGACGTTGGTCTGCAGGCCTGCGCCCACGGGCACCGCCATCGTGATCAGGACGTTCTCCCCCGGCAGGGCGAAGTTGCGCTCGATCAGCGTTGCCTCGACGCGATCGATCAGCTCCTCGGTGGTCGCCGCGGGCCCGATCAGCACCGGCGTGACGCCCCACACGAGCGCGAGCCGCCGGAAGCTGACCTCGTTCGTCGTGAGCACCACGATGTTGGCCTCCGGGCGATACTCGCTGACCAGCCGAGCCGCGCCACCCGAGTCGGTCACCGCGACGATCGTGCGGAGCTTCATCTCCTTCGCCGCGGTGAACGCCGCGTGCGCGATCGCGTTGGTCGAGATCGCGAGCTGGATGCCCGGATGCTCGGTGTTGGCCCTGTAGTAGGCGCTCTTCTCGATCTCCTCGATGATCCGCGCCATCGTGCGCACCGCCTCGATCGGATGGAGACCCGATGCGGTCTCGCCCGAGAGCATCAGCGCGTCCGTCGCATCGAGCACCGCGTTCGCGACATCCGAGGCCTCCGCGCGCGTCGGCCGCGGCGCCGTGATCATCGACTCGAGCATCTGGGTCGCGGTGATCACGATCTTGCCGCGCTTGTTGGTCTCCTCGATGATCCGCTTCTGCCACAGCGGGACCTTCTCGGGACCCAGCTCGACGCCGAGATCACCGCGCGCGACCATGATCCCGTCCGCGACGTCGATGATGTCGCCGAGCCGCTCGAGCGCCTGCGGCATCTCGATCTTCGCGATCACCGGGATGCACACGTTGTCTGCGGTGAGCAGCCGCTTCGCTTCGATCACGTCCTCCGGCCAGCGCACGAACGACAGCGCCACGTAATCGACGCCGTAGCGGAGCGCAAAGCCGATGTCGACGCGGTCCTTGTCGGACAGCGCGGGCGCCGACACGTCGACCCCCGGAAGGTTGATGCCCTTGTTGTTCTTGAGGATGCCGCCGGTGACCACGACGGTCTTGACCTCGTGGCCTTCGATTCGAGTCACCGCGAGGGACAGGTAGCCGTCATCGAGGAGGATCTGATCGCCGGGCTTCACATCGAGCGCCAGGTGCTGGTAGGTCGTCGACACCCGCTTGTCGTCGCCGATGATGTCCTCGGTCGTGATCGTGAACTCGTTGCCGGCCCGCAGCTCGACCTGGCCATGCTGGAACCTGCCGACCCGGATCTTGGGCCCCTGTAGATCGAGCAGCACGGCGATCGCCTTGCCGCGGCGATCGGCCTCGGCGCGAACGATGTGCAACATCTTCGCGTGATCCTCGTGACTGCCGTGTGAAAAATTCAGCCGCGCGACGCTCATCCCGGCGTCGATCAAATCCCCGATCCGCTCCGGTGTCGACGAGGCGGGGCCAAGGGTGCAGACGATTTTCGCGCGCGCCATGGGACGCGGTGTATCACACGGTATCCGAATCCCACCGCGGTTATGCCTTGCTGAAAAACCGGAGGCTGGGATATGACCACGCGCGATGCAACGCCGTCTGGCTGTCGTCGGGATCGCGGCCGCCCTCGTGAGCTGCACGGTCGAGCGATCGCAGCCGAATCTCGTCGGGCAGGACATCCGCCTGACGCTGATCCACACCTCGGACATTCACTCTCGGTTGTTCCCCTACAACTTCGTTCCGAACACCTTCGATCAGGGCTACGGGCTGCTCCCCGCGAACGCACCGTTCGGCGGGATCGCGCGGATCGCCGCGCTCGCGAAGCAAATCCGGGCGACCTCGAACCGATCGCTGTGGCTCGACTCCGGCGACTGCTTCCAGGGCGCGCCGGTGTTCAACGAGTTCAAGGGCGAGGCGGAGATGCGATCGCTGTCGCTCGCCGGGATGGATGGTGCGGTGCTCGGCAACCACGAGTTCGATCTCGGCGCCAAGAACCTGTTCGAGAAGATCGACAACTGGGCGACGTTCCCGGTGCTCGCCGCGAACTACGGTTGGGACGATCCGCCGGTCGCCGCGCAGAACGCGGATGGCCGGTCGCTCCGCGATGTCGTGCCGCCGTTCGCGATGTATGACGTGCAGGGCCTCAAGGTCACCGTGATCGGGATGGGGAACACCAGCACGATCACCTCGATCTATGAAGGCGGCAACTCGCTCGGGTTCCGGCCGATCGCGGACGCCGACGCGCTCGAGGCGTGGGTGCGGATCCTGCGCCCGATCAGCGACGTGATCATCGTCGTCAGCCACCTCGGGCTCGACGAGGACGAGAACCTGACCGCGGCCGAGGTCGACGATCCGAACGCGGTGCTGCCGCTCTCCGGCGTCGACCTGATCCTCGGCGGCCACCTCCACATCGTCACCAACCCGCCGAAGATCATCCCGAACGACAGCAAGGGCCACTCCACCGTGCTCGTGCACTCGGGCGCGTTCGCGAAGTTCGTCGGCCGGCTCGACCTCGTGGTCCACGTCGGCGACAGCAACGGCGATCCGGACCGCCGGAGCCGGATCACCTCGTTCAGCTACGTCAACATCCCCGTGGACTCGAAGATCGTCGAGGATCCGGACGTCGCGAACTTGATGTGGCCGTACTCGGTCAAGGTCAACCAGGACATCGATCTCAACGGGGTGTTCTCGTATGTCGATCCGATGCCCGCGGGCACCAAGATCACGCGCAGCGATGCGACCGGCGGTGATTCGCAGCTCGGCAACCTGGTCGCGCGTTCGATGCAGCTGCAGGAGGCGGTGCAGGCGGAGTTCGCGATCACCAACACGCTCGGCATCCGCGCCGACTTCGAGCGTGGCCCGCTGACGGTGGAGCAGATGTTCAACGTGTTCCCGTTCGAGAACACCGTCACGGTGATGTACCTGTCCGGGGCCGAGGTCCAGGACACGCTCGACTTCGTGGCCCGGAAGTCGTCGAGCCGTGGCTGCCGGACCCAGGCACAGGTCTCGGGCATCGCGTTCGACATGGTGTGCAACGGCGCCTGCGGGACCAATCCCGATGGTTCGAAGATCACGGCGTGCGCGAAGAACGTCTCGATCGGTGACCACTGCCGGCGGGACGGCAACCCCGATGGTCCGATCGATCCGGCCAAGTGCGCGCCGCTGATCCCGACCGCGCTGTACCGCGTCGCGGTCAACGACTACATCGCGGCGGGCGGCTCGGGCTTCGAGGTGCTCAAGCGCAACAGCTCCAAGCAAGACACCGGGGTGTCGCTGCGCGACAGCCTGCGCGTGTACCTGAACAGCCAGAGCCGCTGTGTCGACCAGCTCGACGAGACCGACACGCAGGTGCCCCAGCGCAAGGTCACCGAGCGTTACGGCGACATCTCGTGTCTGAACGAGGACATCGAGAAGCACGATGGTCGGATCAAGCCGGTGTTCGAGTGATGATCACGCGTGACCTGCTGGTGGTGTCCGTGGCGGTTGGTGTGCTCGGCGGGTGCGTCGAGCACCTCGATCCGCTCACGGGGACGCAGTCGCTCCACATCGACCTGGTCTCGCCGGCGACCGGCGGCGATGCGGATCATCGGCTGGCCGATGCGGCGCGAACGATCACGATCAACATCGAGGCGCGCGACGCCGACAATCACCTCGACCCCACGTTCGACCGCGACGTCCAGGTCTATGCGCAGTTCCTCGGCACCCTGACGCCGACGCTCGGCACGACCCCGCTCGCGACGATCCACGTGGCCGCGGGCGTGGCGATGAACAAGACGGTGATGTTGCCGCCGGTGTTCGGGCCGACCACCCTGTGGATCGACGATGGCAAGGCGGCCGCGCCGACCTACGCGACCGGGACCTCGCCGATCCTGTGGTATCGCGATCCGTACATCGTTGATCTGCAGACCCCGAGGAGCGAGACCGCCCCCGACGCGCTGTCGAGCATTCCCCTCGAGAACAAGCAGATCGCGGTCGACAGCTCGCGCTACGGGGCGCGCGGCCGGCTCATCGTCACGAGCGTGTTCTCGCAGGGCTACACGGTCTCCGACGCGCAGTGCGCCGACGCCGCCGGGACGCCGCCCTGCACGTCGCAGGCGTACGACCACATGCTGGTGTTCTCGTTCTCGGCGCCCCGCGGTGAGGACGGCCAGCGGCTCGAAGAGGGCCAGACGATCGACGGGTTCGCCGGCGGCATCTCCGAGTTCAACGGGCTGACCGAGATCGGGTTCCCGCAGACGTTCTCGACCGGGCATGACGTCAACGTGGCGCGCGAGCCCGCCCCGGTGGTCGCTGACTTCGAGACCGTGATCGATCCTGACACGTGGTTCGATCCGCTGAGCTCGCCCGACGGGATGATCAACTTCGAGCGCAACGAGGCCGCCCCGATCGAGATCGACGGCGCGGTGGTGTGCAAGGTCGCGGGAGACCCGGACTACGTGAAGTACAAGCAGTGGAAGCTCGATCCGAGCGGGACGCCGGGCACCCCGGTCGACTGCAAGGCCAACAAGAAGGTCTTGAACGTGATCACCGCCGGAACGGTCTCCGAGGTTGATCCCCTGACGCTCGAAGGCAAGCGCTTGCCCAAGGTGATCGGCGTCGTGCGTCCGGTGAGCATCGGCAGCTTCAACGTGTGGATCATCTACCCGCGCTCCGCGGCTGACCTGGTTTTGCAATGAGAGGTCTCGTGTCGACTTGTTCCAAGCTCGTGACGGCAGTGCTCGTGGCTGCACCGGTAATCGCCGCTGCGCAGCCCGCACCGACCCCGCCGCCGGGCGACAGCGTGGCCGCCCCGCCTCCCCCCGTCGTCGACGAGGCGAAGGTCCGCGAGCTCGTGGATCGCGAGGTCGCGCGCGTGCTCACCGAGCGCGCGGCGAAGGACGCCGCCGACAAGGCCGCGAAGGAGACGATCGAGAAGGAGACCGCATCGGCCCAGAGACCCGCGGATCTCACGGGTCAGAGCGGCTTCATGGACACGCGCATCGCGTTCACGCTCACGAACGAAAACTTGCTGGCCAAGCCCGGCGAGACGATCCCGAGCGCACCAGGCTGGCGGCTCGGCACGCCGAACTCGCTCGGCACGCTGTTCTTCGACAACTACGACACGCGGTACTCGGGGTTCGAGACCCTGAACCACGCGGTGGCCTACCGGAACTACTCGAGCGGACACCTGCAGGCCGAGGCGGCGCTGGTGATCCGGATCAACGAGCTGTCCGAGACCAACATCGCGCTGTCCGATGCCGGCAGCTATGTGGTGCTGTCGAACTGGAAGGATCCCTCGCACAAGGACCCCACGCGCATCAGCCTGACCGCATTTCCGGTGTCGTCCGACCGGTTCCGCCTCGGCTACAGCTACCGGTTGTCGTGGGGGGGGACGCCAGAGTACCGGCGCGCGAAGTCGTCGACCCCGGGCGTCAAGCTCCAGTATGACAGCGCGAACGGCTACGCCTTCATCGGCGCTAAGAGCGCGACCGTCGTCGATCCCAACGATGGCGAGCTCAAGGGCGCGCTCGCGGCGCTCGCCGGCGGCGGCTTCGACCCGAACGACATGGTCCGGTTCGAGGTCAACGGCGGCTACTTCGATCGCGGCTACAACGAGCTCCAGGACGTCCGGAACGAGAAGGTCAAGCTGTTCGGCGGCTCGGCCCAGCTCTCGCTCCACCAGGGGATGCCGCTGAAGTCATCCGTCGACTACAAGCTCTACAAGTTCAACGGCGAGCAGGTCAGCGGCCTGTTCAACCCAGAGGTCTATCCCGGCGGGCTGTCCTGGATCGCTCAGACCGAGTTCACGGTGCTCGGCCAGACGCTCAAGGATCCGGACAACACCGGCTCGACCAAGAACCAGATCGGCAAGGCCGGCGATGTCAACGTCCGGATCAAGCTGGACCGGGTCCGGGTCCGGCTGGATCTCAGCTACCGCGACCTCGCGTTCATCCTGCACTCGCAGCCGAGCCTGCCGCCGTACTCGGACTTTCCGAAGGCGTACCAGGTCGGGTCGAACCTGTTCGCCTCGATCGGCGTCGACCGGAACTGGGGCGACTGGCTGACGCTCGGCCTGATCGCGGGTATCGACAAGCCGGCGACCCTGACCTCCCCCAAGGGCATCCCGGGTGACACGGTCTCGATGGGCACGTCGACCGCGGTGATCCGGAACAACAACATCGACACGCTGATCACGATCTTGCCCGAGGGGCAGACCGCGGTGCCGCAGCTCGCGCTCAAGGGCACCACGAAGATCGACTTCGCGCGCGTGTTCACCGCGCTGCTCGAAGTGTTCTACAGCTACGATGGCAACCAGACCCGGTTCGCGCGCGAGTGTTCCGATCCAGAGTCGTGCGCACTGAAGTACAAGTTCGGCGAGCTCAATCAGCTCGGCGTCAACGTGACGCTGCAGGCGCGCTTCTAGATATCTGAATCGGATTCCCGGGAGTGGGATTCCTGCGATTCGCCGAGCGAAGGTGAATTTGGAGCTGCCGGCCCTGGCCCGCGGGTGATCGAGGCTAGACTTATCCCCCCGGCAGGCTTGTCGGTCCGTCCCTCATGTCGACAGCGACCTCCCCCGAACCTTCTGCTCTCCGGGCCATCGGCGTGATGGTCAAGGAGACGGCCAGCTACCTCGCGGATCTGATCGCGCGGATCGTCAACGGTATCAAGCAGATCGCGCCACTCGCGCTGTCGCTGAGCCTGGGAGGATGTCAGTCAGGATCGGTCGACGCGGGGACGGTTTCGACGGCGATGCCGGAGAGCTCGTCCTCGCTGGCGCCGGAGTCCACGGTCGATGAAGGGCCGAAGGCGATCGGCGCGTTCAACATCACCTTCTATTATGTGGCCGAAGAGGCGGCGGTCGCGAAGCAGGTGGCCTCGAAGAAGCGGCTCGCCGCGAACGACAACCGGTCGAAGCCCGAGGGCGCGAGCAGTGACGCCGAGGTCGATCTGACCGCGGTCACGCCGTCCGACACGGTCACCCTGTTCGCGGGCGGAGCTACGTGCGAGCCGATCGCGGAGGTCTCGCGAGAGTTCGCGAGCCAGCTGGCACTCCAGGGCACCGGCAAGCTCAAGGACGGTCGGGTCCTCAACATCTGGGGCCACTGTAACTGCGACCACACGCCGTGCTTCAAGGTCAGTGATACCCAGTGGGGGACTGCCGGAAGCGGCAGGCAGCTGCAGCCGTTCCGTACGGTCGCGGTCGATCCGCGGATCATCAAGCTTGGCACGCTGCTCTACGTCCCCCTGCTCGAGGGCCGGACCATGCCAGGCCGCTCCCCGTGGGGAGGGTTCGTGCATGACGGCTGTGTCGTCGCTGATGACACCGGCGGTGGCATCGATGGCAACCAGCTCGACCTGTTCGTGGGCCGCAAGGCGTACTTCCTCGGCATCTCGGGCAGCGGCGGCAGCCACGCATGGGCACGTCACGTGCCGGTGTTCGATGGCAGCAAGATGTGCGAGCGCAAAGGCCGGCTCATCAGCCGGAAGTCCGGCGCGATCTAGGGAGCCCGGAACCGTTCCATCCGGGATCCGGCCCGGTTCACGCCCCGGGCAGGGGCTCGGCCCGGTTCACGCCCCGGGCGGGGGCTCGGCAGGCGTGGTGGGCTGAGCCGGTTCGGCCGGGACGGCCGGTGCCGGTGCCGGTGCCGCAGGCGGCCGCGAGGCCTTCGCGGGCACCGCGTTGGGCGGCGGCGGCGGGGCCGGCAGCGCGGTCGTTTCCGTCTTCTTGTCCTCGTCCGAGGTCGAGACGGTCGCGATGAACCCCAACAGGCCCGTGAGGATCAGGCCGAGGCCGATATCGCCCAGCACGGTCGCCTTGTTCTGGCAGTTGCTGTCCGGCATGCCCGGCATGCCCATGGCATCGCAGTCCGCACCGGAGTTGACGAAGTACAGCATCCCGACCCCGGTCAGCAGGAGGGCGCCCTCGGTGACCTTGGCATAGCGCTGCGCCTTCGGATTACCTGGGAAGCACGCTCCCGTGGTGATCGACAATGACATCAACAGGGCGAGTGCTCGCATCCGCCGGTTGTATCAGAACCTGCCGGTACCGCCGCGATGGATCGTCGACGTTCGCTCACCAGCTGCGGTCCACTGAGCACCGGCGTTGCCAGTGCGACACTGCGACCCTCGTGCGGGAGCACGGCGTTGCCGTCACTTGCGGAGCGCACGGACGATCTCTTCACGAACGACCGAAGCGAGATCGTGCGGCTCACCGCCGGGCGACATCGTGGCCACGTTCGCGTGCGGCGCGGGCGCGCAGGCGACCACGGGCGAGCTGCCCGCCCCGATCGACCTCATCATCATCGCGGCGGTCTCGACGGCACGATCGGCGGCGCGGCCGATGTTTGCCTTCGCGCGCGCCGCGAGCAAGGGTGGGATGGCGGCGTCCGGGAGCGGTTCGACGCCCCCGAGCGTTGTGGCGGCGATCGCGATGCGGGCGAGGTGCTCCACGAGCTCGAGCCGCAGCAGCGCCTGCTCCGGATCCGCTCCCCACGCGAACACGCCGTGGTTGCCGACCAGCACGGCGTCGACGAGCTCACACCAAGGGGCGAGGGCCGCCGCCGCGCCATCGCCAGGTTGCGCGTAGGGGATCTTGGGGATCCTCGGTCCGAGCGAGACCATCGCCTCGGCGATGAACGGCTGCTCGATCGGGTTTCCTCGCGAGGCGCTGATCGCGGTGGCGTACGGCGGGTGCGCGTGGACGACGCAGCCAACGTCGGGGCGGCGCGCATAGATGATCAGGTGCAGACCGATCTCGCCGAAGACCCTGCCGTTGCCGACCACCTTGCCCTTGGCGTCGAGCTCGAGGAGATCGCGCTCCTGGATCAGACGCTTCGAGGTCGCGGTCGGGGTAGCGAGGAACCTCCCGCCATCGCGGGCCGAGACGTTGCCATCGTGGTTCGCGACCCAGCCACGGTGATGGAGGTGGCGCGAGACCTCGGCGAGCTCGTGGCGCAACGGCTGGCCGGTCTTCACGCGCCGGTCTCCACGTGATCGACGACGCCGACGATGAGCGATCGGATCGGCACCTGGTCGCCCTGGTGGAGGATCTGCCGGACGCCGTTGCCCTCGGTGAGCACGAGGACCTTGTCACCGGTGCCGGCTTGCGCGTGATCGACCGCGACGAAGCTCGCGCCGGTATCCGCGCCGTGTTCGTCGAGCGGCTGCACCACGAACAGCGTGCGACCGGCGAACGCCGGGTGCTTCGCGGCGGCCCACATCGGCCCGACCACCCGGCAGTACCTCACCGCGCGGGCCTCGGCGTCTCGAGCCCATCGACGATGCCGACGATCGCGGCGTCGACCGGGACGAACCATGGATCGCACGCGAGCGCGGCCTCCCGCGATCCGACGAGATACACGAGGTCGCCCTCGCCGGCCTGCACGGTATCGACCGCGGCCTGGAGATCGCCCGTCGCCGCGCCGTGCTCGTCGACGGGCTGCACGAGCAGCAGCTTCTGGCCCGCGAGGCCCTCGGCCTTGCGCTCGGCGACCACCGTGCCCTTGACGATGCCCAGGTACATCGCAGAGGAGCCTATCACCGTCACCGGCGCAACGGACGCCCGCCGCCGCGAACCGCGGACGCGTGGCGCCGCTTATCTGACGCCGATCCCGAGCTTGCCGCGCACCGGCAGCCACGCGGGTTGCGCGAGGGCGGAGATCAGGTGGGTCGCATCCTCGCCGCGGGCGATCGCCGCAGCGACGATCGTGCCGGGGTCACCGCCGAGGAGCAGCGCGGCGCGATCCGCCGTGCGCTGGCAGGCGAGCAGGTAGCGCGGGACGTCGAGCGCGAGCGGCGCCACGGACGTGAGCACTTGTTCGAGCCGCGAGCGGATCTTCACGGAGAGGGCGGCCTTGACCATGTCATCGTGGCCGCGCTGGACGTCCGGATCTGTGACCAGCGCGTTCGCGGCCTCGCGCAGCGCCGGCGGACCGAACAGCCGCACCGCCGAGGCGACCAGCCTCGTCGCGTCGGCGAGCGGCAGGCCGGCGAACACGATGTGCTCGGGGCGGGTCAGCTCGACCGCCCGCGCGAGCTGGGCGCGGATCGCGGCGGAGGTCACCGACTCGGCCGAGGTCAGGCGCGGTCCCAGGACGATCAACGGGGTCGCCGCGCTGACTACAGTGACGTCGGGGCCGTGGTCGCGCTGGTAGAGCATCACGGCGCCCGTGCCGAGCGCGGTGGTGAGCCGCGAGAACATCGCGGTCGCCGGGGTGTGCAGCGTGGCCGGCACGCGGGTCGCGCCCGCGGCCCCGACGCGTGACAGCGCCTCGGCGAGATCGGGCCACAGCAGCGCGGCCGCCTCGGCCAGCGCACCGGCGATCGGCGCGAGCGTCGTCGCGTCGGCATCGCCGGCGCTGGTCAACAGCGCTCGCTCGGACGGTTCGAGCGCGGCGCGGTACGTCTCGTCGTCGCGCATCGGGTAGGGCTTGTGGATCGAGAGGAACGCGCTCTGATGGATGTCGGCGGTGTGCCCGGCGGCGATCGCGAGCTCGATCGCCGCGCGACCGGCATCGCCCTTGTCCTGCCGGCGGAGCTCCTCGGCCCACGCCACGAGGTCCGGCAGCGCGCCGGTCGCCGCGGTGATCGCCTGCAGGTGCCCCAGGACGGTCTCCTTCTTCGCGAGGTCGTCCGAGCTCCGGGCGAGCTCGACGAGCCCGCGGCGCGCCCAGGTCGCTCCGTCGGAGTCGGGCGCGAGCTGCAGTGCTCGCTCGTACGCGAGCGCCGCCTGGCGCGCATCTCCGCGCTGGGCCCGTGCATGGCCGAGCCGGTACGACAGCGCGGCGCGACGCGGAATCTGGCCGCCGGTGCGGTCGTCCTTGGCCGTGAGCAGGCGCGTCAGCATCGCGGCGGCCGCGTCGACATCGCCTTGCTCGATCGCGAGCCCGGAGGCGAGATCGACGGCATCGACGTCATACGGATCGCTCTCGACCGCGCGATCCGCGGCGGCACGTGCGCGCGGCGGGTCGCCGGCGGTGAGGTAGTCGCGCGCCGCACGGAGGTGGCGCCCGGCGCGATCTGCGGGCGTCGAGCCAAACGCCGCCATCAGCTCGGCGGTACGCGCCGAGCCCGCGTGATCGCCCGACAGATCCTGACGCTCGAGGAGCTTCTCGAGCAACGGGACGTGCTTCGCCTCGATCGGCTGGGCGGCGGCGACCGCCGCGGCGTAGCAGATCAGCGCGCGTTCCTCGTCGCGGAGCATCCGCAGCGCCATGTCGCCGAGCGCCTCGAACAGGCGCATGCGCTCCGCCGGATCCTCGGTCGCGGTCGCCTGACGGGTCAGCAGATCTCCTGCCTTGCGGTGATCGCCTTGCTCCATCGCGATCTCGGCGAGCGCCTGCAACGCGGGGGCGAAGTTGCCCTTGAGCTCGAGCGCGCGCTCGTACAGCGGCGGCGCCTTGTCGGGCCGCAGGCTCCGGATCTCGGCGAGCGCGGCGTGATACAGGCCCTGCGCGACCTCGCTGGGGTAGCGCGCCGCGTCCTCGTGGTGCGCGAGCGGTGACAGGTGCAGCGCGGCCTCGCGCCAGCGCCGCGCCTTGTAGCGGTTCTCGCCGAGCGCGAGCTTGATCAGGAGGTGACCGCGGTTGAGGCGATCCGCGGCGACCAGCGTCTGGTAGGCGTCCTCGTCGCGACCGAGCTTCTCGTGGGCGTTCGCCAGGCGGCGATGGAGATCCGCGTTCAGGGCGGCCGGCGCGGCGGCGAGCAGCGCGCCATCGAGCACCTCGCGGAGGAAGGCCTCGAGATCGTTCCACCGCGCGGCGTCGGCATAGAAGTCGGCGAGCGCGACGATCGCCGGGATGTGATCGGGGACGCAGCCGAGGGCCTCGAGCAGCCGGCGCTCCGCCGCGGGCTCGACCCCGGCGGCGCGTGACAGCGCCGCGAGCTGCGTCATGATCCGCGCCTTCTCGGGCGGCGTCAGCGATCCATCGTCGAGCCGGTTCTCGAGCAGGCGCGCCGCGCTGTCCGGATCGCCGCCCTTCTCGACGAGCCCGGCGAGCGCCCAGGTGGCGTCGGCGTGATACGGCCGGTGCGCGAGCACGCGCTCGTAGGTCGCGCGCGCCGCGGCGGTGTCACCGACGCGCGACTGGAGCACGTCGCCAGCCGCCATCAGGGCCGCGATGCGCAGGTCGTCATCGCTCGAGCTCTCGGCCTCGCGCAGCTTGGCGTCTGCGAACGCGCGCGGATCGTCATCGGGAGATGCGACCCCGGCGAGCACGGCGAGCGCGGTGGGGTGCTCGGGCACGAGCTGGAGCGCGGCGTCGATCGCATCGCGGGCGCCGTCCCGGTCGCCGAGCTTGTCGAGCCGTAGCTGGGCGAGCCGGATGTGCAGCGCGGCGAGATCACCGCGCGACATGCCGGTCCCGAAACCCGACGCGCTGGCGCTCGACATCAGATCGATGCGACCCTCGAGGATCACCGCCGCCTCGCGTTCGCGTCCCGCCTTGATCAACGCGTTGACGAGCTGATCGCCGAGGCCCGGATCGTCGGGCGCCACCGTGCGCGCGTGCCGCAGGGTCGCCGCGGCCTCCTCGGGCAAGTCGAGCCAGTCGAGCAGCACCTGGGCGCGGCGCGACAACAGGTGGGCCCGAGCGTCCGGGTCGCGCTCGAGCGCGGCGCGCCGCCGCAGGACGTCGGCGAGATCGGTCCAGCGCGCGTTGGCCGTGTAGATCTCGTCGAGCGCCGCCCACGCGTCGACATCGTCGGGCCAGGTCGCGACCAGCTGGTGGTACGCGTCGAGCGCGCGCTCGGGCAGCTCGAGCTCCTTCTCGTAGATCTGCGCGATCGAGCGCAGCGCGTCGCGTGCCTCGGTGCTGCCCTCGGAGATCTCGCCGATCCGGGCGAGGGTCTCGATCACCTTCGACCAGCGCCCGACCGAGCCATAGAGATCCGCGAGCTGGAACAGGACGATCGAGTCGGCGGGCGCCAGGTGGCGCAGCCGCTCGAACGCATCGATCGCGTCGTGCGGGCGCGACAGCTTCTCGGTGTACATCGCGGCGAGCTCGCGGAGCAGCTGCGGGCGCTCGGCCTCGGGCGCGGCGGTCCCGAGGCGCGGATCGGTGCGCTCCTCGAGGGAGGCCGCGAGCTCGACCCAGCGGCCCTCGTGGCGATACAGCTCCTCGAGGCGCGCCCGCGCGACCGGCTCGTTCGGCAGCATGCCGAGGACCCGCCGCAGCTGGGCCTCGGCGTCGCGCGGCTTCTTCTGCTCGGCGCGGATGTTCGCGACCTCCATCAGCAGATCGGCCGCGCCATGGGCGGTCTCGGCCTGCTCGGCCATGCCCTCGTACAGATCGGCGAGGCGGTCCCACGCGCGGTGTTCCTGGGCGATGCGATGCAGGCGCGCCCGCACCTCGCCATCGCCTTCGGGGGCACGGCGCGCCTGCGCGAACGCGCGAGCGAGCGCATCGAACGCGCGCGTGATGTCCTTGCCTCCGGTCTCCCAGACCTCGGCGGCGCGATACAGCCAGCGCAGCCGCGACGCCGTGTCGGTCACCGGCATGCTCTCGTACGCGACGGCGAGCTCCTCCCACGGCGACTCGAACGCGCGGTTCGGCAACGTCGGCAGCGGGGCGCGGCGCACGACCGCCTGGGCCTTGCGCGGCGCGGGCGGCCGCGGCGGCATGCCGGGGAGCGCGGCCCGGATCGAGGGCGGGCGGGGCGGCGGCATCGGGGGGGCCTTCGCGCCAGGTCCGAGCCGCGATGGCACGCCCGGCATCGGCGTGCGCGGCGGCACGATCATGCCGCGCAGATCCGACTTGGACAGCGTCATGGTCCGGTTCTCGGCCTCGAACTCGCCTGGAGGCACCGGCGACTTCGGGGTGTTCGCCGCCAGCTCGATCTCGGCGAGATCGAGCGGCTGGGTGACATCACCGACGCTGAGGTTCTTCTCGACCTGCATCGTCAGGTCGGTGTCGGCGAGCGGCTCGGTCTGGAGCCGGCGCGGGGGCGAGGGCCGACCGGGCGCCGCCCGCGTGGACACCAGCACGGCCTCGGCGATCGCGGCCTCGGCCTGCACGGTCGCCGACGCGGGCTCGGGATGCGGTGTGCGGTCGGTCTCGCGGTACTTCCCGATCACGCGGGCGAGGCGCCACAGATGCGACGTGGTGTCCGCGTCGTCGGGCTGCAGCAGCAACGCGACGAGATGCGTGCGGAACGCGCGGGGGGCATCCTTGAGCTGGTCCTCGATCACCTGGGCCTTGCGGCGCAACAGCTCGACCCGGCGCGGGCTGGTCGCGGCGCGGTCGATCAGCGCGGTGTCGACCGCGACGACGTCGTTCCACGCGCGCGCCTTGGCCGCGAGCGCGACGAGGACGTCACGCGTGTCCTCGCGATCGGGGCCCCACGAGAACGCCGCGAGCACGTCCGCGACGGCGCCCTTGGGATCGTTGACCCGTTCGTCGAGGATCCGCGCGCGGCGCAGGTAGAGCTCGATCCGCTCGGTGGGCGTGGCCGCGGCGAGCGCGACGTCATACGCGTCGAGCACGGCCTTCCACGCCTGGCGCTGATCGAGCTCGGTCGCGAGCCGGTCGAGCTCGGCGAGCAAGCTCGGGTCGCGCGGCGCGACCGCGAGGGCCTCGGCGAACACGGAGATCGCGCGCGGCTTGTCACCGAGCCGGCGCTCGGACAGGCCCGCGAGCTCGCGCGACAGCGCGACGAACCGCTCGGGCTCGGCGGGGACGCCGTTCACCCCGACGGCGACCAGGCGCTTGCGCTCATCGGTGAGGACCTCGGCGAGCTCGCGCCATAGCCCGTAGGACTCGCCGGCGCGGCGGACGTCGGCGAGCGTCTGCTCGTCGGGCGCTTCGTCGTGGGCGCGGCGCCACCAGCGGAACGCGCCCTTCGGATCGGCGAGCTTGTCGGCGGTCGCGGCGGCGATCCGCTGCACGAGCGCGCGGCGATCCTCGGCGTACGCGGCGGCCTCGGGCGTG
>WBZN01001251.1_pt1 | contig 15840 bp, 22 predicted proteins | sample 5204281 | NCBI WGS metagenome assembly WBZN01 (sample SAMN12344347, study PRJNA552823) | activated sludge metagenome | biome: Activated sludge suspended growth; feature: Nitrification reactor; material: Wastewater; isolation source: activated sludge from nitrification reactor of wastewater...
GGTCGCGGCGCAGCCAGCCGTCGAGGGCCACCGGATAGTCCGGCCGCCCGCTGGCGTAGGCGGCCGCCTGGGCCGCGGGGATGCCCGCGGCAGTCTCCCTCATGTCCCCGCCGATCGCCGGAAGTGGGGGGTGGCTCGTTGCGCCGGGCAACCGCTGCACGTCTCACGCTCCATCGTACGCTGCGCCGCGCTTCCTTCAATCGCCCTGCGGCTTCCACATGGCGGCGTCGAGGATGGACCAGAGGTGAATGATCCAGCCCAGGAGAAACCACCAGAGGATGCCCGCAAGGACGCACATGAAGGCGGCCTTGAGCAGCCGGCCTTGCAGGAGTTGCCCGAGACCAGGAATGAAGAAGCTGGCGAGCGCGGCAATCACATTCCCGGTGGATCCTTGACCTGCCATCTCAGCTCCCTGGAAGAACCTGCGCCGAGTACTACGAGCGGCAGATCGGAATGTTCCAGAGGCGAACGCTGGCGGTGGAACCAGTGCAGGCACATCCCGGACAGCAGCAGCCCGTCGATGATGATCCGGGTGGTCTGCGGGAGGACGCGGTCGATGCCGCAATGAGGGCAGGGGGCCGTTCTGGTGCATTCATCAAGCCGGTCCTCGCCCTGAGGCCCGTCCCGGCACGGCGAGGGGCCGACGGCCGAGCCCAGGCCTCTGCGTGCCGATGTCAGGCTGCCGGGACGCCCGTACTCGGGTACTGCTCGAACCACTCCAGGCCGGCCGGCAGTCGGTCGACGGCGTATTCCAGGTGGATCACGCGGCGATGCGCGGGGTGCGTGGCCGCCGACGACGCGTGGAGCAGGAGCGGCCGCATGAGCAGCAGGCCGCCGGCGTCAACCGCTGTGGCCACCGGGTGTACCCGGGCCCGCCAGGCATCGATCTCCTGGGGGCCGAGCCGCCCCGCCACATGCGAACCTGGCAGCACCTGCACCGGCCCGTTGTCCGGACCACAGGGATCCAGATGCACCCGAACGGTCAGCATCCGCTCCAGGACGGCGGCCGGGGGCTGGACGTGAGGGATGCCAGCCTTCTCCGACCACGGTCCGAAGCCCGGGACCTCCCGGGCGGTCCGAGTGGGAATGGTCAGGTCCTGGTGCCAGGCCACCTTCCAGTTGGCGCCCGGGGTCTTGTCGAACAGGATGGCGCGGACGGCAAAGGCGCCGTCCCCAAGCGCCAGGACCGGCCACCGGAGGATGGCCGGGTGAGCCGCGAGGGCGCGCACCTCCTCCAGCCGGAAGAGATCGCGCTGCCCGCCACGGGCCTCCCGCGAGGCGGGCAGGCGGGCGATGGCGGCGAAAAGGGCCACGATCTCGGCGGGCGCGAGTCCCTCGCGCACCGTCGCGAAGCCATCCCGAAGCAGCTGCTGGTGGATGTCGTCCATGGGGGATGTTAGCCGGGTGGTGGGCGGCGAACCCATGGTGCATGACCGGGTGCGCGAAGCGCGTGAACAATGCCTGCGGAGACTTGCCCGTCGAGTGCTGACGGGTGCGTGCGCCTGCGCAGCGGCTCGGCCACTCGGGGGCCACGGGGCCCAGGCGCCCAGCCCGTGCGGTGCCGCCAGTGGCTCACCGGACGCCGGCCTGTCCAGGCGCGCCTGGCGGGTCAAACCGGGCCAAGGCCGGGAGCCTAGCGTGTGCCCGGGGGTTCGCGGGTCAGGGTGACGCGGGCAAACGGGCGACGCACCCCGGCGCTGTCGTTGTCCATGTGCCAGTGCCACGCATCCCGGGCCCGGTCGTAGACGAAGGTCGTGTGGAAGCTGCTGCTGGAACTGTAGCGGAAGAGGAACGGGATCGAATCACCGGCCACGTAGCCACGGCCCGTGCCGATCGGGTCAAAGGCCGAGGTGCCCGTATTGTCGAGCCAGAGGGCCGCGTATTCCCCCGACTGGGGGTCGCGGCCGAAGAGGACGACGGCTTCGTAGGCGGGGTGGCCATCGGCCTCCAGTTCCCGGGAGACCTCATGCATCTGGACGTATCGCTGGCCGAGCAGCCACGCGAAGCTGACGTCGTGGGTGGTCTGCCGGCGAGCGATCGTGCCCTGCAGCAGCCAGCTGCCGATGAGGCGCGGGAAGAGCGAGTCGGGCGGGAGTGCCTGGGCGGTGAGCGGCGAGCTCACGGAGAGGATCAGCGCGATCGCGGCCACCAGGGATCTCATGTGCGTCTCCAACGGAAGTAGGATGCCCGCGACCGTGAGCCCACCTCGCGGCGCCGCCCGGGCATCAGGCGAGTGGCGTGGCGGGCGGCGCCCCGGGGGATGGCGTGGGGCCGGAGGGCCCTCGCCATCACGCCGCCGGCGCGCCGGCCACGTACGCGGGGCCGGTGCCATCGGCCACGCGCCCAAGGATGTGGCGCGTCATCGCGAGCGCCAGCTCGTGCTCGCCCATGAACACCTGCCCGATGCGTTCCTCGTGGAGCAGGGTTTCCTCTTCCTCGGTATGGACGCGCACGACCGCGGCGATGTCCGGCCGGAGCATCCGCGCGATCTCCACCATCTTCCGCGCCCGCACCGTATCCGGGACCGCGATCACCAGCATCCGCGCGCGCGCGACATGGGCCTGGACCAGCACCGCGGGGTCGGCGGCGTCGCCGGAGACCGCCGGGATGCCCTGCTGCCGCAGCCGCTCCACCGTGTCACGGTTCTGCTCGGCCACTACGATGGGGATACCCTGCGCCGTCAGCGCGTCACCGATGCGCCGCCCGACGCGGCCGTAGCCGACCAGGACGATGTGCCCCGTCAGGCGGGCCTGGTCGACGCTGGTCGGAAGCTCCGCCAGCGGGTCGCTGGGGCGTTCCATGGCACGGGCGAGGGTGGAGCGGCCGCGAATCCACGCCTGCACGGGCTCGATCGCCTGGAACATCAGCGGATTGAGCGCCATCGAAATGAGCGCGCCGGCGAGGATCAGGTGCTGGCCCTCGACCGGCAGGAGGCGCAGCGACACACCGAGGCCGGCGAGGATGAACGAGAACTCCCCGACCTGCGCCAGGCTGGCCGATACCGTCAGCGCGGTGTTGAGCGGGTACCGAAAGCCGAGCACCAGCAGGAACGCGGCGAGCGTCTTGCCGAGCATGATGATCGCGACCACCACGAGCACGCGGACCGGTTCCTGGAGCAGCATCGCGGGATCGAACAGCATCCCGACCGAGACGAAGAACAGCACGGAGAACGCATCGCGCAGGGGCAGCGACTCCTCCGCGGCCCGGTGGCTCAGCGCGGACTTGCTGAGGACCATCCCGGCGAGGAACGCCCCGAGCGCGAACGACACGCCGAAGAGCACGGCGGCGGCGTAGGCAATGCCGACGGCGGCCGCGATCACCCCCAGCGTGAACAGCTCCCGCGAGCCGGTCCGCGCCACCTGCCACAGCAGCCTGGGAAGGAGCCGGCCGCCGGCGACAAACATGATCAGGGCGAAGGCCGCGACCTTGCCCAGCGTGAGCGCGAACGTGGCCAGCAGGTCCAGGCCGTGCGACGCCCCGGGCGCCCCCGCGCCGGCACCCACGAGCCAGCCGGAGAGGGGCGGGAGCAGCACGAGCACGAGCACCGTCACCAGGTCTTCGACCACCAGCCAGCCGACCGCGATGCGACCGTTGAGGGTCTCGAGCTGGCCGCGGCTCTCCAGTGCCCGCAGCAGGACCACGGTGCTGGCAACCGAGAGCGCGAGCCCGAACACGATGCCGGCGCCGAGGCTCCAGCCCCAGAGACCGGCGACGGTCGCCCCGAGCGCGGTCGCCGCGGCAATCTGGGCCAGCGCGCCCGGCAGGGCGATCCGGCGGACCGCCAGCAGGTCGTCCAGCGAGAAGTGCAGCCCGACGCCGAACATCAGCAGCATCACCCCGATCTCGGCGAGTTGTCCGGCCAGCTCGACGTCCGCGACGAAGCCCGGCGTGGCCGGACCGATGATCACGCCGGCGACCAGGTAGCCGACGAGGGCGGGGAGCTTGAGCCGCACCGCGACGAAGCCCAGGAGCAGGGCCAGTCCGAGCGCGGCGGCAATCGTCGTGATCAGGGGAACGTCATGCGGCACGGGCCCGATACCCTCCTCTGGTCAGTCATCGCACGATGAACGCCGTCCCACGGCGCTGGGGATCGGCGGCAGGGCTGCAGTCCCAAGCTACACCCCTGGGTGTTTCCTGGCATGGCACCGGAAGTCGGCCACCACCTCGGGGCCGCCGGGATGCCGCACGAGGCTGCGGCGCACGTTGGCATCGAGCGGGCGCTCATGGGATCCGCCGAGCGCCACGAGTGCTACATGCCGATGGGCGGGGAGGAGTGCGTCGACGATCGCCGGAGTGCCGGCCGCCGTGGTGGGCGGGCGGACATCTGCCGCGTTGGCGCGACGAGAGTCGGCGCCATGACGGAGGCGGCTGATGCGAGGAGTGCCAGCCTGCTCGCGGGGAGGGCTCCACGCAGGAGACGCCGGATGGGAGCGGTGATCGCGAGGCGGTGAGGGGTCGTGGTGGCGCAGCGTCCCGCACCGGCGCCAGGGTGCTGCGAGATGTGGGTATCCATCGGCACGACGAGGGGCTTGCCAGCCCGGCCACAAGGCGCCGGCCGCGTGCTGAGTGCTGCATGCGGCGGCTAGCTGGCGCCGCCAGCCGAAGCGGGGGGCCGCGCGGCCTGGCGCAAGTGCCACAGACACGACAGCCAGCCCATCTGCAAGCTACCGGCGAGCGTGAAGGCGAGCGTGACACTCGGCCCGGCCGAGCCGGTGCCCGCCGTGGCCCCGTTGGCGGCCCCGGCCAGCGCGCCTGCCATTCGGGGCAAGGACAGGAGCGCGAGCGCTGCCAGGGAGGCTGTGCCGCCGAAGATCAGGGTTGGCCACCTCGTCGGCGGCACCATTACCACCCCGGCGAGGAGGAGCGCCCCGGCGAGCAGCAGGAAGGGCGCCCACTCGGTGGCGCGGAAGGGAAGGAAAGGCCGTACAGGATATAGGCGTTGATGGGAAACCCGATGCCCAGGGCCAGGCGCAGCGGTCGGTACGGCGTTGCCGCGGTGCGTGTGAGCTGGAGCCCGAGAAAGCCGGACAGCAGCACCGCCTGGCCTGCCAGGAGGGCAACCCACGGCCGGCTCAGGAGGCTCGCGAAGCTCGCTCCCGCAAGCACGATCGTACCAAGCAGGGCCGACAAGGCCAGGGCGATGCGAGTCATGGGGCTGGATGGGTTGCTCGACGCGAGCTCACGCCCGCTTCAGGTGGAGAGAACGGCCGGGTCCCGGGATGCTACGCCGGGACGTCCCATCGGATCATCCGGAGCAGTCCGATGGCCGGGCAGCGGCTGGGGCATACGGCTGCTGGAGGGCGCGGGGGAGCGGAGCAGCTCGCGCAGCGCTTCAAGCCCCGGCGGGCATGGGAACTCGCTCCACTCCATCCAGTCCCATTCGTAGCCGGCCGGCTCCCACTGCTCGAAGAGCCAATGGGGTGCATCAAGATGCGGGGTCACGCCCAGCGCCCCGAAGACAAACTGGGGGTGACATGCCGGGAGCTGGTCATACAGGCGCGTGGCCGCGTCCACGCCCAGCCGCACGCGGACAGGGGCAGTCCCCAAACTGAACTCGGCATCCTCGTGTGTCGCGGTCAGCGGGCGCCGCGCCTGCAGGACGCCGCCGCCAGAGTCCACCACAAGCCAGACCACCCATTCCACGTTCTGCCATGCGTCCAGCCGGACGATCCGAATCGTCCTGTACCCGGACGGGGCGCTGCCCTGATAGAGCGGCTCGCCGACCTCGGTGAGTGCCGCCCGAATGCGCGCGGTCAGGGCCCCCGGCTGCTCAGGCACGGAGGCATAGGCGCAGGCGCTCGCCACAAGGACCGCCAGGCATACGAAGGAGTGGAGCGGTCGCATGGCCATGGCGCGAAGGTCCGGGCGCCCCGCATCGGTTGCAGGGCGCGGCGCGGCTACTGGGGGCATGCGGTGCGGTGGGCGCGTACCTGCCATCCGGGGGAGCCCTCGACAACGGTGGAGCGAAGGGCGAGCCAGCCCGTGAGCATGTTCCCAGCGAACGATCCCGTGAAGGCGAAGTACAGGCTGTCGTTCCCCCAGCGGGCAGCCAGGGTGCCCTGTGAGTCAAGAGCCCAGGTGGAGAAGTCACGGTCGACCGGGAAGTCGGGCGTTGCCTCCAGGGGCGCGACGAGGAGCGGGTGTGTCGCGGGCGGGCGACTGGTAGCCATCACGGAGAGACGAATCCCCGGGAGGGTGTGAGCATCGAAGCCAGTCCCGTCGAACCGCCAGCAGCCGAGGACCTGAGTGGTGTCGAGCGGTAGCGGGGCGCGGAACTCCTGGCCCTCCACGCCGATGACGGAAAGGAGGCTGACCAGCAGGACTGCGGGGAAGCGGAGGTGCATGGCAGGCGTCGCCATCAGTGTGTCGCGATCTCCCGCCGTGCGCATGCCCTGCAGCGCGAGGCGCGTGAGCTGTCCGTCAGAGAGCACAGGGGACCCGCGCTGCCGGGATCCTGCGCCGGTCAGGAGTCTCCAGGCGGCGAGCGATCATCCGGGCCCTGGTGGCGCCGGCTCCGTGCTCGCGCGAGTGCTTCCCCGATGACGATCGCCGGGGCAGGTGGTCGTCGAACGCCCTCCAGCACGAGTGCGACAGAGACGATGGCCATCGGAAGCCAGACGTGCGTACTCCACGCCTGAAGCGCCTCGGAGCCAAGCGCCCACCACCAGACGGCGAAGGTGGCGGCGGACGTCAGGAAGGTCAGGGCGGCCCAGAGGCGGGCCTCGGCAATCCGGGGGCCGTGTGGTCCGTCGATGATCCAGCGATCCAGGACCAGATAGAACCCCAGGGCAAGGAAGAGGGCCGGCAGCCCTCCCTCGAGCTGCGCCGTGGCCAGGTACGCGACGAGCGCGAGCATGCCGAGGCCAAAGCGACGCCAGGCGGACCAGCTGTGCGGTTCGCCGAACGCGCGCTCGACGGCTCCCTCGAGGTGGCCGAGGGGGTGGTGTCCCTGTGACGAAGGAGTGAGGCCAGGCTCCTGGGTCATGGTCAGGTGGCCGAACCGGAGGTCGGTGGTTGGGGTGGCCGGTCGCCCCCCTTCAGCGGCGGGGCGTAGAGTGGTCAGGGGATTCTATGCCGGGGCGTCGCCATGTGCCAGCCAGCGGCATCCGATGACCGCGCCCCGGCGGCTGGATGCAGTGGTCAGCCCGCACGGCTACGGCTCGAGAATCACTGTGCGGCACCAGTCATCGCACGTGCGAGACCGGAGAACCGGCATGCCATCCCTGACCGCAATCTGAAACACCACGCTGTCCGGGCTGCTGCCGTCCGCGGCCCGCAAGGAGACGCGCCACGCATAGGGTACCCGCCTGCCGTCGCCAGCGACTGCCTGCAGCAAGAGGCTCTGGGCCGATGCCAGGCGGGCGCCGGGGGGCAAGATCCCGCTGAAGCGGGCCGCGAGAAATGCGATGCGTGTGGCAGTGGCCGAGTCGACGGCCCCCTGGAAGTGGCGCAAGTGGAGCAGGCGAAACGATGCGGGGGAGTCGAGGAGATACAGCTGGCCGGCCGTGTCCAGCGCGCCGTACAATCGCAAGCCGCCGCCATGCTCGAGCAGGAGGTCGGCGTAGTAGAAGTGTACTCCCGGGTACATCGCGATCACGGTGTCGCGGAGGCTATCGGCACTGGGCAGGCCGACGCCGCCTCGGGTGACGCGAGCCCGGAAGCCTTCGAGGATGGCCTGAGTGGCCTGCGCACGGAGTGCGGCGGGGAGGCCGAGCGCGAGGAAAAGGCCAAGCGAAAGCCGTCGCACGTGGGGGTCTCTTCCTGGTGTGATGGCGGACGCCGCGCGAAGAGCCTGCACAGCGCGGCAGGACCCGGGAATCCTACGCCGAGACGGTTGGCCGTGCCAGCGTGCAGCACGGCGACGGCCGGGCACCGTCACGGTCCATGCGCCGGTGAGGCCACGACATGCGCCGCCTCATGGCCCGCCGGGGAATGTCGGTGCCGGTCCCGTGGCCAGGTGGGCCCGCGACCCGATCAGCCGGCGCAGCGAGTCCCGCAGGCCCTCCAATGTCCCCTCAGGAATGGCCCGCCGGGGCGTGTAGTAGGCGGTCCGCGGGGCGTAGTAGTACAGGAACTGCTCCGGGGTCTCGACGACCTGCAGGATGTGGGACCACGTCAAGGTGACCGCCGCCACGTCGGTACGGATGTGCAGCCCATCCTCGGCGATGCGATGGTGGATCACGCCCTTCACCGACGGGTCATTCCTGGCGACGCTGCGCGCCATCAGGCGCGGGGCCCAGGATCTGAGAAAGTAGAGCCACAGGACGAGGATGACGCCCCAGGGCAGGAGAGAGAGCAGGGCGCCAGAATGACCGTTGAGGACGTTCAGGAGGGCGGCAAGGCCGAAGAGCGCTAGCAGCGTGGGGGCCCCGAAGCGCTCGAGCCGGGACGAAACCGACGGCACCGCATGGCGAAGCGTCGCCTTGTGGGCCACCACGTGATCCTCGGGGGTCCAGGACCAGGTGAACTCGTACAGGGCCACGCCGCTCTCCGGGGTGCGCTGTGGGCTGGCGCCTCGCCTCAGTGCTTGGGCTTGGGCGAGTTCACTGCAGTATGGGATGCCGCACAGCGTTGTGCCAGCCTCCTCACCACCCAACGGCCGCCCCCTCTCCGCGGCACATGGTGGTCACCCTGCGGTGGGGGCATCCGGGGAATAGGGACGCGCCGCGTGCTCATGGATCGCCTGGTCCATCTCGGCGTACTGCACCGTGCCCATGAACCCGAGCACATAGATCACGCCGAACCCGATGCGCATGGGCACGTTGCTGAAGCCCCCCTGCAGGAAGCTGAGGACCAGCCCCAGGACATAGAAGGTCATCAGCACCCATGCGCTCCACTGGTTCCTCGTCTTGCCCATGGACCAGCCGGCCAGGCCCTGCACGAAGGCGGCGCAGGCAAGGCCGAAGAAGAGCGGGTATTCCTCGCGGCTCGGTGGCGTCTCCCAGACGACGAAGGCCAGGATCACCGTGATGCCGGACCAGACCGCACTGGCGATGGCCGCCCAGCTTGCCCAGGTGATCCAGTCCGCGGCCTGTTCCCGCTTCGCCTTCATGTCGCGCATGGAGAGGTCAGGCATGGTATCGATCCGAAGGGGAAGGACGGTGTCGCCACGCGCGACGCATGGGCGCTGGCCCGGACCAGGCAACCCGCCGAGCACTGGCAGGTCAATGCGCGGGGTAGAATGCCCCTGCCGGGCCGGAGCTCAGCCGGTCCGGCTGCGCATCGGGCCTGGCGGGCCGGCGGCGATGCGGGCCCCGGTGCCCAGCCCATCTGACCCGAAGGCGACCAGGACAAACGGACCGGGTGAGCGCGGGCCATCATCCCAGAGCTCGAGCTCAACCACCGGGACCGGGTCGCCTTCGGCGGTCTTCAGAACCAGGGGGCGTAGCGCCGGGGCGAGGCGTTGGGCGATGGCGTCGGCTTCCTCGGCCGCCAACCGGAAGTTCCCGGCACGAAGCCGGGTGCAGGCATGCCGAAGGTCCGTGCCCAGGAGGCGTTCGTACGCGAGCGTGGGCCGGAGCCAGCCGGCCGGCGCGGCGTCGTCCGGGAGCTCGAGAGATCCAAGGGGAAGCGAGCCGGACCACAGCTGATATTCCACGGCGGCTCCGTGGGGTTGCCTCGAACGAAGTCAGTTGCTCGCGAGCGGCCCGCATCGCCTGAGGGGCGCGGCGGGTCCCGGGAGTCTACGCCGAGAACTGCCGGCCGGCCAGCCAGCGCCAGTCGACGGCCGAGCCCTGGCAGCGGCAGGCGGTGGTTGAACCCCGCCAGCGCTCCCTACCAGCTCAGTCGGGCCTTCGTCGTTCCCGCACCGACGATGACGGATGCCCGTTGGGTGTCCCCACGAAGGCCCCGGAACGTGATCGGATGATTGCTGCGAATGGAGATCGTGGCGGTCGATGCCGCCGCGTTGTTGAGATAGACATGGAACGGGCTCGGCCCATCGGTCCAGCAGCTGCCCCTGTTGGGGCCGCTCACCACGTCGAGGCGTACGCTCGAGTCCGCCGGCGCGCTCGCATGCGCCGAATCAGGCTGGATCGAGACGCGAATGGTCGATGGGCTGTTGTGCCCCGCGTGAAGGAACACCTGATCGGGGGGGCCATCCAGCGTAGAACCACAGGCGACGCCAAAGCGCGGTTCATCATCCTTGGGTCCCAGCAGGAGGGCCAGCGGGAGGGCGGCGGCGAGGAAGAAGAGGCGGTGCATACAGTCCCTCCTGGGAAAGAGAGAGTGCCGGAACGGGGCAACTGTGTGCCAGACCAAGGCGAATACGGCGTCCAACCCGCGAAAGTTGCAAGATGAACCGGGCGAGGGACGCCTCGCGTCCCCCAGCCCGCAGCAGCGGCGGGGGAGGCCACCCCGGGCGGCTCAGGGATGGAGGGCTGCCACCAACGCCCAGGCAGCGGCGTTACGGTCCTCCGCGGTGTGGGCGCCTAGCCCATCGACCCCCCAGCTGGCGACCAGGCGAGTACCAGGGAAGTCGAGATAGACCTCGGTGGCGTCGCAGTCTCCACATGGGGGGTGAAGCACCCACGCGGCGCGGCCGGCCACATCCCGGCGGATGGGAGGGTCGAGCTGCCAGTCCGGGTCCGCTGCTCGATTGCGAGCCACCACTATGCTGTCCACATAGGCCCAAAGTGACAGGTGGGAGGGTGGCAGGGCCGCGAGCTCAACCGTCAATCGGTCGTCCAATTGAACGAATGTGCCCCCGAAGTCCCCCCTCGCACCCGGGCGCGCCGGCACGCGCGCGCCGGGGGGCAGGGGAGCGGTCACGGTGCCCACGCGCACGGCGCTGGGCGTCTGTGCCACCAGCGGGAGGGCCATCGACAGGGCAAGGATGGCAGAGAGAATTGACCGGGTCATGGCACTCCACAGCGGGCGAACGCCCCGCATCCGCGGTCCGATCGGTCGATGCGCTGGCTGGATCGCAGCCATGCACCTACTTGGCCGGCGCGTTGCGAAGGAGGTAGTACAAGCCTACCGCAACGAGCAGCCCTGCAAGAACAAGGGCGCCGTTCTGCCCAGCGGCGTATGCACCCTGTCCCGGCGCTGGCCCGGCGAAAACCCGGCGTAGGAGGATGGCGCCGCCCCAGGCCACTCCGATGCCGCCCAGGATGCGTTGGCGCATGTGGATCCTTCCCGAAAGGGATGCGGTGCGCTGGACGGCCGTGAGCGGGCCCCCGCTGGCACCTTACGGCTGCCCATAAGCTGCAAGGCCCGGCGTGGGCACGCCAGCTCCGAGTCCATCCGACGGTCGGGCCCCGGCGGCTTCAGGCGCGGGTCAGGGGGCAACCGGGAGGTGCTGTCCGGTCCTGAGAAGCGCCGCATCGACCATGTCAACCCAACGCGTCTTGTCGCGTGCCGCCAGGGATGAGGTGGCGATCTTCTGGCGCAGGATGCCCAGCTGCTCGGTGCGGATGCCGGCGAGCCTGCGAAGGGTCGCCATCGTCGGGCGCTCGACCTGATTCACCGGCGAGGCGGGGTCCAGGTGCCAGTCGAGAACCGCGTCGGCGCGAAAGCGCGCCCTCAGCATGTCCTCCAGGGCCCGGGGATTCGTGGTGCGGGCACTCGGAGAGATTCCGCAGCGTGGGCACGCCAACGGTGGCGCGACCCAATGATAGGGGGCCTGAACAAACCACCCGTGGCACAGGCCGCAATGCAGAAATGGCGAACGCACAAGGATCGCCGCGGCCAGGGACGCGGACAGGAGTGCCCCAAGTCGAACTCCCGCGTCGGAGACACCAGAGAGGCGGAGCCCGACATAGGCAGCCAGCAGCACAGCAAGCACGGCCGCGTAGGCAGAGAAGACGCGAAAGCGGATGCTCATAGGGTTCGCGGCAACATGACGGACCGTGTCAGAGACAGGCGCGGCACGGTCCGGGAATCCTGCATGGATCCGCCCGGGCGTGCCAGTCTGAGCGCCAGCCGCCGGACGCGCGGTGGCAGCTGCATGCGGTGGTCAGCCCGCGGCAGACGAGAGCCGCGCGGACGGGCGACGCGGCCGCCATCCACGATGCACCACGCCCCGCAGTGCCAGCAATGGAGGAAGCGGAAGATAGAGGACGGCCAACACCCACAGTAGACTCGAATGGTGCTGGCCGCGACCGGCATGCTCGTAGTAGATGCTGATGGCATAGGCTCCGGCAAGAAACAGGAGCCAGACGGCCAGGAGAGTGGGCGTGCCAGCCTCACGGTGCGGCGGTGGGGCGGCGGCCGGCGGGTCCAGGAGGCCGAGAATCTCGAACCCGTACATCGGCAGCTCGAGGATGCTCCAGAGGATGAAGCCACTGAAGACCCGGGTGGGGGCAAAGGCCCACATGTTGGCAACCCAGATCAGGATGGCCTCCAGGGCAAAGATGCTCATCCCCCATCGCCTGGGGAGAAGCAGGATGACCCCGGTGGGCAGAAGGAGCGCGAACGCCGCGAGAACCAGGCCGGCGAAGGCCCCTCCACTCCCCTCCGGATCAAAGGTCCACACCACTGGCAGGCCGATGACGAAGATGCTCAGCGAGTACAGGACCGTGAGCCGCAGCGGATCGCGAAGCCAGGCAAGGGTCTGAGGGCGCACGCGATGGTGAGGCGGCATCAACGGGGCGGCACAAGAGGCAGGAGTCGTTGATACACCGCCCAGAGTGGGGTCAGCTCCAGCGGTCGGCGCTCGAAGTCTTGCCCTTCTCGAAGCATCTGGACGAGGGCCCCCTCCGCGGAAAGAAGCCACCAGTCGCGCCTGCCATCCCTGGAGGTGAGGGTGATGAGGGAGGCGTCGCTCACCGGCGCAGTCGTGACGGTGAGTGTGTCCCACTTGGCCGCAAACGGCCGGTAGACCAGGACGGTCCATGGCTGGGGGACTCCCGCAAGCGCCTGCAGCGTGGGGAGGAGGAGGTCTTCCATCCCGTAGTCCGCGATGCCCCATGGCGCGGCCAGGCTGGCAAACTGGGCGTTGGTGGTGCCTTCCAATGTCAACGTACTTGGAGTGGTGGTAAAGCGGACCTGGGCGGCAACACTGTCGCCAGATGTCCAAAGGACGGCGCCGGAAACGGGTCGGCCTGCGCGATAGGTGACGGAGGCGGTGCCAAGATAGGCTTCGCCGCGGATCATGGCCTCGGCAATGTGGTCTGGGGTACGCTCGACCAGGTGCAGCAGGATGGGCTGCTTGTACCACGAGACGAGGGTGTCGCCGGAGGGGAGGGGGCGGGTGGCCGCGCTTCGCACAAACGTGCTGAGCACTTCGTGAATGCGCTCCGGTGACGGGGCCTGGGCGGAAACCCCCATCGTGGGTGGCAGCAGCGTCGCAAGCGAAAGCGCAAGGCCGAGGGAACGGTGCAGAATAGACTCCAGGATGATGCCGCCTCGCACCCCGCGTCCGCTGCAGGAGCGCGGCGCGGTCTGGGAATCCTACGGCATGACCTCGGCTCGTGCCAGCCCGGTCTCAGCCGGCGACAGTGCCGCGAATGCTGTCCTCAGGGGCCCCTCGCGATGCACGCCCACGGGAAGGTGCCGCGCGGCGCTGAGGTCAGGCGGTCGGGAGGCCGGGTGGCCCCGCCTGGTCGGTGTAGAGGTCGGTCGAGAGGTACTTGAGGCCGGTATCGCAGGCGAGGGTCGCGATGGTCGAGCCGGGCGGGAGCGAGGCGGCGATCCGCAGGGCGGCCGCCACGTTCGCTCCCGTGGAGGTGCCAGCAACGACGGCCGCTTCCCTCGCCAGTCGCCGTGCCATCGCCTTCGCCTCGGCCGTGCTGACACTGACAATCTGGTCCGCGAGGCCGGGGCGCCAAAGCGGTGGCACGAAACCCGGACCAACCCCCTCGATCTTGTGAGGGCCTGGGGCCCCTCCCGCCAGGACCGGCGATTCGGCCGGCTCGACCGCGACGATCCTGATGCCCGGGTGGGTCCGCCGGAGCTGATCGGCGGCCCCGGTGAGGCACTGGGCGGTACCCACACTCTGCACGAAGACGTCGATCGGGGAGCCGGCCTGCTCCTGAAGCTCCCGGGCCATCGGGTGGTACCCGGCGGCGGCGTCGGGGTTGTTGAATTGATCGACGTAGTAGGTCTGCGGCTGGGCGGCGAGCTCCCGGGCCGCGGCGATCATGCGCTCGATGAGCTCCTTCGTGGTCCGGCCTCCGTCGCTCGGCAGCTCGATCACCCGGGCCCCGAGGGCCCGCATGTGGTGACGCTTCTCCTGGCTGAAGGCGTCGGAGGTGACGATGGTGATCGGCAGGCCGAGCGCCGCGCAGACAAATGCGAGGGAGGTCCCGGTGCTCCCGCCGGTGTACTCAACCACCGTCATGCCGGGCGTCAGCTGGCCGCGCCGCATGGGGCCGAGGATGGCCCCGAGGGCCATCCGATCCTTCATGCTCCCGGTCGGGTTCTGGCCTTCCAGCTTGAGCAGGAGCCGGACGTCCGCGCGAGGGCACAGGCCCGTGAGCGGAATGGTCGGGGTGTTGCCAACGGCGGCGAGTACCGGGGGCAGTTCATTCATGTCGTGGCAGAGCGAGGGAGCGGGCAGCGGGCCGAAGAACCCGCCCAAGCTGCGGCCCGTGGCGGGTCGCCGCAAGGCAACCGGCCGACGGCCAGTCGCCCGCGGGGCGACACAAACCAGGTGCCAGTGTCATGCGGTGGTCAGGCTGCAATTGGCCCACGGACGATCTGACCGCACACCCGCATCCCCCCACGCTCCAGCGCCCGCCGCGAGGCCACGTTGTCGAGATCGCAGCGCGCCGCCGGGACGTGGCCGCCCTCCCGGGCGATCCGCCGCAGCTCCTGGACCAGGTAGCTCGCCAGGCCTCGGCCGCGTTGATCCGCGGCAACCTCCATGTAGAGATCGCCATAGGGCGGATTGTAGTGGAAGAAGAGCCCCCCAGTGGCCACAACCCGGCCCGCGAGGTCGAGCCCCCAGTCGCCGATGGGTTCGGTGGAATGCGGGAAGATGGCGGGGTGCTCCGCCTCCTCGATACGCCGCAGCCGCACCCCCGGGGCCGGGAGATCGGTGGCCGGACCGTCTGCGAAGAGGTAGGCCAGGGGCTGGTGACCCGGGGCGAAGCGGGGCAACAGGGGGCCGAGGAAGGGGTCGTTGGTCTGGGCCTCCATCCAGCGGGGTCGGGCGACCCGGATTGCCGCTTCGAAGAATGCGACACCGCGTGCCCGCGCTTCCGGCACGAGGTAGAACTCCTTGACGGTGTCCTGGGGCTCGCCGGCATGCCAGCCAAGGGCGAGGTAGCCGAGGCTGCCTCCCTGCTCACTCAGGCGCCAGAACGCCGTCCGCCCGCGCCGGTGCCACGAGTCGTGGACAATCTGCGCGTCCATGGCCGCCCGGTACTGGTCGCGCAGGGGCTGGAGTTGCTCGAGCGAGGCGGGGGTGATGTCGAGCATCAGACTGGGGTGCGGGGAGTGTGGCGACCTAACGGACCCGCCACAGCGGCAGGCCGTGACGCGCTTGCGCCAGCGGGCGAGACGCGGACGGCAGTGCGAGTGTGGAACGACCCGATGGCCACAGGCCTGCCAGCTTCATGCGGGCCGTCGGCGGAGCCCAGTGCGGCATGCCTCAAGAGTCCTTGGCGATTCGTGTCAGGTGGCTACCCTGCCATAGCCAGAGCCGGTCTTGAGTGGGAGAGCAGGGTCCATAGTTCACCGTATCGCCTCGTTCGATGACCAGCCGACTGTCCCGGCGGTAGTGAACGTCCGCGCAGCTGAAGTGGAGTGACGTGTCCGGAACCAGGCGGCCTGTGGGGATGTCCAGTATCGCGTACGAGATGCACTGGGTGCCACAGCCCCAGGTCACGATGGCCAAGTGGCCTGCGAAGTTGGGGCCCCCTTCAAGGGCACCCTGCAGGCGGGTCCGAAACCGCC
>WBZN01001253.1_pt1 | contig 15823 bp, 16 predicted proteins | sample 5204281 | NCBI WGS metagenome assembly WBZN01 (sample SAMN12344347, study PRJNA552823) | activated sludge metagenome | biome: Activated sludge suspended growth; feature: Nitrification reactor; material: Wastewater; isolation source: activated sludge from nitrification reactor of wastewater...
ACAGGGTGGCGAAGGGGAGTGGCGTCTCGTCGGAGCTCGGGTGGATGGAGCAATACTCGGTGCAGACGACGCCCCAGCCGCCCTCGGCCTTCATGCCGCGCATGGCGGCAAGCGTGCGCGGCCGCTCATAGCCCATGCCGGTGCAATGCGGCACCTGGTAGAAGCGGTTCTTCGCGGTGACCGGGCCGAGCTTCATCGGCTGGAACAGGATATCGAAGCGGCTGTCGGTCATGAATGCCAGTCCCCCCGGTTGAATCGAGAGGCAGGCTGGCGGTGGAGAAGCCGCGCCGTCAAGCCATCCCGTTGCCGCAGACGAAACGGCCCGGCGCCGGGATCAACCGGGCCGGGCCGTTGGTCAACACGGCATGGAAGGGATCAGGCGAGGCCTTCCGCCTTCGCCGCCGCCTGGGCCGCGGGGCGGGCGGCGACGCGATCCATGAAGGATTTCAGCGCCGGCCACTTGTCGAGGCCGATGTCGAAATACTTGGCCCAGCCGACCACGGTGTAGAGATAGGCGTCGGGCGCGGTGAAGCTGTCGCCCATCAGGAAGCTGTGCTTCGCCAGATGCGCGTTGATGGTGTCGAAGCGGCCCTTGACCTTGTCGATCAGGACCTTCTTGTACTCGTCCGGCGTGGTCTTGGAGAACAGCGGGCCGAACTGCTTGTGCAGCTCGGTGGAGATGAAGTTGAGCCAGGACTGCATCTTGTAACGCGCCGGCGTGCCGTTGGCGGGCGCCAGGCCCTTCGCCGGCACCTGGTCGGCGATGTACTGGTCGATGGCCGGGCCCTCGGTGATCACCTCGCCAGTGTCGAGCTGCAGGGCCGGCACGTAGCCGTACGGGTTGATCTGGGTGAAGTCGGCGCCGCTCTCGGTCTTCCGGGCGCCGAGATCGACCTTTTCCAGGGTGAAGTTCAGGCCAGCTTCGCGAAGCAGGATGTGCGGCGCGTGCGAGCAGGCGCCCGGTGAATAATACAGTTTCATGCTTGTCTCCCGGTTCAACGTGATTGCGCAATCGGCACTGGAATGTGGCCGGCGCAGGGCGTGCAGCCATATGTAACATATAAAGTTACAGTCATTCGTCAAGAGGCATGGCGCGATTTTCTGTGGATGGTTTCCGCCCCTTGCGTTGCCCGCCGTCCCAGCGCCACCTAGACTGCAGGCCGCGCTGAGACGCGGGCATTTCCAGGTGGCAAGCATGGCTTTTGACTTCGATCTCTTCATCATCGGCGCCGGGTCGGCCGGCGTGCGTGCGGCGCGAATCGCCGGCGGCCACGGCGCCCGCGTTGCCATCGCGGAGGAGAGCCGCGTCGGCGGCACCTGCGTCATCCGCGGCTGCGTGCCGAAGAAGCTGCTGATCTACGCCGCGCACTTCCACGAGGATTTCGAAGATGCCGCCGGCTACGGCTGGTCGGTGCCGAAGCCCAGCTTCGACTGGGCGACGCTGATCGCCAACAAGGACAAGGAGATCGACCGCCTCAACGCCGCCTATAAGAGCACGCTGGCCAGGGCCAAGGCGGAGCTGATCGAGAGCCGCGCCACTTTGGTCGACCGCAACACCATTGCGATTGCGGGGCGCCAGGTTACCGCGGAGGTGATCCTGGTCGCCACCGGCTCCTGGCCCGAGCTGCCGAAGATTCCCGGCATCGAGCATGCCATCACCTCCAACGAGTGCTTCCACCTGGAGAAGCTGCCGGAGCGCGTCGTCGTCGTGGGCGGCGGCTATATCGCGCTGGAATTCGCCGGCATCTTCAACGGTCTCGGCAGCGACACGACGGTGCTCTATCGCGGCGAGCAGGTGCTGCGCGGCTTCGACATGGACGTGCGCAACTTCCTAGCCGACGAGCTCGGCAAGAAGGGCATCAAGATCCGCTGCAAGACTGATGTCGCCCGCATCGACAAGCAGGGCGGCGCGCTGAGCCTGACGCTGAAGGATGGTGCGACCCTCGATTGCGACCAGGTGCTCTACGCCACCGGGCGCCGGCCGCTGACCCGGAACCTGGGCCTCGACAAGGTCGGCGTGCAACTGGACGAGATCGGCGCGGTGAAGGTCGACGCCCGCTCCCAGACCAGCGTGCCCAACATCTATGCCGTCGGCGACTGCACCAACCGCATCAACCTGACCCCGGTGGCGATCCGCGAGGGCCACGCCTTCGCCGACAGCGTGTTCGGCAAGCAGCCCTGGCAGGTCGACCACGCCGATTGCCCCTCCGCCGTCTTCACCCAGCCGCCGGTGGGCAGCGTGGGATTGAGCGAGGAGGCGGCGCGGGCGAAATTCGGCGCCGTCGACATCTACCGCGAGAGCTTCCGCCCGATGAAGCACACCATGACCGGCCGCACCGAGCGCGCGCTGATGAAGCTCATCGTCGACCGCAAGAGCCAGGTGGTGGTCGGCGCCCACATGGTCGGCGGCGACGCGCCTGAGATCATCCAGACCCTCGCCATCGCCGTGAAGCTGAAGGCGACCAAGCAGCAGATCGACCAGACCATCGCCGTGCATCCCACGGCCGCCGAAGAATTCGTCACCATGCGCACGCCGGCGGCGGCGGAGTAGTTTGCGTGTCCTTCGCCAAGTCCTATCTCGGCCAATTGCGCAAGGTCGTCGGCAGCCGCATCATCCTCATCCCTGGCGCGCGGGTGGTGGTGCATGACCGGCGGGGGCGGGTGCTGCTGGAACTGCGCAAGGATTTCTGCAAATGGGGGCTGCCCGGCGGCCATGGCGAGATCGGCGACGACATCGCCACCACGGCGATGCGCGAGGTCTATGAGGAGACCGGCCTCCGGATCGCGAAGCCGGAGCCCTTCGGCATCGCCTCCGACCCCAGGCGCGAGACGATCACCTTTCCCAATGGCGACAAGACGCAGAACGTCGCCGTGCTGTTCCACGCCCGCAAGCCCGCGGGCACGCCGCGCCACGATCCGGGCGAGGCGCTGGAGATCGGCTGGTTCGCGCCGGACGACCTGCCGAAGGACATCCTGCCCAACGGCCTGCGCACCCTGAAGGCCTATTGGCGCTTCAAGAAGACCGGCAAGTTCCAGATGATCTGAGCGAAACGCTCCCGCTCATCGTCATGCCAAGGCATGGCCTTGGCATCCACGAGTTTCGTCAGGCGAAATCCAATCAACGGAAGCAAACTCGTGGACCCCAAGGCCAAGCCTTGGGGTGACGGAGTTTGATCGAGAATGAGTGCATGTTGTACTAGAAGCTCACCTTCGCCACCACCGCGCGGTGGTCGGACGGCCAGGGCGTCACCACGATCTCGGCCGTCTCTGGCTTCTCGCCGACGATGGCGGCGTCGAGCACCTTCAGGTCCTTCGCCCGCGCCAGCACGAAGTCGATGCGGTCGTGGTGGTCCTCGGGGTCGGTCGGCTCGGTGGTCGGCGTCCAGGTATAGGCGGGCTTCGCCACCGGGTCGGAATGCACGGCGCGATAGGCGTCGACAAAGCCCAGTTTCTCGATGGAAAGCGAGGACGGCCAGGCGACCGGCACCGGATTGTGCCCGGCCGCGACCGTGGCCGGGGTCCAGTCCCAGTGCGAGGGTTCGTTGAAATCGCCGAAGACGAAGGCCGCGTCGGCGCCCTCGGCCGCTTTCATGTCGTCGAACAGCAGCTGCAGCGCCGGGCCGCGCGTCTCCGCGGCGAATTTCACCGCCTCGGCCTCGTCTTGATGAAGGGGGCCGCGCCGTATTCGATGTTCAGCAGCTGGTATGGCTGGTAGGGCGAGTCATCCAGGTGGATGTTGAAGATGTAGACGCTACGCCCGTCGACATCGATCTTGACCCCGGTGTCGTTCGGCGTCGCCGCACCGATGGGATAGCGGCTGATGATGGCGTTGGCCCACAATGCCGCGTTCTCCTTGGTCTGGTCGTAGTAATGGAAGCCGAGCTGTTCGGCGATCGCCTTGGCCGCGCTGGGGCCGGTCGGCGGGCAGTAATCCGCCTCGCAGGGATCGGATTCCAGGCGCGTCTCCTGCACGCCGATGATGTCGGCGCCGGCCGCCTTGATCGCGGCCACCGTCTCATCCACCGGCTTGCCGTCATTGGCGCCGCCACCATAGATGTTGAAGGTCATCACCGACAGCGTGGTTTCGGCGAAGGCATGCTGCGACAGCGACAGCAGAAGCGCGGCCGAAGCGGCCGCCAGCAACGCGTTCTTCATGGTTCGTCCCCTCGACGTTTCGTAGATCGGCCGCGCGCCGCTCATGCACTCAGTCTGGAGATTTTCCCCTGCCTTGGCTAGCCGCCGGGGCCGTTGTCACATGAAAATAACTTCGGCATAGGACGGAAGGCAAAGCTCAGCCGCGCCCAGCTTCCTTCAGCATCTGGGTGACGCCGTTGCGCAGATGGGCGAGGTCGCTGCCCGAGATCAGGAAGTCATAGCCGCGCTCGAACATCTGCTTCACCGCCGGCCCCGGGTTGGCAACGCAGCCCAGCGCCTTGCCGCTCTGTTTGATCGCCTGCTCGGCCTTGGCGAGCAGCGCCTTCAGCTGCGGGTCGTCGAACTGGTTGAGCTTGCCGATCGAGGCGGAGAGGTCGCGCGGGCCGATGAACACCACGTCGACGCCCTCGACCGCGGCGATGGCGGCGGCATTGTCGACCGCCTGCGGGTTCTCGATCTGCACCACGATGATCAGGTCGTCGGCGGCGCGGTCGTAGTATTTCATGTCGAAGCCGTAGGCGGCGGCGCGGGTGCCGCCGGCGGCACCGCGCATGCCCTGCGGCGGGTAGCGGCAGGCGGCGACGACGGCTTTGGCCTCCTCGGCCGTGTTCACCTGCGGCACCATGACGCCCTGCACCCCGGCATCGAGCACCCGCTTGATGTAGACGAAGTCGTTCCACGGCACGCGGATCATGGGAACGCATGTGGTGGCGGCCATGGCGCGCATCTGGGCGATGGCGTCCGGCAGCAGGCCCTGGCCGTGCTCCTGGTCGATCATGATGAAATCGAGCCCGGAAAGGGCAAGGACTTCGGCATTGTCGGCCGAATCGCTCATGGTCCAGGCGCCGAGCGCCTTGTCGCCGGCCTTCAGCCGCGCCTTCAGGGAATTCGCCATCGCCGCTCCGGTCCCGGTCCTTGCCGATGTGTCCGTTGAATTCGGAGGTGGACTGTATCGCCGGGGCCGCGTTCCTCCAAGCCAGATTGACGGCGATCGGGGCACTCGGCTATTCCACACGGAATTCGCGAGTATTCCATGGCCCGGACCCGCCTGCCTTATTGTTCGCCCTATCGCTTGATCTGGGCCGTGTTGGCAACGCCGCAGACGCCGGCGCAGCAGATCCACCATGCCTATGCGCGTTTCGCCTGGCGCAGCATGGGCTGGCGGCACTATCTGCTGACGGCGGGGTTGATCGTGCTGTGGCCGGTCATCTTCCTGATCATGCTGTGGATGTTCACCCGCAAGATCGGCCCGGCGGTGGCGCGCGCCACCGGCAAGTCGGTGCCGCGGCAGATCGCCGAGCAGTTCTGGCTGTCGATCCGCCATTCGATCCCGCCGGACAAATATTACGTCTTCGATTTGTTCCGGCCGGAGCGGCTGCGCAACGCCGGCGACTACATCCTGCGCTACGAATTGAAGGGCGGCTTCCACAACCTGGTGCATTTCCACACCCGCGTGCAGATGCGGCGCAGCACCAAGGAGACGTTGAAGGACAAGCTGCGCTTCTATCACGAATGCCAGAAGGCGGGCATCGCCTCGCCCCTCGTGCTGCAGGTGATGACCGCCGACGGCGCGCTGGTGGGCGAGGCGCTGCCGCCGGAAGGCCTGCCGGCGCTCGACCTCTTCATCAAGCCGGCGAAGGGCAAGGGCGGCCGCGGCTGCGAGCGCTGGACCTATGCCGATGGCGCCTTCCTGGGACCTGGCGGGCGGTGGCTGGAGCCGGAGGCGCTGCTGGCGCATATCCGGGCCCTGGTGGCGCGGCGCGGGCGCTACCTGATCCAGGAATGCCTGCACAACCATCCGGACCTGCTGGAGCTCAGCGGCGGCCTCACCTCGCTCCGCATCACCACCTGCCGCAACGAGCATGGCAGCTTCGAGGTCACCAACGCGGTGCTGAAGATGTCCTTCGCCAGCGGCAGCGCGGTGGACAATTTCCACCAGGGCGGCGCGGTCTGCAAAGTCGACGTGGCGACCGGCGCGGTCGGGCCGGCCTGGGATTCCTGGAGCAAGCGGCCCTGCGTCGTGCACCAGATACATCCCACGAGCGGCGCCCGCATCGCCGGGCGCGTGCTGCCCTGCTGGCCGGAAACGGTGGCGATGCTGGAAAAGGCGGCGTCCCTGTTCCCCGACCGCATCATGGTCGGCTTCGACGTCGCCATCACCGACCGTGGCCCGGTGATCATCGAAGGCAACGTGCAGCAGGGCTCCGACATGGTGCAGCGGACGCATGACTTGCCCGTGGGCCGGCAGCGTCTGGGCGAATTGCTCGCCTGGAACGCCATGCAGGCGCTGGCCACCCGGCCGCCCCGCGCCATGCGCTGGTATGGCCCGCGCGACTATTGGGGTCCGCGCTAGCCGCCGCGCATCCGTGGCGTGACGTTGCGGGAACCTTTCCGCCCCGGCGGCGTTTCCACCTTGAACGACCGGCGATGCCTCTGCGCGCCCGGCCCAGACGAGGAGAGACCCATGACGAAGCGCACGCGCTTTGCCGCCTGCCTGCTGCCGCTGATGTTGTTGACCGCGACCGCCGCCTGCTCGGTCACCTCGGGCCAGGAGACGCCGGGCCAATACGTCGATTCCGCCGCCATCAGCAACAAAGTGCGGGCGAAACTGGCCGCGGACGCGGGCATGGACGTGTTCAGCCAGGTGAAGGTCACCACCGTCGAGGACGTCGTGCAGTTGAGCGGCTTCGTCCGCAACAGCAATGACAAGGTCCAGGCCGGGCAGATCGCCTGGTCGGTCGACGGCGTGCGCAACGTGAAGAACGATATCGTCGTGCAGCCCTGAGCGCCGCGCGGCGGGGTTTCCTGTCTCGCTCAGTCCTAGAGAGTTCTTCCCGAGATCCCCCAAGACCCTGGCCCTGCCGGTTGCGATCCGGCAGGGCCATTTCTTCGTTGCCTAGACGAGCGCGCTGGAGGCGACCGACTTCACCAGGGCGTAGACTTCCTGGCCCGGCTCAAGATGCAGCCGCCGCGCCGAATCCTCGGTCAGCAGCGCGAGCAGGGCGGCGCCGTCCCCGCCGACCGCAATGCGCAGCAGGCGCCGCTGATTGGGCCGCACGGCCATCGCCGTCAGCGTTCCCGGCAGCACGTTCTGCACGCTGAGCCCTTCCGGCCGCTGTGTGGCGATGGCGACGTCGCGCGCCAGCACCCGCAGCCGCACCGCGTGGCCGAGCGGCAGCTCGACATGGGAGAGCAGGAAATCGGCGCCTCCCACCGCGACGCGGGTGACGCCGCGCTCCGCGTCATGCGCGGCGATGGCGCCCAGCAGCACCGAACCGACATCGCCGCGGTCGACCAGCAGCGGCAGATCGAGGCGGGTCAGCAGCTCCGTCGGCGCGCCGGCGGCGGTGACGCCGCCCTGGTCCAGCAGAACCAGATGATCGGCGATGCGGGTGACCTCCTCCATCGCATGGGTGATGTAGAGCATCGGCACGCCGAGTTCGTCGCGCAGCCGCTCCAGGAAGGGCAGGATCTCCGCCTTGCGCGGATCGTCCAGCGCCGCCAGCGGCTCGTCCAGCAGCAGCAGGCGCGGGTTGGACAGCAGCGCCCGGCCGATGGCGACGCGCTGCTTCTCGCCGCCGGACAGGGTCGCGGGGCGGCGCTCCAGCAGCGCGCCGATGCCGAGCAGCGCCACGATGTCGTCGAAACCGGCCGCGGCGGCGGCATCGCGGCGGCGGCGTTGCCCGTATTCCAGATTGCCGCGCACGCTCATATGCGGGAACAGCCGCGCCTCCTGGAACACGAAGCCGATGCGGCGGTCTTCCGCCGCCACGTCGATGCCGCGCGCGGCGTCGAACAGGATGTCGTCGCCGACGGCGATGCGGCCGCGATCGGGCCGCTGCAGGCCGGCAATGGCGGCCAGCAGGCAGCTCTTGCCGGCGCCCGAAGGGCCGAACACCACCGTCGCGCCGCGCGCCGGAGCGGTGAAGGCGGCATGCAGGTTGAACGCGCCCAGGCGCTGTGCGATGTCGATGCTGATCACGGCTGGTCCCGGTGCAGGCCCTGCGCGTAGTGGGCGATGCGCTCGGACAGGAACAGGGCGACCAGCGCCAGCGCGAAGGCGATGAAGGACAGCCTCGCCGCCACCGCCTCGCCGCCGGGCGATTGCAGCGCGCCATAGATCGCCAGCGGCAGGGTCTGCGTCTCGCCGGGGATGCTGGCGGCGAAGGTGATGACCGCGCCGAACTCGCCCAGGGCGGCGGCGAAGGCGGTCATCGCGCCGGCGGCGATGCCGGGGGCCATCAAGGGCAGGGTGATGGAAAAGAAGCGGTCCAGCGGCCGGGCGCCCAGCGTGCGCGCGGCATCCTCCAGCCTGCGGTCGACCGAACCGGCCGAAAGCCGGATCGCCCGCACCATCAGCGGGAAGGTCATCACCGCCGTCGCCAGCACCGCCCCCGCGGTGGTGAAGGCGAGGCGAATGCCGAACCAATCGTTGAGCAGCGCCCCGACCGGGCCGCGCAGGCCGAAGACCAGCAGCAGCAGATAGCCAGTCACCACCGGCGGCAGCACGAAAGGCAGATGCACGAAGGCGTCGAACACGCTCTTGCCGAAGAAGCGGCTGCGCCCCAGCAGCCAGCCGATCAGGATCGCCGGCGGCAGGCTGAACAGAACGCTGCAGACCGCCACCCTCAGGCTGAGGGCGACGGCCTGCCATTCCTCGGGGGTGAGCGCTAGGAAGCTGCGCGCATCATTCAAGAATCTTGAACCCGTAGCTGCGGAAGAGTTCCTTGCCCTCCGCTCCGGTGAGGAAGTCGAAGAACGCCGTCACCTCCGGCCGAGCCATTCCGGCGACGATGCCCATAGGATAGACGATCGGATCGTGGCTGTCCGCAGGGAAGGTGCCGACGGTGGCGACGTCCTTGAGCCCGCGTGCGTCCGTCGCATAGACGACGCCGAGCGGCGCCTCGCCGCGCTGCACCAGGGCCAAAGCGGCGCGCACATTCTCCGCCGGCGCCAGGCTGCCCTTTACCGAATCCCACAGGCCGAGCTTGGTCAGCGCCTGTTCGGCGTAGCGGCCGGCCGGCACGCTCTTGGGCTCGCCGATCGCGAGCCGGCCGCCGTTCAACGCGCCCGCCAGGTCGAGCGCGGCGGAGATGGCGGCAGGCGCCGCCCCGGCGGGGCCGACCAGGACCAGGTCGTTGCCGATCGGCCGGCGGACGCTGCCCGTCTCGATCAACGCCTTGTCGTTGAGATAGGCCATCCATTTTTCGTCCGCCGAGGCGAACAGATCGGCCGGCGCGCCGGCCTCGATCTGCTTGGCGATGGTGGAGGAGGAACCGAAGGAGAGCACCACCGGGCCGTGCCCCTTGGCCTGCCAGCTGGCGGCGGCGGCCTTCAGCACGTCGGTGAGCGAGGCGGCGGCGAACATGGTCACCTGCCCCTCGGCGGCGCGCGCCGCACCGGCGGAGACGATGAGGGCGGTGGCAAGGACGGCCAAGGCGCCGCGGCGGGTGAGGTTGGACAGGAAAGCCTGCATTGGAGATCCCCAGTCGGTTGCGATATATTCAATGGGATATAACGCCGGGCGCGACCGACGGCAAGGCGATTCCGCCGGGATTGTCGGCTGGCGCGCGGTGCGACTATGCGCCGCTCTTGGCCAGTGCGGTGAGGGCGGCGAGGTCGCGGGCGATGGCGCGCGCGGTCTTGGCCTCGATGCCGCGGAAGCGCCGCAGCACCGCCGCACCCGTCTCGGTGAGCCGGGCGCCGCCGCCATGGGCGCCGCCCTTGCCGGCGGCGACCAGCGGGGTCTTGAAGCTGGCGTTCAGTTCCTCGACCAGCAGCCAGGCGCGGCGATAGCTCATTTTCAGCCGCCGCCCGGCGGCGGAGATCGATCCGGTCTCGGCGATGGCGTCGAGCAGGTCGGCCTTGCCGGGCCCGATGGCGATGCCGGGGGCGAGAACGAGGCGCAGGCGCGCGCCGGCGGATTGGTGTTTCGGCTTCGATTTCATGGCGCGCAGGATACAGGGCGCGGGTCCCGGATCAAGACCGCGGGATCAGGCGCGTGGGTTCAAGCATGGCGGGTTCAAGCGCGGCGGGTTCAAGCACGGCGGGATTGGGGCGCGGCGGGATTGGGGCGCGGCGGGACTCGGGCGCGGGTGGCAAGGGGTGGACAGGCTCCGGCCGCTCCCCCACAATCCGCCGCGGGGATGCAGGATGCGGATTGATTTCATGAAGATGGCACGGATCGGCGGGTATATCCGGGGTTTCAGCCGCGCGGGCTTGCTGGCTGCGGTGGCGGCGATGGCGATCGGGGCGCTGGCCCCGACTCCCAGCTGGGCACAGGATCTGGCCGCCATCGTCGAATCCCTCGACCCGCCGCGCGACGATGTCCGCGCTCTTGACCTGGTCGCCGCCGGCACGGTGATCGAGTTGAAGGCCGGGGAGATGATCGTGCTCGGCTACCTGGCCTCCTGCGTCCACGAGGAGATCACCGGGGGCAAGGTCACCATCGGCACCGAGGCCAGCACCGTCGAGGGCGGCGAGGTGGTGCGCGACACCGTCTCTTGCGACGGCACCGTCGATCCCGCCACCGCCGCCGGGTCCAACGAGGCGGCCGTGGTGGCGATCCGCAGCATGGGCGGCGACGGCGCGGGCCTGCGTTCCGTCCCCAGCCTGCAGCCGGTCTTCGTCATCTCCGACCAGGAACTGCCCGCCGATTCCTCACTGGTCATCGAGCGCCTCGACCGCGCGGAAGCGCCGATCCGCGTCTCGCTGTTCGGCCGCACGCTGGATCTGAAATCCACCGGCATGAAGTTGACGGCGGGTGGCGTCTATTCGGCCGTCTGCGGCGACCTCAAGGTCGCCTTCAAGATCGCCGACAATGCCGGAGTCAAGCCGGTGGTCACGCTGCAGCGCACGGTGCGGTTCTGAGCGATGCGCCGCGGCAAGTGATGCGCAACCCCCGCATCCAGCTTGGAATCCTCGCCGCGCTGATCGCGCTCTGCTGCGGTATTCTCCAGGAACGCTATCTCAGCGCCGGGCTCTCCTTCGACGCGCTCTTGAGCCTGCGCCACGCCGTCTACGGCGACCGCCATGCGCCGGGGCAGTCGCGTGTCGTCGTCGTCGCCATCGACGAGGCGACCTTCGCCGACCCGGCTTTCAGGGACACGCCGATGGCCTTGTGGGCGCCGCAATTCGCCGCCGTGTTCGACGCGCTCGACCGCGCCGGCGCGCGCGTCATCGGCGCCGACATCCTGTTCACCGCGACGAGCGAGAAGGTCATTGCCGGCCATGACAAGCCATTGCTCGAGGTGTTCAAGCGCCTCGGCGGCGCCGGCCGCATCGTGCTGGCGCAGGCGCTCGACGGCAACAGCGAGAAGTTGATCGGACCGCACCGCCTCTTCGCCTTGATGGTGGGCGGCCAGAAGAACATCAGGTCGGTCACCGTGAAGCAGGACAAGGACGGCGTGGTCCGCCACATGCCGCTGTTGCAAGCGGGAAGCAGCATTGCCGATCCGGCGGCGGTGGCGGCCTTCGCGCTGACCCTGGCACAGCGCGCGGGCCTCGATCCGGGCACGATCCCGCCTGGTACGGCGCGCCTCTCGCCGAATTACGGCGATGTCGTCGTTGCGCCGGCGATCCCGATGCGCGAGGTCCTGGCCTGCGCCGGGAAGCCCGACGGGCCGGCGACGCTGGCGGAGGCTTTTCGCGACCAGGTGGTGCTGCTCGGCTTCACCTCGGATTTCGAGGACCGCAAGGTCGTCGCGGGGCGGGCCTTCACCGACGATGGTGCCGGCATCGTGCATCTGCCGTGCGGAACCGACGCGCCGTCGGCGCGCGCCAACCGCGACACCATTCCCGGCGTCTTCATCCATGCCCAGGCGATCAACGACCTGCTGCGCGGCGAGATTGCCAGGTTCTGGGCGCCCTGGTCAGGCTGGCTTGCCCTCGCGGCGCTGGCCGGCATCGGCGCCGGCCTGGCGATGACCCTGCGGGCGCCGGCGGCGAGCGCCTGGCTGGTCGGCGCGTTGGCGCTGTGGACCGCCGGCGCCACCTATTCCGCCAGCCTCGACTGGATGGCGCCGCTGCTCGGCGGCGCCGGCTCCGCGGTCATCGCGTTCCTCATCGGCCTCGGCCTGCGCAACCTGGTGATCGACCGCGAGCAGCGCCGCACCGTGCTGTTTCTCTCGCGCTATCTCGACGCCCGGGTGGCGCGCAACCTGCTGGCGAGCGGCCAGCTGCCGAAGCTCTCCGGCGAGATGCGCGAGATCACCATCTGGTTCTCCGACATCGCCGGCTTCACCACCGTTGCCGAGCGCCTGAACCCGGAGATGCTGGTGCAGCGCCTCAACCACCATTTCACGCTGCTTGGCGAGGTGATCGAAGCCGAGGGCGGCATCATCGACAAATATGTGGGCGACGCCGTGGTCGCCGTCTTCGGCGCGCCGGTACCCCAGCCCGACCACGCCGCCCGCGCGCTCCGCGCGGCGCTCGCGGTGCAGCGCAAGCTGGCGGCGGAGGCGGACAATCCCGACAGCTTCAGGATCCGCATCGGCCTCAATTCCGGCGCCTGCGTGGTGGGGAGCATCGGCTCGGAGAAGCGCCTGAACTACACCGCCATCGGCGACGCGGTGAACGTGGCGGCGCGGCTCGAGGCGGCGAACAAGGATTTCGGCACCGCCATCCTGTGCTCCAACGCCACCGTCCGCGCCGCCGGCCCCGGGTTCCGCTTCCGCGAGCTGGGCCCGATCCAGGTCAAGGGGCGGGTGGAGCCGGTGGGCGTGAACGAGGTGGTGGGGCTGCAAGCTTAGGTGGGGCCGGCCCCCGTCCTTGCAACCCGGCCCGAATTCGAGAATAGTCGGCTGGGGACTTCGGCGCCTGGGGAGGGCTTTTCATGCCGGCGCGTTTCTTGGGGTGTGTCTGCCTGCTGCTCTGGCTGGCGGTGATCGGCGCGCAGCCGGGTTTCGCGTCCGAGCCGCGCGTGGCTTTGGTGATCGGCAACTCCGACTATGGCCCCGCAATCGGCAAGCTGAAGAATCCGGCAAATGACGCCAGGCTGATGGCGGAGACGCTGAAGGGGCTCGGCTTCTCCGTCGATCTGGTGCTCGATGCCGATCAGAAGGCGATGAAGCGCGCGGTGAAGGGCTTCGGCGCCAAGCTGCGCGAGGCCGGCAAGGACGCCACAGGTCTCTTCTATTACGCCGGCCATGGCGTGCAGGTCGAAGGCACGAATTACCTGCTCCCGGTCGGCGCGGAGATCGAAGCGGAGGCTGATGTCGAGATCGAATCCATCGCCGCCGACGATGTGATGACCCAGATGCAATCCGCCGGCAACGCAGTGAACCTGGTATTCCTCGATGCTTGCCGCAACAACCCGCTGGCCAAGGCGAGCCGTTCGGCAACGCGCGGCCTGGCCCGGCTCGATGCGCCGCGCGGTTCCTTCGTCGGCTATTCGACCGCGCCCGGCGACGTGGCGGCGGATGGCGACGGCGTCAACTCGCCTTACGCGCTGGCCCTGGCCGAGGAACTGCAGAAGCCCGGCATCTCGGTGGAGGAAGCGCATCGCAACGTGCGCGCCAAGGTGCTGGCCGAGAGTGGCAACAAGCAGACGCCCTGGGATTCCTCCTCGCTGACCGGCGCGGTGATCCTCGCGGCGAAGGCTCCGGTGTCTGAGCCGGTGCCTCAGCCGCCTGCGCCCGCGCCGCAGCCGCAAGTCCAGCAGGAGGCCTCAGTCGACAAGGAAGTCGTGTTCTGGGAATCGATCAAGGACAGCAAGGATCCGGGCGAATACGAGGCCTACCTGCAGCAATATCCGAACGGCAGCTTCGCGCCGCTGGCAAAGGCGAAACTCTCGAGAATGGCGGCGGCGACGCAGCCGGCACCGGCGCCCGAGGCTGGGCAGGCCGTTACCGAAGATGCCGGCGCCGGCGGTATGCGCTTCGTCGTCAGCGCAGAGATCAAGGAGGAATTCGATCAATACATTCGCAACTGCCAATTCCGCAAGAACCTGCCCTGCTATATCGCGATCAGCCACGATGGAACTGCCCTCGGGTTGGCGCGCGCCGATCAAACCTGGGCTCAGAGCTTCGACATCGCGCCGAAGAAAGCGCTCCAGGATTGCGGCGGACCGACGGCCTGCACGCTGGTGATGGAAAAGGGCAAGCTGCGCCCCGGGCTCGTCGTGTCGTCACAGACCGGCACAGCGGCTCCGGCAGCGGCGCAGCCCCAGACGGACTCTGGGCAACCGGCCCAGCCGAAGACCGGCGACCCGGCCGGCGCGGCGACTAGCACCGCCATCGCTGTCGGCCAGGTGTACGACTTCGCGGGCGACGCCGACGGCTTCAAATACCGCGGCGAGCTCCGGGTGCTCACAATCAACGCCGAGGGGGAACTCGAAGGCGAGATCGACATCAGGGTCACCAAGCCCTCGGGGAGCGGCTACACAGTGAGACAGGATTTCCGCCTGCAGCAGCAGGATGGCCAGGTCGAGATCCGCTGCTTCCAACCCCGGGCGATCGAGGGTTCCTTCAGCAGGTATTCGTCCGACCACTTCTATCTCACCCGGCAGGCGCCGGGGGTCTACAAGGGCACCAACCAGGACCGCAGCGGCAGCAGCGGCCAGGTCGTCTTGACCCTTCGTGCCGTGTGAACGCTGTCACAAGCACGAATGTTCAGCCTTGCTTTCTCCAGCCCGCGAGACGACATAGGCTCCACGAAGCGTGAAGTGGAGACCGGAATGATTGCAGGATTGAAACGCTATCTGGCGGCAGCCATTGCTGCTCTTGCCCTTGGCGCCGCTCCGGCCCTGGCCCAGGACGCCGCCACCGGCCTCCAGCCGGACGGCCGCGTCATCGTCTCGCCGGCGGTGGGCAAGGTGATCGGCGACTACCTGAACCGGGTCAGCGGCCGCTATGGCGCGCTGGCGGTGTCGCGCGACGGCGAGGCCGCCGCCTTCTACATCTGCCAGTCGCATCTGTGGAAGAACTGCGACGATACCAGCCTGGAGGACAGCTTCATCTCCATCCCGTCGGGCAAGCTGGCTTCCCCGCTGGCGCTGTCGCGCTGCAACGGATTGGGCGCGGGCGGCTGTGTGCTGCTGTTCGTGAACGATCGCTGGCAGCGGCCCTTCGCCCTGGCGAAGTAAGCGGATTTTCCTCGCAGATTGATCGAATTTCCTGGGATAGAAGGCTGATTCTAAGGCATTAAATCGCCATTGTTGCCTTCTGCTCCTGCATGATAGCTTGGCCGCCATGCGGAAGGCTCGCCTGGACCAACGCCCTGGACAAGGGTTGCCAAAAGGTGCTTTGGGTGAGCCATGCGAACGAATGGGCAAGAGGCGGGTATGAACGCGAAGTGGGCGCCGGATTCCTGGCGGACGAAACCGGTTTCGCAGGTTCCGGACTATCCGGACGCGGCCAAGCTGAAAGCGGTCGAGGAGCGCCTGCGCGCCTTCCCGCCGCTGGTCTTCGCCGGCGAGGCGCGGCGGCTGATGGAGAATCTCGGCCATGTGGCGGAGGGCAAGGCCTTCCTGCTGCAGGGCGGCGACTGCGCCGAGAGCTTCGCCGAGTTCTCCGCCAACAACATCCGCGACACTTTCCGCGTGCTGCTGCAGATGGCGGTCGTCTTGACCTTCGGGGCTGCCTTGCCGGTGGTGAAGGTCGGCCGCATGGCCGGCCAGTTCGCCAAGCCGCGCTCGGCCCCGACCGAGGTGATCAACGGCGTGGAGCTG
>WBZN01001255.1_pt1 | contig 15804 bp, 14 predicted proteins | sample 5204281 | NCBI WGS metagenome assembly WBZN01 (sample SAMN12344347, study PRJNA552823) | activated sludge metagenome | biome: Activated sludge suspended growth; feature: Nitrification reactor; material: Wastewater; isolation source: activated sludge from nitrification reactor of wastewater...
GTGCTGTCGCGCTCGATCGCCGAGCAGGCGATCTTCCCGGCGGTCGACCCGCTCGACTCGACCTCGCGCATGCTCGACCCGCGCGTCGTCGGCGAGGAGCACTACAAGGTCGCGCGCGACGTGCAGCGCGTGCTGCAGACCTACAAGTCGCTGCAGGACATCATCGCCATTCTCGGCATGGACGAGCTCTCGGAAGAGGACAAGCTGGTCGTCGCCCGCGCGCGCAAGATCCAGCGCTTCCTGTCGCAGCCGTTCCACGTGGCCGAGGTCTTCACCGGCACGCCGGGCGCCCTGGTGAAGCTCGAAGACACCATCAAGGGCTTCAAGGGCATCGTCGAAGGCAAGTATGACGACCTGCCGGAATCGGCCTTCTACATGGTCGGCACCATCGAGGAAGCCATCGCCAAGGCGCAGAAGATGGCGGAGGCCGCCTAACAGGCGCGCGACTGTGGCGCCGGGAACTTTTGCCGGGAACTTTTGCCGGGGACTTTTGCCGGGAACCTTTGCCGGCAGGCGAAGTTGAGGACTGGAGGCAAGGCGGCGTCGGACCCGGCGCCGCGATGCCGCCAAGGAAGCTAGGAAACAGGACATGGCTGACCAGGTGAAGTTCGAGCTCGTCTCGCCGGAGCGCTTGCTGCTCTCGGCGGAGGTCGAAGCGGTCGTCGTCCCGGGCGCGGAAGGCGACTTCACCGTGCTCCCCGGCCATTCGCGCCTGATCTCCACCATCCGCCCCGGCGTCATCACCGTGATGCAGGGCGGCCGCGCCGCCGACCGCATTTTCGTCGAAGGCGGCTTTGCCGAGGTGACGCCGCAGGGTTGCACCGTGCTGGCCGAGCGCGCCATGCCGGTTGCCGAGATCAGCCGCGAGCAGGCCGGACAGGCGGTCCAGGACGCCAAGGAAGACATCGCGGATTCCAAGGATGACTCGGCGCGCCATGTGGCCGCCAAGGCCCTTGAAGTCGCCGAGGCCCGCCTGCGCGCGATCGAGCAGCCGGCCTATTGAGAGCGGCCGGCTGCCGGCTGAGCCGCCAAATTGTCAAATCACTGTCATGGCGCGGCTTGTCATGGGTTGGGCCGTCGCCTAACCTTTCCGCCGCGCATCGTCCAGGACGGTGCGGTGGGGGACGGCTCGCCTTCGGGGGCCGGGTTCCGAATGGGGTCATCGCTGGGGCGGCCAACCGGCTCGGGCGGGTTGCCTCTGGTCAACAGTTGCGGCGTGCCGAGATCATGAAGCACTGGACGCTCGATCAAATCCCTTGGTCCGACTTCGACCGCAGCAAGGTCGATCCGGAGGTGGTCAAACTGGTCAAGGCCGCGGCGCTGGTCGAGTTCAACGGCGGCGACTATGCCACCTATCTCGGTCGGGTCTTCGGCGATGACGGCGAGTTCCGCCTCGCCGCGGGCGAATGGGCCGAGGAAGAGGTCCAGCACGGCCTGGCCCTGGCGCGCTGGGCCAAGCTGGCCGATCCGGATTTCGATTTCGAGGCCGCCTTCAAGCGCTTCACCGACGGCTACGCCATCCCGCTCGACGTCACCGCCTCGGTCCGCGGGTCGCGCTCCGGCGAGCTGGTCGCGCGCTGCATCGTGGAAACCGGGACGTCGTCCTACTACACGGCGCTCACCGACGCGACGGCGGAGCCGGTGCTGCAGGCGATCTGCCGCAACATCGCGGCCGACGAGTTCCGCCACTACAAGCTGTTCTACGGCTATCTGCGGCGCTACCTGGCGCGCGAGCGGCTGAGCCCCTGGGGCCGGCTGCGGGTGTCGCTGGCGCGACTGGCCGAATCGGAAGACGACGAATTGGCCTATGCCTATTTCGCCGCCAACCACCCGGCGGAAACCTATGACCGCCGGCGCTTCAGCAATGCCTATGCCCGGCGCGCCTATGCCGTCTATCGCCGCCGCCACGTCGAACGCGGCATCGCCATGGCGCTGAAGGCGAGCGGGCTCAACCCCACCGGCTGGCTCAATCGTTGCCTGACCGGGCTGGCCTGCCGGTTCCTGCAGTTCCGCGCGCGCAAGCTGGCCGCCCTCAACGCCTAGTCCTTGTCCGGCGCGCCGTCGATCGCATCCAGCATCGTGCTATAGGCGGCGATCGCGCCGGCGGAGGGCGAGAAGATCTGCCGGTAGACCAGGATGAAGGTCACCAGCAGCGTCGCCGCGACGAAGGCCAGCGGATGGAAGAACCAGCCGATCCAGGCCAGCGCGTAGTAGTAGGTGCGGAAGCCGCTGTGGAAGCTGGTGACCGCGCTGTTCAGCACGATCGAGATCTGGTCCGCCACCCGCTCCGCGTTCTCCGGGGTAAGATCGCCCGGCAGCGGCGCCGAGCCCGCCAGCGCCAGGAGGTAGTTGTACTGCAGCAGCGCCCAGGTGAAGCGGTAGAAGCCATAGATGAAGACGCAGATCAGGCCGATCAGCTTGAACTGGAACATCGCCGCGGTGGTCGGCACGATGAAGGTGCCCTGGCCTGCCAGCCGGTGGGCGAGGTCGGTGTTGCCGAGCAGGCCCAGCAGCGCCACCACGATCAGCAGCGTCGCCGAGCAGAACAGCGAGATCGAGTTGATCGAATGGCCGGTCAGGATCGAATCCAGCACCCGGTCGTCGCGCTCGAGGTAGCGCCGCATCCAGCGCCGCCGCACCAGGCGCATGCGCGCGTTGAGCATGCTGGCGCCGGAGCGGTCGGCATAGCGGGCGTAGGCGAGGATGGAGGCCAAGAACAGCAGCAGGGCGATCCAGTCGAGCGGCGAGGCGGCGAGCTGGACCGGGACCTGCGCCATGGGCTGCCGCGCCTAGCGCTTGAAGCGGGCCGCGAAGCAGCGCTCGAAGAATTCGTAGAGCGCCGGGCTCATCGCCTCGAATTGCAGGGCCAGGCTTTCGTGCGGGATCGCCCGGATCACCTGCACGTTGACCTTCATGCGGAAATCGGCGGTGGCGTCTTTGGCCTTGAGGTCGATCTGCAGGATGTCGCCGGCTTGGCGCTGGCCGTCATAGCCCTCGACCAGCAGGCCGCCCAGCGACCAGTTCATGGTGTGATAGACCACGCCATCCACCCGCACCGAAAAGACGGGCAGCGGCAGCCGGCGGTCCTTGCGCCGTTCCTTGCCGCGCAGCGATGAGTAGCCCATCGTGTATGACGTCATCTGACCCCCGTGGGCGCCCGATCCCGGGCGCCGAGCCACCTTAGCCCCGGCAGATTAACACTTCGCCGCCGCGCTGTCTCCGCCCGCCCCAGCCGATTGGGTGGCGAATCCTGTGCCCGCCGCGCGGAACCGACCGTTCCGCCTAGAACTGGCCGTTCAGGATCGGCGAATCGGCCGCCGTCACCGCGCTGGCCGGCCAGATCGCGACCCAGCGGTCGCGGGCCACGCCGCGGAACATGGGCAGGCCGGGCAGGCGCAGCGGCGAGCCGTCGAAATAGGTGACGATGGCGCCGCCGGGATGCCCGGCGGCCCAGCGCGCCGCCGCTTCGCGGGTGACCAGCGGCGTCGGCGCCAGCGCCAGGCGCCCGGCGAAGTCGAACTCGCCGCGATACTCGCCATAGACGCCGATGCTGAGGCCCGCATCCTGCAGGGTCTTCAGCCGGCCGGCGACCGGCGTCAGGTCGAAGAACGGCCGCAGGTTGCCGTGGAACTCGAGGTTGAGCGAGGTCATCAGCAGCACCGGCAGGATCGCCACCTGCAGGGTGCGCGACAATTGATGGCTCGGCGACAGCTGCGCCAGCACATAGCCGATCACCAGCAGGGACAGGCCGGACAGCAGGCCGATGCCGCCCAGCCAGATCGGCAGCGGCGAATCGAAGACCTGGCGCCAGACCGCGTCGAGATGCGCGGTCGGCACGATGTTCATCAGGAAGAACAGCAGCCCCACCATGAGCGCGAGGAAGCCCGGCACCACGGCGTGGAAGTCCTTGGGCTTGATCGCCTGGGTGGCCAGCAGCCGGGCGCCCAGCAGCGACAGCGGGCAGACGATGGGCAGCATGCCGATGAGCTGCCAGCCGGAGACCAGGGCGGCCAGGATCACCGCGGCGAGGAAGGCCAGACACAGCCGGAAGCCGGTACCCAGCCGCTCGCGCAGATGGCGGCTGAGCGCACGCCACAACGTCTTCCAGCAGATCCAGGGGAACAGCACGACCGGCAGCAGCATCAGCGTCCAGGCCGCCCCGCGCGAGGCCTCCGTCGCCGGGTCGAGCCAGCCATTGCCGAAGGCGAGAAGCAAATCCGTCGTGCCGATCGAATCGAGCCACAGATAGGCCGGCAGCAAGGCCAGCACGGTGGCGCAGGCCGCCCCCGCGATCCAGGGCAGCAAGGTGCGTGCCGTGGCGGCGGGCGGGTCGAAAATGGGGGCGCCGATGCCGCAGAGCAGCGGTACCAGCGCCCAGGCCCAGCCGCCCGCCAGCACCGCGAGTGCCGCAGAGAAGCCGCAGGCGAGCCAGAGCAGCAGGGCGCGTGCCAGGCGCCGGAGCCGGCCGCGGCCGGGCTCGCCGCCGGAGCGCCCCATCCACAGCATGCCGAGGGCATGGAAGCTGCCGAGCACGAAGGGCTGCGCCAGGGTCTGCGGCTCGATCATGGTCATGGCGACGGCGAAGGCGCCGACGCCGGTCAGCAGCAGCCGGGCGAAGATCGGGGTCTCGCTGCGATGCGGCCACAGCGCCAGCGCGGTGCCGCCGATCAGCAGCACGGTGGCGAGTGAGGCCAGCGCCGGCACCAGGCGCGGCCACCATTCGTTGACCCCGACGACCTCCCAGCCACCGAGGATCAGCCAGTGCAGCAGCGGCGGAATGGCCGGATCGGCGATGCCGTTGCGCAGCGGCACCAGGCTGCCGCCAAGATGCATGTGCCAGGCGGAGGCCAGCGTCTCCAGCTCGATCGGCGCCGTCGTCGGCCGCCAGGTCAGCGCGCCGAACAGCAGTACGGCCATGAACAGATAGGGTGCCGTGCGCGCCAGCCGCAGCAGGAACGCCGAGATCGCTTGCTCGTCGCTGGCTGCCTCGATGCTCATGGCGCGGCGCGGCTCATCGCTCGTCGCCGCTCATTGCGCCGCCGGCTGGCGGAAGATCTCGAAATCGATCACCTGTGTCTCGGCCCGCGCCGCCGCCTCCCATTCCTTGAAGCCCGGCCAGTTCAGCACCGCCCGCATGTAGGCGCCGCAGACATCGTCCATGGCCACGCCATAGGTGCGGAACCGCGTCACCACCGGCGCGAACATGGCGTCGGCGACGGTGAAACCGCCATAGAGGAAGTCGCCGCCGGCCCGGGCGCCGAAGCGGCCGCGCGCCTCGGTCCAGATCTGCCGGATGCGGGCGATCTCGTCCTGCACCAGGTGGGCGCGCGACTGCGGCGTGCGGTCGTGGCTGATATCCATCGGCATGTTCTTGCGCAGCGCCTCGAAGCCGGCATGCATCTCGCTGCTGATGGCGCGGGCATGGGCCCGGGCGGCCTTGTCCGCCGGCCACAATTGCGCCGCCGGGAAGGTTTCGGCCAGGTACTCGCAGATCGCCAGGCTCTCCCAGACCAGGATGGCGCCGTGTTTCAGGACCGGCACCTTGCCGGCGGCCGAATGGGCCAGGATGTGCTGCTTGGTATCGGCCAGCCGCAGCGCGATGGGCTCTTCGCGGAAGGCCTGGCCGGTCTTCTTCAGGGCCAGCCAGGGCCGCATGGACCAGCTGGAATAGTTCTTGTTGCCGATGACTATGCTGAGATCGCTCATGATGCCCTTTTTCTCGCTGGCGCCGGCCTACCATAAGCAACTCCGCGCGCCCTAGGAAGCCGGCCAAAGCATCGCTACAATCCGCGCCGTTTCGCGGCTTGGCCGCCTTTCGCCTGACCTTACTAGCCGGGGAGATTCGTCTTGTTGGAGCACCTCGTCGACCGCGCCGCCGACGCCGTCGAGATCGTCTTGTTGCGGACCCAGCGCCTGGAGGATTGGTTGAAGCGGCAATCCGCGGCGACCCAGCAATGGGTGCGGGCCAGCGGCTTCACCGCCAAGCCGGGCAGCATCTGTCTCGTGCCCGACGGGGCGGGCGGGTTGGCCCGGGTGCTGGCGGGGCTGGAAGACGGCGCCGACCGCTGGACGGCGGCGGCGCTGCCGGCGGCCCTGCCCAAGGGCGCCTATCGGCTGTCCGAAAATGTCAGCCCCAGCGATGCCGCCGCCGCCGCCTTCGCCTGGGCGATCGGTGGCTATCGTTTCAACCGCTACAAGAAGTCCGCGGGCAAGTCCGCCGACGAACTGGCCAAGCTGGTCTGGCCGGAGGAGGTCGACCGCGCGGCGGTCAAGCGCCTGGTCGGGGCCTATGCGCTGGCCCGCGACCTCATCAACACGCCGGCGGAGGACATGGGCCCGGCGCAGCTGGCCGACGCGGTGAAGGCGGTGGCCCGGGCGCACAAGGCGAAATGCAGCGTGATCGTCGGCGACGACCTGCTGGCGAAGAATTTTCCTTCGGTCCATACGGTGGGCCGCGCCTCGACGCGTCCGCCGCGCCTCATCGACCTCAATTGGGGCAATAGCGGGCCGCGCCTGACGCTGGTGGGCAAGGGGGTCTGCTTCGACAGCGGCGGCCTCGACCTCAAGCCGGCCTCCGGCATGCTGCTGATGAAAAAGGACATGGGCGGCGCCGCGCTGATGCTGGCCCTGGCGCAGCTGATCATGGCGGCCGGACTGAAGCTCCGCCTGCGCCTGCTGATCCCGGCGGTGGACAATGCGGTCGCCGGCAACGCCTATCGGCCGCTGGACGTGATCCGCACCCGCAAGGGCATCACCGTGGAGATCGGCAACACCGATGCCGAGGGCCGCGTCATCCTCTGCGACGCGCTGGCGGAGGCGAACGCCGACAAGCCGGATCTGGTCATCGACGCCGCGACCCTGACCGGCGCGGCGCGGGTGGCTCTGGGGCCGGAACTGCCGGCGCTGTTCTGCAACGACGACGACATCGCGGAGGCTCTGCTGCGTCACGGCCGCACCGAGGATGATCCGTTCTGGCGCCTGCCGCTGCACAAGGGCTATCGCCGCCTGCTCGACAGCAAGGTCGCCGACATGAACAATGTCAGCGACGGCCCCTTTGCCGGCGCGATCACCGCGGCGCTCTATCTCCAGGAATTCATCGAGCCCGGTACCGCCTGGGCGCATATCGACACGATCGGCTGGAACACCCGCGACCGGCCGGGCAGGCCGGAAGGCGGCGAGGCGCTCGGCCTACGGGCGCTGTTCGCCTTCGTGGAGACCTGGGCGCGGCCGAAGCGTGCCGGCGGGCGCGCCATTATCGCCCCCAAGCCCGCGCCGCGCGTGCGGCCGGTGAAGCGGGTGACACGGCGGCGGCGCTAACGCCGCGCCATCCGCCAGGAGGAGCGCCATGCCAAAGGTCGACCTCGACATGGTGCCCAAGCGCAAGGGCTCCGGCTATCCGCAGCCCTTCGCCGGGCCCTGCGCGGACCGCGTGCGGCAGCGCCTCGGCGATGCCGGCGGACTGAGCGACTTCGGGGTCAATCTCATGCGCCTGCCCCCGGGCGGCTGGTCGAGCCAGCGCCACTGGCATTCGCACGAGGACGAGTTCGTCTATGTCCTCGCGGGCGAGGTGACGCTGATCGAGGATGATGGCGAGACGCCATTGCGCGCCGGCGACTGCGCCGCCTTCCCGAAAGGCTCGGGCAACGGCCATCATCTGGTCAACCGATCGGCCGCGATGGCGGTCTATCTGGAGATCGGTTCCCGCGCGCCCGCCGACCTCACCACCTGCTCCGACATCGACATGATGAGCTCCAATGCCGATGGCCGCTTCGTGCACAAGGACGGAACGCCCTATCCCTGATCCCAGCCGGGCGGGAATCAACGAGCACCTCCGCGACGCTTCCGCGGGTAGCGCCGGTCAATACCCGCGCGGGCGATCGACCACGTCCTCGAGCTGTTGGCCGGCTTCATGGCGCGCGATCTGCGCGGCGATACGCCAAGCGGCTGAACGCGGGCTGGTGTCACTGGCGTTGTGCGGGGTGATGTAGACGCGCTCGGCATCCCAGAAGGGATGGGACTTGGGCAACGGTTCGGTCTCGAACACGTCCAGGGTCGCGGCGGCAATGCGGCCGGATTGCAAGGCCGGTATCAAATCGGCCTCGACGAGGTGCCCGCCGCGCGCGGCGTTGATCAGGCTGGCGCCCTGCGGCAGATGCGCGAAGAGCTTTGCGTCCAGGATGCCCCTGGTCTCCGGCGTCAACGGCAGCAGGCAGACCAGGATCTCGGTGCCGGAAAGGAACTCCGGCAGCTGCTCGCGACCGGTGAAGCACTGCACGCCGGCCAGCGTTTTCGGCGACCGGCTCCAGCCGCGCACTTTGAAGCCGAACTCGACGAGCTTCGCCGCCGCAGCCGCACCCAGCTCGCCCAGGCCCATGATGCCGATGCTGCGGTCCCACGGCGCCGGATAAGTATGCGGCCGCCATTCGCCGCAGCTCTGCGCGGCCTCCAGCTCCCAGACCCGCCGGTGGTGGAACAGGCATTGCCACAGCACGTATTCGACCATGCCGCGGGTCAGCTCCGGCTCGACCATGCGCACCAGCGGCACGTCGCGCGGGAAGCTGGGATCGTTGAGCAGCCGGTCGACGCCGGCCGCCAGACTGAAGACGACGCGCAGGTCCTTCATCTGCGGCCACAGCCCGTGCGGCGGCTTCCAGGTCAGGCAATATGGGTAGCCGGAGAGGTCCTGGCCGGGCCTGTAGACCTCGAAGGCGATCTGCGGCGCCAGCTCGGCGAAGGCGGCGCCCCATGGGCCGGCGTATTTGTCGGGCCCCAGAAACAGGAGGCGCGGAGACACAAGGACCGGTTTCATTGCCGGATCGCGTCCAGATGGGTGACTTCCAGGTGCAGGGCGGCGTCGAGCAGCGCCTTGGTGTAGTCCTCGCGCGGCGCCTCGAAGACTTGCGCCGCCGTGCCGGCCTCGACCACCTTGCCCTGGCGCATGACGATGACGCGGTCGCTCATGGCGCGGATCACGCGCAGATCGTGGCTGATGAACAGATAGGTGAAGCCGTGCCTGGCCTGCAGGTCGCGCAGCAAATCGACCATCTGCGCCTGCACCGACATGTCGAGGGCGGAAGTCGGCTCGTCCAGCAGGATCAGCCTGGGCTTCAGGATCAAGGCGCGGGCGATGGCGATGCGCTGGCGCTGGCCGCCGGAGAATTCATGCGGATAGCGGTGCCGAGTCTCGGGATCGAGCCCGACCTCCCGCAGCGCCGCCACCACCGCGGCATCGCGCTCGTCCTCGCCGGTCATCAGGCCGTGCACGTCGAGGCCCTCGGAGACGATCTCGCCGATCGACAGGCGCGGCGAGAGCGAGCCGTACGGGTCCTGGAACACGATCTGCATCTCGCGCCGGATCGGTCGCAGTTCGGCCCGCTTCAAGGCCTCGATGTGGCGGTCCATGAACACGATCGGACCCTGCGATTCGACCAGGCGCATCAGCGCCAGGGCCAGCGTGGTCTTGCCGGAGCCGGATTCGCCGACGATGCCCACCGTCTCGCCCGCGTGGATCTCGACCGAGACGCCGTCGACCGCCTTCACGTGGTCGACCACGCGGCGGAACAGGCCGGCCTTGATCGGGAACCAGACCTTCAGGTCGCTGGCGGCGATCAATTCGGGGCCGACCGGTGGGGCTTCGGCCTTGGGTTTCGGCTGGGCGGCCAGCAGTTGCCGCGTGTAGGCATGCCGCGGATTTCCGAAAACGTCCTCCGCCGCGCCTTGCTCGACGATCCGGCCGTGCTGCATGACGGCGACCTCGCGCGCCATCTTGCGCACCAGAAGCAGGTCGTGGCTGATCAGCAGGATGGCCATGCCCAGCTGGTCCTGCAGTTCGCGCAGCAGCTTCAGGATCTGCGCCTGGATGGTGACATCGACGGCGGTGGTCGGTTCGTCGGCGATCAGCAGGTCCGGTTTGTTGGCCAGCGCCATGGCGATCATGACGCGCTGGCGCTGGCCGCCGGAGAGCTCATGCGGAAAGGCCGACAGGCGCTTTTCCGCGTCGTTGATCTGCACCAGGCGCAAGAGATCGAGCGCCTCGCGCCGGGCCTCGTCGCGGCTCATCGGGCGATGCAGGGTCAGGGTCTCGACCAATTGCCGCTCGATCCGGTGCAGCGGATTGAGGCTGGTCATCGGCTCCTGGAAGATCATGGCGATGCGGTCGCCGCGCACCTGGCGCAGGCGCTCCGCCGGCGCGGTCAGCAGATCCTCGCCCTTGAACAGGACGCGCCCCGTCGGATTGCTTGCCGCCGGATAGGGCAGCAGCTTCAGGATCGACAAGGCGGTGACGGATTTTCCCGAGCCGGATTCGCCGACCAGAGCCTGGGTCTCGCCGCGCTCGATGGCGAAGCTGACGTCTTCCGCCACGACGCGTCCGCGAAAGGCGACGGAGAGATTCTCCACCTTGAGCAGGGGAACGGAATCGCCGCTCATACGGTTGTCTTCCGCGGATCGAAGGCATCGCGGATCGCTTCGCCGACGAAGATCAGCAGCACCAGCATGCCGCCGATGACGACGAACCCGGTGATGCCGAGCCAGGGCGCCTGCAGGTTCTCCTTGCCCTGCTGCAGCAACTCACCCAGCGAGGGCGAGCCCGGCGGCATGCCGAGGCCGAGGAAGTCCAGCGCCGTCAGCGTGGTGACCGATCCGCTGAGGGTGAAGGGCAGGAAAGTGAGCGTCGCCACCAGGGCGTTGGGCAGGATGTGCCTGGTCATGATGCGCCAGTCGCTCATCCCCATGGCCCGCGCGGCCCGCACATACTCGAAATTCCGCGCGCGCAGGAACTCGGCGCGGACCACGCCGACGGGCCAGGTCCAGTTCACCAGCAGCATGATGACCAGAAGCGTCCAGAAGCTGGGAACGATGATGCTGGCCAAGATCAGCAGCACATAGAGAAATGGCATGCCGCCCCAGATCTCCAGGAATCGCTGAAAGAGCAGGTCGATCCAGCCGCCATAAAAACCCTGCACCGCGCCGGCCAGCACGCCGATGGCGGTGCTGATCGCCGTCAGGATCAGGCCGAACAGGACCGAGATGCGGAAGCCATAGATCACCCGGGCCAGGAGGTCTCGGGCCTGGTCGTCGGTGCCGAGCCAGTTGACGCTGTCCGGACCGGTCGGGGCGGGGCCGGGCAGATCGGCGATCACCGTGTCGTAGCTGAAGGGAATCGGCGGCCAAAGGACCCAGCCCTTGGATTCGATCAACTGGCGGACAAAGGGATCGCGGTAGTTCGCTTCGGTGGTGAAGGTGCCGCCGAACGCGGTTTCCGGATAATCCTTCACCACCGGGGCATAGAATCCGCCATCGAAGTAGACCAGCAGGGGCCGGTCGTTGGCGATGAATTCGGCCATCAGCGTCACGGCGAAGATCGCCAGAAACAGGATGAAGGAGACATAGCCGCGGCGATTGGCCTGGAACACGCGCCAGCGCCGCAGGGTGAGCGGCCGCACCCGCATTCCGAACAGGCGTGCGCGCGGCGGCAGGACGGCGAGATCGCTCATGCGGCGCGCGCCTCGAAGTCGATGCGCGGATCGACGATCATGTAGGTGACGTCGCTGATCAGCTGGGTGAGCAGGCCGATCAGCGTGTAGATATAGAGCGTGCCGAACATGATCGGATAATCGCGGTTGAGCGTCGCCTCATAGCCCAGCAGGCCGAGGCCATCGAGCGAGAAGATGATCTCCACCAGCAGGGCGCCGGTGAACAGGATGCCGATGAAGGCGCCGGGGAATCCGGCGATCACGATCAGCATGGCGTTGCGGAAGACGTGGCCGTAAAGCACGCGGCGCTCGGTCAGGCCCTTGGCGCGCGCCGTGATGACGTATTGCTGGTTGATCTGGTCGAGGAACGAGTTCTTGGTGAGCAGCGTGAGGCCGGCGAAGGAGCCGATCAGCAGGGCCACCGTCGGCAGCACCAGGTGCCAGACATAATCCGCCGCCTTCTGCCACCAGGGAAAGGTGTCGAAGCCGGGCGATGTCAGGCCTTGCAGCGGAAACCAATCCAGATAGCTGCCGCCGGCGAACACCACGATCAGCAGGATGGCGAAGAGATAGCCCGGAATGGCGGTCCCGGCGACGATGATGGTGCTGGTCCACAAATCGAAGGGCGAACCGTCGCGCACCGCCTTGGCGATGCCGAGCGGAATCGACACCAGATAGACGATCAGCGTGGTCCACAGGCCGAGCGAAATGGAGATCGGCATCTTGGCGAGGATCAGGTCCACCACCGGCCGGCCCTTGAAGAAGCTCTCGCCGAAATTGAAGGTGGCGTAGTCCTTCATCATCATCCAGAAGCGCTCATAGGCCGGCTTGTCGAAGCCGTACATGCGCTCGACCTCTTTGATCAGGGCGGGGTCAAGGCCACGCGCGCCGCGGTATTTCGACGTCTCGCCCTCGGCGATATCCTGGGTCTGCGACCGCAGCTGGTCGGACTGGTTGCCGGTGATGGCGGAGGTCGGGTCGCCGGCGGTGCCCTTGATGCGGGCCAGGGTCTGCTCGACCGGGCCGCCCGGCGCGAACTGCACGATGGCGAAATTCAGCACCATGATCCCGAACAGGGTCGGGATGATCAGCAGCAGGCGACGGATGATATAGGCGACCATGCGGGCGATGCGGTTCCTGCGTCTACGACTTGCGGCGCCGGCGGCCGAGCAGATAGGCGACGATGACCGCCGCCACCGCGCCGGCGGCGTAGATGAGCGGCGAGCGGCCGCGCTCCTGCGGCGCGGTCACCGCCGCGCCGGCATCCTGTGGCGGCTGCGCGGGCGCCGCCGCGGGCTGCGTTTCCGCCGCTGGCTCACTGGGTGCGGCCCCGGTCGGCTGCGCCGATTGGGACGCCGCGATTTTTTGGGCGCGGTCGGGGTCGATCCACCAGCCGCTGCTGCCGATGCCGTAGGGCGGATCGGGACGCCGGTCCGGCTTGGAGAATTTGTCCCAGTAGACCAGCCGGTCGGCGGCGAGGTGCCAGTTCGGCACGACAAAATAGTTCCACTGCAGGACGCGATCGAGCGCGCGGCAGTGGACGACCAGATCATGCCGGGTCGGGGCGTTGACCAGCTGCTCGACGAGGGTGTCGATGACCGGGTCCTTGATGCCGACATAGTTCCGGCTGCCCCTCATATCCGCCGCGGCCGTGCTCCAGAACTCGCGTTGCTCGTTGCCCGGCGAAAGCGACTGGCCCCAGCCGCCCACCAGCATGTCGAAGTCGAAGCTCTCGACCCGCGTTTCGTATTGCGACGCGTCCACCAGCATGCGGACGCTGGCGGTGACGCCGATGCGCTGCAGGTTCTGCACAAAGGGCTGCACGACGCGCTCGAAGGCGGGATCGTCGAGCAGGACTTCGAACTCCAGCGCTTTTCCGTTCTTGACCCGCTTGCCGTTTTCGACTTTCCAGCCCGCCTGTTCCAGTAATTCGGCGGCCTTTGAAAGGTTGTCGCGGGCATTGCCCGAGCCGTCGGTCTTGGGCGGATTGTATTCGGTGGTGAAGACCTCATCGGGTATCTTGCCGCGGAACGGCTCAAGGACCGCCAGTTCCTCCGGCGAGGGCAGCCCGGTCGCCGCCAACTCGGAGTTCTCGAAGTAGGAACGGGTGCGGGTGTATTCGTCGAAGAACAGGGTCTTGTTCGACCATTCGAAATCGAAGGCGTAGATCAACGCCTCGCGCACCGTCCGGTCGGCGAAGAACGGCCGGCGGATGTTGAAGATGAAGGCCTGCATGCCGGTGGGCCGGACATGCTTGAACTTCTCCTTGATCACCCGTCCGTCGCGCACCGCGGGGAAGTCGTACTGCGTGGCCCAGCGTTTCGCCGAGTTCTCGCTGCGCAGGTCGATGCGGCCGGACTTGAAGGCTTCGAGCTGCACTTCGGGATCGCGGTAATAGTCGTAGGTCACCCGGTCGAAGTTGTCGGTGCCACGATTGAGCGGCAGGTCCTTGCCCCAGTAATCCGGCACCCGCTCCATGGTGAAGGAGCGGCCCAGGTCGAACTTGCCGAGCTTGTAGGGGCCGCTGCCCAGCGGCGGCTCGAGCAGGACGTCCTCGAACTTGCGCGTCGCCCACCAGTGCTTGGGCAGGACCGGCAGCTGGCCCATGATGACGGGCAGTTCGCGGTTGCCGCCGGTCTTGAAGGTGAACTTCACGCGGCGCTCGGCGAGTTTCTCGCCCTTCACCACGTCGGCATAGTAGCTGCGAAAGAACGGGTCGGCCTTCTCCCTCAGGATGTCGAAGGAGAAGATCACGTCGTCGGCGGTGATCGGCTGGCCGTCATGCCAGCGCGCCTCGGGGCGCAGGTTGTAGATGATCCAGGACTTGTCGGGCGCCACCTCCATGCTCTCGGCGATCAGGCCGTAATCGGCGAGGATGTCGTCCTCGGTGCTGGCGGTCAGCGTCTCGAACAGGCCGGACAAGCCGGCGGGCGTGCCTTTCACGATGTAGGGGTTGAAGCTGTCGAAGGTCCCGGTCACGCCATAGGTGACCTCGCCCCCCTTCGGCGCGTCCGGGTTCACGTAGTCGAGGTGCTGGAAATCCGGGCCGTATTTCGGCGCGTCGCCGAGGGTGAGAGCGTGGACTTTGACGCCCTCTTGGGCCGTGGCCGCCAGAGGGAATGCGAAAATGGCGGCGGAAAGGGCGCAGGTGAGCCAGCGACGCAAGACCATGAAAAGATTGCTCCGGACCCGTTGGGGCGACGCGGGCAGTCTAGTTCAGCTTCGCGGCTGAGGAAACACGCGCAAACAGCGGGGAAATCGGCTCAGGCCTGCAGGATCTTCAGCGCTTCGGCATGGACGCGGGCGTCGCCGGCGGCGATGACCCGGTCGTCGGAGCCCAGCCGCAGCGCGTTTCCGCGCCAATCGGTAATCCTGCCGCCCGCCCCCTCCAGGATCGGGGTCAGCGCCAGATAGTCGTATTCGACCAGGGAACACTCGATCACAAGATCGAGAAACCCGGTCGCCACCATGCCGTATTGATAGCAATCGCCGCCGAAGGTGGTGGAGAGGGCCTTGGCCTGCACGGCGGTGAATTTCGCCTGCTTCTCGGCCGTGTCGAACATCAGCGGGATGGAGGCCGACAGATAGGCCTGGGCGAGGCTGGGGCAGGCGCGCGCCTGCACCGTCTCGCCGTTCAGCGTGGTCGGCCGGCCCATGACGCCGACCCAGCGATCGTTCAGCACCGGCATGTCGATGACGCCCAAGAGCGGCGCGCCGTTGCGGATGAGGGCGATCAGTGTGCCGAAGGTCGGCCGCCCGGTGACGAAAGCGCGGGTGCCGTCGAGCGGATCGAGCACCCAGACATATTCGGAATCAGCGCGCTCCTTGCCGAATTCCTCGCCGAAAATGCCGTGCTCGGGGAAACGCGCCTTGATCAGCTTGCGGATCGCCGCCTCCGCCTCGCGGTCGGCCTGGGTCACCGGCGAGGCGTCGGATTTGATGTCGACGTCGAGCTTGCGCCGATAGTACGAGCGCAATATCGGCCGGCTGGCATCGGCCAGCCGGTTGGCCAGATCGACGAAATCCTCGGTGGTCGCGCTCACGCCCTACCGCCGCTTACTGCGGCAGCGGCACGGGCGAGTCGCTCTGGTCCCGGAGCCAGCGCAGCAGGGCCGCGCGCTCCTCCGGCTTCTTCAGGCCGGGGAAGCTCATCTTGGTGCCCGGGGCGTAGTCCTTCGGGCTGGTCAGGAAAGTGTCGAGGTCCTCGAAGGTCCAGGGCTTGCCGGCGAAGCCCTTCATCGCGTCGGAATAGGGGAAGTCCTCGACCGCCGCATGGTTGCGGCCGATGACGCCCCAGAGATGCGGGCCGATCTTGTTTTTTCCGGCCTGG
>WBZN01001256.1_pt1 | contig 15804 bp, 9 predicted proteins | sample 5204281 | NCBI WGS metagenome assembly WBZN01 (sample SAMN12344347, study PRJNA552823) | activated sludge metagenome | biome: Activated sludge suspended growth; feature: Nitrification reactor; material: Wastewater; isolation source: activated sludge from nitrification reactor of wastewater treatment...
GCGGCGGCCGGGCAGCCCGAGCACAAGCACCTGGTGCGAACCCTCGCCGCGGGCCTGACCGGCGACTTCTTGTGGATCGCGACCGAGGAGGTCGAGGGCTCGCTCGTGCGCGACCTGCTCGCCAAGAAGAAGGCGACGGCCGGACGTGCGGGCAACGCCGGGCTCGGCACGCGGGCGACCGGCAATCTCATCAGCGGTGTCGCAGCCGCGCTCGCCGAGGTACATCACGGGGCGCTCGCCGACGAATCGGTCGTCGTCAACCGCACGGGGCGCGTGCGCGTCATCGACCTCGCCCTCGGACCCGGCACCGCCGCGGCGATCGTGGCCGGCCTCGTTCCGGCGCACAGCTCGCTGGCGCCCGAGGTGATGGGCGGAGCGCCACCGAGCGGGACCGCCGATGTCTACGGGCTCGGCGCGCTGCTGTACGAGTGCTTGGTTGGCGCGCCGCTCGAGCGCGGTGGGCCGCGGCCAAGCGAGATCGTGCAGGGCGTCAACGCGCAGATCGACGAGCTCGTCGCCCGCGCGTGTCATCGAGACCCCGACAAGCGGTTCGGTCGCTGTGACGTGCTCGGCGAGGTCGTCGGCGAGGCGCTCAACCGGGGCGGCGCGGTGCAGACGAACGCGCAGGCGCTGATCACCTCGGCGCCTTCGCTCGGCGATCAACAAGCCAGCCTCGCCGCCGTGATCGGCGCGGCGGCGCCCGGCAACGTCGCCGTGGACCGTGCGCTCGCGGGTGCGCTCGCCGATACCGCCGAGAAGTGGCTGATCAACAAGGGCAAGCTCGACTACGGGCCGTTCTCGCTCGCGGACGTGATCAAGCAGATCGAGAACGGCGAGATCGTCGCGGGCAACATCATCATGGACAAGGACAGCGGCGCCCGCAGCGACGTTGGCCAGCATCCCCTGCTCGCTCCGATGATCGAGGTCGCGCGGCAGAAGCACGATGATCAGCGCCGCGCGCAGGCCGAGGTCGCGGTGCAGAGCAGCGAGAAGAAGCGCGGCGTGCTGCTCTACGCGGTGATCGGCCTCGGCGTGCTCGGCGTGGCGGCGGCGGTGATCCTGATCGTGCGCTCGACCAGCGACAAGGAGGACAAGGCGAAGATCGCCGGCATCAGCGCGCTCGATGGCGCGTCGCTGCAGGTCAAGGTCACGATGCCCAAGGTCCCCGAACGTGCCAAGCGCCCCGGCGGCGGTGGTTCGCATCGCAGCGGCGGCACCGGCGGCGGCAACTACCAGAAGGGCGACGAGAACTATTCGCTCGATCTGTCGGACGACAGCGACGACGCGGGCGGCACGCTCGACATGGGCGCGGTCTACGGCGTGTACTCGCGCTATGGGGGTCAGCTCGGCGGCTGCTTGCAGCGCACCGGCGCGGGCCAGGCGAACATCGGGATCATCATCGATGGACCGTCGGGCAAGGTCACGCTGGTCAAGGTCGACGGCAAGCAGAGCGGCGCGTTGTGGGCGTGCCTCAATGGCGTGCTGCGGAGCATGAAGTTCCCGTCGATCAAGGGCACCCGGACCCGCGCCGAGTTCGACATCGGGCTCTGAGCGATGGCGGAACCCACGGGGAGCCCCCGCAACTCGACGACCGCGCCCGAACGGCCCGTCGGTTCGCGACGCGCCTCGACGAATCCGGAGCCCAACGGCCCGCGAGCCACGCTCGCGAAGGTCATCCCGCGGCGCGCCCGGGTCTCGTGGTGGCTCGGCATCGTGTTCGCGTTGGCCCTGGCGCTGCTCGTGATGCCGAGCTTGACCGCGGAGCGCTGGCTCGCGTCGCTCGGCGCCGGCAAGGTCATCGACCAGCACGTCGCGACGCTCACCGTGCGCGTGCCCGCGTTCGCGGGCTACAACACCGCCGATCGTCACATCGGCAACGGCGGGATCGTGATCGCGCGGGGACAGCTCGCGGACAGCGCCGATGAGGCCAACGTCAAGGCGATCGCCGAGGCCACGCCGCGCGGCGCCCTGCCCTACCTCGCGGTCTTCCTGCTAACGTTCGTGCTCGGCGCGATCTTCTCGCACCACATGCGTCGCTCGACGCGCGGCCGGCTTGTCCGCGTCCAGGTCGTCAGCATGGCGCTGATCGTCGTGCTCGCGGCCGTGGTGAAGACCATGCTGCTGATCACCGCGACCAGCGTGCTGGTCGTGCCGGTCGCCGTGCTCGCGCTAGTGCCGACGATGGTGCTCGATCGGATCGTCGGGCTCGCGACCGGCATCCTCGCCGCGCTCGTCATCGCCCTGCTCGGGCCGTTCGACGTTGGCGTGGCGATCCTGATGCTCGTCCAGGCCGCGGTCGCCGGGCTCGTCGTCGCAGAGCAGCCCAAGGATCGCTGGCGCGCGGCGCTGACCACCGGTGCGGTGACCACGCTGTTCACCGCCTCGACCTACTTCCTGCTCACCTACTTGACGACCGGACACTCGCCGGTGCTACGCGACCCGCTCCACTCGGCGTGGTTCGCGGCGGCGCTAGGCCCGGCGATCGCGACGATGATCGCGGTGCCGCTCGTGCCGCTCTACCAGCTGCTCGTCGGCGAGATCACGCGGAGCAAGCTGGTCGATCTCGAGGACCTGTCGAATCCGCTGCTCCGGCAGATCGCCGAGAAGGCGCCCGGCACGTGGCAGCACAGCCTGATGATGGCGAACATGGCGGAGATCGCCGCGAATGCGATCGGCGCGAGCGGCCGGCTCGTGCGCGTCGGCGCCTACTACCACGACCTCGGCAAGTCGCTGCAGCCGAAGTACTTCATCGAGAACCTCGAGCCCGGCGAGACCAGCCCGCACGATCAGCTGCCGCCCGAGGTCTCGTGCGATGCGATCTTCGCGCACGTCACCGAGGGCATCGTCACCGCGCGCAAGGCCGGCCTGCACGAGCGGATCGTCGACTTCATGCACATGCACCACGGCAACGGGGTGCTCGAGTACTTCTGGGGCAAGACCAAGGATCAGGGCAATCCGAAGTCGCTGACCGTCGAGAACTTCCGTTATCCGGGCCACCCGCCGCAGAGCCGAGAGACCGCGATCCTCGCGATCTGCGACGCGGTCGAGGCGGCGTCGCGCACGCTCAAGAAGCCCGACGCGACCTCGATCGATTCCCTCGTCCAGCGGATCGTCTACGGCAAGCTCCACCTCGGTCAGCTCGACGAGTCGGGGCTGTCGATGAGCGATCTGCGCCGCATCAACGACTCGCTGCGCGAGACGATCCGCCACGCGAACCATGGCCGGATCGAGTACCCGTGGCAGAAGGCGGCCCAGGACGCGAGCGCGAGCGTGAACGCCGAACCACCCTCCTCGACCGGGCCGCGCCTCGACTCGCTCGATCGTCCTGGCCGGCGGGAGACCTCCGCGAAGCCCACGGCAGCGCCGCCGACCACGACGGATGCGCCGGACCGGTCGGGCGCGTCCAACCCCGGGGGCGCGGCGGCGCTCGCGGAGACCGCCGACATCCGCCCCAAGACCACCGATGAGCTCGCGCTCGTGGCGACCGCGCCGGCGTTGATTCGCGAGGTCCAGCCCGCCCGCAAGACCGGCACGCACCGGATCGTCGAGCCCCCTGGATCCGCCGTGACCCCGACCACGCGGCTGCGCGCGCCGACCAACGCGCCGGCGGCGAACCGCTCGCAAGCTCCATCGCGCCCGCCGATCGAACCGCAGGATCTCGCGCGCGCGTCGTCGACGCCGCGGGCCTCCGAGCCCGAGCGATCCCACGTGCCGGCGCATCTTCCGCCGGAGTCGATCGCCTCGTACGGCCGATCGGACGCTTCGCCCGAGCTTGTCACCCCGGCGATGTTCGGCGATGGCCCCCACGGCGCGCGCAAGCGTGCCGCGACGCTGCCGCCGATGGTGCCGCGCCGGGCCCCGACGATCCCGCCGCTGTCCGCGCCCAGCCTCCACGCCCCCACGATCCCGCCGCTAGCAGCTCGCAGCGCCGGTCCACCTCCCGCCATCGATCTCGAGAACGCGGTCACCCATCCACCGCCGCTGCGCCAGGTGCCGAGCACCCCACCCGAGCCGCGCCCGTCGGGCGCTCGGCCTCCCGCGGTCGTGGTGATCGACGACGAGGCGCGCCCGACCGAGCAACAGCGCGCGGTCTCCACGCCACCAGACGAGGTTCCGGAAGATGACGAGATGCCGGAGATCGAGATCCAGCGCGTGAGCTCACCGTCGTTGAGCGACGAGACCCGATCGACCGACGCGCACCGCGGGGGGAGCCCGGCGGTCGACGACGCCGGTCGGACCGAGCCCACGATGTCCAGGTTCGACATGCCGCTCCAGGCGCCGCCCAGCACCTATCCCGGCATGCAGCTGCCGCGACCACCGCAGCGAGGCACGAGCCTCGCGGAACGGATCGACGCCGCGCTCGACAGCCGAGACGAGTGGAGCACCGACACGCCCGTCGTGGCGCCCTCGCGGGCCGAGCTCCGTGCGCTCACCGGGAACCCCGACCCGACGCGCCAGCAATCGTTCGACGAGCTCGAAGCGCTGCACCGGGCCGCCGCGGAGATCGCCGAGACCTCCGAGCCGGAGCTGCTGCCGCACCGCCGCGCGCCGCACCCCACCGCGGAGGTCGATCCCGACGACATCGAAGCGGCGATCGAGCTCGCGCCGCCCGCGCGCCGCGCGCCGAGCTCGATCGCCGTCGCGAAGCCCTCCCCGAAGAAGCCGTAGGTGAGGTTCGTCGCCGCCGTCATGATGCTCGTCGGGTGCGGATCGTCCCCGCGCTCGCGCGGCCCCACGGCACCGAGCGCGACCGTCCGTGCCGAGGTCCAGGAGGCGGAGACCGCCGAGCGCGCACGCCGCCATGACCTCGCGCGCGACCATTACCAGCGCGCGGTCGCGAACGCCAAGGAGCCAGAGAGCCTCGGGTTCGCACGCCGCGAGTACGCGGAGACGCTCGCGAGCTGGGGCGAATATGCGGAGGCGATCGCCCAGTACGAGGGCGCGGTGGCCGCGACCCCGGGGGATGCGGCCGCGTGGCACGACCTCGGCATCCTCCGACACAACCAGGGAGACGATGACAAGGCGGTCGTCGCCCTCGAGCGCGCGCGAACGCTCTCGCCGGGGGATCCACGTCCTCGGATCGCGCTCGCCGCGATCCGCTGGAAACGCGGCGACCGGGCTGCCGCCAGCGCCGAGTATCGCGCGCTCCTCGAGCTCGACTTGCCCGCGCCGATCCGCGCCAAGGTGACCTGGGCCCTCGAAGAACTGGCCAAGCCCTGCCCTGCCGGCTGGGGCTGCGCGCGCTGAGATCGATGGCATACTGCCTGGCGATGAGACGGTTCGTCCTCGGCGTCGTGCTGCTCGCCAGCGCGCCTGTCGCTGCCGGTGTATGGACGTTCGACTGGGCCGGCCACGTCGAGGTCGACGCCGAGGGGCTGAGGAGCGAGGACCCGAGCAAGCGCCTCGAGGCGGTCAGCGAGCTCGGCAAGTACGACGTGTCGCTGACCGAGAAGCACCTGATGCGGGCGCTCGCGGACGACGACGAGAAGGTCCGCCACCAGGCCGCGAAGATGCTCGGCCAGGGTGGCTCGATCGCGGCGGTCCCGGTGTTGATCGACTGGCTGACCGACCCCGATCCGAAGACCAAGGCGACCGCCGCGGAGGCGCTCGGGGACATCGGCGGCGCCGAGGCGACCGCCGCGTTGACCCGGTCGCTCGGCGACACCGATCCGGGTGTGCGGACCAAGGCGGTCAAGGCGCTCGGCACGATCGGCAAGAAGGGCAACGCGAGCGTCGTGATCGCGCTGATCCCCCGTCTCGAGGACGACAAGTCCGAGGTCCGCGCCGCGACGATCTTGCAGCTCGAGGAGCTCGGCGATCGCAGGGCCGTGATCCCGCTGGTCGCGAAGTTCAGCGACACGCAGCCCGAGACCCGCAAGGCCGCGGTCCGCGCCGTCGGCAAGCTCGGGGATCCCTCCGCGGTGCCGGCGTTGATCCGGCTGATGAATGATCCGCAGGACGAGGTCAAGACCGTCGCGGTTGGCGCGCTCGGCAGCCTCGGAGCGGTCGACGCGATCGACGCGCTCACCGAGCAGCTCACCACCGGCAACGACGCATATCGCTCGAAGGTGGCGTACGCGCTCGCGCAGATCGCCGCGACCCCCGCCGCCGGGAAGGCCGGCGAGGATGCGATGCGCACGCTGGTGGTGAACCTCGCGCAACCTCAGCTCAAGCCGGCGTCGCGCGAGGCGCTCCGGATCGCCGGCCGTGCCGCGGTGCCGGCGTTGATCGCGAACTTGCAGGGCCGGATCGTGGGGGATCCGACGAGCGCGGTCACCGCGCTGATCGACGCGGGCGATCCGCGGGCCACCTCGACGCTCGCCGCGGAGCTCGAGCGCGGGCGCGTCGCGATGCCGCTCGTGCTCAAGGCGCTCGGCGCCACGGGGGATCCCGCGGCGCTGGTCCCCGTGCTCGGCGCGCTGTCGAGCAAGGATGCCGCGATCCGCCTCGCCGCGATGGAGGCGCTCCGCCCGCTGATCGGCACCGACGCGCGCGCCGGGGATGTGTTGATCGAGCACCTCAGCGACGAGGATCTCGAGGTTCGGGTGCTCGCCGCCGAGTACCTGGGCGTGCTGCGCGTCAGCGTCGCCAGCGGAAAGCTCACCGCGCTCGCCGGCCCCGGCAATCCGAGCAGGTTGCGGCGCGCCGCGATCGACGCGCTCGGAGAGATCGGGCGCCCAGAGGCCACCAGGACCCTGCTCGACGTGCTGCGCGAAGGGCCGGCCGAGCTTCATCGCTCGGCGGCGACATCGCTGTCGTACATCGCGGATCCAGGCGCGATTCCCGCGCTCATGGCGCAGGCGCAGTCCGATCGTGGCCCGACGCGGCACGAGATCGTCCGCGCGCTCGGCGCGACGCTGCGCGGTCGCAACGACGCAGGTGCGCGCCGGCTGCTCCGCCAGCTCGCGCTCGATGCCAACATCAAGGTCAGCCTCGGCGCGATCGGCGGCCTGGCCGCGAGCGCGGACCCGAGCGACGCCGCGTTCCTGCGCACGGTCGTCGAGCAAGCCGCCGCGGATCGCCGGCGTGCGGCCGCCTGGGCCCTCGGCGAGATGCACGACGTCGCCTCGATCGACACGCTCGCCAGCGTCCTGTCGACGAGAGAGGATCGCCTCGTCGGCGATGCGGCCTGGGCGCTCGGCGAGATCCTGACCGCCTCCCCCCGCGACCGACGCACCGCCGCGATCGCGCAGCGCTGGCTCTATCTCGGCAAGCACGGCGGCTGGGCAGCCGCGATCAACAGCACCGCCGCGCTGTCGCGCGTGTTGTGGGCGTTGCCGCGCGACGCCCGCGGTCAGCTCCTCGATGGCCCCCGACGCGCCGCGCTCCTCGCGCTGGTGTTCCACAAGTCGCGCCTCGTGAAGATCAACGCCGCGCACGCGCTCGGCAGCCTGACCGGCGATGAAGACGTGACGAAGGCCCTCGCGCAGCTGCTCCATGACGACGCGAGCCCGCAGGTCCGGATCGCGGCCGCGCGCGCGCTCGGTCAACTCGGCGGCGCGAAGGCCACCGCGGCGCTCGCGGCGGCCCTGGACAGCGACACCGATCCCGCGGTCAAGGCGACGGCGAAGCTGGCGTCCTCACAGCCGCCGCTGCCGCGCACGCAGTGGATCGTCTACTACATGGTCGATCCGAGCGCCGATGATGCGCCGGTGCGCCAGGAGCAATACTTCGTGCACACCAGCGATGGCGTGGTGTGGGCGAGCTACACCGACGCCCGCGGATTCCTGACGAGCGAGCACGTCCCGGCCGGAGACTCGACGGAGTGGCCGGCGAGCCGCGAGGGCGAATATTGAGCCGAAACGGCGAAGCCGCCGCAGTTGCCGCTGCGGCGGTTCCGGTCACGATACGCGCCGGCCACTACGCCGCGCGCTTGATGCCGTAGTCCTTCGCGGCGAAGCCGGCGAGCTCGGTCTCGAGGACGCGGCGGGCACGGAACAGCCGCGACATCACGGTCCCGATCGGCACGTGCAGCGCGTCGGCGATGTCCTTGTACTTCTCGCCCTTGAGGTCCGCGCGCTCGACGACGTCGCGATACTCGGGTCCGAGGCGGTCGAGGGCGCCCTTCACCTCATCGCACAGCTCGTCGCCAACCACCTCGTCCTCGAGGTCATCGGTGCGATCCTGATCGCGGCCGTAGAGCGCGATCAGGGCGTCGCCCGGGCGCTCGGTCGCGAACCGCTGGTGCCGGCGGCGCTTGCGATAGCCGTTGATGAACGCGTTGGTCAGGATGCGGAACAGCCACGCGCGCAGGTTCGAGCCTGGCTGAAAGCTGTCCCACGCGACCATCGCGCGGAGCAGCGTCTCCTGGACCAGGTCCTTCGCCGTCTCCGGGTCGCGGCAGATCCGCATCGCGACGCCGTACATCTCGGCCTGGTGCGGCAGGCACGCGACCTCGAACGCCGCGTGCGGAGACCGCGTCTCGTTCGCCTCGACCAGCCGGAGCGTCCGACCCGCGGGGGCGGCCGAGCGGCGGACGAGCTGCGAGCGAGAGGGCGTTGGCTTGGCGGTGCGCGTCGTCATCATGCGCCATGTCAAAAGCACCCCCCATGCCACGTCTAACCACCTTGATCTCCAGCGTGTTTTTCTGGACGCGGTTGTGGAGACACAAGGTACGTCTCAAGCCAGACGCGAGATCACCTGGCACCTGACAGGTAGGATATCCAACGACATGCTCGGCATCTCAGCACGACGCGACGAGGTCCCGGATCACCAGCGCGATCGCATCGGGAAGATCCGAGGAGATCACGCCGCGCGGACCGTGCATCACCGCGAGCTGATCGCCGGCGCGGCCGTGGACGAACACGCCGACACGCGCGGCATCGCCGGCCGCGAGCCCCTGCGCGAGCAGCGCACCGATCACCCCCCCGAGGACATCGCCGCTGCCGCCGGTCGCCAGGCTGGGCCCGCCGGTCGGGTTGAGCGAGACGAAATCGTCACCGACCGTCCCATCGCACACGATCGTGCGCGCGCCCTTGAGCACGACCACCGCGCGCGTGACCGCGGCGAGCGTGCGCGCGGCGGCGAGGCGGTCTGCCTCGACCGCGGCGACCGTGGTCGAGAGCAACCGCGCGGCTTCCCCCGGATGCGGCGTGATCACGATCGGCCCAGCGGAGCTCGCGATCGCGGCCGGGTTCGTTGCGACCAGGTTCAGCGCGTCCGCGTCGAGGACGGCGGGGATGCCACGCGCGAGCACCTCGGCCACCTGCGCCGCCGCCGCGTCGCGGGTGCCCAGCCCCGGGCCGATCACGATCGCATCCTTGCGCGCGATCAGCTCACCGAGACCGGCCGTGATGGCGCGTGTCATCACCGAGTCCGGTGCGTCCGGGACGCCTTCGGCGGCGAGCGTCACCAGCCCCGCGCCCGCGCGCAGCGCCGCCATGGCCGCTAGCCGGCCCGCTCCCCGCATCCCCGGACTGCCTCCGACGATCAACGCGTGCCCGCGCGTGCCCTTGTGATCGAGGGCGGCGGGGCGTGGCAGCCAGCCGCGGACATCGCGCGCTTCGACCACCCCTGCCCGCGCGGTCTCGGCGACCAGCGCCGGCGGGATCCCGATGTCGGCGACCTCGACCTCGCCGCACCTCGCGAACCCAGGCGCGCTCGCGAGCGCGATCTTGAGCGCGCCCATCGTCACCGTCCGCTGCGCGGTGACGACCGCCCCGAGCGCACCACCGGTGTCCGCATCGAGGCCCGACGGAATATCGACCGCGAGGCGCCGCGGCGCGAGGTTCAAGCGATCGACGACCGCCGCGAGGTGCCCCTCGATCCGCCTCGCGAGCCCGACGCCGAACAGCGCATCGACCACGAGCGCGGCCTGCGAGATCGCGTCGCCGAGCGCACCGAGCTCGTGCGGCGTCGCGATCGATCGCACCACGCCGCCCGCTCGCTCGAGGATCTCGAGATGTGCGCGCGCGTCGCCGCGGACCACCTCGCGCGCCACGGCGAGGTACGCGACGGCATCGAGCCCGCGGTGGCGCAGCACGCGCGCGACCACGAACCCATCGCCGCCGTTGTTTCCCGGCCCGCACACGACCGCGACGTGTCCGCGCGCGGCGCCGAGCATCCGGAGCGCCGCATCGGCGACGGCGCGCCCGGCCGTCTCCATCAGCGTGATCGCCGGTAACCCGACCTCGCCGATCGTTGCCTGGTCGAGCCTTCGCATCTCGTCCGTGGTGACGACCCGCTCCATGGCGGCGACCGTACCACCAGGGCCGATCGACGTCGTCGCGATCTCGACGACCCGCGACCTGTCGGGTGTGCGCCGACGCGCGGCTCGCTTCCAGCGGGGGCTAGGCCGGACGAGCGCAGCTCTTCGCGAGCGCGACCGAGATCTCCTCGGCCCAGCCCTTGATCGCGATCTCGTCGATGCCCTCGATCATCACGCGTGCCTTGCTCTCGGTGCCGGAGTAGCGCACCAGCACGCGGCCATCGCTGCCGAGCTGACGTTCGACGTCGGCGATCATCTTTTGGACGTCCGGCAGCTGCTCGAGGGGGACCTTGTTGTCGACGGCGGTGTTGATCAGGATCTGCGGCATCCGCGTCATCACCTGGGCGAGCTCGGACAGCGGACGCTGCTCCTTGGCCATGATCGCGAGCACGCGCAGGGCGGCGACGATGCCATCGCCCGTCGTGGCGTGATCGAGGAACACCAGGTGCCCCGACTGCTCTCCCCCGAGGTTGTAGCCGTTCTTGCGCATCTCCTCGACGACGTATCGATCACCGACCTGCGTGCGCACGACCTGGCCGCCCGCGGACCGCATCGCACGCTCGAGGCCGATGTTCGACATCACCGTGGTGACCAGCGTCTGCTTCGCGAGCCGGTTCTCCTTGATCATCCGCGTCGCGCACAGCGCCATCACGGCGTCACCATCCACGACCGTCCCGTGCTCGTCGCACAGCACCAGCCGATCCGCGTCGCCATCGAACGCGATGCCGATGTGCGCCTCGTGGTTACGGACCGCGTCGCACATCGTCTGCGGATGGAGCGCGCCGGCGCGGGCGTTGATGTTCTTGCCGTTCGGGTTGGTGTGGATCGCGAACACCTTCGCGCCGAGCTCCTCGAACACGGCGGGGCCCACGCGATAGGCAGCTCCATTCGCACCATCGACGACGACGCGCAGGCCATCGAGGGTGAGCTCGCTCGGGAACGTGGTCTTGCAGTAGACGACGTAGCGCCCGCGGGCATCCTCGATCTTGCGGCTATAGCCAACATCGGCGGGCGCGGCCTTCTGGCCATCGAGCTCGGCCGAGCTCATCAGCGCCTCGATCTCGGCCTCGACGTGATCGGGGAGCTTGTAGCCGTCACGCGCGAACACCTTGATCCCGTTGTCCTCGAACGGGTTGTGGGAAGCGGAGATCACGACGCCTGCGTCGCAGCGCATCGACGACGTGATGAAGGCGATGCCGGGCGTCGGCAGCGGGCCGGTGAGCCAGACGTCGGCGCCCATCGCGACGATGCCGGACGCGAGCGCCGACTCGAACATGTATCCGGACAGCCGGGTGTCCTTGCCGATCGCGATGCGCGTGTGTCGGCCTGGCTGACGCAAGCGCGCCGCGATCGCCATGCCGAGGCGCATCACGGTCCCGCCGGTCATCGGTTCGAGGTTGGCCACCCCGCGCATGCCGTCGGTGCCGAACAAGGAACGACGCGGTGGAGAGCTCATCTGAAGTTACGTATCACGCGTCAGCGCGCCGGAGGAACCGGAGCGACCTTGACCCGCTCCGGCGACTTACGATGGCCGACCCCCGGCGGCAGGCCATCCACCGCGATCTCGACCTCGCGTGAGGCCTTGTCGGTGGGGTTCAGCTTCACCGTGGCGGTCATGGTCTCGCGAGCCTTCTCGACCGCGAGCACCGCACCTGTGAGGGTCACCTCGATCTGCCCTGGCATGATCGTCCACCTCGCGGGATCGATGCCATCGCCCTTGATGGCGACCGTGACGCCGGGCACCTTGCGGGTGACGAGCTCCTCGTCGACCTGGACGTGCACCGACACCTGATCGCTGCCGACCAGCTCGATGCCATCCGGAGGCACCAGCTGCGTCGGTGTGGTGAAGCTCTCCGTGCGTCCCTCGAGGCTGATCTCCTTGGTTCGCACCGCCGGGAGCGCGGCGAGCAGCTTCTCGGCGCCGCGCACCTTGATCGTGGTGGGCGACGGCTTGACCTCGAGTACGACATAGCCGTGCTGCGGCCGGCCGGCGATCGCGGGCGAGAGCTCCACCAGCTTCTCGGCTCGCTTGTCGAACGCGACTCGCATCGATCGCGGGCTGATCGCCGACACGTTGAGTCCCGCGGGCGGATGGACCATGTCGGACGTGAACGCGATCTCACCCGTCGGTGAGCTGCGCAGATCGAGGCTGATCCGCCCGAGCTCCCGCTCGTCGAACCGGCGCAGCCGGCGCCAGGGCCCGCGCAGCGTGACGCGGACCTCATCGAGCCGCTCCGAGACCAGCACCTTGTCGTCAGGGAGGACGTAGAGGACGCCCACCCGGACCGTGATCTCGCGATCCTTGTCATCGTTGACCAGCAGGAACACGGTGACGGCGAGCACCAGCGACAGAAACTTGAGGCCGATGTTGTCGAGGAAGGCGCCGCGCAACCAGCGCCGGACCCAGCTGTGATCGGGCGGGTGCGGCTCGTTGGGTGGCTGGATCGACGGGGGGCGGCCCTGGCGCGCCGGTGACCGCCCGATCGCGCCGATCGTGTCGCTCCGGTTCCTCACGACCGCGCCTCCGCGGGGGCCGCGTCGACCCGTGGCTCGGAGATGCTCGCGATCGCCTTGCCGACCTCGGCGGCGGCCGCTGCCTCTTCGGCCATCACCTCGGTGGCACGGCCACCGGCGAACAGCCCGACCAGCGCGCGGCGCAGGATCACCGGCTCGAGGTCGCGCGCGATCGACCCCTTGAAGCACAGCGAGATCTCGCCGCGCTCCTCCGAGACCACGATCACGACCGCATCAGTGTCCTCGGTGATGCCGAGCGCCGCGCGGTGGCGCGTGCCGAACTCGGGGCCGAGGTCGGTCGCCCGCGACAGCGGCAACAGCGCGCGCGCGAGCTCGATGCGATGGCTCTTGCCGATCACGACCGCGCCGTCGTGCAGCTCGTTGTCGCGCGCCGGCACGAACAAGGACACCAGCAGCTGGCGCGACAGCACCCCATCGATCCGCGTCGCGTCATCGACGAACGCCTCGAGAGCGGCGTCGCGCTCGAACACGATGATCGCGCCGATCCGCGCCCGCGCGCACTGCGCGACCGCGGCGATGACCTCGTCGACGATGTGGCTGGTCTCCTGCTTGCGACCGAACGGCATCACGTTCTGGCCGATCCGACCGAGCGCTCGTCGGATGTCCTGCTGGAACACGACGATGATCAGGATGATGAAGTACGAGATGAAGTTGTCGAGCAGCCACGACACCGTCGACAGCTCGATCCGCTCGGCGACGTAGAACGCCGCGCCGACGAGCACGATGCCGACGACCATCTGCGCCGCGCGGGTGCCGCGGATCGTCAGGAGGAGGCGGTAGATCAGGTAGTAGACGAGCGCGACGTCGACGAGCGTCGTGACGACGGTCGTGACGGTGAGACTATCGAGGAAGTCCTTGATCGACGCTGTCATCGCCAAACGCCAGGCGTGGGCCCCGGCATGGTGCACGTGACCGCGCGCTCTCCTATTTGTTGTACGCGCTCAGTGCCGTACGGAGCAAGGCAACGTTGTGGACTCGCAGCACGAATGCACCGGCGCGCCCGGCATCGAGACAGGCGGCGACCGAGGCTGCATCGAGCGCGGCCGGATCTGCGGATTGCGCAGGGCCGAGCCACCTCCGCAGGAACCGCTTCCGGCTCGGTCCGACCACGACGGGGCAGCCGACCACGTGCCCGATATCACCCGCGTGACGCAGCAGCAGGAGGTTGCCTTCCGGGTCGGCTCCCTTACCAAACCCGACGCCCGGATCGACCCACACCCGCGCCCTCACGTCCGGCGGCAGCGCCGCGACACGTTCGCCGAGCTCGGCCGCGACCTCGCGCCAACCGATCATCCCCTCGGCTGCGAAGACTTCGGGCATCGATCGGCCGCGCAGATGACCGGCGATGTAGGTGGCGTCGCTGTCGGCGACCGCGCGCGCCATCGCGGGGTCGAACAGCCCTCCGGAGACGTCGTTGATGATCGTCGCTCCCGCGGCGACCGCCGCGCGCGCAACCACCGCCTTGGTGGTGTCGACCGAGACGCGGGCGCGAGAACGCGCCAGGTGCTCGATCACCGGGAGCACGCGACGGAGCTCCTCCTCGGCATCGATCGGCCGCGCGCCGGGATTGGTGGCCTCGCCACCGACGTCGAGGATGTCGGCGCCCTGGTCCACCAGCTGCAGCCCATGCGCGATCGCGGCCTCGGGATCGAGGAACTGACCGCCGTCGGAGAACGAATCGGGAGTGACATTGACCACGCCCATCACCAGGACACGGTCGAGCTCGCTCACGGCACGATCACGCCGGTTCGGGCGACGGGTCTTTCTTACCGAGCGGCCCGAGCGGGATCGACGGCACGCGCTTGCGGGCCTCCTCCACTTCGCTGGCCGCCTCCAGGCGCTTCTTGGCGGCCGCGGACACCGGCCGTTCGAGCTTGCCACCGCGCAGCAGCAGGTCGATGTCATCGCCGTCGAGGGTCTCGTACTCGAGCAGCGACTCGGCAATCAGCTCGAGCTCCTTGCGGTGCTCGGTCAGCATCGTCATCGCGCGCTCGTACTGCTGGAACACGATCCGGCGGATCTCGGCGTCGATCCGGCGCGCGGTGTCCTCGCTCAGGGTCGAGCCGCTCGAGAAGTCGCGGCCCAGGAAGACCTCCTGCTTGCCGCTCGAGAAGTTGAGCGGGCCGAACTCGTCGCTCATGCCCCACTCGGTGACCATCGACCGGGCGAGCTCGGTCGCGCGCTCGATATCGTTGCCGGCGCCTGTGGTCTTGTGACCGAAGACGATCTCCTCGGCGACCCGGCCGCCCATGAGGATCGCGATCTGGTTCTGCGCGAACTCGCGCGTCATGTTGAGCCGGTCTTCCGGCGGCAGCTGCTGCGTCACGCCGAGCGCACGGCCGCGCGGGATGATCGTGACCTTGTGGACCGGATCGGCCTCGTCGCCGGCGTACCGGGCGACCAGCGCATGGCCGGCCTCGTGGACCGCCGTGGTGCGCTTCTCCTTGTCGGAGATGATCATGGAGCGACGCTCGGCGCCCATCAGGACCTTGTCCTTGGCCTCCTCGAAGTCCTCCATCTCGACCTTGTCCTTGTCGCGACGGGCGGCGATCAGCGCGGCTTCGTTGACGAGGAACTCGAGGTCGGCGCCCGAGAATCCAGGCGTGCCGCGGGCGATGACCTCGAGGTCGACGCCGCTGATCGGGACCTTGCGCGTGTGAACGGCGAGGATCCCCATGCGGCCCCGGAGGTCGGGACGCGGAACGACGATGCGGCGATCGAACCGCCCCGGCCGCAGCAGCGCGGGGTCGAGGACGTCAGGGCGGTTCGTCGCGGCGATGATGATGACGCCGTCATTGGACTCGAAGCCGTCCATCTCGACGAGGAGCTGGTTGAGCGTCTGCTCGCGCTCATCATGACCGCCGCCGAGGCCGGCGCCGCGATGACGACCGACGGCATCGATCTCGTCGATGAAGATGATGCACGGGGCGTTCTTCTTGCCCTGCTCGAACAAGTCGCGGACGCGGCTCGCGCCAACGCCGACGAACATCTCGACGAAGTCAGAACCGCTGATCGAGAAGAACGGCACGCCAGCTTCGCCCGCGATCGCGCGCGCGAGCAGC